>ERZ1292633.4611-Hain-H41-02um-R1-4611-length-12726-cov-5_pt1 | contig 12726 bp, 11 predicted proteins | sample MGYA00564406_ERZ1292633 | MGnify/ENA primary metagenome ERZ1292633 (study PRJEB36523, sample SAMEA6512639) | groundwater metagenome | collected 2019-01-08 | study: AquaDiva: Metagenomics assemblies of 32 groundwater samples
GGTTTGCGTGGGTGCCGCCGTATATTACATCTTCTCCATTTTTAATGCGGTAACTAAAAAAACAATTTTTGCAATTTCTAAGCTCCGAACCCAGACAATTTTCACAATTTTTTTGGAAAGTAGGTCTTTGTGGAGTTTTTATTTTTAATTCTTCAAGCGTATGCAAAAATTCTTTTGAGGAATTCGTTTTTAGAAAAAATTTACGCTGCGCCTCATATTCTTCTTTTGAAAGTTGTTTATTTAAAATACAATAAGACTGATTTTGCAGGCAGGAACATAGAAAGCAATTTTGGCAGTTTGTTAAATCCCATGAAAAATCGCAATTTTGGCAGTTTATAAGATACGCGCTGGAATTGCAGTCATAGCATTTTTCAGAAAAAACGCATTCGTAGCAAAGTTCGCTTTTATCCACATCAAGGCAGTCCATGCAGGAAGTGAGATGGGCGCAATATTGCGTATAATAAACATCCTCGCTGTAGTGGGTGCCGCTTACCAAATAGCAATTTCTGTTAAAAGTTGAATAATTTGTGTACGCGGAATTTTCCGAATTTGTGTTAACAATCGTAATTCGCGGTGTTTTTAATTGCAGATTTTTAAAATCGTCCACGAACGGCATATACTTATCAGTCATCTATCCGCAACACCCTCCTCCGCAACATTCGTCATCCGCTTTTATTTCTTTGCGTTTGCCGTCTGCATCATATTCGTAAAGTTTATCGTCCGTTTCGTCGTGGGCGCATTGATGAGAACCGTCGCAGAACGGAAGTTTTTTTGAAAGTCCGCACTGGCAAATCCAAAGATTGTCCTCTTTTTTCCCAACTTGGATCGGGGCTTTTGCGGTGTGTTTTACTAAACGTGCCATATAATTGGGGGTTAAATAATTACTTTTTATTTGCATAAATGCCGCCGAGAATTGCGCCTATTATCGTGCCCAAACTCATGCCAAGGAATACTGATTGTCCGTAAGGAAACATTTCCATCATGCCCATATCCGGACTCGGCGTTGTTATAATTAATTTTAGGTATATAACGCCTATTATGTAACCGAATAAAAGACCTGACATTAAACCGATAGCAGCGCCCGATAAAGCCCCTAAGACCATGCGTGTGAACGGCGAAAATTTTTCAAAGCACATATAAATAAAGTTATGATATATTGTAGGCAAATTATAGCATGAATTGATCTTTAAAAATTCGCTTCATTGTTACAAGAGGGAAACGCTCGGTTCGCTCAAAAATAAGCCTTTCTGTCGTTACCAGAAGTATCTTATTTTTGGCTCACCGTCCTCCGCCTCGCCGAAGTCTCACGGAGTTCGCTTCGGCTCGGCTACGGAACGCGTTTCTCGCACTTCAAGGGCTCGTAGCTCAGTTGGTTAGAGCAGCCGGCTCATAACCGGTTGGTCCCTGGTTCAAGTCCAGGCGAGCCCACCAATACACACGAGTCCCGCCACAGAGGGACGAGTGTGCGTCCCCTTTAGGGGCAATAGTTAGTCACGGAAGAAAATGGCTTGCTGTGGGGGCGAGCGCAGATTTCCTGTTATAAATAATAATTTTTTTTATGAAAAAAACATTTACAATTTCTACAATCAGTATTTTATTTCTAATTCTTGCGGCATGCAGTATAAATAACGAAATGGTTTTTTATCTTATTTCCACAAAACCGGTTGAAGGTGCTAAAAAAATCGGTTGCGAGGAATATTTAGTGCCTGTTAAAAAGAGTGTTTTTGGCAAAGTTACAATAGAGAGCGCGCTTAATGCGCTTTTTGAAGCAGAATTAAAAAATCTTACAACCGCAACAGCGATTAAAGATAAATATTTAATGTTGGAATCAGTTGAAATGCGTAAATTTGGCGATAATGATGGTTATTTGGTTTCTTTTAAAAAGAATCCAGACGTGGGATTGGCGGGAGTTTGCGATGCGCCGAGATTAAAAGAACAAATTACAGAAACTGTCAGAAGCGCAACGGGAAGCAAACCGTTTTTAATACGGGTTGATGGTGAGCCGAAGAATTGGGAATGTATCGGCGATGAATCCGGAAAATGTTCATAGCGCAGATGACACTTTTTGCCAGTCAATCACTTTAAAAAACGCTTCAATGTAATCTGCGCGTTTTAAGCCATAATCAAGCATATACGCGTGTTCGAAAACGTCCAGCGCAAGAAGCGGAATCCCGCCCGCTAAATGTCCGACATCGTGTTCATTTACCCAAACATTAAACAGATTTTTCGCGACCGGATCGTAATATAAAACAGTCCAGCCTATTCCGCGCATTGCCGCAGTTGATTTAAAATCTTTTTCCCAATTTTCGTATGTCCCGAAATCTTCCGAGATTTTTTTCGCGAAAGTAGAATTTTTGTCAAAAGCGGTAGGCGTTTTAGTCATACGTCCGAAATGTATTTCATGCATGCGCATGCCGTTAAATTCCCAGCCAAATCTGCGTTTAAGTTCGTTATATTGCGGTGTTCCGGTTTTCCCTTCCGTCAGCATTTTTTCGAGTTCTTCTTGCAGACGATTTACATTTGTAATGTAGCCTTGATAAAGGGTGAAATGATTTTTGAGAAGAGTGTCGCTGAAGCCGGGAAGCCCCAAAAGGTTGTCGAAATTTTGTGCCGTGTAAAGCATATAAATAGAATTAAGAATGTAAAAAGCAGGGGGGGGGTGAAACGAGAGTTAATGGATAAAGGGTGTCAGAATTTGATATTAGGTAGCTAATGTAGCGACAACTTTGAATTCTATCAGAAATCCATATCTTTTAATACTTTTCTTCTAAATATCACATCGCATAAATCTGAAATCATTTCTGAGTATTTTCTAGATACAATTTGAGGAAATCGTTCTAATCTCTTATACCACTTTTCATCTGTTGCAATCGGTTTCACTTTCGCGAAATGGCATCCTGCTCTATTCGCGCCGCCATCAGTCATAAAATTATCTCCGATCATTAAAACTTCATTTGGTTTTAAACCTAATTTTACACAACATTCCTGAAATCCGCGCGGATCGGGCTTTGCATGTCGACTTTTGCATACAGTGATTCCAAGTTTTTCCAATTCAGCATATCTGTCTGTTTTTTTCATATTTGAAAAAACAAGAATGCGTACTTTCCACTGAAGTTGTCGGATTGCTTCGATATTTTCCGGCAGAATTTCACCGTGATGAGGTGCTACGCATTCGTCTATGTCTAAAATAACTCCTCTAATTTCCAGCCAAAATTGTCTGTTTATTTCTGCAATATCCAGAGATGAAAAGTCGTCAACTTTTGCAAGAGCCTTATTATTTGCAGGGTATAGCAATAAAAATGGTTGCAATAATTTTTGTAACGTTAAACCTTCGCGGCTTATATCTTCAGTTTTTTCCATGGATGATGATTATACTACAGCGCTGTATTTTTCAAATTGAAATTTTGTGCCGTTTTCTTCTTGAATTTCCGATTCCCAAGTTTTTTTGAAGTGGTTTTTATCTATTTTTGGGAAAAAAGTATCGCAGTCATATGCTTTAGATACGCGCGTAAGCCAAATAGTTGAACAATTTTTGTGTTCAACGGCTTCAGTGTAAACTTTTGCTCCGCCTATTATGAAAATTTCTTCGGAATTATTTTGTTCAGCGATTTTTAAAGATTCTTCGAGAGAGTCCGCAATTTTTGCACCGGCGGCTTGATAATTTTTATCGCGCGTTAGAATTATATTTAATCTATTTTTAAGCGGACGATGTTTCTCGGGCAGTGATTCCCAAGTCGTCCGTCCCATAATCACCGCATTTTTGCCGTTGCCCATCGTCGTTTTTTTAAAAAAATCCATATCAGCCGAAATCCGCCACGGAATTTTCCCGTTTTTTCCGATGCCGTTATTTAAATCCGCCGCTACGATTAAAGAAAAATTCATACTGCAATTTTAAATTTTATCGGCTCGTGATGTTGATAATTTTCAAGCGAAAAATCCTCAAACTTTAAATCCCAAAACGGTTTGTTAGCGATTTTTAACGATGGCAAAGCCATTGGCTCGCGTTTCAGTTGTTCACTCAATCCTTCAATATGATTTAAATAAATATGAGCGTCGCCCAGCGTATGCGTAAAAATCCCGGGAGTAAGTCCGCACTCTTTCGCAATCATCATCATAAGAATTGAGTAACTCGCAATATTAAACGGCACACCAAGAGCAATGTCAGCACTACGCTGATAAAGCTGACAATCAAGCCGTCCAGCGATAACATAAAACTGAAACAGCAAATGGCACGGAGGAAGCGCCATTCTATCCAAATCTGCGCCATTCCACGCATTAACAATCAGCCTGCGCGAAGACGGATCGCTTTTAATCAAATCAATGACATTTTGAATTTGATCCACGTGAGTTTTTTTATACGCGCCGGTTTTAGGGTCTAAGATAAATTTTTCCCATTTCCGCCATTGATAGCCGTAAACCGGACCCAGATTTCCCTCGCTATCAGCCCACGGATCCCAGATTTTCGTGAAAGGTTTTAGTCCGTCGTTGATATTTGTTGCCCCGCGTAAAAACCAAAGAAGCTCACGGAGCATTGAGTCAAAAGCGACTTTTTTTGTAGTCAGCAGCGGAAAGCCCTCGCGCAAATCATATTTTCTCTGAACTCCGAAAATTGAAAGGGTTCCAACGCCGGTTCTGTCGCGTTTTTCCTCACCGTGATCCAGAATTTCCTGAACTAAACTTAAATATTTCTGCATGCGTTGCCATCTTAGGAGCTATTCACATATCGCTTTTACGATGGTTGAATTGTAACATGTCCGGATTTGCGGCGCGAGAAGCGCAGTGTACCCGTAGCGGTACACAAGCGACGAGCAACAAAGAAGACGGACATGTTACAATTCAACCCGCAGGGAAGAGACAAATTTTGTCTATTTCTGCGTCACTCCTCCTCAATGTGCCTTCTGGCACACCCTCGTCGTCGTGCCTTGAACTAAACAAAATTTGTCTCTTCCATCTGCAAAAGCGATATGTGAACAGCTCCTGTCAATTTAAATAAAAATGCCAATTTTACGGGTTAAAAACAGTTTTGTTATTATTTTCTGACAACAATACACGGCGACTCCGCTTGCTAAAAAATAAAATTAGGATATAATTACATCTTCGTATGCTAAAAAATTCTGAAGATAATTTGGAGGGGCAGGTAGATTCTATTGTTGAGACGATTGATGATCCTCACGGAGTTATAAACGATGAATTGGTTAGTTGGACAAAGAGATCTCTGGCGGAAATTCATCAGATTCGTGAAGAACTGGCTTTTCTACCATATGAACCTGTCCATAACAGACTTTTTGTATGCACGGCTGTTGATGTTGCAGATTTACATCGTGATCATAAAAGGGATGATGGTGTTACGCCTTATTTTGATCATCCTAAAGCGACGGTTGAAAATTTATTTCGTGATCAACATTTAACGGGGCTTGGAATGTTGATTTCCGGTCTTCGCCATGATGATAAAGAAGATTTTGGAGTACCAGATATCGATTTGGTGCCTTTTGAAAAATTCGGCGTAGAACCTGATAAAGCTTTGAGAAAATTACAACAAAGAGTTATTACTCTTGTTGATGGAGTAACAAAGATGAGGCGCGATACGCGTGCGGGTACAAAAGCAGTAACTTTTAGGAAACTTTTGGAGGTGATGCGTGGTAGCGGTGTAAGAGTTGGAAATCTGAAAATAGCCGATAGACAGCATAATGTTTCAACAATTGGCGGTAAGGGTGATGATAATCTTGAACGCCAGTTAGAAATTATTTTGGATACGAAAAATATTTATGTGCCGCTAGCTATTGTGCTCGGAGTCCGTGGAGCATTGGCTAAAATTGTTGATTCATGTGTTCCCGATTTATTGGCGCAATTTTTAGTTTTGAGGAAGGAAAGAATGGATTCATACGGTACGGCATGTATGAGAAAGATAGAACGTGCGTTTGGTCCGGAGGATTCGCTCAAAAATGAAGATGCAGTTTTATTGGGAAAATCCGACGTTAAAGTTGTTATAAAACCTTCCGATTTGGCGGATTTTGCCATTAAAGGAATTCCGTTTGAGTCTTTAAAAATGGAAAATATGGATATCAGTCCTTTGACTCCTATGTTTGAAATTATTGTTACTGTAAACCCGGAAACGAAAATAGAAGAGATGGTTGATTATATAGAACGCACTTTTGGCAAAAAGGGCCATATTAAGAAAACGTCATGGGAATATGATTCGAAAAATAGGCGTGTTTCCGGAATTGTAAGAATCCAAAATGAAGCTTTTGGAGGCAGATTGCATTTCCGCGTTATTGATTCGGTAACATATGCGAGATCATATCGCGGCGTGCTGGCCGGTTTTACCGATGAGTTATCCCCGTATGTTAAAGATATAGTTTCTAAAGTTTTAAAAGCTACGGCGAAAGATCCTGCGAGAGTTTTCGATTTGGCCGGTGAAGAGTTTTTGCGTTCAAAAATAATAGTTCATACCATAGATCATAAGCCGAGAGAATTACCTACCGGCGCGACTGCCTTGGATTTTGCTGCGCTTGTGCATAGCGATTTTTTAATACATTTACAAGGCGCCAAGTGTGAACGAGAGCCTTTAAGCGACAAATTTGAGGCGATAGATATTTTTGATGCGCTGGAAAATGAAACTTTAGTAAGATTGGAGGTAGGAGAAGAGAGTTCGGAAGTTAAGGTGGATCCGGGTTGGCTTCTTTTTTGCAAAACCGAACATGCCAAAGATGTTTTAAAAAAGAATTTTTTACGCGTACAAGGAAAGGAAGGGGCGATTGAACGCGGCAGACAATATGTTGATCGTATGGCGGAATTGTTTACCGGAGGCGGACATGAAGATAAAATATTGGATGTCGTCAGGAAAGTTTTACATACGGACGAGGCTGATGACGATGAAATATTTTATAAAATAGGCAGGGGGGATGTTGAAATAGTTGAAGCGCTTTGTGATGAGTATTTTGGAAATTTCCGTGAATGGAAGATTTCGGCTAAACTCGTGAATGAACCTGGAGTTCTAGAGCAATTCGGTCAATGCTTGAGAAAAGAAGGCGTTAATATTGATAAAATATTTTTTCCGATGGCCAGAGGCGAAATGATAAAAAAAGTGGAAGTTGGCACCGGTTATATAGAGATCAGTTCCAACAAAACACCATTTGAAATGATGAAACTTTTATTAAAAATTTCTTATAGATTTAATATTTCGACATCAATGTTTACCAAACTTGTTGATGGAAGCAAGTAATTTGGAGAGTTCTTCTGCGATTTTTTCCCGTGTATAGTTTTCTTCTACAAATTTTCTACCGTTCTGGCCTAGGTGTTTTGCTGTTGCGGGATTTTTCTGGAGTTCTGCGATTTTTTCTGCGAGAGCCGGCGCGCTTTGGCCTAGGCCACCCTCTCTGGCTTCGCCATTCACCTTGTCTTCCTCTATGCACGCTCCGCATTCGGCTTTGTCTATTAAATCGCTCGCTTCGCCTTTTAAGTTTATTATTATCGGTTTTCCGCCGGCCATGTAATCAAACATTTTTGACGGGAACGTATTGCGGAAAGTGTCGGAAGCTTTGTATGGAATTATGCAGACGTCGGACGCGGCGACAAATTGCGGCATTTCCACTCTCGGTCGCGGACCTGTGAAAATTACGTTCGTGAGGTTCTTTTTTTGAGCGTGTTCTTGTAATTCTTCCAGAAAAACGCCGGAGCCGACTATTAAAAATAAAATATTTTTTGCCGCTAAAGAAGAATCATTTTTTAAAATTTCAGCGGCGTTAAGCATTACTTCGGGCGCTTGGGCTAATCCAAGATTTCCCGTGTAAAGCACGACGAATTTGTCATCTAAATTCCATATTTTTCGCATGTGGTCGCCTTTTATGTCGGGACGGAAAATATCCAATTCGGCGCCGTTGGGAAGGACGGTGATGTTAGCTTGTAGCTTGTCCCGACGTAAAGTCGGGATCCCGACCGAGGCGTCGGGATAGCTTGCCTGCCCCGCCTCGGCGGTGGTAGCTTGCAGGATTTTTTTCTCAATTCCGGGGGAAGTTGCGGTGATGTGATCAGCATTTTTATAAATCCACTTCGCCAATTTTTCTCCTTGTTTAAGAAGGCTTTTATTACGCACTGCTCCCACGCTTTCAACCGATTCCGGCCAAATGTCCCTTATATCTATTATTAATTTCGTTTTCCAGAGTTTTTTGAAAATTACGCCGATTATGCCCGTAAAAAGGGGAGGAGAGCTTGCGAAAATAATGTCGGGTCTCGGGATTTTCCTTTTTGCGACGAAAGATGAAATTACGAATGACAAATAATGAGCGAGGCGGGAAGTAAAGGATTTTTTGGCTGATAGGAAAATTTTTGTTCTGTATACGGTTACGTTATTTTCAATTTTTACCGTGAAGCGGTTTTCGTAGCCTTCGTAAATTTTATTATCGGGATAGCTCGGAGAGTTTGTCAGTACGGAAACTTCATGTCCTTTTTTGGCTAGATACTGCGCAAAATATCCTATGCGGTTACTCGCCGCGCCGATTTCGGGGGGATAGTAATGAGAGATGAAGAGGATACGCATAAAATTCAAAGTTGCCTGAAAATAAAATCAAAATTGTTATTTTTACTTATATCACATTTTACTTTCATTGTAGCTGTTTTTGATGGGATTTTTACGCCGTAGCTTGGCGAAATTTCGTCATCGTGAATTGCAAATTCTTGCGGCGAAACAATCTCGATTTTTATGCCATTTTTAGAAATTTCAATTCCTGTGCTCGTTTTTTTTATTTCAACGCCGGGCGCGAAATGAAAATTGAACGAGAGCTCGTGTTCGCCTTTGCCTGCAAAATGATCAGTGATCTTAAGCGTCAGATTTTTCTTGTCAAAATCAAAAATGCGTCGATGGATAACGGGATTTTTAAGCCGTTTATAGCCGTAATGCTCGGCATCCAAAATATCGCGAGCTTCATTTGAATCCCATTTGTTTATTTGTGTTTTTGCATCGTCATGCATGCTGAAAACGGTATTTGAGCGGAATCTGTTCATTTCTTCGTTATCTATCGTTACCGTATTATGCGCGCGCGTAGAGCGAAAACGATTGCGAGAGAGGGGATCGCCAGTGTAGATATAAGTTCCGGAATCAATAATAAAATCTTCGCCTCCGACATTTAATTCAAAACTAAAAGTGTCATTGTGAGCGTGGCCGGCGTTTCCGTTTTGTCCGCCTTCGCCCGCATCAACGATGCAATAAAAATCATTTTTACGCATGATGTAAATTTTTCCGAAATTAAATCCGATGCTTTTTTGTGCATTCGCTCCGTACTCTTGAGCAAATTTTGTGTTCAGGGGGAAAAGTTGAGCCGCAAGCCAAAATTTATGCTTTTTATCGAGCGCAAAAAGGCATCCGGAGTCATTGTCTCCAATTTGCGGAGTTTGCCCGTTGGGTTTTTTATAATAAAAAATAAACTCAAACATTTGTTCAAGCCTGGAAGTAAATTCCGGTGAAAATGTGATTTCATTTTCTTGGCAAATCAACGCACTCATTCCGAAAAACTCACACACAAGTTCGTGATAGGGGATAGAAGCTTCAAAATTTACTCCATCTTCGTAAACTTGGTTTTGTATTTCATTTTCAAGGTCTTTAATCGCCACCGCTTTCCACTTTCTCGCTTCGCGGAATTGTGGAAATAAAATACCGAGAAAGAGAAGTCCGGTTAATCCTGCGATTAAATGATTTGTGTTGAATCCGGGACCGTATTCCAAATTTCTTAAAATAAATTTTCCATGTTCAACAATTGAAGTTAAAAAAGTTTTTTGCCAGTTTTTTTCTTTCCATGAGTCCGTATTTTTTAAAAAGAACCATGCCAAAGAAAAATTGCACGCTCTAATTGCGGCTTCCATTGAAGATTGCCAGTTTACGCCTTCTCCAAGCGGATTTTTCAGTATCCAGTCGCGGATTAATTCCTTTGCTTTTTCGGCGTATTTCGGATTATCAGGCGCGAGCGAAGCGAGTGCTAAGCAATTAATGCCCCGCCTTGGCGGGGCAACCTTTTGCGTTTCGTAAGCTTTTATTAAAGTTGATAAAAATTGGAATCTTGAAAGTTCCCACGGAACTTTTATTTCGTTGCGTCCGGAAAAATCTTTCTGCCAGTCAATATTTTTGCCCAAATTTATCGGACCGGAGCCTAAAATATCAAATTCATGTTCCTCTATCATATTGGCGCGAAACAAAGCGCTTGGGAAAATAGGTTCTTGAGTTTGCCCTTCTCGCAATTCATCTTCCAATTTTACTCGCCTCAGAGTTAATAATTTTGAGCGGATGATATTCGCGGAAATTCGCAATAGAGTCGGAATTGGCGTTGTAAAAATATACTTGAGATGTCGTGATTTTATATTCATACCATGTAGCGGTCAAACCAGAGAGATAAAGTTATTAAATTCCAGATTTTAAAGCTTAAATCAGCTTTTCCATTCTGATGGTCTTCAATGAGTTTTTCAACGGCTTTGCGATTGAATAAATCGGCTTCCCAGATTTTTGATTTCATTAAAATTTCCGACAACTGCGTTTTTAGGTCATTCTTAAGCCATTCCGCTACCGGTGCGGCGAATCCCTGTTTTTTCCGATCAATTATTTCATTCGGAATTATTCCGCGTACAGCTTCTTTTAATATGTATTTTGAAATGTTGTTTTTTATTTTAAGATTCATCGGTATTTGCATAGCTAGTTCAACAAGCCTGTGGTCCAAAAACGGCACGCGGCTTTCGATTGAATTCGCCATTGTGATTTTATCCACGCGCATCAAAAGAAGTTCGGGCAGGCGGATTTTCAGCTCAAGATAAATCATGCGGTTTAGAAAATCCGTTTCCGGAGCCTCACTATCGATTTTGTCATAATAAGGCTTAACAACGTCAAAACTTGAACATCCTTCCATTCGTGAACGAAAACCTTCCGACATTAAATCCCATTTTGTTTCCTCGCCGAATGCTATCGCTCCGCCCCAGAAAAATTCTTCGGCCGCCTCCAATTTTCGCAGTTGTTCTTTATGCAAATCATACGCCGGATTTTTTGTTATTTTACTTAAATCAAATAATAGTTTTTTGAGAGGTTGTGGCAGTTTTTCAAGTTTTTTCCACCATTTTTTCCAAAAATTGACCGTTAATAAATATTGATTGTATCCTGCAAAAAGTTCGTCCGAGCCTTCGCCGACTTGCGCCATGATTACGCCGGAATCTCGGATTAATTTTGAAACATAATATAGCGGAAAACACACCGGATCGCCGTTCGGATCATCGGCATTTGCGGCGAGAGTAGGCAAGAATGACATTAAATCCTGCGCGCCGACGGTTATTTCATGATGATTGCTTTTAAAAGCGTCCGCCACCTTTCGCGCCCACATAAATTCATCGTATTTAGGCAGCCCTTTTACGTTTACCGAAAATGAATCAACGCTTTTTCCGCGCGCTTCCGTCATGAGCGCCACATTTGTGCTGGAATCAATTCCGCCGGATAAAAATACGCCAAACGGCACGTCGCAAACCATTTGTTGGTTTACGGAATCTTTTAGGAGTTCGCGGATGTTTTCTGTTAAATATTTTTCATTGCCTGTCTTTTTTTGTGTTATCGCGTCCCAATATTGCGTTTCTTTCACTCCATTTTCATCTATTTCCAAATAATGTCCCGCTGGCAATTTTTTAATGCCTTCAAAAAGGGTAAATGGCGCCGGACAGCACGAAAAAGTAAGATAATGGAAAAGAGCTTTTTCGTTTAATTTTCGCTTTATTCCGGGATGTTCCAAAATCGCTTTTATTTCGGAACCGAAAATGATTGAGCCGTTTTGAATTGTGTAATATAAAGGTTTTATGCCGAGCCTATCGCGGACAAGAAAAAGTTTTTGGCGTTTTTCGTCCCACAGCGCTATCGCAAACATTCCGTTTAAATCGTTAATCGCGTTTATGCCTTTTTCTTCATAATTGTGAATTATTGTTTCGGTGTCGGTTTTTGATTTAAACGCGTGGCCTTTTTGTTGAAGCTCTTTTTTTAAAGATTCAAAATTATAAATTTCGCCGTTGAACATTACCCAAATATCATTCGTTTCGTTTGTCATTGGTTGGTGGCCGGCGGGCGAGAGATCTATTATAGACAAACGCTTGAAGCCAAAGCCAAGTTTACGATTGCGCGAAACATAGCTGCCGCTATCATCGGGTCCGCGGTGGGCGATAGTATCGCTCATACGCTGAAGAAGATTTTCGTTGGTCTGATTTGAATTTTTGAAGTGAAATACTCCTGCAATGCCGCACATAAGCTAGTGTTTAGTGGCTGTTATTAGAAGATTCAGGCCAAAGCGGTCGCCAAATAATTTTACAAGGAATCGCGGATAAAGTTTCCAGATAATTTTATAAATTGCGCTTTGATATTTTTTGCTCGGTTTTATTTCAAGCAAATCGCCTGCGCAAAGTTTTGTTTTTAAATGGATGTTTTTGTATCCGATTTCGGTGAGCATTTCGCGCGCTTTTTTAACCGTGTAGGCCTTTGTGCCCGGACTTTCAAGATGATGAAAAATTGCCCAGGCCATACTGTGCCAGAATTTTCCTTTTAAAAGACAGTGTTGAATCCAAAGCATCGCTCCCGTCCACGAAGGAATGTGATAAATCATAGCCTTTAAAACGCCGCCGGATTTTAAAACGCGAAAAGCTTCGCTAAATGCGCGAAAAGTATCCGGAGTGTGGTGTAGAACGCCCCATGAATAAACAATATCGAATTCGTTGTCGGAG
>ERZ1292633.4612-Hain-H41-02um-R1-4612-length-12725-cov-5_pt1 | contig 12725 bp, 15 predicted proteins | sample MGYA00564406_ERZ1292633 | MGnify/ENA primary metagenome ERZ1292633 (study PRJEB36523, sample SAMEA6512639) | groundwater metagenome | collected 2019-01-08 | study: AquaDiva: Metagenomics assemblies of 32 groundwater samples
TAATCTTCTTAAGTCGTCTTAAACCTACTCGGACGCACACGTGGCTTTTCGTCAATAATGTAGAGCGCCAAAGCTAATATGCACTTGCACAGCCCCTCCACAATCGGTAGCTTAGAAAACTCTAAAACAATAACAAGGAGCCTAAAATGAAAGCGATATTTATTCTATTAACCGCAGCAACTTTATTATTAACAGCTTGTAGCACAATGAGTGAAAACCCAAATACTACAAAAGGTGTTGGTATTGGTGCAGCTACTGGCGCAGCATTAGGAGCCATTATCGGCAATAATATGGGCGACTCAAAAAAAGGAGCTGCAATTGGTGCTGTTCTTGGCGGAACTGCGGGCGGAATAATCGGAAAAAGAATGGATAACCAAGCAAAGGAACTGGAAAAAATTGCTGAAACTAAAAGAACAGAGCAAGGTTTGGTTTCTAAACTTAAAAGCGATATTTTATTTGAAACTGGAAAGTCTGACTTAAAAGATCAAGCTAAAACAGACCTGGCTCAAATGGCTACAATCATGAAAAAATACCCTGAAAATGTATTAACCATCAAAGGTTACACAGATAATACAGGTTCTGCTAAAATCAATGAGACCCTTTCTGAAAAAAGAGCTCAAGCCGTTAAAAGCCTACTAGTTGATAATGGGATTCCTGCCACTGTTGTGTCGACTGTAGGCTTAGGGCCGTCAAACCCTGTAGCAGATAACTCTAGCCCAACTGGACGTAAGCAAAATCGCCGTGTTGAAATTGAAGTTACAGTAGACGAAACAAAAGTTCCAAAAACTAAATAGTACCCACTACTCTAAGTACGATTCTAAAAAATCCCGTCTCAAAATAAGACGGGATTTTTTTAATATGGCATGTTTTTTTCAATACATAGATTTGTACGCCATCTCCTGTCGTTAGATTGGAAATGAGCAATAAAAATTACGCAATTAGTGTCACTGTGTCGATTAACTTTACGTTCGACAATTCAGTTCAAGCACTATTGCTAAGCTTAAGTCCATTAATTTGGAGAGGATGTAAAGATGAAAACACTAGCTTTAATTACACTGATTGTTACAGCAATCACATGTAACTCGGTCTTAGCAAGCGATGCTCCATGCCAGCATTCAGAATATGACGCAACTCCAGAAGTTATTTCATGTGTTGAAGTAAACCCAGGCACTAATGGCAAATTATACGTAAATGGTTTCAATAAAACACGTGATATACTGGCAACGATGACTATTATTATCGATAAACACGGCGATGACGAAGTACTGACTTATTTTGTTCAACCCGCTGATGTAAATACAAGGCTTGAATACCTTGCTGTAGACGTTAAAAATAAAAAAGTCCTCGTAAATCAATTCTCATCTAAGACAAATGCTTACGGCTTAGCAATGATGAGTCAATTAGGAAATGGTGAAGCAATTGCAAAATTAGTGGATTCTGATAACTCATGTAGTGTAGCACCTTATGCTTGGGGAGGCGTTGCCCTTGGTGGAGCTTTGACCGGTATTGGCGGAGTGATCTTCCTTTTTCCGGCCACTTATCACACTATAAAATGCTTAAATAGATAAAACTATTTAGTCTTAGCTTCAGCCAAAACTGGGACTGTCATTTTGACTTTAACTTCGTCTTTAACGCCGGCTCCTTTAAAGCTAATATCTTTAATATCGAACTCACTTAAAATTATTGAGAATTCAGCAGTAAGCGATGAGCCTTTAATACTGTAGCTTCCTTTTATAATTTTTTCGATATTATTCATTTTAACTTTAGCTGCACCCTTACCGGCTTTACCTATAGCACTTAAGATTTCGATATTAGGATATTTATCTGCATTTACATATTTAAGAGTATGTTTATCTCTCAAGCCCATACCGCTTGAAAAAGACGACCAAGGAATAACAAACTTTTCAGCAGAATAGCCGTCGCCCTTAGCTTGGGCTTTTCCATTAAAGCCATTCATTTCAGCTTCAAAATCCCCAACTGGGCTAACTGAAACAGAGGCTTTAAGCTCTCCAGCTAACGCTGAAAATCCTAAGCCTAAAATAGCTAAGATAGCTATTGAGCTAATTATTCTTTTTGTTATTTTATTATTAATAATTCTTGGTGTAAACATTCCACTCGCCTCCTGGGTTACGTACTTTAAATACAGCATAACCTATAACTGTGGCTAATGGCAAAGTACAATTTTCCTCTACAGACGTTACACCGTTAGGAAGAGTAGCTGTTCTTAATGGGCAAATGCTATTGTTACTAGCGTCAAAAACTTCAAGAGAGTATTCAATATCAGCGACCCTATTATCTGAGTTTGCAGCAAAGCCTAAAAGCTTATACATTTTATTAGCGGAATCTGCAGACTCCTGCACAATCTGTATCTCAAAATAAATGGAAGCGGGTTTATCATAGCGATATTCAAAAAAGCCCATAGAATTTTGAGATTTTGAATCGCTAAACTGCCCTGGAAGTTTAGAACAATTTTGAAACAATATTTGAACTAGCGTTGCAGAAACCACCAAGGCCATAATAATTTTCATTTTTTTAAAACTTATTCTTAAACTAGACATAAATTTCTACTCCTTCTGGTCTTGTACCAATTACGGTAAGTTACTCATGTATCGACTAATTTCTGTTATCTGTGCTTGGTTTAGTACAATTGATCTCATCACTGCAATATTAGTTATTGCTGCGGTTATCTGAGCTGCAGTTCGATTTCTTTTAGCTGCAGGGTTCGCATGACAATTGAGACAATTGGCATTATATAAAAGACGTCCAGCCATAAATGGATCAGCCGGAGGCGTACCTGGAGGCGGAGGCGTTCCTGGAGGCGGGGGTGTTCCTGGAGGCGGAGGTGCCGGAAGCGGTGCAATGCTTCCACCCCCATCACGAGATGCTAGCAGTGTTCCATTAGCGGATATTTTTGCAACATTAAGTGGTCCGTAAACTATGCGGCTGCGTTGTCCGTTATAGTTGAAAAAAACATTAACTGTAACCGCTGCCTCAGCCTTACATTTTAGAAAAAAATTTGAACTGACAAATGGATCAATCATTCCAAAACAATCACTAGTGGCCCTGACAATTTCAATACTAGAAATAGCCAGCGCATTTCCTGATGGATCTTGTAGCCTAAATGGCATCGCTATAAATGTCTTTAAATCAAAGTTGCTATATAGCGGTGTTATTCTTTGCGCACTTGCGAAAAGCGAAAACAGTAAAACACTTAAAAAGAAGCTGTATCTTTTTACTATTATCATATGTTCCCCCACCTCTAGTTTAAACCGGTTTTTTATCAAAAATAAATAAGTAAAACTCATTTTCTTATATTGATACACTTTATAGCAATTAAGCATCTTATTTTGAGACTATAGTCAGCCAAATGAAATAACGCCAAAGCGGCAACTAGGACACCCTGACTAACGTCCTACTTTATAGTTTGGACAAGGTTGGATAATGAAGTAAAGAAATTATGCTGTATTATTTAAAGTTGAAAAAGAAGCTTCTGAGAAAAGTTAGCAATACGCGGGGCACGCAAGACGAATATGAAAAATGAAAAACTCTATGCCTTAATGGTGGTTTGCATTTTGATTCTGGCGTATTCCATAAGTTTAAAGTTTAATAAAAAAGCAACATCTAAAACTGTAAAGCAAATGACAACCCAAAAAATAATAACAAATGACCCCGCCTCAAAAAAAAACAACACCAACGAAGATGCAGTCTTCAACACAAAAGCACTGAATTCTCCTGAATTTTTGAATGCACTTAATAAAATCCAAGGTTCACAAAAAGAACGACCGAATTCAGAAAACCCAGAAAATTTAAAATATACACAAGCTGAATTCGAGCAGAAACTTGGTGAATATTTATTGAAACCAAAAGAAGAGTTTGAAAAATGGGCCGACGAGAACACCGATTTTTTCTTAAAATATAAACATGTTGTTGTAAAAAAATTAAATGAAGTTTATAAAATTGATGATTTATCCGTATCAGATGCCTTAGGTATTAATGTCGCAATGTTAAAAGTTAACAGCGATAATAAACAAAATCCGGAAGTTATCGATTATTTTATAGATCTTGCAAATACAAAAGATACAAATTACGCGATTGTTAACCTGAAGGAATCTGCTTTTTATAGCCTCTCGGCAATGAGCTTCGAGCGGGATGAGGTTAAACTTGAGTCCTGCATCAGATTTTTAGATCAAATAGAAGATGTGCGACTTGTACAAAAAATGGCGCCCATCTTTAAAAACATGAACCCGACACTGAGTGCCAGGTTTCATAATGCACTTGAAACGCGTCTAGAAAATGCAAACAAAAAATAAAAAGGAGTCTTCCGTGATTGATGATAAAAAATTCAGAAAACAGTGGGTTGTGCTACCAGACTTTCAATACCATTTTATGAATCGCATATTTGCAATTTTTGTTTTAGTCATCATTTTATTTGGCACGCAGGCTCTCTGGTACTTTTATGAAATCCAACAAATGGGCGTAACCGCCGGCCTGGAAGAAGATCATGTTTATTTTAAATTTATAAGTTCAGTTATCTTAAAATATGTAGTCTCATTTACAGTTACAATAATTTTGTGTTCATTGGTTTTTTATACATTTGGACTTTATATGTCGAACAAAATTGCCGGCCCCATATTTAGTTTGAATTTGAGCTTAAAAAAACGCTTAGAAGGTAAAAACCCGGATCCAACACTGATCAAAATCAGAACCGACGATTATTTTCAGGATTTGGCGCAAAATATCCGGCAAAACTTGGAAAAAAAATCTGATTCTTAAAATCCGAAACCAACAGAAAGATTCCACCCCACATCAATTCCGGGCTCTATAGAACTTACCATTTTCTGTTCAAAATACCAATCGTCAGCAAAGTACCAACCAAGTTTAAATGTAAAAAACATTTTAATAGGTTGTGAATACTTAAACTCATAGGTAACAAGTGCTGAAGTAGGTAACTCCAGGGCTAATTGATGTACAAAAGCACCAATCCCAGCACCGAATAAAACATTTTCATGAGGGTGGTAAGCAAAACCCGCATCTGTCAGAACTAATACTCCTGGCGTCACCGCTTTTTGGTAGACGATGGTGGTGCCTGCTGATGCCGCCTGACCTTGCACTAAAGACCCCATCATTTCAAACCAAAGAGAATAATCAGTCCATTTTTGAATATACTCATAGCCAAGCGTTAGGCCCGTGTACTTTACGTCGATATCTTCAATACGCGAATCTGAAGTAATTAATTTGATAGTTTGACCCCAAAAAAACAATCCGGTTTTAAGTCTTTGGCTCTCTTCTTTTGTTTCACGCGGAACTCGCACATTTTTTTTAATTGTGTTTGTTTCTACAGGCGCTGCAGGTTGGGTTATGGTACTGGGCGGAGCTTGTTTTATTTCTACAGGTGCTACAACTTTGGTTGTTTTTTTTGGTGTCGCTTGTTTTTTTGCAGGTGCCGTTGCTTTGGTTGTGGTAACAGTTGGTGCAGCTTTAGCTTTTGCTGCAGGCGCTACAGGTTTAGTTGTAGTACTGGGCGGAGCCGGTTTTTTTGCGGTTTGTGCGTTGGCCAAATCTGCACCTAAAAAAAATGAGAGAAAAAATATGCTAAAAAATAAAGAATAAACTATTGAGGTACTCAATATAACTGAAGGTGCCTTACGACCCATCTTCATTCTTAAAGTGACAAATGTAGTTGTGTTTGAATGGTCCATGTGTCTTTCGACGCCTGTGTGGCGTTATAAGTTTTTTGATTAATTCCGGATATTCTTAGCTCCGTTCTTTGCATGGGAAAGGCCAAAAAACCCAAATCCCATTTTAGCGAATCTAATGCACTCGTCCCTGAATCATTTTTTGCAAACTCTATTCCCGATAAAAAGAATAATCCGCGACGCAAATTTAAATTCCCCTGGGTAAATAAATATTGGGTTGAGTTATTCACGGCGGTGCTGCCAGAGCCTGTAACGGCCTTCTTATACCCAAGCTCCATTAAAAGAGCATTGCCATTACCGAAACCCATTTTATTGTGAAACTCCAAAAGACTTTGCTGGAAAGTATCTTTCTTTTCCTGAAGTACGCCCACACCATAAGCATGCATATTACCCCACTTCTGCTCAAACATAATACTGCCACCTGCCGCTTGGTCTACTTTAGGTAAGTGTGTGTTTCCCGCCCATATCTGTAAAAATAAGTCTTCATTTTTAAGGGCCCACTGTAACTGTGCAGCGTGCACTTGATCATTCTGCCCCAGCCCTAATGCTGCGCGATTAACCGAGGTGTGATTAACGGTTTTAATACCAAAAACTTTATCCATAAATCCCAGTTGCAGCCAAAATTCATTAGGAAGTTTGTACTTTAAAAAATACTCTTTCATAAAAATCCGACCACCGTTATTGATGGCTTTATTAGGCGCAATTGCAAATGGGTTATTCAGATACCCGACTGTATTGATAAATGAAATTGTATGGTCTTCATTGGCATAAAAATTTATGTTCAAGTCGTTTTGCATATTTAAATTTAATTTTGTGCTAGTACTAGAACCCGGATCGCGCTCAATTGTTAAGGCTCGGTATTTAAAACCCAGACGCACCCACCAAGGAAGCTCAGTTGCTCCCAAAAAATTAGAGATCCGAACCGTCTCTTCTTCATCTAATGAAAAAGGATTGGCTGCAATTTCAGAAGCATATACTCCACGCGCATAATCTGTTAAAGCTCCGCCACCACCTCCACTTTCATGACAGATCAGGCAGCTCCGATAGGCAAACCCAATAAACTCAGGGTAAGACCACACTTTAATACTGATTAAAAATGTTAAAATAAAAAAAATTCTCATTTAAATTATTAGACATTGCATATAAAACCTAGGCAAGAACTTTATCTGAAAGACCAGTACCAAATAAGACCTATTTCAAAGTCCTATTCTCTTTAAAAACTCAGCTTTGTTGATCAGCTTTCCACCAAAACTATTACAGACCGAAGTCACCATCTGGATGTCCATCCATGTATGTCCGATACTTTTAAGGTTTACAATAAGTTCATAGAGCGCCAGTTTTGAAACATTGTCTTCTTTATGAAACATGCTTTCACAGCTGAAATATTTTTCGGATTGCACACCATAGATGCCACCCACTAAAACATCACCGCGCCACACCTCTAATGAAAAAGCATGTCCCATTTTATAAAGCTGAGTATAATTTTCTTCAATTTCATTGGTAATCCAGGTGCCGTTCTGACCTAGACGTTTTTGGGTTTTACAGTTTTTCAGAACCTCATGAAAGTTTTGATTGATAGTAATTGTAAATTGACTGCGGTTTTTATTAATCCACTTCTTAAAACTTTTTGGGAGATGCAACTCGTTAAAATCAATAACTCCACGTTGGTCTGGGCAGAACCATAAAAGCGGATAGCCTTCGTGAGGCCATGGAAAAACGCCGTGGTCATAGGCATAAATTAAGAGTTCGGGGTCCAGTTTGCCGCCTACGGCTATTACGCCTTCAATTGTTTCCCTACTGGGATCTGAAAATATTTCTTTTAATAATTCGTTTTGTTCATCCTCTACAGACATCACACAATCCACAGGCTGTTTCTTTTTGGTAGTTAAAATAATTGTAGATTTGAAGCAGCCGACACTCTTGATTATTTTGAATGAATCTTAAAAGTGATAACAGTTTTTTTTGATGCTCTTTTTTTAAAATATTCTGGTCTTCAAGTTTAAAATCTGTCTCAATCGGCTCCCTTAAGGCCTGATAACCAAAGGGTGTTACAACTTCTTCGAGGCAACCCCAACGGTTTAAAATAGAAACCGCGGCGTTGACTCTGAAATCTTTTTTGTTTTTGAACACCATCTGCTCACGTAAAAAATCAAAACCCTGAATAGAAACCACATCAAACTTGGATTGAATAAGATCATAAACTTTTTGAATGAAGCTTTTATCTGGATAGGCCCAGTTTAAAAATTGCATTTGAATAGACAAATCATCTTCTGAAAAAAGAAAATAAGCCCAGGCTTTCTCCCCATCGCGCCCGCCCCTACCCACTTCTTGAAAATAAGCTTCTATTGTTGAGGGTATTTCATAATGGGTAACAAAACGAATGTTTGGTTTATCAATGCCCAAACCAAATGCGGGCGTGGCCAAAATCAGTTTGGCTTTATCTTTAATAAAATCATTCTGATTTTTTCTACGAATATCCGGTGGCAAATCGCCATGATATTTCACATATGGAATTTTCTGTGTGTTTAAAAAACGACTGAAAGCCTCTAACGTCTGAATCAATGAAAAATAAATAATTCCTGAATCTTTGTCATGACGTTTTAAGAGCTCGATCATTTTTTCATTTTTTTCGACATCACTATAGCAGTCAAAAATATTTAAGCTCAAATTAGGTCTTTCTAACCCACCCAGAATTAACTCAGAACTCAGATCCAACTTAAATTGTTTTGCGATATCTCGCTGAACATCTTCAGTGGCTGTTGCCGTCAGGGCTAGTAAGGTGGGCCCTCCAAGTTTTTCACGGTAACTTTGTAGTTTGGCATAGTCCGGGCGGAAATCATGCCCCCATAAAGAAACACAATGTGCCTCATCCACAACAAATAATTTAATTTTACGGCTTTTTAAACACTCCCAAAATTCCGGCTTTTGAAATCTTTCCGGGGCCACAAAAATCAGGCTATACTTACCTTCTGCGATTTGCTGCATTCGACTTTGCTTTTGCTCAAGACTTAGCGACGAATTAATAAATGTGCTTTCGATTTTATACTCATTAGCCCGAGTTGATTGATCGAGCATAAGCGCAATCAAGGGCGACACCACTAAAACCAATTCATTTTTTTCAGCCAGCGATGCTACAAACTGATAGGTTAAGGACTTACCCGCCCCGGTCGGCATTAAAGCTAATACAGAATGATTACCAAGTGATCGCTCAATAATTTCCTGTTGAGGAAACCTAAAGCTGGAATACTGAAACTGAGTCATCAAATGAGAATTAAAGTCCATAAACACCACTAGCTTAGCATTATGCGGTCAAAAACCCAGCAGAAAACCGAGTAAAAAACTCAGCTTTTAGCTCCTTGCCACAACAATTGGCAAAAAACCAATCAACCTTTGCTCTCTTGATAGTTTAATGTTAAACAAAACGTTTTGTTAAATATGCGATAAATTAAAAGAAAAGGGACAAAACTATGGCATCAAAGTGGGAAATCGCGAAAGTACGAAATATCGGTATTTCAGCTCATATCGACTCAGGTAAAACGACATTATCAGAGCGTATTTTATTTTACGGTGGACGTATTCATGAAATCCATGAAGTAAAAGGAAAAGATGGCGTCGGCGCCACAATGGACTCTATGGATCTTGAACGAGAAAAAGGGATCACCATCCAATCTGCAGCCACTCAGGTTCAATGGAAAGACCATACCATAAACTTAATCGATACTCCGGGGCACGTGGATTTCACGGTAGAGGTTGAAAGATCTCTCCGCGTACTTGATGGAGCTATCCTTGTACTTTGCGGAGTTTCTGGCGTTCAATCTCAATCTATTACGGTTGATAGACAAATGAAGCGTTACAATGTTCCTCGCTTAGCCTTCGTCAATAAATTAGACCGTCAAGGTGCGAACCCTTTCCGTGTTAAAGATGCTTTAGTCGAAAAACTTCGTTTAAATGCTTTTATGGCCAACATACCAATTGGTCTTGAAGATAAACACTCAGGTATTGTTGATCTCATCACCATGAAAGCCTACCAGAATGAAGGCGAAGACGGTGAAACCATCAAAGAAATTCCAATACCGGCTGATATGCTTGAACAAGCCAAAGAATATCGCCAAATTTTAATTGGTAAACTAGCCGATGTTGACGACGCGATTGCCGAAAAATTCTTAATGGAAGAAGAACCAACTGTTGATGAGATGCGCGCAGCCATGCGTAAGGGCGTAATTGCGCTTAAATTGGTTCCGGTATTCTGTGGGTCGGCTTATAAAAATAAAAATGTTCAGCATTTACTTGATGCCGTTAATTACTTCCTACCTTACCCGTCTGAAAAAATCGAACATGCTTTAGACTTAAGTAAAAATGAAGAAAAGTTTCCACTTGTAACAGATGATACCAAACCACTGGTTATGTTAGCGTTTAAATTACAAGAAACTCAATTTGGTCAGTTGACTTACATGCGCGTTTATCAGGGCACGGTAAGAAAAGGTGACTTTATTATTAATCAGTCTACAAAAAAATCATTAAAAGTGCCACGCCTTGTGCGAATGCACTCAGCTAAGATGGAAGATATCGAAGTTTCATACGCTGGGGATATCGTTGCTGTATTCGGCGTAGATTGTGCTTCGGGCGACACCTTCTGTGATGATAAAATTGAAGCCTCTATGCAATCAATGCACATTGCCGACGCCGTTATTTCTTTGGCAGTTGCACCGAAAACAAAAGAGGGCACTAATAATTTTACCAAAGCATTGCAGAAATTCAGAAAAGAAGACCCGACCTTCCGTGTTCATCGTGATGAAGAATCAAATGAAACTATTATTTCAGGAATGGGCGAACTTCATTTAGAAATTTATGTTGAGCGTATGAAGCGTGAATTCAACTGCGAAGTAACCGTGGGACAACCTCAGGTGGCTTACCGCGAAACTATCATGCAAGCTGCAGAATATGATTACACTCATAAAAAGCAAACTGGTGGTTCCGGTCAGTTTGCAAAAATTGTCGGTAATATTCAGCCCTTGGCTCCGCAAGAAGATGGCAAAACTTTCTTATTCCAAAACAAAGTTGTGGGTGGACGTATTCCTAAAGAATTCATACCGGCGGTTGAAGAAGGTTTTGAGGATCAATGTAAAAAAGGTCCATTGATCGGCTTCCCGATTGTGGGAGTTGAAGTGGCCTTAACCGACGGCTCTTACCATGATGTGGATTCTTCTTATATGGCCTTTAAAATTGCTGCCATGGCGGCAATGCGTGAAGTTTACCAAAAAGCCAAGCCAACAGTGCTTGAGCCGATCATGAAGCTTGAGACAACCGTGCCGGAAGAATACCAAGGCCCTGCAACCGGCCAGATCAATCAACGACGTGGAGTTATTACTGGTACCACTTCAATTGAAGGCAACTGTACTATTGAGGCGGAAGTGCCACTAACAGAAATGTTTGGTTACTCAACTGATCTGCGATCGGCGACTAAGGGTAAAGGCGAATTCTCTATGGAATTCTTAAAATACTCTCAGGCACCGCGTAATATTCAGGATACTCTAGCTAAGAAGTATGCTGAGAAGCGCGCGGCGGAACATAAGTAAGAGCTGAATATATTTTAGGTTTTCTATTGGCTTTTGACATAACCTAGCGAACCTAAAGTATTAAATCTTTTTGCAGCGCTAGTGCCATCAAACGAGGCGCTTGAAGTTCCAAAATATAATAAAGTGCTGACAACCTGATATACTGAAAAGCTTTTAGCCCCATGATAGCCGTAAAAATCTAAACCACAATAGCCGCTGACACTTTGTTTGACGTTTACAGTCCAGTTGCTCATTCCACAATAACTTGAGGCATTCATCGCGCTGGCCTCGGCAGATGTTACCGGCATAAGCTCAATAGTTCCGTTGGAGATATCAACCTCAGTGGCACCACTAACAGACGAAGACGCCCCAATGGTGGTAAAAAAACCTCCAGAATTTGTTAATATTCTTGTTTTACTCGACTCAACACATCCTGTGGCAGAAAAAAAACTTGTCTGCCACGATAGCGTACTACAAAGAACAGTAACTGATGTTTGATAAGACGTACTACTGCTCGAAAGGCACTGGGTTTGCCAGACTCCTTCGATTGCGGATTCAGGAGCGCCAACGCAATTATTGCCTTCCTGTTTTTTTTTGCAAGAAGTTATAAAAAGAAAAGGTATTATCAGTAGTGCGTATGTTTTCATGCTCATGGCACCATTACTCCGTCTCTGATTATTTGTTGGTCGCCGCAGGCACCATTGCCTTTGCCGATTACGGGGGTTGTTAAGTCTTGAAAACCTGCCTTGCGATAATAAATGTAAGAATTACCTAAATTTGTATATGAACCATGAAACTGCGAAAACTTGCCCTGAGCATCTGTTGTGGCTGATGCAGAATCAAACCCATAATGGGTTACGTAGTGCACCTCGACGCCTTGAATTGGATTCCCCATTTGATCAGCAACAGTACCAGATATGTAAAAATTACGACCACATTCATTGCACTTGGGACAACTTGCAAAGATTAATATCATTAATAAAACTCCTAACATTTTCATTGTCCACCACAGTGATCAACAGTAACTCCACACAGCTAAGGAGCAAGAGTAACATTTCGAGTTAAGGTTAAGCCTCCACATAATTGAGAGCCAGCCTCAGATTCTGAATAAGACTGACTAATTTGAGTCGCATAACCTGCTTTTACAAATTCTATAGCGGCGCCCTGTAAACCACCCATATTTGAATGCGATATCGAATAATCACCATTGCTATCTGTATAACCCAATATGTTTTCAGGCGTCGAGGAATCCGCATAATGCCATCGAATTTTTACATCAGTTATTGGATTACTTGATTGATCTATGACTTTTCCAGTTATTAAGAAATTTTTAGTACAACTCTCAAAGGGTTTGCATGAACTAACGGATAAAAGAAAAATTGAAAAAAATATATAACAAATATTGATCCTGTTTTTTATCAAAACTCTTAGCATAATGTCTCCTTAATTTCCGGCATATCGGCAAGCTGGTACT
>ERZ1292633.4614-Hain-H41-02um-R1-4614-length-12718-cov-10_pt1 | contig 12718 bp, 15 predicted proteins | sample MGYA00564406_ERZ1292633 | MGnify/ENA primary metagenome ERZ1292633 (study PRJEB36523, sample SAMEA6512639) | groundwater metagenome | collected 2019-01-08 | study: AquaDiva: Metagenomics assemblies of 32 groundwater samples
ATGGGCTGGCAATAACGACAACTCTCCCATGGAAAAGAAAATAGCGGCTTTCATCATTACCCCCATGTGGCATGAGATTATGGAATACGCATTGCAAAAATATCCATCGGAAACATTCATTCCGCCCGCGCCGGAGGATCTCGATACCTTGCCTGCGGTTTTACGCGGCTCATGGAATACGAATGCGGCGCAAGGTGTCCATGAAATTCTCTACTGGATCGACAAAGACAATCCGCGTTCTGGAAATGGAGGAAACTCGGGCGACGCGCAGTTCGCGCGGTGGGAGTACCCTGTCTCGCTTTGGGCAGAGCAGATATTCGCGTCCGGACAAGATGGGGACGGCGGCGCGGCGCGGCGACCCTTAATGGGAGACCGTTTTCGTATCATCTCACCCGCCACTAACGCGGTCTTTCTACCTCTTAGCCCGATAATATTCTCCGCATATCATCCGCGTCCAGACGAAATTTCACGCGTTACTTATTATGTAAATGGGGGATACGCGGGAGTCTCCGGACAATTTCCTTATTCGATGTCTTTTATCCCGCAGTCCAGCGGCATGATGCAATTAAGAGCCGTTGCCGATACTGTAGCCGGAGTAGAAGAGGACTCCACCATCTTCGTAATACAGTGATTATCTTGGGATTCTATTATCGATTCAGTGGCATCACAAGATATGTAAATGAGGAATCCGATACGCCACGGATGACAAGCGGCTTGCCCGCGCCGGCAAATCGAAGCGATATGGAGTCCGATTCGATCACGGGCAAGCAATCTGCCAAATATCCTATGTGAAAGTTGATATCGAGATCTTCTCCGGAAAGCGCCGCGTCTATCGAATCGGACATTTCACCCACATCCTGCGAGCGCGCGGTTGCGCTAAAAATTTTGCGCTCCGGATAGACATGCAATCCGACATGCTGGTCATTGCCGGAAAATATGCGGGCCTTTTTGAGCATCTCTGAAAAATCACCCTTAAGAATCGTGGCCTCTGTTGAAGAGGTTTTAGGTATTATTTCTTTATAATTGGGGAAATTTCCCTCTATCACGCGGGAAATAAATCTTATGTCGCCTGCCATAATAGTAAGCTGTGATTCCTCAATAACGATCGTTATCTCGTCGCCGCCGATTTTTTCTAGTACGTGCATAAGTTCGAGCGCATGTTTTAGCGGTATCAGAACCTCTGATTCCCCGCTACCGCCGCTGACGATCTTTTCCGCGAGACGAAATGAGTCCGTGGCGACACAAATAAGTTTTTTACCGCCGAGCGCGATGTATACGCTCCCAAGTTCAGGCCGTATCATGGATGGAGATGCCGAATATAAGACCGATTGAATGCCGCGCATCAGACGCTCCCTAGACACCTGAATTCCGCCCTTATCATTGGTGATAGGTAGTGTTGGAAACTCATCGTGCGGTATTGATTTGATGATAGTTTTATTCCCCTTGGACTCAACTACCAAATTACCGTCCTCCACGCTCAATGTCACTTTTTCTTCCCCGATCGATCTTATGGTTTGAGACAAAACACCCGACGGCACCGCAATTCTACCCGTCCCCTCCGAATCGCAATGTATCTTAATTTCAATTGCGGCCTCTAAATTCGTCGCTCTCAAAAATACATCCCTGCCGACATCAATAAGAATACATGAGAGAACTGGTAAAGATTCTTTTTTCCCTACGATTTTTTCTGCTATAAGGATAGGATTTAGAATCTTTTCCCTAGAAATAGACAATCTTATGTTCATATATTTATTAAGAGTTAGATATTAAAACTATTATTATTAATAATGGTGTGTATGGTGGGGAGATGTATGTGTGGGTGAGTGGTGTGGCGATATTTTTGGGATGTGGTTGTGTGGAAAAGTGGTAAGACATATGGGTATACTGATGTTGATAGGATTTTTTATATTTTCGAAAAGGTAATTAATATGATTTCCATATCTTACACATATACTTTTCCACAGCGTTATGTAAATGTTATGCATGAATCAGCATGCGTATATGATCGATCTCCTGCTCCAGCGAGGGGCTGGATTTCATTTCCTCCTTTATCTTCTCGCACGAATGAATTACTGTTGTGTGGTCGCGGCCGCCGAGCTTTTCTCCTATCAAGGGGTATGAGGCGTTAAATTCTTCACGAAGAATATACATGATTATTTGCCTTGGCTTTACCACTTCCCTCTTGCGGGTTTTTTCATAGATGCTTTTCTCTGCGATTTCATAATATCCGGCGATGCGCCGTACAACTTCGTCCACAGAGATGCCTTTGTTTGGCTTCACATTATGCTTGATGAGCGTTCGTACGTCTGCCAAGGATACGCCTTTTCCCTTGAGTTGGGATTTGCACACAATCATATTAAGTATGCCCTCGATTTCACGTATGTTGCCGTGTACATTCTCGGCGATGTGTTGGACTATGTCGTCGGAAACCGAGAAACCGTGGCTCTCCAGCTTGGCTTTTATGATCGCCACACGGGACTCAACGTCGGGTTCGGGAATCTCGGCGATCATTCCGGCGGAGAAACGGCCCTTGATCCTATCCTCGAAGCCGCCGAGCAGTAACGGGTGCTTATCAGAGGAGAATACTATTTGTTTGTTGCTATCGTGCAGGGCGTTGAAAAGATGGAAGAGCTCCTCTTGGGTTTTCTCTGTGTTGGCAATGAATTGCACGTCGTCCATGATGAGCACGTCGTTCGCACGATACTGATCCTTAAAGCCATTGGCACGGCCTGCTCGGACTGCGTTGATGTAGTCGATCGCGAAGCGCTCGGAGGTAACATATAAGACCTTTTTGTTCGCGTGCGTCTTCTTGAAATGGTTGCCGATCGCTTGTATAAGATGCGTCTTACCGCGTCCTGTCGCGCCGTAGACAAATAGCGGATTATAAGCAAGGCCGGGCTTATCAATTACGGCTTTTGCGGCGGCGTGGGCGAGCTGGTTGAATGGGCCGACGACGAACGTTTCAAACGTGTAACGCGGGTTCAAGTTGTCTCGCTTGTCTATGTAGAGATTGTCGAGATCCAAGGAAACATTGTCGGCCGGCTGTGTCCGTCCGGGCTTCCTGATTTCAATTGGAGAAGATGCGACGCGGTGTACCACAAATTCGATAGCGCGAACTGCCGGATCCAGACTCCGGAGCGCGCTCATGATTAGTTTGTGATGTTTTTCCAAAAGCCACTCTTTAACGATTTTGGAAGGTACGGCGACTTGGACTATTTCCCCGTCGCGTCCGGCGACATCGGTGTTCCTAAACCATGTGCGGAAACTTGCCTCCGAGGTGCCCAACTCGATTTGAACAAGCGCATTTTGCCAGAGTTCGTGGTTAGTCATATTTTATTTTCGGAAGCGCGCATAAACTTGGCACGGACATCATAATACGCGCATTCTTCGAGAAGCAAAGTTAATATATTTCCATGATTGTGTTCACATGATGTGGATAAGCTGTGGATATACTCGCCGCGTATTCGTTTACTGGCGACGTAGAGCGAGTAAGATGCGAAACGTCGTTTCGCATCTTCGATCCGAGGTGAGATGCAGTGGAGCATCGCAAGGTCACAGGCACGACGGTGTCGAGGCGGGCTCGCGGGATTTTTCAGCAGAAAAATACCCGTGAGTTAGAAACCGGCGCAAACGGTCGCGAATAATATCACATCAATCGACCTCTCCGGTTGACAGCGTAGCCGGCTTGCATATACTATGCATATGCAGAAACCGATTGAGTGGAGTCACGAGAAGAACTTGTGGCTCAAACAGAATCGGGGAATCTGCTTCGAGGATATCGTGGGTGCGTTAGAAACGGGAAACATCGTCGCGGCAATTGCGCATCCGAGCAAGCGTTACGAACACCAGGGCATGTATGTCGTGCAAATCGGCGGTTACATATATGCAGTCCCATACGTGGAAGACGGGACAAAGATCTTTCTGAAGACGATTTTCCCGAGTCGAAAATACACGAAACAATTTATAGCTAAAGATTCAATATGAAAAAATCGACCGACAAACACAACATGGTTTTCTTCGATCAAGAAGAGAAGGAATTGTACGAATCGCTTGAGCGTGGGGAGTGGAAGTCGCTTAAGAACATGGAGAAAGAAATTGCCCGCCATCGCACCTACGCCAGCTACACGCTCGAGAAAATGCGCAAAACGGAAAGCATCAGCATCCGCCTCACCCCGACCGATCTCTCGCGCATCAAAGCCAAAGCGGTGGAAGAAGGCATGCCCTACCAGACGCTCATCTCTTCGCTCATCCACAAGTACGCGCACAAGGCGTGATTCCTGCTCCGATTTTTCCTCACAATAATGGCATCGGTGCTGGCGTGAGCATGGGGTAACCACTCACACCCCACCCAGATTCACCTTTGAAGCGGTCACGCTGTTTACAAGGGCGACTTGTAGAAAATCAAAAAACAGTGTACGCTCTTTTTTATGAAACGAGTGTATCAGCCGAAAAAGCGCAAACGAGCGCGAACTCACGGGTTTCGCAAGAGGACGAGTAGCGCTAGCGGGAGAAATATACTTGTGCGCCGCCGCCGCAAGGGGCGCGCGCGACTTTCAGTGTAATGCCCAAATTGTCCCATGTGCTATCTCGTTTGAGTCGCTCGGATTTTGCGATGGGACAGGATGTAGCAAAACGCTACCATGGCAGATTTTTCTCACTATCGGTCGCCTCTCTTCCTTTAGGCAGACACTCGTCGCTTGCCTGTGTGGTTTCAAAGAAGGTGGCATCGAAAGCTGTTCAACGGAATCTAATAAAACGGCGCTGTCGCGAGGCCCTCCGAGCATGTATACAAAAAGGGATCAATGTTCCCTCGTCGATCTTCGTGTTTCGTGCGAAGAAAGATGCGTCGAATGCCGCGTTTGCGGATGTTTTTCATGACATCAGCGGTCTCATCGATAAAATTTCTAATACGCGCTACAATGCCTCGCAATGATTTCAATCTTGTTCCATGCGGTCGTCTACGATCCCCTTTATAACGGGCTTATTTTTTTGATTGAGATCATCCCCGCCCACGACGTGGGGTTTGCCGTGATATTACTCACGATCGCCGTACGCACGATCCTTTTTCCCCTTTCTCGTCGCGCCATAGAGACTCAGGCGGCGATGAAAAAAATCGCGCCCGAGATTGAACAACTGAAAGAGAAGCACAAAGATAATCGAGAAGAGCAGGGACGCGCCATATTTGCGCTCTATCGAGAGCGCGGGGTACACCCATTCGCCAGCGTTGGTCTTCTTCTTGCGCAACTGCCGGTTATCTTCGCGCTTTACTGGATATTCGCAGTCGGGGGCCTGCCGGAAATTTATTCCGACCTTCTGTATTCTTTCACGCCGATGCCCCTCGCCGTCAACATGGAGTTTCTGGGTTTTATAGATATGGCCGGACACTCGCTAGTTTTGGGAATTCTCGCGGCGGCGGCGCAGTTTGCATATACGCGGCTTTCTATGGGTAAGCGCCTGCCTGCCGTGCTAGCAGGGCAAAACGCATCGTTTTCTGCCGACCTCGCGCGCAGTTTTGATCTGCAGGCTCGTTACATGCTCCCCGCCACATTCATTGTGCTTTCTTATTTTATTCCGAATGCCGCCATGCTTTATCTGGTAACGAGCAATGTATTCATGGTTGGCCAAGAACTGTTTTCCGGCAGGAGATTTTAGGGAGTATACGCAATTCCACTGGTAACGTTAGAATAAAGGCATCTCGTCTTTGCGAGCGAAGCGAAGCAATCCAGGATATAGTCGCGTAATGTCAGGAAAGACACCACGCGCTTACTTCGGATGCTTGCGGATGCTCACGATGTAATACGCATCGTGTGCGATGAGAAAATAGAACCGCCACGAGCGATTGATGCGTGCCTGCCACAATCCGATGGATTCATCGTATTTTTTGGCATGGAGGGATGGATGACGGATGTCGCCGCGCAAAAGACCGAACTGTTTGTCCGCCGTTTTCCGCAACGGCGCCGACAACCCTTCGTAATCGTCGTTGGCATTGCCGGAAAAGCGGGTGATGCGCATAGTCTCTATTGTTTCGCGGCCCACTTTTCTTTCCGCTTCGCATGGAATTCGCGCGCTGAAGAGAACTCGATATAGTTCCCCGCACGCAGATCCTCAAGTGCTTTGCGGACATCCTCCCGCAACTGCGCGTCGATGCGCGAGACGGGCGCGAAGAATATCTTGCCGTCGCGCTCCGCGAGCTCGACGATGTCGCCGGCGTCGATCCCCATGCGGGTCCGTATTTTCTTCGGCAGAGTCAACACTCCGCGCGCCTGCATCCTGACTGTGGCGATGGTCATGCAATGCAGTATTGCGGAAATACGGAAAAAAGCAAGGGGCGACCGCGTCAGCATCTCGATACCGGGGAGCGCGCTTTCGAGCAAGTATTCTAGCATCGCTCGATCAGGTGCTGGAAGTCGGGAGCTTTGTGGAGTATAGTGCGCCAATGGAAAAATCGGAAAAATTGGTTGAAACAACGCTGAAAGAGCTTCTTGATGCGGCTGGTATTGCGCATGGCGGCATCGTTCAAAACGATGCGGCGGGACAAATAATTTTTTCTATTCAAACCGACGAACGTTCCCTTATTGGCATGCATGGAGATACGGTCCAAGCACTTGATTATCTCGTGAAGAAAATCATAGAGAAACACATGTCCCCCGCCATTCTGGGGGACGTTGAGACCGGCGCAGGTTCGCCGGCCCCTCGGTTTCTCGTAGATGTGAACGGCTATCGCACCAAGCAAATCAAGGATCTGCAAAACAAAGCATTAATGATGGCGGAGCGAGCGCGTTCGCTCCAATACAATGTAGAGCTTTCCCCGATGAGTTCTTATGAGCGTCTTATCATACACACAACGCTTCAAGACGCTCCGAATGTAAAAACGGTATCAGAGGGGGAAGGACGCAGCCGTCGGGTTGTAATTCAATACGCGAGTGAGATTGATCGCAGTGTGCAGTAAAGCATCACCGCTGGGAAGTCTCTGTTCCTCCCCCGGTTACTCTAAGTTCCAGTATTTGCGGGTTTATTTGATTTAGAATCAGATAAATAGCGATAAGCAGAAATAGGCCGAGCAGGGTGTCTTTTATAATTTCTTTTGCAGTCTCTTTTCTAGTCCACAGATCACTCGCCATGTACTCAAAGCCCGCCCAAGCGAGACGCAGAACGGCGAGAATCGCGCCGACCGATATCGCGCCCACGAAAACCTTGTTCATGAACGGTCCCAACTCTCCCGCCGGAGTGTTGTAGGCATCACTAAGTTTTGCCGAACCCTCGAAACACTCTAGTGGAACGAATCCGTCCGCACCCGTGCAATCGCCCGCGGCGAACGCGTTTGCCGCGCTCAAAATCAAGATTTCACACACAAAAAAAGATATTAGAATCATTAGCAGAAAAACTCGACTTTTTTTAAGGAAAAGCGGCATATTTATTCTTTGATACGCAAAAGCCAGAGCGTTTTGTCGCGTGCGTTGGTAAACGCGATGTAATCGCCCCCATCGTCAATTATAGGATTCTCGACATCAAGCGGTACGTTGCTCGGCGGGGATAAAATCTCTGCAGAAGCCGCGCCTACGTCTACGCGCCACCATGCGTCGGATGTGTGCTCTTCTCCGCGGTGCCACCTGTCTAGAAAACTCGCGGAGGGCTCTCTTTCCGGTACGGCGCAATAAGCAACCATTCTTTCGTTGCGATCCCACACACATTTATCCGCAATGGTTCTGATTGGCAGGGCGGCGCTTGTCGATTTTTCGTCGATCCGCGCGAAGAGTGTCAGGCCCCCGCTTGAGCTTCCATAGAGAAGCGCCGCAGATGAAGGGTGCGGCAGCAGGGTTAGTCCGGGGACATTTCTAATCAGAGGGGTTAACGTGCCGTCATTTCCTGCGATATATGCGCTTCCGGCAGTGTTGTCAGACGGCCTTTGCACTATGATCACGCGGCCGTTTCCTGCCAAGTGCATTTGCCATTCCGATATGTTGGAGGAAAAAAGTTTTTGCGGCTTTGCTCCGTCCCAGGCCGCCCGAACTCCGGCAGACTCGCCCTTTTCGCGCTTGATGTAAAGCAGTTCATCGCTCGCAGGGCTTGCGAAAATGGCGCGTATCCCGCTTGGCAGGGGCCTTTGTATGAGCGCGTTTTCTTTTACAGAAGAAGTGGAGCTTGCAGAGATTGTTCCCGCTGCGGTAATTATTGCGCCTGTTTCGTCCAGGCTTCGCACGATTACTCCTTTCTTCACGACTATTGCTTCGTAGACGTAAGGAATAAGCGTGTTTGTGAGGCGTTCAATCACCCCTGTTTTTGGGTCAACGTCAAAAATATATCCGGTTGAGCGCTCCACGAAACGAAGCATGGTCGAGCTGCTTTTTTGCGCAGAGAGCGCGCCACCGATAAAACCTAAACCGGCCGTCGGCGTTTTCCCCACTTGAGCAAGCCGCGGCAATGATCCATCCTCGTGCTCGCTTTCACCGCCGACCAGAGTCGATAAACTTGATACTATATTTTCGTATGTACTGCCTACGGCGCTTCCGAAAGACGGCGGTTCGCTTCCCAATCCGCGACCAGCATCTTCTTTAGCGATCTTCTCCTGTTTGGCCTCTATAAAGAAATACCAGAAACCGAACGCGGTTAGCATCAACGCAATGACCGCAAAGGATGTATAACGAAACGTGGAAGAAGTTTTCATGCCTGTCATTGTGTGTTTGTGAATGGGTCGTTGCCGAGTCTTTCCGAAGAGAGCGTCACGCTCCACGAACCGAAAGAATTTAGAAATAAGTTGGTTGCATGCGATAGAGCCAGTTCCACGAGAGCTAATCCGCTCGACCCGCTCGCGTTGATGGTTATGGAATTCGGCCGTTCAGGATTGTTCGCGATTGCATTGCCGTTCACCTTCCATTCGTAGATTAGACGGTTGTCGCTATCCATCTCTGCTTCGGCAAAATACGGTACGGCAAGGAGAGACATTTCTACTTCTCCGCGGTAGTTTTGCGGAAGGAACGCGTCGTGGTACATGACCCCAAAGAGCGGATGATTTTCATAAAGCACAAGACGCGGCTCGACCGATGGTATGCGCACAGACTCTACGGCCTCGAAGAGATTATCGGACGAACGCGCCTCGACGCTTATCGTATCGGCACCTAAAAATGATGGACTTCCCAAGGCCGCTTTGGCCGCACCGCGGCCGGATACTTTTTGCAGAATATAGCCGTTCCTGCGCCATGTGAAAGCTATATCGCTCACAGGGATGAAAGATCCATTGGTTCGCTTGAAACGCGGGATTGCTTGGAGATAAAGATTGGTTCCGGCCGAGGGAATGGCTCGACCGCGGAAAAACGGCGGCACATACGAATCGGATTCCCAGAGAAGATCAAGCTCCGTTGGGTTTATGCGCATGCTTTCCCGCGCACGTTCAATGCCTTTCTCGAGAACAATCACGGTCACGGTCGTTTCCGTACCTAAGATTCCGGCTTTTATCTCTATATCGGCGACACCTATTCCTCCGCCGATCTTCTTGCCGTTCTCGGTCCATTCGAGGGCAGTAAGAGAGAGGTCTATAAGAGTTGAGTGTGCGTTGATGCGAACAAGTTCTCCGGGGCGCGGGTGAAGCGGCGACATCTCAAGTCTCAAATCCGTGTCGAATCTTGCAAATTGTGCGCCCGTTTGCGCCGACACCAAGTGAGGCAAGTATGCCGGGATTGCAGAGAAAGTTACTGCGCAAATGGCGAAAAAAAATATCTTGTCTATCGGCCGGTTCATATGGATATTTTCGACCCTTGCGCCTCGTCTCGCGAGAGCGCGTCTTTCAGACGAAGCGCTGCGCTCTCGGGCAGAGATGGCGCGGATGCTTGCGGGATACCTGCCGGCGTGTCTCCAGGCAATTGTCCTGCAGGCAGGCCTGCCTGCCCTGCATGCCCTGCATGCGCAGGCATGGCAGGCATGGCAGGCAGGGATGCATTGGAGAGATCTTGCTTCGCCTTTCGGATTGCGAGAATCTGCGAGGGGTCGGAAGTTATTATTTGGTCTTCAGTATAAGAGGCGATCACTTTAATGGCCACGTGTTTCAAGCCCGCAAAGAATATCCCCTCCCCCACATCGGATTCGAGCAGAAGATACTTTTCTTCATCCGATAATTTGAAAGTTTGCTGTACAAGATCGACGGATGTCGGCGATTGACGCAGAAGAAGCTGTATGGAAGAGTTGGTAATCATGGGGATTCCGTACGGAGAGTTCAAGAAGTCGGAGACGTCTTGCGTTATGGTTGAAATGCCGAGGAAGTATTTGCGGCCACGTTTCGCAATGCCAAAGAGGAACGATGCTGTGTCTTCACTACGCATCATCCACCACGCCTCGTCTATGACAAGGAGTCGTCTGCGTAGCTCTTTTCTCACAGTATTCCAAATGTGATGCGTAATTATGTACATCGCGGCCGGTTTCAGGTCGTCTTCCATGTCGCGCACGGAGAAGACCACGAGTTTTTTATTCATGTCGACGTTTGTCGGACGGTTCATGAATCCCGACCACGTCCCCTTAGTGTACTTGGAGAGGCGCGCAATAAGCGAGTCCGAGCCCTCCATGCCGGAGAGCACGAGCTCGAAATCGGATAGAAGCGGGGGTTCGATCGCGGCGAAGTTCGCATCGGCCGAAATATCTTTCAGAGCGTATGTCTCGGTAATAGCCTTGTCTATAATCGCGTCTTCCTCCGGCGTGAGTCCGCCGAGCATTATGCGAAAAAGACCGACCAAGGTGATAATGTTGCTGCGGAGTACGTCGGAAGGATTTTCATCTTCGCGCGGGATCGGAAGATCAAAAGGATTTATATGGTGTTCGGAGGAAAGCGAGATATTGAAATAGCGGCCGCCGACCGTTTCTGCCAAATACTCATACTCGCGCTCAGGGTCGATAACTATCACTTCAGTGCTGAACATTAGCGAGCGCAATATTTCCAGTTTAGTCAAGTATGATTTACCTGCGCCCGACTTTGCGAAAGTCACCGAATTATAATTTTCCAAAGAAAATCTATCGAACAAAATCAAAGAGGAATTATGGCGGTTGATGCCATAGAGAATCCCCCGATCCGACGTGAGATCGAAAGAAATAAAAGGAAATATGGAAGAGAGCGGTGCCGAGTTGAGCTTGGTGTGTACGTCAAGTTCGTCTGTCGCGAGCGGCAAGACCGAACGAAATCCCTGCTCTTGCTGAAAAAGCGCGGGTCGAATATACACAAGCCGTGATTCCAAAATGGAACGGACTTCGCTTTCGATTTTATCGATCTCTTCTCGCGTGTTTCCGTAAATTGTGAGATACAGTCCGACTTCGAAGATGCGCTCCTGCGCCTGTTGAAGCGAGTCTCTCAGTTTTTCGAGATCCTGATATGCCGTATCTAGCATCGGATCGCGGACCATCCCCTTCTCCTCGCGGGTCGATATCTGACTTTGCACTTCAGCCACTTTTTTCTGGAACTTGCGCAACATCTCGTTCGTATCCATCGGATGTATGAAGATAGATATGTCGATCACCTTGTCCATGTTGATGATGGGGGCAAACCAGCCTGTAGTGAGAAAGCGAGGATATGAGATCACGAAAAAGGTTCGCGCTATTCTCTCTCCGAGATCAAGCTCGCGGGAATTGACCTTGAGGGCGTGCGGCGCGATGACGTCTTGAAGATTCAAAACTCCCGTCTGGTAAATTTCTTCGGGCAGAACAGGCAAGACCTGCGCCGCAAGCGGTTTCTTTCCTAGTGAAAAAAAGTCTTTGATATTCATATTTTATTTTGACGGCTGTCCTCCTATGGCGGAAGCAGGTATCGGCTTTCCTTCCTCGCCCGGATTAAACATCTTGTATAGAAGTTCAACGGCCTCTTCCGTACCGAGCTGGACGGTTCGCACGCCCGTGCGTATCAATCCTTGCTGTACGATTGATATGCGCTGCTCAAGCTGCGACACTTGTTCTTCGAATGTTCGGTTGGCTTCCTCGGAATTTTTCTTCGCGCGTTTCCATGGAAGCAGAGATGTCGGACTTCCCCCTGCAATCGGAGCGATGGTCGGCGAATACGGAACGGCTACAAAAAAGTTTTTTGTCATGATGTTGGCGGCCTCGGTAAAACTTTTGATGAATTCTATGTACTCTCGTATCTGGATGCGCATAAGATCGTCGAGCTGTTCTTTGTATGCTGCTTCCAAGGTCGCAATGTATGGCCGAATATCCAGCATGCGCGATTGCACGAAGATTTGCACGCTGAAATCGAGTGAATTGAGGAAGCTTTGAAATTGTACGATGAACGCGGTTTGCTCATCTTCGGATTTGAGCGCGAAGTTAAGCGAGGACGCGAGAAGAACGGCGCGCAGTCCGCCGCCCTTGAGGACAATGACGCCGTCGCGCACCTCGGATACAGGCACGAATTCTTGCGTCGATTTCGTTCCCGCTCGTATTGTTGTTTGTTTGGTGGGCATGGTACTTTAAGCTCTTGCTTCGCGCGCGGTTCGTACAGATGGTATTATCCTGCCGCCGCGCTCTCTCTCGTCGGCAACTCCCGCCGCGATTCTCTCTTTGATGTCCAAGCTCCACGCGAGTTCGTGCAATTTGCTGTCCGACAACTTTGGGATATACACTTCCGAAACGGCTTTCAGGTCTAAAATTTCAGCTTTTAATATCGGTTTCTTTCTTGCATTGTTCCAAAGATATAGTTTGGAGCGTATTAGAAAATAAAAAGCATTTTCCATCCCAAGGATAAATGGACGGC
>ERZ1292633.4615-Hain-H41-02um-R1-4615-length-12717-cov-9_pt1 | contig 12717 bp, 15 predicted proteins | sample MGYA00564406_ERZ1292633 | MGnify/ENA primary metagenome ERZ1292633 (study PRJEB36523, sample SAMEA6512639) | groundwater metagenome | collected 2019-01-08 | study: AquaDiva: Metagenomics assemblies of 32 groundwater samples
TTTGCTTCTATTCCCCCGTTCGCGCCCTTTTGAGTTTCAAACGAGACGGCAGTGCGATCTTTCACTACTAGCGGTTCGTCAAAGGTGTGGCCGATAAAACGTTTGATCTGATAGACGGTATTCTTCGGGTTCGTGACCGCCTGGCGTCGTGCGAGGAGTCCCACTAAGCGTTCTCCGGTTTTGGACACGGCGACTATGGAGGGCGTCGTGCGAGCGCCTTCCGCGTTCTCAAGGATGATGGGTTCACCGCCCTTAACGACCGCCATGGCCGAGTTGGTAGTTCCCAGGTCTATGCCGAGTATCTTGGACATAAATAATAGTTTAACTGTTATTGCCAGCAGATTTTAATACAACCTGCGCAGGACGCAAGACGTTGTCTTTTGAGCGGTATCCATATCGCAAGATTCGCACTATGGAACCAGGGCTTCCGGGCGCATCATCAACTTCCTGAACAGCCTCATAAAGCCCGGCAGAGAACGTTTCTCCGACTTTTCCGTATCTTTCTATTCCGTGTCCCTGAAGAGCGTCTACGAGCTGACCGCGTACATGCTCCATACCGTTTCTCCATCCATCATTTACTTCTGTCCACGCCTCGCTTCCTGCAGCCATATCAAAACTGTCGAGCGCGGGGATTATGTCGTGAACAAGCGCTTCGCGCAGTATTTCCGCGCTTCTAACGGCGCGCACTTCCGCATCTTTGCGGGCGTTCACGGAATCCGCCTTACAGCGCTGCCATCCGTCCAAATACTCTTGCCGTTCTTTCTTCACCTCATCTAGCTCCTGGTGAAGCTTCTTCAATTTTACTTGCGCGGCCCCAATATCTCCAAGTTCCTCATCCGCTTCAAATTTCAAATCGTCGGGTTCGCCGCTCATAATGAAGCAAGTGTATCACAAATAATTTTCTAAAAAAGTTCGATAAAATAATACCATTTTTTCTGAAGATACGATGACAATCAGTTGTGGCCGTACTTAATATGGTCATCCGCTCTCATTTTCAATTTATCTACTATAATTTGGATGACCTTATTATTACTGTGTATATGTTGGGGTTTTAGCTGAAAAAGTTTCTCTCCGGTAGCCTGATCGACAATAGACAAATGAAAATTGCTGGGTATACCACTTTTAATTATTTTAAAATTCGATATGATAGGCTTTACATTTAAATTTAAAGTAGGCAAGTCAGAAATGTCATAAATCTTATTCGGATTTAGATGGGAGAAGAGTGCAAGCAATACGTCCAAGGCCCTTTTTTCTTCTTGGTTTAATTTATCAATTTCTCCACCAAAGGCCTCGATAACGGTAGGCGTTGGAGGTTGAATAGATTCATTACCCAACATTTCAGACATGCCGAAATAGTATCACAATAGTGTCCGCTTTTTAGAAGAACTAGAAGGCGAAAGTATCTTTGACTTTCAGTCTTTCGTACATTTCGCGTTCGAGCCCACGCACTTCATCCATGTCTTTTCCCACGAATTCTGCCCCAAATCGTTTCGGAAGCCTTGTGGCAAGTGAGGGTACGATGCCAGTTCCTCGCGCGTCGTCATAGATTAGATCTCCAAGGGCAACCTTCAGTTGCTTGAAATTTTTTATTTCAGTGTCAACACCCGGTTCAATATCCTCAATATATCCAACAACTATATTTCGTGTGCGTTGTCGTCTTATCAACTGTTCGAGCATCAATAATGGAGCCATTGCCCCCGTTATTCTGGCGTTAATTTCGAGAATTTTGATTTGTCCGGAGCGCAAGTGCAGCAAATCAAAACCAAGATATCCGCGATACCCTAATTTTGCATAGTATTCGGCCACTTTTTTGATTTGAGGCACATGTTCTGCGATCTGTCGGTTTATTGAATCATTGGGATTTCCCGCAACAACGTTTCCACGCCAATGAAATTTTGAACCCGCCGAGCCATCTCCCACGATGTTGCGCGCGGCTCGGCCAAACGTAACGCCCCCGTCATTTTCAATGAGGAATTGCGCGCTAAGCTCTGAATCTTTTTCTGCGCTAAAATCTTCTTCAACAACAAAGTCTGGCTTCATGCCAGGATACTCGATCCGATACTGTTCACGAACTTCCTCAATGAAATATTTGACTTCCTGCAAATTAGAACAAAATCGTATGAAATTCCCTGAACCCCACGTTGTTGCCTTTATTACGACAGAATTTTTCCCACCCCTTGATAGCAGTGCATTTACTTGATTCTCCCATAATTGATCATCGATATTTTGATCACGTATAACAGGAACAAAATCGATGTTAATACTCTTTGGATCTTTGCCGGTGTCTCCTAAACGATCTGCAAGAATTTTTCGAAGAAAAAGTTTGTTGTTCGCCACCCCCTCTGTGGTGCCGCTTGAGCGAAGAGTTGGCAATCCGCGTTCTCGTTTTAGGTCTGTCATCGTTTTAAGCACCGATTGATTATCGGCTGTTTCTCCTATTTGCTTTTGCGACTGTCTTTGAAATACTTCCTGAATTTTTTTGGACTGGCCATATAGAGTAAGTGGCGTGTTATTTGAGTCTCCACGAACAGCCATGTCTCGCGTCGAGGCCTCGAAGAGCGTCTCGCCGGTAGAAACACTAACGAAACGCACTTCTTTGGGGCCAATTCCAATAGAGTTGAAATATTCATGCTGTCCGTCAATCGCAGTCTTATATTCTTCTGGAATGTAGACTGTTTTGACCGGTAGTGTCAAAGCGCGAGCCGCAAGAGCCCTATGGCCATGTGCTTCATCCGATTTCATGCCATCCGGGAACGCTCCAACAACATCGTGAACTACTACCATAGGTGCGAAATAATCAAGGAGTTTTTGTCCCGGTTCTTCTTTCTGGTTTTCAAAACTCGCTTGTTCAATCATATAAGTCAGTATACATGGCTTAAATTCGCGTCCAAACGGTCCAAATGGTGTAAATGACCCGTTAGGCTCTCTCGGATCACGCTATTTTTTGCAAACTAACGCTTGCTCCATTGAGGCGCCCTTCTCGCGGCTTTGAGTCCGAATTTTTTGCGCTCCTTGGCGCGCGGGTCGCGCTTGAGAAAACCGCGTACTTTTAGATCTTTTCGCTGTTCCGGCACAACCTCCACCATTGCGCGCGAAAGACCCATGCGTATTGCTTCTGCCTGCGCCTTGAGGCCCCCGCCGCCGACTTTTGCCGAAACGGCGTAGGATGCGCCAAGTGCTTGAAGCGGCGCGTATGCGGTCTTTACCATAGCCTGAAGCGGAAAGTATTGTTCAGCCGACTTCCCGTTTACAATCATTGAAGCATTTTTTGCACTTTCGATCCGTACGCGCGCTGTTGCCGTTTTTCTGCGTCCTATTGCTTCTGTGTATGTATGTGATTTGGCAGTCATATGATTACGTCGAACTATGCGATTATTTCGAGATTTTTCAGTCGCGGTTTTAAGAAAGAATTGCGGGGCAGCATGCGTCTCACCGCTATACGAATCGGCTCTCCTGCTCCGCGTCTTTTTGATAAAGTGGAGAAGGTTTCTATTCGCTGTCCGCCGGGATATCCGGAATATGTTTGATATTTTTTTGCAACTCGTTTTTTTTCACGCATCGAAATCTTCGCTGCGTTGATAATCTTTACGCGGACTTTCGATAAAATGTGCGGCGTGTAGTCGGCGTGTGTTTTTCCCATAAGAGCCTTAGCCGCCTCGGAAGCTATTCTTCCGAGCGCCTTGCCCTCAGCATCAATAGTGTAGTCTTTCATAACGTTATTTAACGAGTTCTATGCGCGCCATATCAGTGACGCGTTTTCCAACGCGCCCAAGGCGAACGATGCGCGTATAGCCTCCGGCACGTTTCGCATAACGAGCGGCAAGTTCCAGCATTTTATTCCCGGTATCTCTTGATCCTTCAAATTCCTGTGCAAGGCGGCGCCGGCTGGCGAGCGTGCCTTTCTTGCCTGTAGTTATGAGGCGTTCCACGAACGGACGCAAAACCTTCGCCTTCGCTTCCGTCGTGGTGATTCCCTCAGCATCCGATAGAACGAGTGAACGCACAAGACTTTTGATTAGCGCCTTTCTTTGACGTTTTACTCGACCGAGTTTTTTGTTGCGATCATGGTGCCTCATGGTTTTATTGGCGGAGTGTGAGTCCGAGATTGGAAAGTGCGCGTCTGATGTCCTGCAAACCCTTTTGACCTAAGCCCTCGATCGATAGAAGATCATCTTCGCGTTTGCGAACAAGTCCGCCAACTGTGCGAATAGACGCATCGTTGAGCGCGTCTTCTACGCGCTGAGGAAGCTTCATCTCCGTTATCCGCGTTTTCAGCATCTCCGAATCAACAACGCCTTTTTCCTCGCGTAAAGATGCGTATGATGCATCTGCAACTGCGCCGACTTGCGCGCTATCCTCTTCCCTGAAGCCGATGACGGCTTTGAGCTGATGAATCATTGTTTCTATAGACGCCTCGAGCGCGGAGCGCGGAGACATAGTACCGTCTGTCTCGATGAGTATGCGGAGACGATTGAAGTCTGTACGGTCGCCTACGCGCATGTTTTCTACCTCATAATTAACGCGGCGTATGGGAGAGAAGATGGCATCAACAGCCATAGAACCGATCTCGACTCGTTCTTTTTGATGCGACTCTTTCGGGATATAACCAAGACCTCGTTCTGCCCTGATATCCAATTCGAGAGAAACTTTGCTTGTGACTTCCGCGATGTGACTTTCGGGATTTAAAATCTCGACTTGTCCCGGCACTTTAAGGTCGGCGGCTGTCACAGACTTGGGACCTTTTATCGAAAGTGTAATGGTTTGCGGTTCGTCTGTGACTATTTTGAAGCGGACTTTTCTTATATTGAGAAGAATAGTAACCACATCTTCTTTGACGCCTTCAATGGTTGAAAACTCATGCGCGACCCCGGGAATTTTTACATGGGTTACCGCCGCTCCGGGAAGAGAGGACAAAATGATTCGCCGCAAAGAATTTCCCAAAGTATATCCGTATCCCGGATACAAACCATCTATCTCATAAGTGCCTACTCGTTCTGTTTCGGTAACGACACGCGGCTTGGAAGGAAGAGTTATATGGTAATCAGACATATGTTCATTTTATCGGACCTATTGGTAATTTTGAACACCTAATACGAAAACTGATTGAACAGTATACACAAAACATCATCGGCTGTAAAATTCAAATACGGTGGGATAATCGAGCCCTGCCGCGGGCGTATACAACGGCTCTCCCGAAACGTCGACCTTAAACATCTTATGCTCGCACGTGAGCCATTTGGGGACATTATTATGCGGCGATTCTTCTCCTTCGAGAATGAGATGCGCAAAGAGCGGACTCCTTCGACTCCCCTCCCGGACGGAAATTGAGTCGCCTTTTTGTATCGCGTACGATGGAGTGGTTGTGCGTTTTCCGTTTACTAAAGCGTGTCCGTGAGAAACAAGCTGGCGCGCCGCGCGCCTGGTCGAAGCAAGTCCGGCGCGATATGCGACGTTATCGAGCCGCATTTCAAGCGATCGATGCAGGTAGGCCGATGGGTCTGGGGCTTTATATGCTTCCTTTGCGTAGTTCGAAAGCTGCCTCTCTGATATTCCATATGTATAACGCACTCGCTGTTTTTCAAGAAGCTGACGTCCGTAATCCGAGTCGCCGCGCTTTCCACGGCGCACCTTTTGGGAGCGTGCTTCCGAAAGCGCGAATTTTTGAGTTTGTGTTTGCTCGAAAATACCCGCGCCGAGGCGTTTCGCGATTTTGTATTTGGATTTTATTCGAAGCATATATACATATATTACTTTTGAGAGATTCTTAATTTTTCTAAACACGGCGCGGCTTCGGCGGACGCGGACCATTGTGAGGCACAGGAGTTTCGTCGGCGATGCGCGAAACCTCGATGCCTTTTCCGGCGAATCCGCGCAAAGCGGATTCCCGTCCGGCGCCGACGCCGCGAATAACAACATCGACATCTTTGATACCGATAATCGCCGCTTTATCGCCTACCAATTCCCCGACTTTCGCAGCCGCAAAGGGCGTTCCCTTTTTTGCCCCGGAAAAACCAAGTGCGCCGGAAGATGACCACGCAACGGTATTTCCCTCCTTGTCGGTAAGCAGAACTTTCGTGTTGTTGTAAGTGGCATGTATGTGCAGAGTTCCCGAAACGATGTTTTTCTTGGAGATGCGTGCAAGCGAGCGCGACTTCAGCCCCTGATCGACAGTGCCTCCGGATTTTCTAATGATGCGTTTTTTTCCCATAAATTATCGGATCATGTCTTTTCAAGTTTGCGGCGCCCTGAAGTCATGGTTTTGCGGACATTGCCGCGAACCGTGCGAGAATTTGTTTTAGTGCGCTGACCTCGCACCGGAAGTTTCTTCATGTGTCTCACCCCTCGGTGCGACTTGATGTCTTTGAGCCGCCTGATATTGCCGCTGATCTCGCGGCGCAATTCGCCTTCGATCTTGAATTTTTCTATTGTTTCGCGAAGGTCGGCCTCTTCTTTTGGCGTCAACTCGCTTGCACGCTTTCCCGGATCAATGCCTAGTGAAGCCAATGTTTGGCGCGAGCGCGGACGTCCCATCCCATAAAGGGAGGTCAAAGCTATCTCAAGCCGCTTTCCTTCAGGTATTGTTATTCCAGATACGCGCATACTATAAAATCAGCCTTGCCGCTGTTTGTGGCGCGGATTTGAGCACACAACCCAAAGGCGTCCGCGGCGTCTTACGGAAGTGCAGTGCGAACAGATTTTTTTTACAGAAGCTTTTACTTTCATACATCATACATCTACATGCGCCTTACGATTCTGGCGCGACCGCCATAAGGATCGAGCTGCAAACTGACACGGTCGCCCACGAGCACCTTTATTCTATGCAACCGCATTTTCCCTGCCAGATAGGCGAGAATAATTTCGCCGTTCCCCAGTTTTACGCGAAAAAGGGTATTGGGAAGCGCCTCATCCACCACTCCATCAACAACCTCAGGCTCTTGCATAATGTGCACGCGAGATAATAGCAACTTCTAACATATACGTCAAATCAAGATTGGATGTAGGTGTCAATTACGCGTTTATTGACGCTCCAGAGCGGCAGGCTTGGGGTCGATCATTTTTATTCTTATTTTAGAAGCATCCTCTGGAAATGAATTTTTCCAGAATGGCTGAATCCTAGCATGCGCCTCTTCTATGTTGGAAAATCCTCCTATAATTGCCTCAAAAGCGTCTCGATCGCGCCCCGCAATAGCCTGTGAAAGTTCTCGGGCATCAACCTTCCATATGAGCTGTGCGGAGCCTTGGAGCGTGAATTGGATCGCGGATTCGATCTCCGCCGACGCACGCAGATGCGCAGTCAACCTATCCGCGTCTTTCAATATGACACTTTCGTTCTCGACATCGGCTGAAGCGCTTTTTGCGACAGCAAATGCAAAATTGTCTGCGGCAAATACCGGAAGTTCGATTCGAGCCCGTTCGTGTATTTTGATGCTACCCTCCGCTTCCGTTGTTTGTGGCATAGATTCAAAGGCAATGTAGGCAAGGTCCACAAACGCAATCGTCGTTTCAGAATTTTTCGCATGCACTGTTTCCAATATCTTCTTATGAATTCTGTCGCGTATATTCGCGCGCGCGGCATCGATATCTTGCTTCGAAGCGGCAGGTCTTTCCCCGGAAAATCCGCCGGTGATTGCGTCTTTCCCGCTTGCATAGACCGAAGAGAACATAGCAGGCGACGATTTAAGACCTGGCAGAATAAAACGCGCCACTGTCCCGACGTTGTATTTTTCTCCCGCTGCATCGGCAAAAACAGTAACCGAAATCTTTCCCGGAATCGAACCTTTCTTTCCGGGAACAATTACTTCTGCGGGAATTCTGAAAATCAGACCCTCTGGAGTTGCAAAACGGGTGTTCTTTAGGAGTTTGACAGGCTGTGTCGAATATTCGTTGTATATGATAATCGTGCCGCTTGCCTTCTCTTCCACCAGCTCGACACCTTTCGCAGGCACAATTTCCGAATCTTCAAGAACAACTGTTTCTAAAGTAAAGCCTAAAGTGCCTGTCGCGGTGCCTGTTGCGGCGCCAAGAACAGGATGTGCGTTAAAAATAGTTGTTTCATCTAAAGAGACTTTGTAGGAGCGGGGAATAACAGTAACGCTTGTTTGGCGGAGAGCTAGGAGCGCGATCGCACCAAGAACAAGCAGGGCAAGCGCCACCCCTATCCACAACCACCACCGTCCGAATCTCAAGATCTTTGGAGGCAGCGCTGGTTCGCGCAAATCAACCTCTCGAGATCTTATTCTCGCCGAAACAGGGACTTGAATATTGCGAATGGTTTTCTCTGGAAGGTCGTGGGTTGACGCAAAAGCTTTTTCTGAATCAAATTCATGATTCGGATGAGAGGCATCATTTGCATTTGGCGGCATGATATCTTGAAAATAATCTTTAGACATAGATTTATGGATTTATTCGATAAGTATACCACCTCGCTTATGCGCGCATCTCTTCAATGTTGACAAGTGCGCATGCGATCGAGAGATCGGAATCTAGACTCACGCCATTCTCGAGCGTGAGCGAGGGGACTTGGTCAAACCCAATCCTTGGTGAGAAAGGACGAGTTGTGATGGTGAATTGTGCGAAATCGAGACGGGAGAAAAATTGCACAAGCCACTCGGAGAACTCTTTCGGCGCAAGAAGGATAAGATTGTCGGGCAATCGCCGCTCCGCCGCCATTTTGGCCATCGTCTCGCCGAATATACGCACTAAATCCGGTTCCGCGCGCGCTACTGCCTGCTTGATTGCTTCGCACGCTTCAGTCTCGCATTCTCCAAGCGCAAGCATTCGCAACATGGTAAGAGTTTCTTCAGGCATTTTCTCTCCCGCAATTCGTTTCAGAATGGACGATGAGCCTTCGGGAACGTGCGCTATCTCAGTGGCAACATCCTTCCTGACGGTCATCAAACTCGTCACCTGCGATCCTATATCAACGACAAAACAATATTTTTTGAGAATGTCATTCTCTTTGAGTACGGAAAGAATCGCGCTCGTGCTAGAACGCACTTTTGGCGGAGGACATGCAAAGACGCGCGAGAGCGTTTCTGAAATGCCGGAGCGGATATTCGCGGTATCTTCGCTAAAAAGGATTGAAGTTGCAATGCGGCTTGCGTGTTTTCCTTCAGGCTTCGCAGTTGGATAACCGTTAAGTTCAATCCGCACGACGCTGGATTCGAATATTTTTTTGTGAGCAAGTTCCGTATCCGTTTCGAGCGCTTGTTTCCCAAGATCGGATATTATCGCGCGCCCTATGAGGGTACGCTCATTAAACACGTGCTCTGCGCGTATGGTTTTTGAACATATAAAAGGAGCGTGCAAGCACGCATAGGCGATAGAAATATGCGGCGAGCGTGCCGACTTTTTAGAATACGCGCCAAGAGCTTTTTCAGAAACCTCGCCCAATGTTTTTATAATGCCGGCAACATTGGCATCTTGGTGACCATCTTGGAATGGCAGAGTAACGTGTTCCTCTACTACGACATTCGAAATGCCTTTGTGCGAAATCTCTATTATGGCAACACTCACACGCCCGCTGCTTATATCGGCAACGGCAACTGTCTTTCCGCGCTGTTTCCCCGAAAAACGAAACATCCTTTACAGTATATCGTATAAAACGAAATCCAAGCATAAAGGTAGCCCCAAGTTCAACATAAAAAAGCCCGCATCAGATGCGGGCTTTTTTGCAAAACCACCCACAGCGATGCGCGGAGAAGCTGCGCACCTGCGAAGCAGGTACTCGGCAGAGGAGAGAGATTATCTCCGCGCATCGCTGTGGTGAGTTTTATGTTGCATATTGTCCGACTTGATGCACCGTGTATGTAAACGATTTTCATTTTGTCTGGAGCGGGTGTCGTGCTACAGTGCCTGTTATGAATACAGTCACCGCACACGCGAGCACAAAGCGTTCGCCAGCACTACTCATCCCGCAACTTGATCCGCAGGCGCGCGTTGTCGCTATGCGGAGTATCTTTGGCATATGGAAGAAACGAATGCCCGACCCGATCAAAGAACAGAAGAAAATCCGTAAGGAATGGGATCGCGCTCTTCCACAGAGATAATGCCATTCCCTATGCCGCGATTCACGATCGACACCAATGTATTCATCTACGCAGCACAAGATGATGAACGTGCCAAGAAACACGTCGAGGAGCGTGCGTCACGCGGACTCCTGTATGTGTCTGTCGTAACCGAGATCGAATTGTTTAGCCAACCTCACATCAGCACCGGCGAAGATACCGCCTTGCGCGCGATGTTGAACGGTGTCTTTCTCGTCCCAGTCGATTCGGCTGTCGGTACCATCGCAAGCCGCCTCCGGCGCGAGCACCGTATGAAGCTCGGCGACAGCATCATCGCCGCCACGGCGATATTTTTCGGCACCACGCTCCTCACCCGCAATGTGCGCGATTTCAAGCGCGTCCCCGGTCTCTCGACTGAGGCCGTGTGACATTCCATTCCCCTCTCTTCGAACCCGCCTCGCCGCATACGGGAGATGGGCTCGAAAGAAGTCCCAACCCAGCGACCAAGCCGGGTTGGGGAATTTGTTAGGAAAGGAATTTGACGGTATCCTTCCCAAGCCAACCGACCGATATTAAGGAATCGGCGAACCCTGACAAACGCGAGTACCACTCGCGGTTGTCAACGCACGGTCAATCCGTGCACGTGGGATTCCGGTATCCACAGTTCCGGAGCCCCATCCACTACCACCCTCCACATTATCGTCTTATAAGCGATAATGTGCGGAGACAAGACGTCTTGGAGTTCCTCCCGCCTTGTTGGGCGGTCAATTTTTAGGATTCTTTTCCCGACCAGGTCGGCCGGGTTATAATCCTTTCTCTTTTTTGAATCCCACTCCCACGCGGGAGTGGGACAGAACGATCCGACGAACCACAATTTCAAGTTGTGGTTTTCGGTGTCGAGGTAGATGTATGGAAACAGATTGCCCCCCAATCGTATTTCCTCCACTACCTCTCCCACGCACCCACCAAGAAGTGGGTGCGTGGGAGTATTTTTTTGACCGCCACCAAAAAACTGGCGTATGTTGTCGAGATAACTCATGATGTTCCTCCATACCCCTGTCCCCCGAGGTGCGGGCGGGCTTTGCGGGCCCGAACGAACTATTGGTTCATCTCTTCCGAGAATCCCCGAGCACTAACTTTTTCAATACTGTCATATTTCTACTTCCGTACTTTTACCGCATTCTCTCACCGCCAATTGCTTTCAATAATTCTGTGATTGCCAATTGCGTTTCGAATTCGGAAAAGGTAGTGCTCGGGAATTGCGATCCACTGATCGCGTTCGATTCATTTTGTCTCTGTGTGCCTGTGTGGTATATTCATACGCATGAGCACACTCACTCTCAAACAAGAAGTCACGCTTCTGCGCTCGGCGGTCATCAGCGTCGTCGGACGAGATACCGAGGGCGCATATCGGCCGGAATTCGTCGAGAGCACTTTCGCCGCTCTGCGGCATATACCGACGAAGCGGTTCGAATCACCGAAGCGGTTTCTCGCCGACCTCGTCAAGCACGACGCCAAACGCCGCGCATGATGCGCATCGAGTACGACCGCGCTTTCGAGAAACAAGCCGCGCATCTTGAGCCGCGATTACGAGATAAGTTGGCCGCTCTGCTCCCGCTTCTCGAACGGAATCCGTATGATTCACGCCTCCACACGAAGCCGCTTTCGGAACCGTTTGTCGGGATATTGTCCTTCCGCATCACTCGCGACTGGCGGGTTTCCTTCTGTTTTTGGGAAGTAGACACGATACGATTGCTTGAAGTCAAGCATCGCAAAGACATCTACCGCTAGCCGATTCCTTTCCTTCCTGCCTTCCCTCACCTTCGACGCGCCATCCCGCCCAATGCGGAATGATGCGCCGGAGAAAGGGGGCGGGCGAGTTTTCTTCTCGTCCGCCACCAAATAGTCAGACACGCGCGAGACCAACCGCAGGTGTCAAAATTTTTTGCCTCAGGGGAGTGCCCCCTTGGGACCAAGGCGTCCGCGCCGAAGCGCGAAAATCATTTTTATCAAACGCCCACGCTCCTCCCCTTCGAGAGGAATCGCCCACGGCGCCCGCCACAAGAGCGGGTCGCCATCGTATACGATGGCTCCGGCGTATTTCTCGTCCGCATAAAATGCGGACACCGTGACTTGCGCGCACGTCACATGCGTGACGTGTTTCAATACTTCTGCAATTTTCATCTTACTCTCCTTCAGCCCCATCATCGGGGCAGTTGTGAACCTTCATCCACCAGCGCGATGCGCAGTCCCCTCTGTGCCTTGCGGCGCGGGGCGGTGCTGGACGACGAAGGAGGTTCGGGCATCTTATCTTGCGATAAAATCCCGCCACGTGAGATACGCGCTTGATCGCTTTTGTATTGTGCATCAGGGTATCTCGCGTGGCGGAATTGCGAGATTTGCATCTCGCGTGTCCGCGCTATTTATTCTGCTAACTTTCACCTCCCCGCTCGGCCGCCCTCTCTCCAAGGCGACCGAATGGGGGTTAGATACTTTTTGCTGCGAGTCATGGTCTTTGGTGCGCCCATGCTCGTCTTCTCGCATTCGCCACCAATATGCTCGCAAGCATACTGCGGAATGCTATGGCCGATCAGTCATTTCCGGATTCAAGGCATTTGTCAAAGAACGCTCTCCTCATTCTTCGCCAGTGCGAAGCAGCAGAGACATTTCTGAAGGCGATGGTTGGTTTAGGCCGTCTCCTTCAGCCGAT
>ERZ1292633.4618-Hain-H41-02um-R1-4618-length-12712-cov-6_pt1 | contig 12712 bp, 6 predicted proteins | sample MGYA00564406_ERZ1292633 | MGnify/ENA primary metagenome ERZ1292633 (study PRJEB36523, sample SAMEA6512639) | groundwater metagenome | collected 2019-01-08 | study: AquaDiva: Metagenomics assemblies of 32 groundwater samples
GCCTTGATGGAGGGGTGGGTGCCCAGTTGGATGGGGAGAAAGATGGGGAAGTTGTGAGGCTTCTTGGCGGTCTTGACGATGAGAGCGGCGAACTCGTCCACGAGAGGCGAGCCGTCCTTGAGCGCCGCGTAGATGTCTTCGAGGCTTCCACCGAGCTTCTCGACCGCCCTAAAAAGCGCGGTGATGAAGCTGGCGACAAATCCCGCTCCGCTGATGATGCTTGGCACGTCCTTCTTGAACATCCGACACCTCCTTTGGCCCCTCTCCCTATCCGCCCAAGGCGGACTAGGACCCAGACCATGAAAGTTTCTGCGCTTTTTCTTTTGATGTTTTCGGACCGTTCCGAAAGCAAGCCTGCCTACCGCAGGCAGGTTGTCGCGCGCAGATTTGAGCTCGCAACTTTATCACGGACTCAAATCTGCGCGCGAATTTATTTTCAATGGACTATCTTAATTTGTATCCCCATTGTAGCATAGAAATTGATAGGTGTCAATAGCGACGCTGTCCATTCCCTTAAAATTCCAAGCATTCCAAAATTTCAGAATTTCTTATAAGAATTGTTCTGTTGGTGGTATAGGATAAGCCTTTGTTAGGTTGCGATTCAAATCCTAAGTAAATTCTCTCAATGTTTTGATTTTTTAATTCCTTAATGACTGGCTGTAGGTCGGAATCGGAGCTACCAATTATTGCCAATTTTAATTTATTATCTCGAGCCATCGTTATCATATCAACCGCAATCTTTACATCAACTCCTTTTTCTTTAAATGTTAAGGTTTCGTGACCCTTGGGACATTTTTCTATATGACCCCTAACTCTGCCTGTTATAATGACCTCGAAACCTTGATTTTCTAAATGTGTTTTTAAAACTCTTTGCCTTTCTATTAAAACTTTAGATTGTTTAGTGGTTTCCTGATGCACGATTAGCTTGCCCATATAAAATATTTTTCTGTCTATGGCGATTCCCGCCAATACTTTGTTAATGAGCTTGGAAAAATTAAATTTTTTGAAATTAATTTTAGCATGATCAATTTCAAAATCGCCTTCTGGATTGTTGCTTTTAGAGCTATTTAAGGAGTTACCGATTTTTCTAAGAAAATTCCTACCATCTATAAATAATATCCTTTGCATATTTATATACAAAAATCAATCAATAAACCCCAGTGGACCTTTCGGCTGACTGGGGCGTTTATACTTTATATGATACGTGACAGAAAATTAAAAGTCAAGAATTAAAATCGATAAGCTGGCGCGACTGTTGTTTTGAAAAACCATCCGCAGGCGGCATAGCTTGGTTTTGTCGAAGACAAATATGCCGCCGAGGAGCTGAGCGAAATTTTTCGCCCCGAAGGGGTCCCTTTGGGACTGGAGAAAATTTTGCGTGTTTAGAAAAACAATAGTCGCGCTCTTATCACCAATCTCTATCTAACCAAACAAAACAGGACGGCAGTTTGCCGCCCTGTTTTGTTTTTGCTAAAATCTATTTCTTTTTCTTTGCTTCCGGCTTAACCTCCCTAATCTCGTCTTCCAGTTCAAAATCGGTCAGGGCATCGTTTTGAGAACTGTATCCACGGCCAGCAGGAATTAATCTTCCCACAATAACATTTTCTTTCAGACCCTTCAGGTAATCCACCTTGCCGCGCAACGACGCGGAAATAAGAACACGGGATGTTTCCTGGAATGATGCCGCCGACAAAAAGCTGTTGGTGGTCAACGAAACTTTGGTTATTCCTAAAAGAAGCTGTTGGGCGATAGCCGGTTTTTTGCCTGCGTTTTTGGCAAGCAAATTTTCTCTCAAGAGTATCGGCTTTTCTTCAATTTCTCCTACGCTAAAGGATGTGTCGCCAGGGTCTTTTATTCTAACCCTGGAGAACATTTGGCGAACAATGACTTCTATGTGCTTGTCGCTGATGTGCGCCCCCTGGAAAGTGTAAATTTTCTGCACTTCTTTCAAGATATAATTGTAGATCGCGCCTTCACCGGCAACCTTGAAAAGAGTTTTCATATCCACATGTCCCTCACAAAGCTGTTGCCCCAAAGCAACTTCACTTCCTTCTTCTACAAAAAGACCGAAGCCCTTGGGTACTGTGTATTCCTGCAATTGATTTTTTACCTTTTTGCTTTCCTTGGATTTAGGAGCTATGTAGATGACGTTGTTTTTGCCCTCATCTTTAATTTCGACTACCACGCCATCAACTTCAGAAATCGGAGCGGGATTACTAGGTATGCGTGCCTCAAAAACTTCCTCCACACGAGGCAAACCTTGCGTGATGTCGCCACCCGATGCCACACCTCCAGTATGGAAAGTGCGCATAGTCAGCTGAGTGCCCGGCTCACCAATCGCTTGCGCCGCCACAATACCAACCGCCTCGCCCATCTCTACTAATTTATTATTTCCCAAATCGTACCCGTAGCATTTTCGGCAAACACCCACCATGCTCTTGCATGTTATAACTGATCTCACATTGACCTCCTCTGGATGCAGACCTTCGATGATCTGGGCCTTGTCTTTATCAACGATTTCTCCGGCTCTGATTAAAATTTTACCGTTTTTATCTTTGATGTCCTGAGTTAGCGTACGACTAAAAAGTCGCGAGGCAAAAGATTTGCCCATCTCTTCGGTGTCTTTTTGGTTAATCATGATGCCCACGCCATCTCCGCAGTCCTCTTCTCTAATAACCACATCTTGCGAAACATCCACCAAACGGCGAGTCAAATAACCCGCGGTAGAAGTACGCAAAGCGGTATCAGCCGTTCCCTTTCTTGCTCCGTGCGTGGAAATAAAATATTCCAATACATCAAAACCCTCTTTAAAGGAGGCTTTGACTGGCAAACGAATAATATCGCCCGCCGGATTTTGCACGAGCCCTTTCATGCCTGCCATCTGAGTTATCTGTGTCCAGGAACCCCTGGCGCCAGAATCTACCATGGTAAAGGCTGAACCCAAAGGATCCATCGATTTTTTAACTTCAACGGCAACTTTATTTTTTGCTTCCGTCCAAACTTCAATAACTTTCTTATAGCTCTCTTCGTTAGTCAAAAGTCCCGACTGGTATTGGTCATCTATTTTTTCGATTTCCTTCTCTGCCGCTTGCATAATCTTGCCCTTGGCTTCCGGAGTGGAGAGATCGTCCATGCCCCAGCTGATACCTGAAACAGTAGCGTAAGAAAAACCGATTAATTTTATTTTGTCCAAAATTCTTGCGGACTCTTCCATGCCATAGCGCTCAATAACTTCACCGATCATTTCTTCTAAATTTTTGGATTTCATTTCCTTGTTGATAAAATCCATGTCATTAGGAAAAGCGGTATTGAAGAAAATCCTTCCGACGCTCGTCTCAAGGAATTTTTCATTTCCTTTGCGTTTTTCGGGTTTAATCATTATTTTCACAAGAGAATTGATGTCTATTTTTTCAAAATTGTAAGCCAAAACCGCTTCGTTCTTTGAGCTAAAAAGTTTTCCGGTGCCTTTGCCATTTGGATTTATTTTGGTAATCCAATAAATTCCCAAAACCATATCCTTGGTAGGATTGACTACCGGCTCACCCGTAGCTGGCTTTAATAAATTGTGGCTGGAAAGCATTTTGGTTTCTGCTTCGTCTTGGGCTTCTTGAGATAAAGGCAAATGGACAGCCATCTGGTCTCCGTCAAAGTCAGCGTTAAAGGCGCGGCAAACCAAAGGATGCAACTCTATTGCCATGCCTTCAATCAAGCGCGGATAAAACGCCTGCACGCCCAAACGATGCAAAGTTGGAGCTCTGTTTAAAAGCACTTTTCTATCTTTAATAACGTCTTCAAGCGCCGCCCATACTTCCGGCGGACCATCTTCAATCAAGCGTCCCGCGCCACGAACATTGTGCGCCAATCCCTGCTCTAAAAGATTGTGGATAACAAACGGCTTAAAAAGTTCAAGCGCCATACGTTTTGGCAGACCACATTCATCCAATCTCAAATTTGGTCCGACCACAATTACGGAACGGCCTGAATAATCTACCCTTTTGCCCAGTAAATTTTGGCGGAATCTTCCCTGCTTGCCCCTAAGCATGTCCGACAAAGAACGCAACGGCCTTTTCTTGCTTGAAATCATCGGGGACGATCTTTGGCCATGGTATGACGCATTATCAATCAAAGCGTCCACGGCTTCCTGGAGCATTCTCTTTTCATTTCTTTGAATTACGTCCGGCGCTTTTAATTCTTGTAGCTTTTTCAAACGATTGTTGCGATTGATTACTCTACGATAAAGATCGTTTAAGTCAGAAGAAGCGTACCTACCGCCATCCAATTGAACCATTGGTCGCAGATCGGGGGGCAGTACCGGCAAAACAGTCAAAAACATATTTTCCGGCTGAACTTTTGAACGGATAAGACCCTGTATCAAATTTATCCTTTTGGTTATTTTTTTGTGTTGTATGGCCGGAGCATCCACCAGTTCTTTGACTAATTCTTTGTTTAATTTATTCAAGTCTAAAGACCCAAATGCCCTGCGCACAGCTTCAGCTCCCATTGACGCCTCAAACAATTCTCCAAATCTGGTGCTCAATCTCTGATATTCGCTCTCACTCAGCACGTGAAACATTTTTATGGAGCTCACTTCACCGACCGCCCTGTCTTTCATTTCTTTCAAACTCTTTAAATAATCTTTAGTTTTTTTATTTTTGCTTTTGGCCTTTGATTTATATTCTTTGTCTATTTGCTCCAAAATATTATCTCTAGCGCCATCATTTACCTTGGTGATCATATAGCCGGCAAAATATATGACCCTGTTGAGATCGGAAGAGGAAATATCAAGCAACATTCCTATGCGTGACGGAACGCTCGACAAAAACCAAATATGCGCGACTGGTACCGCCAGATCAATGTGTCCCATACGGTCACGGCGCACGCTCGCCTTGGTAACCTCCACCCCGCACTTATCACAAACTATTCCTTTAAAACGAATTCTTTTGTATTTTCCACAATAGCACTCATAATCTTTAGTCGGACCAAAAATGCTTTCGGAAAAAAGGCCTTCTTTTTCCGGTCTTTGGGTGCGGTAATTTATAGTTTCAGGCTTGGTAACTTCTCCGTGGGACCAGCGCTTGATGTCCTCGGATGAAGCAAGTTTTATTCTGAGGGCTTTAAAATTATATTCTTCTGGCATAGGTTTCAAAATTAAATCTCAAAAGTCAATTCGCCAGCTGGCGAATCAAATCTGATTTTAAAAAATTAATTAAAAAATATTCTTCTATTTTATATTTATTGAATTTCGTTCAAATCTTTTTCCTGGTCGCTGGAAATTTGCGGCTTCTTCTCGCCCAGAAGATCAACTGACATTCCCAAGGCTTTTAATTCATTTACCAGAACGTTAAACGATGCCGGAGCATTAATATTTGTGATCGGTTCTCCGCGAATAATAGCATCGTAAGCCGAAGTTCTGCCCAAGACATCATCAGATTTTATGGTCAACATTTCTTGCAAAACATGCGCGGCGCCATATCCTTCCAAAGCCCACACCTCCATCTCTCCAAATCTCTGCCCTCCGAATTGCGCCTTACCGCTCAAAGGTTGTTGGGTTATCAAAGAATATCCTCCAATGGAGCGCATATGGATTTTATCTTCCACCAAATGATTAAGTTTCATGAAATATATGACGCCGACTGTAACTTTTTGCATAAATTTCTCTCCTGTGCGGCCATCATACAAATCTACTTTTCCATTTTCTGGAAAATCCGCCAGCCTAAGCTCGGTCTTTATATCTTTTTCGCTCGCTCCATCCAAAGACGGAGTGATTGCTTGATATCCTAAAATTTTAGCCGCCTGACCCAAGTGGGTTTCCAAGACCTGTCCTATATTCATACGTGAAATAATACCCAAAGGATTGAGCACCATATCTACCGGCGTACCGTCGGCAAGATAAGGCATATCCTCTTCGGGTAATATTTTGGATATAACCCCCTTGTTGCCGTGGCGACCCGCCAATTTGTCACCCACCATCACATTGCGAAATTGCGCGACTTCTATCTGAATAGAATTAATAACTCCCGGAGACAAGGCGTCGCCCTGATCTCTAGAAAATATTTTAATGCCTATGATTCTGCCACGCTTGCCGTGAGGCAGTCTTAAAGATGTGTCTTTTACATCGCGGGATTTTTCGCCGAAAATTGATCTCAGAAGTCGTTCTTCGGGGGTCAGGTCAACTTCTCCTTTGGGAGAAATTTTTCCTACCAAGATGTCTCCTGCTCCAACTTCAGCGCCGATACGCACTACGCCGCTTTCGTCCAAATCTTTCAGTTTTTCTTCACCGACATTCGGAATATCGCGTGTGGTAATTTCAGGGCCCAATTTGGTATCACGCACATCTACTGAAAAATTCTCTATGTGGATGGAAGCAAAACGATCATCCCTTACAACTTTTTCATTTAAAATAATAGCGTCTTCAAAATTCCATCCCTCAAACGACAAAAATGCGACTGTTAAATTTTGACCAAGCGCGAGCTGGCCTTCTTGAGTAGAAGCTCCATCTGCCAAAACGTCCCCCTTGCGAACTTTATCGCCTCGCATAACTCTTGTTTTGTGAGAAATGCAGGTTGATTGATTGGAACGAGTAAAAGTGTGCAAATAATAAATTTTTGGATGCTTGGGATCTTTTTTATATTTCACCAATATGTGGTCAGCGTCCAACTCCATCACCTCTCCTTCGTCTTCAGCTAACAAAACCTGTCCTGAATCACGCGCGGCCTTTTCTTCAGAGCCGGTCGCCACAAGCGGCGCCTGAGGTCTGACACAAGATATTGCTTGCCTCTGCATGTTTGAACCCATCAACGCGCGGTTAGCATCATCGTGCTCCAAAAAAGGAATCAACGAAGTAGCCACCGAAATTGACTGTTGGGCAGAAATGTCTATTAAATCAACCTTATTCTTTTCTACCGCGGACGGTTCACCATGAACTCTCGCCTCCACTAAATCACTTTTTATATAACCCTTATCTGTCAGCTCCACGCCTCCGTGAGCTATAACGTGTTTTTCTTCCTCGCCCGCCGTTAAATAAACTATTTCATCTGAAACTTTACCTTTAGAAACTTTTTTATATGGAGTTTCAACAAATCCAAAATTATTTACGCGCGCCAGTGTTGAGAGGTGTCCAACCAAACCGATATTTGGACCTTCAGGAGTTTGAATAGGACAAATTCTTCCATAGTGAGATGGATGCACATCGCGCACTTCAAATCCCGCTCTTTCTCGAGTAAGTCCTCCAGGACCCATTGCGGACAAACGGCGCTTGTGTTCGAGTTCGGCCAAAGGATTCACCTGATCCATGAATTGAGCAAGCTGTGAAGATGTAAAAAATTCATGCACTATTGCTATCAATGGGCGCGCATTTATAAGCTGGGCAGGAACCAAAGTGTAGGGATCTGAAATGGTCATTCTGTCGCGAATAATCCTTTCCATACGAGTAAGACCTACGCGCATTTTATTTTGTATAAGCTCTCCCACCGTTCTTATTCGACGATTGGACATATTGTCTATATCATCCGGCTTGGAGTCTGGGTCATTATTTAAACGAATTATTTCACTCAAAACCTCTATCACGTCTTTTTGGGAAAGCAAACGCTCTTCTTTAGTTGTTTTTTTGCTACGCGCTTCCTGCGAGCTCATGCCGGCCAATCTTAAATTAAATTTGTATCTGCCGATTGGTGCCAAGTCGTATCGAGAAAAATCAAAAAACACCGTCCTAATTAACGATTTGGCATTATCTACTGTCGCCAAATCTCCTGGGCGCAATCTTTTATAAATTTCTATAAACGCTTCTCCGACATTGTGTGACGGATCTTTTTTAAGAGTATTTTCAATAAAATCTACTTCGCTGTTTTTGGTCAAATTTTTGAACGCCTTGCGGATACTTTCATCATCTTCCAATCCAAAAATTCTCAGAAGTGCCGTGGCGGGAATTTTTCTTTTGCGGTCTATCCTCACATAAATTGCCTGGTCATTTTCTGTTTCAAATTCAAGCCATGCTCCTCTATGCGGAATTATTTTTGCTCCAAATAGATTTTTCCCATGGCTTTTTCTCATTGAGAAAAATACCCCCGAAGAACGTATGATTTGTGACACCACCACCCTCTCTACTCCGTTCACCAAAAAAGTTCCCCTATCTGACATTTGCGGAAAATTTCCAAAGAAAACTTCTTGTTGTTTTATCTCGCCTGTTTTTTTATTTTCCAATTTCAATTTAACCCTCAGCGGAGCCTCGTAAGAGATGCCTTTTGCCTTGGCCTCTCTTTCAGTTAAAAGCGGCGCGTCAAAGTAATAATCATCTATCCACAAAGTAAAATCTTTGTTGGCAAAATCTTTAATCGGAGAAAATTCATCAAAAAGTTCCTTCAATCCATCCTCTTTAAACCATTCCCAAGAATTTAACTGGGCTTCATTAAAGTTATTTTTATTTACAAATAAAGGATGTTTGGAAAATATTTTTTTGCGCATAAAAATCTCATCCTTCGTTTACGCAACGGGTTTTTGTAACAGAAAACCCCCACGCAATAATAGGGATGTTTTAATATAGTAAATTATAAAGACCTCTTTGTGCTCATTAAAAAAATATTATGAGAGGTTACTATCATTTTTTAATTTTTACGGTTAGTTTGCTGGAAGACCTCGCGTCAAGCAGGACAGGCCTCGCGAGGCGAGGCAAACTAAACCCAGTGCCGCGTTGATTATTTTTGTAAATCCCCACACCTTTCTACGAGATATTAAAGCTTCGCAGAAAAAATCAGTCATTTATTCATTTTCGCGGTAAGCTACGAGGCGTTCTGGGAAGGTGTGGGGATAAATGTTTTGCCATCTTTAAAGTTTCAAGTGACAAATGAGCGGCACGACATGACAAAGAATTTTGAAGTTCTTTGCAATCTAAAGCGATATTTAAATCAGATATGTCTATATTACTCGCTTTTAAAAAGTTGTCAATGGTTGAAAGTAGCTCCTCGCCCCGATCAATCTTTTTGACAAGTTTCTTGATATTTTTGTGATAAATTGTTAGTTCCATAAAAGTTGGGAGTTGGTGGTTATGAATGATAAATAATATGGTTAATTAAATAAAAATTGGCAAAAATTTTCAATTCTCAATTTACAATTTCCAATCAATTTTCAATGATTTAATTTTCAAACTTTTAACTTAATTGGAAATTGTGAAATTGGAAATTTATTGAAAATTGAAAATTAGAAATTGGAAATTATCTATAATATATAATTGGACCCTAGCTCCTTACAATGATGCTCTCCGCTATTCCCAGTGATAAAAACGTAATTATCATACTGCTTCCCCCAAAACTTACAAGAGGCAGGGTAATGCCTGTGACGGGCATAATTCCCAAATTCATTCCGATATTTATAAATATCTGCGCAAACAAAAAAGCGAATACGCCCACTAAAAAAAGCCGCGAAAAGTTATTGGGGGCGTAAAAAGCCGCCCGCACAAGCCGCCAGAGCAAAACTAGATAAAGAGACATAATCAAAAGTGCTCCTAAAAAACCAAAGCTCTCCACAAAAGCGGCAAATATAAAGTCTGTGCTGGCAGAAGGCAGAAATCCATATTTGGTTTGAAAATTTTCTGAAAAGCCTTTCCCAAAAAATCCAGAGGATCCTATGGTTATGACGGATTGGGTTTGGTTGTAACTGGCGCCTTGAGAATATGCTTGAGGAAAAATAAAGCTGGCTATGCGCGCTTTTTGGTATGGCATCAAAACAAAAATCCATCCGGACACACTAACGATAATTCCGGTCAAAACAACTACAACCAAGTGCTTAAATTTTATCCCGGAGAAAAGAATTATCGCAAGCCATATCGCGCTTAAAATTATCACCGAACCTAAATCCGGTTGTAATATGATCAGCGCGGCCGGAAGAATAAAATAGGCGGCCGAAATAAAAATATGAATTGGGCGCGATATCTCCACGTGTCGCCAGGAAAAATATTTCGCCAGTATTATTATCAAGGAAAGCTTTACAAGCTCCGATGGCTCAAAATTGAAAGCTCCAAATTTAAACCACCCTATTGTTCCTCGCGTTATCTGATTGGTAAAAAATAACGCTATAAGAAGCGAAATCGAAAAAGTATACAAAAACAAGGCCCCATATTTATAGGTGCGAAAAAAACCATAGTCCAAATTCGCCACAAAAATAGCGACCAAAATACCCAGCACCAAATAAATCGCCTGCCGTTGGGCATAAATAGGCAGTCCGGAAGAATTTTTAAATTGAGTCAATTCCAAAATTCCCAGTAAAGATAAAAACACAGCCGAGCCCAATAAAACCCAGTCTATTTTTTTCAATAGCCACGAAAGATTCATAAAAATCACGGGTTAAAATTAAAATGGTCGACTACCGCCGGATTGATTTAAAAAATTGTCGGGATTAAAAATGTTTGTTGTCGCGCGCACATCAAACTTCACTGGCGAGGCGCTTAAACTATTTTTAGGCCAGGTGATGGAAAAAACTCTTTTCTCATTCGCCTTAACTGTACGGATAAAGGTCTGCCCATCGGCTATGATGTTGTTGTTGGCATCATAAGCCACCAAATCTATTTCAATCAGATCAAAATCATAAAACGACTGATTCACCATGTTTGAGAAAAGCTGGGGATTTCCCAAAGGATCTTTTTGCAACGCAGGATCTTGATTGAGAAGCTGAATATTGTTTATATCCTGCATATTTTGGTTGGGCACAAGCGTTGCCATATCGTTCCATTTTATACTGCCCAATTTAAAATCAACCTTAGCCGGATCACGAGAAACAAAAATATTTTGTTCTATCACAAATCTAGACTTGCCCGGCAAGATGTAAAAATTTCCGGACTTTGTCGCCAAAGTTTGCCCCGCTTGGTCATACAGCGTAAAAGTGTAGGGAATATAATCGGACGCCAAAGAATAATTTTTATTACTCACTTCCGCCACCATGTCCACGCTGTTTTGTCCGACTTTAAAAAACTTTGCAAATTTTATTTCTGGATCATATGCGACTACGCATTGCTTAGCGCAGGAACCACCGCAATCAATTCCTGTTTCATTTTGATTTTGCTTTCCATCAAAACAAGTAGCAGATGGCTTAATGGCTATAATTAGTAAAATAATAATCAACACAAAAACAACTCCGACAACCGCTCCGACTATAATCTGTTTTTTAAGACGCTTGTCCATACGTAAAATATATCAAAATGTTCACTTGTGTACAAGTTAAAATAAAAAATCCCCGCACGTTGTGCGGGGGACCGAAGGACCCAAGCGTTTAAGAATCCAACGAAGCTACTTGCTAACAGCGGCGAACCGACAGATCTCGCTCCAGTCATCACCGAACCAATAGAGGTAGATGTCGCGCTCTGAACCGTCCCTGTGGAGGCACGGACAACTGCGAATGCCGTGCCGGTCCTGCCACACGGATCCGAGAGCGATGATGGGGAATTCCCTTTGAAGATCGGGACACTTCTCACCCAGAGCCAGGAGCTCCTGGAGATTGGCGGGACGGAGACTCATCTTGTCCAGCTCGGCGAGAACCTGGTCGGTGCTCATGGTCTTGTTGAAGTGGATGGGCTGAACGGAAACTTCCTGGGCGCCCTGTTGCGTGGTAGGAAAGTTCTTGTCCGTGATGTCGGAGTTGGCATAGTCGTAGTGACCCGCCTTGATGCCTTTGGAGATGGAGCGAGAATAATTAACCAAAAGACCATAAAAAGGAGGCGCGCTCAGAGAGCCGAGATTGACCATGCGCCTAAATTCGTCTCGATTGAACTTTGTAATATCTCCATCTCGGAGATCAGCAAGAACTCCTAATCCAAAAATTTTTTGCAACTTTTCCTTTGGAATTCCTTTGAGCAAGTCTAGTACTTTTGAAGCCTGGTCGAGGGTTGCGCTGTCCACGGCAAGTCCTCCTTTTCCGCCTTGGGCGGAGGTTTTGGCGTCGCCTTATTTTCCGCACCATGCGAAAAATTCGGCGGGCCGGTTTGGTTTTCGATGAACGAGCAAGTTGTAAGGTGCTGTCTTATGTCTATCACGATTTTTTATTTGCGTCAATACATCCGGGTAATGTGTATGCTCATATTGCACTTTCCTATTTAATATTCTCTTATTCCTGCCGGCAGGCAGAATAAGATTTTATTTAAGTTACATCCGCTTATTTTAAAAACGTCTCTGAGGAATGTTCGGAGATTGAGAAAATTAATGAATTTTTAAAATAGTAACTTGTTATTTTGAAAAATTTTAATAATTTTATAAAGAAAAGTCTCTTCGACCGAACGAGCATGGTCTAACATTAAACTCCGCCAATTGGCGGAGTTTAATGTTAGGAGTGAGGGAAGAAGCGAAGCGAGATTTCCACGCTGGGGAAATTGAGCATCTTTTCGTATGAAATTATTAAAATTTATTCAGATTTTAGACATGTGAGAGACAAACCCCCACACCTACGCATAGGTGTGGGGGTGAAAGGCGTTTAAAAGAAGTTAATCCAGTTTCATAGATAAAATCCTCGATTCTCCATCATTGACCGTGATTCCGTACAAAACGCCTGCCGCATGCATCGTTTCTCTGTTGTGGGTAATCACTATAAATTGCGTTTTTTGGGAAAGTTCTTTTAGAATTTGCGCAAATTTGCGGCAATTGTTTTCATCCAGCGGCGCGTCTATTTCGTCCAGCACCAAAAACGGTGGCTCAGAAACTGCCACGATTCCAAAAAGCAGAGCTATAGACACCAA
>ERZ1292633.2390-Hain-H41-02um-R1-2390-length-19252-cov-5_pt1 | contig 12710 bp, 13 predicted proteins | sample MGYA00564406_ERZ1292633 | MGnify/ENA primary metagenome ERZ1292633 (study PRJEB36523, sample SAMEA6512639) | groundwater metagenome | collected 2019-01-08 | study: AquaDiva: Metagenomics assemblies of 32 groundwater samples
TGAAGATATAAATTTTAAAAAAGGTTTTATTGATGACGTTATAAATTCTATAGATTTTAGTATAGAAAAAGGATTTACTGAAAAAAACAATCTTTATATTTATGGAGAAAAATCAACTGCACTTGCTATTCAAGTATTATTAAATAAAAAACCTGATTTTTTTAAAAAAGTAATATTATCAAACCCATCTAGTTATATTTTTTCTAATCAAAAATTAGAGAATAAAAAACTTGAAGAATCTATTTTAAACTATAAGATAGATTCTCATCCTTATTATAATATAAAAGATACAAAATACTCAGATATATTTATGAATACTGAAATTGATAATACTGAAAGTATAAAATATCTTTCAAAAATAAAAAGTATAAAAAATAATAAAAGTAAATCATATTTGAATATTCAAAAAGAATATGATTTAAATAAAACTTTTTCTGATATGTATTATTTTTTATTGAATTAAAAATTAGAAAAATTAAAATATTTTGATATAATGCTAACTTAAATCTTGAGTTTTATAGGATATTTTTATGGCACCTCAACTAAAATATTATGGTTTAATTGATAGTAATGGAAGACCTAATTTTAAGGTTGTTGGTTTAAAAAAAGAAGTTTTTTCTGATTTATTTCATTTTTTTATAACAAAATCTTGGTTTCAATTTATCTCTATTCTTTTTTTAATTTATATAACAGCAAATTTAATTTTTGGATGTTTTTATTTTTTATTGGGTGGAATAGATCATGCAGAAAAATTTTTAGATTATTTCTTTTTTAGTATTCAAACTATGGGAACAATTGGATATGGATATATGTACCCTAATACTGATAATATAATAACAAATTTTGTCGTTTCAGTAGAAACTTATGTAGGAATTTTATTTACAGCTTTTGTTACAGGTCTTTTTTATTCAAAATTTTCCTTACCAACATCTAATGTTATGTACACAAAAAAAATGGTAGTTAATTTAGATAATGATGTGTTGAAACTAAAATTTAAAATATCAAATAAGAGAAATAGTAATATCATAAATGCAGATTTAAAAGTTAGTATGTTAAAACTAGTTATTAATCCTGATGGAACTCGATTAAAAAAAATATTTGATATGAAATTACTAAGACATGAAATTCCAACTTTTGTTCTTACTTTTACAGCAGAACATGTAATTGATGAATTTAGTCCTTTTTATGGAGAAACACATCAATCATTATTAGAAAAAGAAGCATTAGTTTCAATAATAATAACAGGTGTTGATGAAGTAACCTCTCAAACTATTCATTCTAAATATTATTATGCTTTTGATGATATTATGTGGAATGCTAAATTTGCAGATGTTATTTTTAAAGATGAATTTGGACAAAGTTATTTAGATTATAGAAATTTTGATAAAATAATTCAGTAAAAATACTTCTATAGCAGTAATATTTACTAAAAAATCTTTATAATTGCTATACTATATAATATATTTATTATAAATACTGTTTCAGCGGTAAAAATGTTAGATGATTTAAGTAAGATAATAAAATATCATAGAAAAAAAAGTGGTTTAAGTCAGTTGGAACTAGCTGATTTGGCAGGTGTTGGGAAAACAGTAATTTTTGATATTGAACATAATAAAACTACAATAAAAATGGATACTTTATTTAAAGTATTAAAAATATTAAACATAAAAATAAAACTTTTAAGCCCATTAATGGAAAATTATTTAAAGGAAAATAATGAGAAAAGCTAATGTTTATGTTCATGGTATAAAAGCTGGTATTTTGGAAGAAATAGAAAAAAATAAATCTTATACTTTTAAATATTTAGATGAATATAATAGTGAGCCAGTATCTTTAACCATGCCATTAAATAAAAGATTATATATATATAACACATTCCCATCATTTTTCGATGGATTATTACCTGAGGGCTTTTTATTAGAAGGTCTTTTAAGAATAAATAAAATTGACAAAAATGATTATTTTGGACAATTATTAAAAGTAGGTTTGGATATGGTTGGCTCTGTTACGGTTGAAAAATATAATGAATAAATGCCCCATAACTTATGAAGAATGTGGAAATGATAAATATTCAAAAAAAGGGCTTCTTTTATTATCTAAAAAACTTTTATTTTTAAATGATTTTCCTTATACTTCTCAAGATCAAAGAGATGAAGCTTTAAATATGATGTCTAAAATTTCAATTCAAGGTGTTCAACCCAAACTAAGTGTTACTTTAGATGTCAAAAATCAAATATTTAAACTGACTGATATTAATGGTCAATATATTTTGAAACCTCAACATAATTATTATACAGAGTTACCTGAAAATGAAGATTTAACCATGAAAATGGCCTCATTAATCAATATAGAAACACCAATACATGGTCTTATTTATTCTAAAGATAAAAGTTTAACCTATTTTATAAAAAGATTTGATAGATTAGATAAAAACAAAAAATTATCTGTTGAAGATTTTTCTCAACTATCAGAACTAACAAGAGAAACAAAATATGATTATACTATGGAAAAAATAGTTAAATTAATTGATTCTTATTGCACTTTTCCTGCCTTAGAAAAAGTAAAATTATTTAGATTAATTATTTTTAGTTACCTTGTTGGTAATGAAGATATGCATCTAAAAAATTTTTCTATAATAAATAGAAATTCAAAAATAGAATTATCACCAGCTTATGATTTATTAAATACAACAATTATTTTAAAAAATCCTAAAGAAGAAATGGCTCTATCAATTTCAGGAAAAAAAAGTAACTTAAATTATAATATTTTTGTCGATTACTTTGCATATAAAAGATTAGAATTAAATACAAAATCAGTTGAAAATATTTTTGCTAAAATTAAAAATTCTATTGAAGAATGGGAATTACTTATTAAAAAAAGCTTTTTGTCAGATAAATTAAAAAATGATTATTTATTTTTATTAGAAAAAAGAATCAAAAAATTAAATTTATAGTTTTATATAAATTTAATTTTTTAAGAAAAATGATGAAAACTTTTATCAGTTAAAATAAGACTAGATTCTTTTTCTTTTAAAGAGATATTATTATTTATATTATTGAATTTACCAATTATTTCTAAATTAGAGTTAAAAATAGTTTTATATTTATCTTTTATATTAAAAAAATCTTTTTCACTCATAGCAACAATAAGTTCATAATCTTCTCCTCCATAAATAAAAAAATCCCAATAGCTTTTTTTAGATAAATTAGCTTGTTCTTGTAGTTTATTACAAATCAAATAATCTTCTTTATAAATCTCAAAACCTAAATTAGTTTGCTCACACATCGTTTTTAATGAAGTATAAAGTCCATCACTAGAATCCATCATAGCAAAATCTTTGATATTTTCTGAAAAAAATAACCCTTCTTTTATTCTTGGAATAGGTTTATAGTGTTTATTTATAAAATATTGTTCGTTTTCATTAAAAGGTTCTTTTTTGTTTAATATTAAATCTAACCCTAATGCAGATAACCCTAAAAAACCTGTAGAAGTTAAAATATAATCACTTTTTATATTGTTTCGATAAATTGGCTTATTACAACTTCCTGTTAAAGCAATATTTATTACTAAATTTGAATCAGATAAAATAGTATCTCCACCAACAATACTTAATTGGTAAGTATTTGCACAATCTGAAAGACCTAGATAAAAATTTTCTAGCCAAGAATAATTTGTTTCTTTTGTTAAACCAATAGATAAAACTGCATATTCTGGAGAACCACCCATTCCTGCAATATCGCTAATATTTACAACTAAAGCTTTCCAACCCAAATCATAAGGAAATATTTTATCAAGTAAAAAATGGGTTTTATCAATTAACATATCAGAAGTAAAAAGCATATACTTTCCAGTATTTAGCAATACAGCAGTGTCATCACCTATGCCTTTTATAATATTTTTATTATTTTCTCTAAAATATTTTTTTGCTAATTCTATAACATGATGTTCATTTATCATTTTATAAAAATAGTTTTACCAAATATAATTGTCTTATCTTTTTGATTATAATTAGGGAACCAGACATTCTTTTTTATTATTTCAATATCTCTATTTCTTACAAAATTTGCACTTATATTATTTAAATCAGAAAGACCTAAATGTTTAATAGGAATTTGAACTTCTACAAACCATTTATCAGTTAATTTTTTTATTGAAGAGGTAAAAACCGAAGGTGATTTTTTATTTTTATTTACCTCATAATCTTTTTTATTATTAATATCAACCAAAAAATGATGTTGCCTTTTTTTATCATTGATATATATTTCTATAGAATCTTTTTTTGAATTATTCATTTCAGGTTCAATATTTTCAAAAGAAATATATATATTTTCTTTGTTATAGGCTAATTTTGTTATTGTTTCTACTTGTGTTGAAATTGTTCCATCATAAGAATAAAAATTTGAAATTGGTTCAATTCTATCCCAAAAATCATCTTCCAAATTACCATCTATAATAGCTTTTTTAGTTGTTTTGAAAAACTTTGCAGGAGGAATATATTTTGCTTCTTCAAGAACTTTCAAAGAAGGTGGCGGAGTTTGTCTAAAAATTTTACCAACACTATCTTTTTTAAAATCATAAACTTCAATTATTTGTATCGCATATTCAAGTTGAGATGTTATTTCATTAATAAGATTTTTTGGTAATGATAATTTTTTTATTTCTAATGAAATTTTTTCAAAATCTTTTTTATTAGTTGTATTAGCTAATTTATTAATTTTTACAATAGCTTTATTTATTTCACTTGAGTTATTTCTTTCTTCGTTAGATATTTTTTTTAACCAATTATTATTTTCTTCTAAAATTATATCTAATGATTTTTCTAAGGAATGATCTGTTATAAATGATTTTTTTCTAAAAATACCTTCAGAAAGTTCATCAAAAGATTCTGTTCCAAAATGAACTAATGAAAAAATATTAAAACCTAAAACGTTTCTTTTATGTAATAAATCTGCTAAAGGATATAAATCTGAGTTTTTATTGAATCTTAAGGCTCCTAAACTAGGATAGATAAAATCTTTTCTTTCATTATAATCAGATTCTGTATCAATCCAATTATCTAATTCCTTTGGTAAATCTGTATATAACATAGGGCAAATAAAATCAATATAGTTTTTATTATACCAATATCTCCAATCTTGCATTTTTAATAATCTAGTTTGACTTTCATTTCTAAAAACAGCTACACCAACTTTTGCTTTTGGTCTATTTATTTTAATTTCTGTTTTTATATTTTTAACCATTTCAGTTACTTGATTTTCTCTCCAAAGTTGGAACTCTAAAAAATCATTATCGCCTAAAACTATTTTATTAGCAGGTTCTCTTTTATATTTTTGAAAATAATAATCTCTGAAATATTTTTTTGTTAAAATGTCATCAGGTAAGGTTTCATCAAATCTTATGTAATCTAATAAAATACCATCAATTTGATAGTTCTTAGCAATATCGCTTATCAAAGATAACATTAGTTCCCTTGCTTTTGGTTCTGAAGGACTTAAAAAAAGAGGTTCTCTATCTTCAAAAGAATATTTACCTTTTTTTGCAATAAGATCTGGATATTTATTTAGAAAAGAATCACCCCATAAAGGAGATTTTACACGAAAAACCCAAACCCAAGGATAAACTTCAATATTATTTCGATGAGATTCATCAACTATATATTTAAAAACATCAAAATCACATTTTTTAAATTTATCTTCAATATCAGTTATTTTATTAGGATAAATACTATAACCTCTTCTAACTACTTCTGGATAAATTATATTAAAATTTGCTTTTTTTATTTTAATTATTAAATCTGAAATTTCTTTTTTTGTAGTTGGTATAGAATCCGCATCAAGATAAATTGCTCTTGATTCTACTGCTCTCGAATAAAGTAGATTTAAATTAGCTTTATTTATAGTTTGATTAAAACTTTTCAAGTTTTCTTTAGAATTATTGCTTCTTAAAGCTTGTGCTTGTTTTTTAGCTAGATTTATATTATTTTTTGCAGAATTATAATCAACATTTTTATATAGTTTTCTTGTATCAGAATATTTTTTTTCTAAAGCAACTATTTTATTATTATAAATATCCTTACTAGTTATTTTTTTTGTATCAGATGCTTTTTTTGAAATAAAACCAGAATATTTATTATTTTCTGCATGATTTTCTTTAAAATTATCATTATTCAATAAAACAAAAGGTAAAGTAATAGTTGATAGTAAATAAAAAAGTTTTTTCTTCATTAAAATATAGATTATAAAAATATTAAAGCATTATATCATTTTTATCATTTCAAAGATTTTTGTTTATATATTTTTAACGCATTATTTTTTTAATACTACTTAGAATCATAAAAAATCAATTATATATTTCAATAATTTGTTACTACTCATCACAAAAAAATGTGTATAAAAAAAGGCGTTTATTAAAACGCCTCTACGAAACACTCTACTGTATTAAATTTTTTGAGAAAAAACTACAGATTACAAATAATTTCACTAATTTTTTTATCTGTAGCTAAAATTTTTCTATTTAACAAAGTTATTTTTTAATAATCAGAAAAAACATCTTCTACATAATAGTATCCAGACCACTCTTGGTTTTCATAATTGAATATTCCTCCACCATTAGCTTTTACTATCCAAGCTTTCTCCCATTTATTATCTGGTGCCATAACTCTTAATAACATATCTCCATTTTTGAAATCCCAATTTCTTCCATCTCTATAAAAATGAGGGATATTCATTCCTTGTCTAGTTTTTATGTGGAAAGCATCATTTGCTAAATCCCATGTATTATCAACAATAAACTCTAATACTTGCCAAATATTTCCTGATGGTAAATATCCTTGATCTGCTGCTATACCAGCATCGTTTGGTAAACCAAATACTTTACACGCAGGTAATTCTCTAGCCATTTTTTTAAGTTCAGTGTCTCTTCCCCAATCATGATGTAAGGTTGTCGCTATATTTCTTATTAAACCAAAACCATGCATATAATCATGTCCGCCTGAAATATATTCTGCTAATTGATCTGCTCCAGCAGAAAATCCTACAGTCAATAAACCTTTATTTTGTCTATCATGTAAAATTCTTCCAAATAGATGTTCATCTCCATAAAATCTTTCTCCAAGGTATTTATATCTTTCCATACCAAGAACACTGCTACCTCCACCAAGTATAACAACTTGTGAGTTTATTAATTTATCAAAAAAGATTTCTACATCTTCTGGTCTTAAGTTTTCATCCCAATAAAAAGTACTAGCTTTTAAACCATATTGAGTAAATTTATTGAAATACCATTCAAAAGTTCCCCAACTATAATTTTGTTGGTCATATCTTCCCATAGACATAGGTATAAGAAAAATTGACTTATTATGATGAGATTTTAATGCTCTTTCTACAATCCATTCTTTATGAATTTGTTGACATCTGTTGTGCGAACTGTAAATTAATGCTGTTGCTTTAAACATTATTAATAACCTTCTTTCTAGTATAATGCTGTAAAAAACTTTTAAGTATAATACTAAGATGATAATTAATCTAGTTACTAAATTAAAAATCTTTAAAAATATTATTAACTAGGATGAAAATTTTGAATTTAAGTAACTAATATATTTGTTAAACAAACTTAAATTTTGAATACCCTTATTAATTTAGAATAAAATAATTCTAATACAAAAAATAAAATAAAGAAGTATAATTCTAACCTAGTTTTAAATTATCATAAAAATTTCTTGCTTTAAAGGAAATAAATTAAATGACCAAAAATATTTCGATAAGAGATTATTCAATGGTAATAGCTCTGGTTTTGATTTGGGGCTTTTTTGCTTTTTTATCTCCTGATTTTTTAACTCCTAGAAACTTATCAGAATTAATTATAGATTTATCTATTACAGGTGTTTTAGCATTAGGAATGTTTTTAATTTTAATACCAGGTCAAATAGATTTATCTGCTGGAAGTGGAGTTGGTCTTATTGGAGGAGTAGCAAGTGTTTTAATTAGTATTCATGCTTTTCCTGTATGGCTTTCTTTATTAATAGGTATTTTTTGTGGAGTTGCATTATGGACTTTAATGGGATGGATTATAGTAAAACAAGAAGTTCCTGCTTTTATTATTACATTAGGTGGTTTATTAATTTTTAAGGGCTTATTTTGGATGGTAATTCAAAATTCTACTATTTCTATTTTACATAATGGAAAAGAAAATATTTATTCATCTCTTACAACATATAATTTAAGTTCTGAAAACGGTATTGCGTTTGCATTAATAGGCTTTTTAGCATTAGTATTTTTTAATATAAAAGGGCAAAAACAACAAAAATCATTTGGTTTTGAAACTGAAAATCCAGAAGTAAATTTTATGAAACTTTTTATTACAGGTCAATTAATTCTTTTATTTACACTAATATGTAATTATTCAAGAGGTTTTCCTTTATCTGTAGTTATTTTAATTGCTTCAGTTCTTTTTGTGTATATTTTAACTCAATTTACTGTTTTTGGTAGATACCTTTATGCTATTGGTGGTAATAGTGAAGCTTCTTTTTTATCAGGAATAAAAGTAGATAGAATTTTAATTTTAGCTTATTCTTTAATGGGCTTTTTTGTTGCCATAAGTGGTTTTTTACAAACTAGTTTTATTGGTTCTTCAACTACAACCATAGGAAATCTTATGGAATTAGATGCTATTGCAGCCTGTGTTATAGGTGGAACAAGTTTAAAAGGAGGACGAGGAACAGTTTCAGGAGTGCTTTTTGGAGCGTTAATAATGGTTAGTTTACTTAATGGAATGACACTTTTAGCTGTAAGCCCTGAAATGAAATTTATTATTAGAGGCTCTGTTTTAGCTCTAGCTGTTTGGATGGATATAAAATTAAGTAAAAAATAGTTTTTTAATAATAAAAATGAAAAAAGAATTGGAAATATTAAAAAAATATTGGGGTTATGATTCTTTTAGAGATTCGCAAGAAGAAATTATAAAAAATATTTTAGAAAATAGAGATGCTGTCATTCTTTTGGCAACAGGTGGTGGAAAAAGTATTTGTTTTCAAGTTCCAGCATTATTAACAGACGGATTATGTATAGTTATTTCACCTTTAATTTCTCTTATGCAAGATCAAGTTTCTTTTTTACAAAAAAAAAATATTTCAGCCGATTTTTTAAATAGCACTCTTTTACCAAATGAAAGAAATAAAATTTTTGATAAAATAAAAAAAAATCAATTAAAATTTTTATATCTTTCTCCAGAACAATTAATTTCTAAAAAAATTGTTTTTTGTTTAAAAAATACTAAAATAAATAGAATAATAATTGATGAAGCTCATTGCATAAGTGAATGGGGGCATGATTTTAGACCTGAATATAAAAAAATATCAGAAAATATAAAAAATATTTATGAAAATATCCAAATTTGTGCTTTTACTGCTACTGCTAATAAAAAAACAATAGAAGAAATAAAAAATATTTTAAAATTAAAAGATCCTTTTATTTCAGTTTCTTCTTTTGATCGTAAAAATTTATTTTTAGAAGTAGAAAAATATTATATTCCTTTTAATAAATTTAGAAAATTAAAAAAAATCATCTTAACTTCAAATAAAACTTTAGTTTATTGTTCTTCAAGAAAAGAAACCGAAGAAAATCAATTTATTTTTCAAAAAAAATTTAAACTAGCTTGTAAATCATATCATGCAGGTCTTAATTCTGAAAAAAGAAAAAATATTCAAGATGATTTTAAAAATGGTAATATAAAACTTCTTTTTGCTACATCTGCTTTTGGAATGGGAATAGATATTCCTGATATTGATTCTGTTATTTATTGGAATTTTCCTTCATCTATAGAAGAATATTATCAAGGTATTGGAAGAGCAGGAAGAGATTCTTCTATAAATGCAAAAACATATTTATTATATTCTAGTAAAGATATTGAAAATCAAAAAAATTTACTTAAAAATGAAATTCCATCAGAAAAAATTATTTCTAATATTATAAATAATTTAAAAAATGATTTTAGGTTTATTCAAATAACTCAAAAATATAAAATAAAAGATTTAATTTTAAACCAGATAATGAGTTTTTATGAAAAATTTGATAGTAAAGAAATAAAAGCTAAAATTATAGAAATCCAATTAAATAAAACTAATAAACTACAAAATATGATTGATTATTCTAAAACTAAATCATGTAAAAGAAAATTTATTTTAAATTTTTTTGGAGAAGAACATAATGGTTCTTGCAATAGTTGTTCTAATTGTTATAAAATCTCAACCATAATAAACAAATAGTTTTTTATTCTCTTTAAAATAGAAAAAACATTTTAGCCACGGATTGTACTAATAAGTACATAATCAAACTTAAATTCATAAAAGAGAAAATACTTTTAACTATAATACACTCATATAATAGTAATGGCAGTCGTAAAGCACAGCCACTACCATTATATTCGTTATCTTAAAAATCAAAATGAAACTAAACAAAAACTTGTAAGGAGCCTGCTTTACGCCTATACACACAAGTTTTTGTGATGATCTAATATTTTTTGATTATAAAATTTACATCAATAAAAGTTTTTGAATAAAAATGAAAAAAATACTTGACAGTTTAAATTAAACTAATTATAATTATATTTATAAGTTTAAATTAAACAAAAGGTGGTTTTTATGAAAAAAAGATTTTTAGTGTTAAGCTCGTTAGCTTTAAGCTCCTTGCTTTTCTCGGCTTGTGATGTAATCAAAGATACATTAGGTGTTCCTAACAGAATGCCTATAATTGCATCTTTTGACTATAATCCAAAAAATGCAGTAACAAAAAATGACATAATCACATTTACAATTGTTGCCAATGACCCAGAAGGAAAGCCATTACAATATAACTGGACTTCTACAAAAGGAATGTTTGTTTCTAATTCTGGAACAACTACAAGTTGGAAACCTTTTAGACAAGATAATAATCCAGAATATGGTTTAGCTGTTGTTTCAGTTGTTATTTCTGATGGAGTTATGACAAATACTGCAAGTGTAAACATTTTTGTTAATGAAGATGGTTCTTTATCAATAAATCAAGTACCTTCTAATCCAACAAAGCAATCGCCAAATGTAGTTGTGAGTGTAAGCTCAAGCCCAACAGTAATTCCAAGTGTTGTTCCAACGTCTTTACCAAGTTCAGTGGTAAGCTCAAGTCCAACACCAATTGCAAGTATTATTCCAACGTCTTCACCAAGTTCAGTGGTAAGCCCAAGTCCAACAACAATTCCAAGTGTTGCTCCAACAGTTTCGCCAAGTTCAGTGGTAAGCTCAAGCCCAACACCTACTCCAATTCCAAGTGTTGTTCCGACTGCATCTCCTACTCCAAGCAGTTCGCCTAAAAATTAAATTATTTGAGACAAAAAAGGTGTTATTATGAAAAAGTATGTTTTAAAAACAATCGCATTAGCTTTAACCACAAGTGTATTAACTTCTTGTTCAGAAGGTTTAGTTATTGCTCCAACAAGCGATGGTGGTATTTTATTTAAAACACAAAAAAGTATTCCTCCTGCAATAAAATCATTTGATTTTTATCCAAAAAGTACTTCAAAAAAAGATGATGTTATTACTTTTACAATAAATGCTTCAAGTAAAAATAATGATCCTTTACAATATACTTGGAAGGCAAGTAAAGGAACTCTTTTAACAAATTCTGGAAACACTGTAAGTTGGAAACCATTAAATCAAGATAACACTTATGAGTCTGGCATAGGAACCATAACAGTTACAGTTTCTGATGGTAAATATACAGTTGATGGAAGTGCAAATGTTTTTATAAATGCTGATGGAACTATTTCTGAAAATAAAGATTCTGTAAAAATTTCAACGACCTCTCCAGATACATCTTCTGATAAAGGTGTTGGTTTATATTTTAAACTTGTTGATCCTGAACAAGATGTTCAACCAAAAGATGTTTATGTTTATGAAAAACCAGAAATACAAAGTAATTCATCTACTTATAACTATAATTATTCTTATTCATCAACAACTTCTAATTCAAATACAACTATAAATCAAAGTGTTGAAAAATATTATAATGAAAGTGATATTGGTGATGATAATGATTATTATTCAAAAATAGTAAAAGTAAAACCTAAGTATTCTAAATTTATTTTTCAAGATGATTTTGAATCTGGTTACATAGATGATGATTGGAATATTTCTTCTTCAAATAGTCGTTATTCTAAAAATTATTTGACATGGAAAAAATTAAAAGATTCTAATGGAAATCATGTTGCTGTTCTTACAGGGCCAACAGATCGTATTCTTAATAATACTTATGCTTCTGAAGTAATGATGACAAGTTCTGCTGTAGATTTAAGAGTAATAAAATTACCAAGAATGAGTTTATATGCAAAAAATGCTTCAAATCCATCTAGTAGTGTAAAAATAAATATTTATTGGTCAAAAGATGGAGTAAATCTTAAACCACTTAATGTTTCTTTTATTCCAGACCAAAAATGGAAAAAATTAGATATTGATTTAAATAATTTGCTTAGATCTTATAGTCCTAATGTTGGGTTTATAACTATTGGAGTTAAAGTTTCTGGAAATAAAAATGATTTTACAGGCCCAATGATTGATAATATAATGATTTATGATTCTAATAATTATTAATATACTAAAGAGAAAAAAATGAAAAAAACACTAGTTATTGCAGTATCACTTATTACAATTTTTGTTTCAAATTCAACAGCTTATGCCGTTGAAA
>ERZ1292633.4620-Hain-H41-02um-R1-4620-length-12710-cov-5_pt1 | contig 12710 bp, 12 predicted proteins | sample MGYA00564406_ERZ1292633 | MGnify/ENA primary metagenome ERZ1292633 (study PRJEB36523, sample SAMEA6512639) | groundwater metagenome | collected 2019-01-08 | study: AquaDiva: Metagenomics assemblies of 32 groundwater samples
TTTTTGTTGCGATGAATGTTCTCCACGGGCTTTTTGATCATTGCTTTAGGAATCCGAACGGAGCCTTTTAGAAATTTGGGGGCGGCTAAGCATTCATCCCGGAGAGGACAGATGGCGCAGTCAGGAATCTTTTTGCAAATGTAAGTTGCCAGGTCAAACAAGGCTTGTGGTACCAAGTCGAAATCAACTCGATTGAGCAACTTTGGTGTTCGAACATTTAGCTTCTCGTCTAGTTGAGGATTAGGGAAGGGAACACCAAGTAAGACTCGATCGAGCACACGACGAATATTTGTGTCGATTGGCATCACGCGCTCCGTTTTTGTAAATACACTCACCGCTGCGGCAGTGTAAGGGCCGATTCCTTTGAGTTGCTGCCACTCATCAACACTTTTCGGAGCACCTCGCTCCGCGACTTGTTTCGCAATGTCTCGCAGAGCTAATGCGCGGCGATTGTATCCAAGCCCGGCCCAAGCACGGATCACCTCAGCATTGGATGCATTTGCGAGCGCCTTCCAATTTGGGAATTGCTTTAACCACTTTTTGTAATACAACAAAACGCGAGGTACTTGCGTCTGCTGGAGCATTACTTCGGAGATCAAGATCTTGTACGGTTCGCGTGTTTTTCGCCACGGTAAATCACGACCATTCTTTTTGTACCAACGTAATAGTTTTTGGTCGATTGCCATACGGCCATCATCATAACATGGCTCTTAAAAGCCGAAGAGGACGCGTCGTGCGCCCTCGGGGAGAGGAGTAGCGGGCTAGGTCGCGCAAATTACATCGTGTGCGCAGATCATGGGGCGGTCCATGAATCGAGTTGTCTCGATCGCTTGGTCGAAGGCGTCCCGGAAGTCACGATCGGTGGCGAGGCGGCCCCTCTTGTGGGTGCTCATCCTCTGTCGGATTGCTCGGAAAAGGGCGTGCACAGGCACGACCCTTTCGTCAGCGGCTCCCTCTCGGTAGAGGGCGTCACGCTCTGCGATCAGTCGGTCGAGGAGGTGTCGGCGCCGTTTGTGCCTGGCGAAGACGAACTCCTTGAGCGTTGGCAGCGTGCACGTGGTGGGCATTGAGTTCCTGGTCTCGACTTAAACTAAGCTTGGCTGTTCAAATTGTCAACGTTCTGCTATCTTCCATCCGTATGCAAGTCCATCGTGTGATCATGATTAATGACTGCTCGGACGCTAATGCGCGCCTTAGAATTGAGTCGCAAGTTGCACAAGCGTTTCCGGGAGTTCCGACGAGCTTTTATTCAGCTGAACCGTTTGCGACGCTGTCGTTGAGTTTCTTGTTGGCAGAAAGTGAATTCAACGCCGGCGACGTTGTGCTCTTTAACGCCGCGCCTCGAGGTGCTTCTGAAGTCCACGCTGATAATCGCGCTGGAGTCATGATTTTTGCTGAGCTTAAAAATGGTGCTTTACTGGTGGGACCAAATGACGGTTACTCGCTGACGCTCATCAAAGATCAAATCGTTCATCTCTACATGAAAAAGGGAGACGACGGGAACAAGTCGGGGAGTCAATTTCGCTCAGCCTATGTATTTCCAAAGGCTGCCGGTGAGTTCACATCGACGCCAGACAACGAGCTCCTTGCAAAATACGAGCCGCAAGATTTGTCACTTTGGAACTGGACCCCGGTCACCAATGACCACATCGTTTGGTTTGATTCCTTTGACAACATCAAAACAACCTCGGTGAAGGCTTTGGAAGATGGCAAAATGTATACCTTGCGTATTGTGCGCGACGGACGTTTGGTCGGTGAACTCAAGTTGCCGTATCGCGAAAAGATGACCTTGCTGGCGCCTGGTGAACTCGGGTTGATTACTGGATCAAGTTTTGATCACCACGGAATTGAAATTGTGCGTCGTACCGGCATGGTTGGCCTCACGCGCACGCGCCGCTACATTCAAGAGACCTATGGATTTGAATTACTTATTGAGGACGAGATTCAAATTTCTTAATTTCTTTTAGAGAAGACCGGGCTGGTGGGTTGTGCTGGAGTATTGAGTTTTAGCGACCTCCAGATGGCATGTTCTAATTTGTGGCCGTGTGTGGCCTTCCTGTGATCACACATGATCACCCTGTGGCCGTAAGCGGCCACAAATTAAAAGGTGGTCTAACCAACCTGCCAATTCCACATAAATAGTCCGGCCGTAACTTCAATAAAAGAATCCCGATGGCAAAATCAAAAACGACCCCGCGGGGTCGTTTTTGTTATTTGGTTTTGGCAGCAGCTTTCTTATGGCGAATCGCGGCGTTCTTACGGCGACCGGCTTCGGCTACTTTGCGCTCGGCCTTCCAAACGTTGCGGCCTTTTTTTCTCATGCCCATAGCAGTTGATTAATTTGTGGCCTCATGGTATCCAAAATGAAAGATTAATGCAAATTTTATGGAAATTTCTGTCAGGAAAGGGAGTCTTGTGGAGGAAAAAGTCGACCTGCTTGTTATTGGAGTGCGGGAAGGAGAGGGGGAGAAGGCGTTGAAGGGCCATCTGCAGACCGTAGCCAAGGAGGATCATTTTAAAGGTAAACTTGGGGAGGCTATGGTGGTTCGCGGCGATCAGTCAGTTAAAGCCAAACGCGTGTTGTTGCTCGGACTTGGAAAGAAAGAAGACCTGACCAGCGAATCAGTCCGTGAAGCCGCAGCGTGCATGATGAATGAGGCGGAACGGTTGGGGGTGAAAACCGTCGTTGCTGCTCTGTTTGATCAAAAGCTTTCAGCTAAGACGGTGGCCAAGTCGATGGTTGAAGGAGCTCGCCTTGCTGCCTACAAGTTTGATGCCTACAAAAAGAAAAAGAATAAGCCTTCGGTGCAAGCGTTTACGATCGTTGCCCCTGATGCTCGCTCGGTCGCCCAAGCTATGGCGGGGGTTACTGTTGGGGAACTTGGTGTTGAAGGCACGCTTCTCGCTCGCGATTTAGTTAACCAACCAGCAGCGCATACTCACCCAGCTGAGCTTGTGAATATCGCACAGGGAATCGTGAAGGCCAGCAAAGGCAAGATCAAAATGAAAGTGATGGACAAAGCAGCTTGTGAAAAAGCTGGTATGGGTGCGTTTCTTGGCATCGCCCAAGGCTCTGATCATCCGCCGTATTTTGTGCACATGCGCTACGAACCACGTGGGGCCAAGAAGCGCGTGGCCTTGGTCGGCAAAGCAATTACGTTTGACTCCGGCGGACTGTCCATCAAACCAGCGGAGTACATGTACACCATGAAACTCGACATGGCCGGCGCGGCCGCTGTGCTCGGGGTGTTCAAAGTGCTCACGCGATTAAACTTGAATATTGCTGTTGATGGCATCTTCGCTGCTTGCGAAAATATGCCGTCCGGCAAAGCGATCCGCCCAGGCGATGTGGTCACCGCCATGAACGGCACCACCATTGAAGTCCTTCACACTGACGCTGAGGGCCGTGTGACACTCGCGGACGCGCTGTCGTACGCGGTGAAGTTGAAGCCAGACGCGATGATCGATCTCGCGACGCTCACCGGCGCCTGTATGGTCGCGCTTGGCGAAGAGATCGTGGGCTCGATGTCGAATAATCCCAAGCTCGAAAACAAAGTTCTCATGGCTGCCGCCGAAGCAGGTGAAAAAATGTGGAGCCTGCCGCTTGAGAAAAACTACAAACGTGAACTCAAGTCAGAAGTGGCTGACCTTAAAAATTTGGCTGGCCGCTACGGCGGCGCACTGACCGCCGGTTTGTTCTTACAAGAATTTGTGGAAGGCTTACCATGGGTCCACTTGGACATCGCTGGCCCGGCGTTTGCGGAAAAGCCCATGAACGCATACACCAGCCGCGGCGCGACTGGTGTTGGTGTGCGAACGTTGATTGAGTTTTTGAAGGCCTTTTAAACTTTCCCCAGAGTCTCCTGACCGTGTTCCCATTCCATCGGACATTTTTCCCCAGTCTGGAGCGCTTCCAACACACGAAGTGTTTCTTTGACTGAACGGCCGACCGAGTCGGAGCTCACCAAGGCATAACGTACGATGCCTTCAGGATCAATCACAAACAGTCCGCGTTCTGCGAGACCATCTTTTTCGTTGTACACATCGAACGCTTTTGAAACTTCGTGGGTCACGTCTGCAAGTACAGGATACTCAACTTCTTTCAAATCCCGTTCAAACCAATTTTTGTGACTCCATTCCGAATCTGTGGAAGCCCCAAGCACTTCAGCATTCAACTTTTTAAACTCTTCGCGATGGGCGCCGAAGCCTTTGATTTCGGTCGGACAAATAAAGGTAAAGTCGCGTGGATAGAAAAAGAACACTAACCACTTGCCGCGGAAGTCATTCAAACTAACCGTGTGAAATTCTCCTTTGTGATAGGCCATGACGTTGTTAAATTCTGGCGCTGGTTGTGCAACATGAATCATAGTTATATTTTTGCTTGAGTAAATCGCTCGTAGACCACACTCCAGTCAATCGATTTCATAAACGCCTCGATATAATCTGCACGTTTGATTCCGTAGTCGGTCATGTACGCATGTTCGAAGACATCCATCACGACGAGGGGGAAACATCCTGCTAAGTGACCTACGTCGTGTTCGTTGATCCAGGTGTTCACGAGACGCTCTCCGATCGGGTCCCAGTAAAGAATGACCCAACCGATTCCGCGCATCGCCGCGATCGCTTTAAAGTTTTTGGTCCAACTTTTTTCCTCAGGCCCAAAATCCACATCCATTTGTTTGCAAAGCGGAGCATCTTTGTCACATCCAGGAGAATTCTGCATCATGTTTTGGAAATACAATTCATGCAGGCGCATACCGTTAAATTCCCAGCCGAGACGGCGTTGCATCTCCGCATACTCCGGTGTCGCCGGGTCGCCAGCGCGGAGCTTCTCCAGCAACGTATTCACATTCTTCACATACCCTTGATAGAGCGTGAAGTGGTTCTTGAGCAGGGTTTCAGAAAACCCTGGCGTACCGATCAGGTGGTCGTAGTTTTTTGCTTCGTAAGCCATAGATTGAGGTTTATGTCTCCTGATGTTATCCTGAACACGTGAGCCTGTAAACTACTATGAAACATCATCATCGAGCCGTTTTGATTTTGATCGCCATTGGTCTTGGCGTGCTTGCCTACGTATTGTGGCGAGCGATGGTTGCGAATCTATGAGTCGCGGTGAACGGGGGCTCCTTGGCGCCCTGATTGTTTTGATTATTGCCTACGGGGTAGTCAAAGAAGTTACTAATCGTTTGCCGATCAAAATAGCAGAGCGTTCGGTGGCTGAGCAGATTATTTCCACCGGTGCGGCAGCCGATGCGGTGCCAGCGATTGATGATCCAAAGTTTGAGTCTGTCGTAAACGCTGACGCTCATTTGTCTGATGAAGGATTTGGGATTGACGTTACCGCTGGCGGAACGCATCGCTTTTATCCATTTCAGATTTTGGCGTGGCACCAGATTGTGAATGACAAGATTGGGGCCAAGAACATTGCCGCCACTTATGATCCGCTTTGTGGCTCAGCAATTGTCTATGAACGTGGGGAAGATAGCTTTACCACATCAGGGAGTGTCTACAACAATAATTTAGTGATGCAGGATCGGGCGACGGAATCGCTCTGGCTTCAGTTGACTGGTGAAGCAGTCAGCGGATCGCGTAGCGGATCAAAACTTGTTTCGTATCCATCAACCGTTATGAAGTGGGCAGATTGGAAAGCAGAATATCCCAGCGGGGATGTCTTAAGCAGAAAAACGGGAGCTATTCGTGATTACACATCAAACCCCTATGCTGGTTATGAGTCCTCGCCAGATATCTATTTTCCTTTAAGCCAGCTGGATGGGACGAGGCCTTCTAAAGAAAGGGTGGTAGCGGCGGATGGGAAGTCTAGTTATTGGTTTTGCTTTGCGGCTTTTGGAATGGAGGCGGGGCAGGGGGGTTAGGTAGGACTCAAAACAATTCGATTGACGACAATATTTGCTCAAACGAGTTGTTTTTGACATCATGGAGAGGTATGCCCACCCTCTCTATTGTTGCAACACCGATCGGTAATCTCCAGGATATCACTTTGCGGGCCATCCAGACCTTAAAAGAATCCGACGCGATCCTCTGCGAAGACACGCGGGTGACAATGAAACTTCTTGCTCGACTCGAGATCAAAAAACCGCTCGTAAGTTTCCATGAGCACTCTGATCGTAAACGTTTAGAGGAGATTTTGAATCTTTTGAAAGAAGGCAAGAATCTTGCGCTTGTAACCGATGCGGGCACGCCAGCGATTTCTGATCCCGGTTCGTGGCTCGTGCGCGAGGTTGTGGATCAGCTTCCCGACGTGACGATTGTGGCCATTCCTGGTCCGTCAGCGGTTGTTGGGGCATTGTCGATCAGTGGCTTTTACGGCGACGAGTTCGTGTTTATGGGTTTTCCGCCTCACAAGAAGGGGAGGCAAGCCTTTTTTGATCGCGCAGCCAAAGAAGAACGGATCGTTGTGCTCTACGAATCAACTCACCGAATCATGAAAGCGATGGAGGAACTCACGGAGCGACTCGGGGAGAGACAAATCGTGGTCTGCCGCGAGCTCACTAAAATGCACGAAACGATCTATCGCGGCACAGTAGCTGAAGTGACAGCCAAGCTCAAGACTGGTAGTATCAAAGGCGAATTCGCTATTGTTTTGGCCGCGGTATGAATCGCTATTCCTTGACGACAACTCTTCCTTATGTCAACGCAGATCCGCATATCGGGTTTGCTCTTGAAATTGTTCAGGCGGACGCATTGGCTCGTTATCATCGTTTGCTTAGCGAGGAGGTCGTTTTTAATACGGGCGTCGACGAACATGGAATGAAAATTTGGAAGCAGGCTTTGGAAGCGAAGCTGGATCCAAAAGCTTACTGCGATTTATATGCCGCTAAATTTGATGGCCTTAAACAGATTTTAAATCTCACGTACGATCATTTTATTCGCACAACAGATGAGCATCACGTTGCAGCTGCTCAGGAGTTTTGGAAACGATGCGATGCAAACGGGGATATTTACAAAAAGGCTTACTCGATTAAATATTGCGTGGGATGCGAGTTAGAAAAGACCGATTCCGAACTCGTTGAAGGAAAGTGTCCTATCCATCCAAATTTATCGATTGAACATATCGAAGAAGAAAATTATTTTTTCCGTTGGTCCAAGTATCAGCAAGCATTGCTCGATCACTATGCTGCTCATCCAGATTTTGTTGTGCCGGCTAGCCGCCTGGGCGAAATTCGCAATTTTGTGGCAAGCGGGTTGCAGGATTTCAGTATCTCTCGCTTAAAAGCGAAAATGCCTTGGGGTGTTCCGGTGCCGGGAGATGACGATCAGGTGATGTACGTTTGGTTTGATGCTTTGGTCAATTACATCTCGACCCTGGGTTGGCCAAATACCCAAGGTGAATTTGGGATTTTTTGGCCGAGTGTGCAGGTGGCAGGAAAAGATAATTTACGTCAGCAGTCGGCCATGTGGCAGGCGATGCTTTTATCTGCCGGCGTGCCCTTGTCCAAACAGATTTTTATTCACGGATTTATTACCGCTGAAGGTCAAAAAATGTCGAAGTCGATCGGGAACGTGATCAATCCCTATGATCTGGTTGCAACCTACGGCACCGATGCAGTGCGTTATTATTTGCTGGGTGCGCTTCCGGCTTACGAAGATGGGGATTTTTCAGTATCTATTTTTGAAGCCGTTTACGCATCAAAGCTAGCCAACGGAATAGGAAATCTTGCTGCCCGGACAACAACAATGGTCGAGAAATTTTGTGGCGGCGCTATTCCCGCAGTGGTTGAGGATCGTTATAACGTTGTCGATTTTTGGAAGCATTATCAGGAGGCCTTTGCGCGTTATCGGTTTGATGATGTCGTACGAACCATTGAAGATCTCGTTGCTGCTTGCAATCGGTCGGTGGATGATATGGCGCCGTGGAAAATGGCAAAAGAAGGTGGAGATGTTGGGCCGTTTATGTATCAGTTGACGGAAGCGTTGCGTCACATTGCGGTTGCATTGTTTCCCATTATTCCTTCAGCCGCTGAGCGAATCCTTATCAATCTCGGTATCGACCCAGCCACAGTGCGCTTGTCTGATGCGATAATTTGGGGTGGTCTGAAGTCTGGCCAAACAGTTTCTAAAGTGGAAGCATTATTCCCACGCAGGGAACCGTCTTTATGAGTGGTGAAATAAGTCCGGGGTTTGAACAAATACAACAAATCGATCGCGAAGATCGCTTGGAAGCAGTGAGAAATAATGTGCGTGACCTCATCGATATGTTTGGCACGGACGGTTATGATTTGCTTTCCGCGGACGAAAAGTTGGAATTGGAGGAGTTTTGCACTAACCTTGATCTAGAGAACATGAGGTATACCGCGCCGTATCATCGCGCGGCGCAGCGCGTGCAGAGTGGCCAAAAAATTAGTGACCCTAAATACACAAGTGGTCATGACCTGCTTCACACGCTGGCGAAAATGAAAGAGAATGGTGGTGCTATTGTACCGCCGGCTTTTATTAAGAGCACTGCGCAAAGAATAGATCCTACCGACGCCAGCCTGTTTGTTTTTCCTAACGAAGATTTGTATTACGAAGAACTTTATCCAGATTTAATGAGCGGATTGTACAGCATGAACAATCCATCAGAATTCGCCTCAGAAGGAGTGCTGGGCACGGGACGCACAACGGTTGATGTACTCACGAGTCCTCATTTGCGTTCTTTTACCGCAGACAGAATTGAAACGGGTTTTAGGTGGGGAGTTCCTGGTATGTCTCCACGCCAGCGCGCAAGTTATGAACGTACGTTCGCCATGCTGCGTGGGCCAATCCCGGAAACGGTTGAAGAGCGTGTACGGGAATTTGAGCAGCTAGAAAAAGAGGCAGATATTCAGCAAAGTACGTACATGCGAGACGAAGAAGAGCAAGCGCGTTTGGATGCGTTATTTGATCGCTTGGTCACCGACCCGAACGCACGCCCTGCGTATTACCGCGATCTTGCCTTTCGCGCGTTTTCTGATGAGCGCAAACAAAATCCTCGATTTTTTTACGATGAAATTCTTGCGGTCGCCCGCATGGTGCCACCGCCTAACAACGCTATATGACATTCACTTTGATCGACGTGATCCTGATCGTGTTCGTGGTGATTTTTATTGTCACCGGCTACGTGCTTGGATTTATTCATACCCTAGGATCGTTTGTTGGAGCGATTGCAGGTATCGTGGTTGCTTCGCGCTTGGCGCCCCTGGCTGGTGAGCCGCTCGCGAATCTACTGCATACGAGTAGTTCGATCACTACGATCATCATGTTCGTGATTATTTATTTGGTCGTCTCGCGGCTGGTGGGTTTCTTGTTCTGCATGGCGGAAAAGAGTTTTGGGCTCATGAAGATGATTCCGTTTGTGAAACCGATCGATCACTTGCTCGGTGCGGTGTTTGGATTTTTAGAAGGCGTGCTCGCTGTTGCCGCCTTTGTCTACTTTGCTGGCGCCTTACTACCAGTTGATTGGATTCAGAAGTTGATGGACAGCTCGCAAGTCGGGAGTTGGCTCCTGTCGATCTTCGACACGATCAAAGGGCTGGTACCACAAATAATTCAAGATAAAGTCGCTGAAGCGCTGAAGATTGTTGAGTAGCTATGATCGACACCCATTGCCACGTGCATTTTCGAGCGTACAAAGATGACATGGATGAAGTCATTAAGCGCTCGCTCGAAAAGGGCGTGCGTATGGTGACGGTTGGCACGCAATCAACCACCAGCAAAAATGGCATCGAAGTCGCAGAAAAATACGACGGCGTCTACACAACGATCGGCCTGCATCCTAATCACACCTGCGAGCAGCATTTTGAAGATGAGCTGGAAGAAATTAAAACACGTTGTGAAAGTTTTGATGTTGAGTATTACCGTGAGCTGGGTAAGCATCCGAAGGTCGTGGCGATCGGGGAGTGTGGATTGGATTATTATCGCATTCCAGAAGAGGTCGATCGGGCAGCGTTGATTGTGAAGCAGAAGGAGGAGCTCCGCAAACAATTGTCCTTGGCTGATGAACTCAACTTGCCAGTGGTGATTCACTGTCGTGATGCTCATACCGATCAAGTAGCAATGCTTAAAGAATTTATTGATGCGGGAAAACTTTCACGAAGGGGAGTGATCCATTGTTTCACGGGGACGATCGAAGAAGCTCGGGCTTATCATGCGATTGGGTTTCTCACTAGCTTCACAGGGATCATTACTTTTCCGCCGCGAAAGAGTGAGGGGAAGATTTCGTCGCTGCAACAAGTGGTGCGTGATTGTCCGCTTGAAATGATGATGCTTGAAACCGATGCGCCGTACTTAACTCCTGAGCCGTTTCGCGGCAAACGCAATGAGCCGTGGTATGTTCAATTTGTTGCTGCCAAAGTCGCCGCGCTTAAAAATATTTCGGTGGAAGAAGTAGATAAAGTCACCACCACCAACGCCGAAAAGTTGTTTGGCTTGAAGTAAAAACCATTTTAAAAAGTCAGCACCCTCGAAGGAAGCTTTCCTTCGAGGGTGACGTTTTGATTGTCGCCCCCCGAAGAAATGCTTCCTTCGGGGATGCGACCGGGCGAGGGCGCGTGGGGCGGACTCGAGCAGGGCTGTACGTGCCTGCGAATCCTGCCCCTTCTCGGACTACCGGGGTGCGCTAGGCCCCGGGTGCGGCCACGGTGGCAGGGTGGACCTTGTTGATCTCCGCCTTCGCCCTTTCGAGCAGTTGGCGGAACCGGTTCTTGTCCTTCCCTTCGAAGGTGAGCTTGGCGTAGCCCTCCTTCTCGAGGTAACGGTTGAGGTAGACGAGCCCCATCCCGCCATCCGGCTCCGCCATCGCTTTCGCGACGTCGGCGTCGGAAGGATTGTACCCGGCCCGGGGGAGGATTCGACGGGCGTCGAGCTCCACCGACCGCTTGTTGACCTCGGCCTTGAACAGGGTGGGATCTTCGAGCAGGATCTTCCAGCAGCGGTCGATCACCTGGCGCCGGCGGTTCATCACGATCGGGAACTTGACGCTGATCGTCGAGACCCCGGACCCCTTCATCCACACGAGCACCGCGTCCTCGTCCTCCTTGATGTCCTTCGCGAACCGCAGGGCCTTCAGCGCCTTGACGACGACGGCCGTGGCGTCGAGAGCCTCGTCCGTGAGGCTGGTCGCGCTGAGGGCGTCGGCGAGGTTGCCGACGATCGAGTACTCGCTGACGAGCTCCTCCAGCTCGTCGAGGCTGCGGCTGAGGTCGGGCCCGAACATCTGGGACACCGCCTCCACCTTCAAGGCGGCGAGCACCTCGAGCGAGCGCTTGTCCCCGGTCGCCCGGACCGCCTGGACCCAGCGGTCGTCCTCCGTGGCCGGGGTCGCGGCCACCCGGCCCACGAGCGATCGGAGGGCGGACGGATCGACCTCGAGGAGGGGACGGTCGAGGCTCGTCTCGACCGGCGGCCGGGGCAACGCCGCCACGGCCACGCGCTCGAAGACGACCCGGGTCCCGCGCCGCCGGTAGTACAGCTCCATGCCGGGCTTCCAGGCACCGGCGTAGGACACCTGGACCGAGCCCCGCCGCTCGGGACGGTTGTCGAGGTCGGCGATGAACACACCCTTCCCGCGGGGGATGCCCTCCTTCACGCTCGAGTGGTGGAGGTAGAACTGCTTGTACACCCGCGCGTTGGGGTCCTCGCCCTGCTCGATCACGACCCGGTGGCTGGTGCGGCCCTCCTCGTGCTTCCGCTCGAGGATCTCCGTGACGTCGAGGATGATGGGGTAGCGCCCCTCGAACGCGAGCCAGAGGCCGGTTTCGTGCTCGGGCACCAGCGCGCGGTCCGGGCCCACGACGTCGTTGTAGGCCTGGACCTTCTCCGGGCCCGCGACCATCGCCGGGATCGCCACCCACTCGCCGCTTTCCAGCCGGAACACCCAGCAGTCGTACGCCTGACCGCGGGTGCACTGGAACATGAAGTCGGACAAGGGACGGACGAGGATCCGCTCGAGCCGCTGGCTGTCGCCGTCGATGACCATGAAGTAGTCCCCGAGCACCGTCTCCTCCCGGCCGCGGTAGTGGATGACCGTGGGGCGGAAGGTGAGGCGCTCGAAGCGGATCGCCGCCGGGTCGACGGGCAGCGCGACTCCGAGCATCATGCCGAACAGGAACACGGCCTTCCAGACCTCGGCCTTGGTGAGGGCCTCGGCCGTGGTCTGCTGGTCCTGCGCGTCGGTGGCGACCACGCCCACGACGCCGCCGGTCGGCGTCGGGTTGGGGGTGGGGGTAGCGGAGGGGGTCTGGACAGAGGCACTGGTCATGGTTTCTCCTGGGTTTTGCCGGACAATCCGGACTGAAGAAGATAGCAGTTTTTGGCTGATTTGTCAAGTTATACGCCTTGACAAAATGGCTATTTTCTGCTATATTTGCTGGCTCTGCGCGCGATCCGCGTGTAGACAAATTCCCAAGAACCAGGAGCATTCCATGAACCCGACCCAGATTTTCGACCTTTTCGGCGCATCTTCGACCACCGTCATCGGGGTGGTGGATGCGTCCGTTCTCAAGGCCATCCTGGCCGACCCCAGCCGGTGGGGTCCGCTCGAGAGCGACCTCATCGACCAGGCGAACACGCAGGAGCAGCTTCAGGTGGTCGACCTCTTCCAGGAGCTCCCCGGAAAGAGCCCGGAGGACCGGTACGACTACCTCGAGAAGAACGGCACCCCCCAGATCGTCCGCGACAACCTCGCCGCGATCATGGAGGTCAAGAAGCCCGCCCCGGTTGTCGTCGCGCCCGCG
>ERZ1292633.4621-Hain-H41-02um-R1-4621-length-12710-cov-4_pt1 | contig 12710 bp, 11 predicted proteins | sample MGYA00564406_ERZ1292633 | MGnify/ENA primary metagenome ERZ1292633 (study PRJEB36523, sample SAMEA6512639) | groundwater metagenome | collected 2019-01-08 | study: AquaDiva: Metagenomics assemblies of 32 groundwater samples
GTCTTAATGTTGCCACTGCTAACGGGTTTTCCGTCAATGGAAGCTTTTTGGGCGGGACAACCGTTGACGCCAATTGGGCCAAAAATTTCATAAGGCCGTCGGGTTATACGTTTGGCTCTGGGCAAGCGGCGCTTTTGAACCCGTCATTATTTACGGGAGCCGCCGGTTATAATTATGTAGCGCCAGTTACTACATGTGTGGCCTCAACCATTGCTGGCAACCCTGATACCTGTAACACAACACCTGGCTCCACCACTTATGGTCCGGGCACAATTACGGCATCAGAAGGCGCTGGCTCGACAATTCAAGCGCTGGAGCGAGTTGGCTTGGCGCGCACTTTGGCTGAACCGCAACTAACGGCTCTGTCGGGCGAATCTGCGCGGTTTCTTGCCGGCGGCGAGTTTCCAGTGCCAGTTTCGCAAGAAGGTAATAAAATTTCGGTTGAGTTCAAACCATTTGGTGTCGGCCTCGGTTTCACACCGGTAGTATTGTCACCAAATCGGATTTCATTGAAAATTTCAGCTGAAGTATCCGAAATTTCGACTGCTGCGTCATTTCGCCAACCAGACACTATTTTGCGTGATGCAAATGGCGTTGTCACCGATACAATTCGTGGGCTTTCTATCCCCGGAGTTTCGGTGCGCCGTGCGGAAAGCACTTTGGAGCTTGCCTCAGGTCGTTCAATTGTTATGGCAGGCCTAATTCAAGAGCAAACTCGTCAATCAGTTGAGGGATTGCCAGGACTAAAAGACTTGCCGATTTTGGGGAATTTGTTCCGATCGCGTGATTTTCAAAATAGCGAAACAGAGCTCGTAATCATTATCACGCCTTATCTTGTGCAATCAACCACGATGGCGCAATTACAGACACCTGCTGATGGCTATAATCCAGCGTCTGACCCAAGCGCAATTATGCTCGGTCGTTTGAACCGCATTGTCAGGCCTTCGTCAACTTCCGCCCCCGAAGGTAGATATCAAGCGCCAATTGGCCATGCAATAAGATAGGTAGAATCATGAAAAAGACCCATAAGGCACTGCATTTTCTAACTCTCGGAACAATCGCAATTATTGCGGGTTGCGCTTCGGGCGGGCGTGAATCCAACGTCAGCGCCGCGCAACAAATTCAAGACACCAGAACCATACTTGACGCTGTCACCCCCGAAGTCAGACAAGTTGAAGCTAGGCTTCTCATAAGTGGCGAAAATGGCCATTTGTCGGCTGTTGAAATGAATAATGTGCGCGCATTTGTCGGCGAATATCAAAGGCTTGGGCGTGGCAATATTATTGTCACTTATCCCCAAGGAACCGCCCAAGACGGCATGGCACAAAATTTAGTGCGTGAACTACAACGGCAAATTTATGCCAATGGGGTTGAATTTACTAATATGGGCTTCGGGCCCTATCAAGCCCATGCAGATCAAATTTCGCCAATTATAGTCTCATTTGACCGTTACGAAGTGCGGCCAGTTGAATGCACGCCTTGGACACAAATTGACCCGCGCAAAACTGCCAACAACCAAGCAACCGAGCGATTTGGTTGCGCCCAGCGCGCCAATCTTGCCGCTATGGTTGTCGATCCTGGTGATTTAATCGGAGACAGACGCGAAGGCGTAACCGATGCGCAAAGACCACAAGTCGGCATTGAGGCACTTAGAAAAGGTGAACTGAAACAAGTATCAGGCGCGGTTTCAGGGGGGTCCAATTGATGCAAAAGAAGAACAATCGCGAAAATTGGGAAGAATTGGCGATCGCGGATTCGCCTTTTGAATTTGATAATGACCTTGATTTTGTAAGCCCATTGCACAAATCGCCACTTTCGACAGGTGTCGCCAACGATGGTGACTTTGACACCGGCGTATTTGAAGAAACTTATGTTGGTGAATTGGCACGTGGCGGCGACCAACCAGTGCCGCGGATTTCAATCCAGGCTTTTTGCGAAAGGCCCGAGACCGCGCAATTGATACAATCAGCTTCTACCGATCGCCGTATCGCCAAGGCAACCGTTACAGTAAGTATGGGCGGCTTATTGGGCGCAATCGAATTTTTCCAGAACCAAGCGGTTCCAAACCTAATAATTGTTGAAAGTTTGGCGCCTGCAACTGCATTGATACAACAATTAGACGCGCTTGCTTCTTTGTGTGACGATGGCGTAAAAGTTATTCTAATTGGTGAGGCCAATGACATTGGTCTTTATCGTGAGCTAATACGTCGCGGCGTATCGGAATATTTGGTTCCACCTTTGCAACCGCTACAGCTTATTCGCGCAATATCCGCATTATATGTCGATTCTGAAAAGCCTTTCTTGGGGCAAACAATTGCATTTCTGGGTGCAAAAGGCGGCGTTGGCGCTTCGACAGTCGCACATAATGTTGCATGGTCGATGGCCGAACATTCAAGAGTCAATACAACTCTGGTTGATTTGGACTTATCTTGGGGCACAACTGGCCTTGATTTTAATACTGACCCAACTGGAACAGTTTCTGATGCGCTTGAAACGCCAGACCGAGTGGACGATGTATTGCTCGATAGGCTTTTAACAAGGCATACAGACCATTTGACGCTATTTACTGCGCCCGCTTCAATAGACCGCGAATATGAAATTGACCACGAAGCCTACGAAGTTGTGATAGACGGCGTTCGTCGTGGCGTGCCATTTGTGGTTTTAGACATTCCCCATGTCTGGAACCGCTGGGTTCGTAAAACCGTGTTAAACGCAGATCATGTCGTAATTGTTTGCCAGCCTGACTTGGCGGGGCTTCGCAATGCGAAATCCCTTTATGACATGGCGAAAATTGGCCGCCCGAATGATTCGCCGCCGAAAATTGTATTGAACATGGTTGGCGTGCCAAAACGCCCAGAAATCCCAGTAAAAGATTTTACTGCTGCATTGGGTGCTGAGCCGATATTGGTTTTGCCGTATGACCCAATGCTTTTTGGAACCGCATCAAACAACGGGCAGATGATTTCCGATGTTGGGCCCCAATCAAAATGCGCGGAAGGGCTCACCCATTTGGCTTCACTTTTTGCTGGTGCTGCAGTGCAAGGAAAAGCAAAACCAAAATCTCTGCTCGCTAAATTTCTACCCAAGAAAGCGGTGAAGTAATATGAGTTTTGGCAGGCGAGCAGAAGCACCTTTGGTTACGCCAACGGCTCCTAAAATTGAAGTCGTCCAAAAAACTGTGGCTGCTCCTAAAGTGGAAGCGGCTGCTGCAGCGCCCCAGCCAAGCGCTGATAGGATAGCCAAGGTTACCAAACCCGTTCAAGAGCCTGCGCCAAAAATTGTGCCTGATACTCGAACTGAAGAATATTACAGGGTAAAAACTTCAATTTACAACGCCTTAATCGAAACCATAGATTTGGGCCAACTAGCGCAATTAGATCAAAAAACTGCGCGTGATGAAATCCGTGACATCGTAAACGAAATTATCGCCATAAAACAGCTGGTAATTTCTGTCGCGGAGCAAGAACAATTATTGAGCGACATCATCAATGACGTATTGGGTTATGGCCCACTTGAGCCTCTTTTGGCACGCGATGACATTGCCGATATTATGATAAATGGCGCACAAAATATTTTTATTGAAGTCGGCGGCAAAGTCACTAAAACCCCAATTAGGTTTCGCGACAATCAACAATTGATGAATGTCTGCCAACGGATTGTTTCGCAAGTCGGTCGCCGTGTCGATGAATCATCGCCGATTTGCGATGCACGTTTGCCTGATGGTTCGCGTGTTAACGTCATTGTCCCGCCATTGGCACTTGATGGTCCAACCATGACAATTCGTAAGTTCAAAAAAGACAAAATGCGAATGCAAGATCTCGTCGGTTTTGGCTCAATTTCCCCGGCTGGCGCTAAAGTTCTGGGGATTATTGGTGCTTGTCGTTGTAATATTCTAATTTCCGGCGGCACTGGTTCTGGTAAAACCACGCTTCTAAATTGCTTGACAGGCTTTATCGCCCCCGATGAGCGGATTATTACGTGCGAAGACGCCGCAGAATTGCAATTGCAACAACCGCATGTAGTAAGGCTCGAAACCCGCCCACCAAATCTTGAAGGTGCGGGCGCAATTACAATGCGCGATTTGGTCAAAAACTGTCTGCGGATGCGACCCGAGCGGATTATCGTCGGCGAGGTGCGCGGCCCCGAAGCGTTTGACTTGCTGCAAGCAATGAACACAGGCCACGATGGATCGATGGGAACATTACACGCCAATAGTCCGCGTGAAGGCATTTCAAGAATGGAATCCATGATTACAATGGGTGGATTTTCTTTGCCGCCAAAAACCATTCGAGAAATGATTTCAGGCTCAGTTGATATTGTGGTTCAAGCCGCCCGCATGCGCGATGGTTCGCGGAGGATTACGCATGTAACAGAAGTTATTGGCCTCGAAGGCGATGTGATTATCACCCAAGACTTGATTGTTTTTGAAGTTGAAGGTGAAGATGCAAATGGCAAAATAATTGGCAAGCATCGTGCCACTGGCATCGCTCGTCCAAAGTTTTGGGATCGTGCGCGCTATTACGGCATGGAGCGTGAATTGGCCGAAGCTTTAGACGAAGCCGATGTGTGAGGTAGCCTATGGATAGCTCACTTATTTTTTCTGGAATAATCGCGTTAGGAATTGTTGTTCTTGGTCTTGGGCTAGCGCAAAAAGATTCGTCGGTTGATAATAAACGCATTCAATATGTGTCAAAAGACAAAGAAGGTGCGCTTAAACGTAAGCAAGCCGATCCAGATGCAGATCGGCGCAAAAAGCTGCTCGGAAATATCAAAGATCTCGAAATCAAAGAACGGCAAATGCGCAAAGCCCGCCTTTCAACTGAAGCAAAAATCGAACAAGCTGGCATGACCATAACTCCGCTTAATTTTTGGATGTTTTCCATTGGCATCGGTGTTTTTGTTGCATTGGTTCTTTTTGTAATCGGCCAACCGTTTTATATCGCATTGGGAGCAGCGTTTGCTGCGGGTTTTGGCTTTCCGCAATGGGTATTGAAATTTATGATTGGCATGCGCCAGAAAAAGTTCATTTTGGAATTCGCAACTTCAATTGAAGTAATTGTGCGCGGTGTGAAGTCGGGTTTACCACTAAACGAATGCCTGAAAATGATTGGCCGCGAAGCAATTGAACCGCTTGGCGGTGAATTTCGGCGTCTAGTAGATCAAACGTCAATGGGCGTACCATTAGACCAGGCGCTCGCAAAATTATTTGAACGTATGCCTCTGCCTGAAGTTAGTTTTTTTGCAATTGTTTTGTCGATTCAGCAAAAGGCAGGCGGTAATTTGTCTGAAGCATTGCAAAATTTGGCGACAGTGCTTCGTTCACGCAAAATGATGCGCGAAAAAATCAATGCACTATCGTCAGAAGCAAAAGCGTCGGCAATGATTATTGGGGCTTTGCCAATTGCGGTCTGTGTTATGGTTTCAATTACTAGCCCTTCATATATGTCGCTTTTGTTTACAGATCCCACCGGTCGCATGGGCTTAATGGTCGGTCTTGGAATGATGGGAACGGGCATAATGGTTATGCGTAAAATGATTAATTTTGAGATTTAGGGCAGCAGGCGAACAATATGTTTCAAGAAGTTAGCTCCTTTGCACAAAAAGTAACCGACCCCGCCAATGTGGCGGCGGTGGTAATTGCTGCTGCATCGTTCATAACCTTGGTGACCATCGCCCAGCCGCTTTTTAATGGCGACAAATTGGCATCGCGCATGCGTTCAGTTTCGACAGACCGTGACGAAATGCGCCGCAAACATAGAGCGCTCTTGGCGCGCGAGTCAGCGGCGTCGGGTTTGCGCATGCAGGACAAAGGGCCGTGGAAGAATGTCGTCCAAAAACTAAATCTAAAGACTCTTTTGGCGGATCCAAATGTCGAATCGAAATTATTGCAGGCAGGTTTGCGTGGGCCAACTGCATCATCGGTTTTTTATTTTTGCCGTTTTGCGCTTCCGATAATTTTCTTCTTCGCCGCCTTTCTTTATATGTTCATTGCGGGCGTGGAACTTAAATCAAACCAAAAATTGTTGGCAGGTATGGTTGCTTGCGCCTTTGGTTTTTATTTGCCGAATTTGGTCGTGGGCAATATGGCGTCAAAGCGCCAAAAGTCGATTATGAAAGCATTTCCAGACGCATTGGATTTACTGCTAATTTGCGTCGAAGCCGGCATTTCAATCGAAGCCGCCTTTGCCAAAGTTGGCGAAGAAATCGGTTCATCATCAATTGAATTGGCCGAAGAATTGGGTCTGACAAACGCTGAGCTTGCTTATTTGCAAGACAGGCGCGTCGCCTATGAGAATCTGGCGAAACGAACGACCCATCCAGGCGTAAAAGCGGTGACAATCGCACTCACCCAAGCCGAGCGCTACGGCACGCCATTAGGTGCTGCACTGCGGGTTATGGCCAAAGAAAACCGCGAAATGCGTATGACCGAAGCCGAGAAGAAAGCCGCCGCATTGCCGGCGCAATTAACTGTGCCAATGATTGTGTTCTTCCTGCCAGTTTTGTTCATTGTTATTCTAACACCAGCCTACGTCAGATGGCAGCACATGAACCAAACCAATAGCGAAACTGTCGCTACCGCCAATGCAAAAGCTGTAAAAAGATAATCTAGAGCGTTCTGCGTTTAGATAGGTTCATTTAACCGCTGCAATTTTGGGAAAGGTTTTGTATCAATTTCTCAAGCAATATCGGGATATTGCTGGAGAAATTGGTGCAAAAGATTGCCCAAAAGGGCGAGGGTAAATGATTCTAGATAAACGCAGACCGCTCTAATTACTAGCGTGAGTAACGGCTTGGGTGTTTGATTGTGTGCCAGACGGCGGCGCAGTATTCCACCGGTTTTCTTCACCATTTAGCATAGCCCGAATATAAGCAATATTGCGCGCTGCGACATCGGGCGGCACGTCTTGCGCGGCCAGTCTCTCGCTTTCTTGCAAACGCCCTTGCAGCCCAACAATTAAGGCCAAATTTTGCCGCGATTGAATCGGCGCATTGGGTAAAGTGACGGCGCGGCGCAACATACGCTCGCCGCCCGCCAGATCACCATTTAATGCCATGGAAAACCCTAGATTAGAAACGATATTTGGGTCATTTGGGGCAATCGCAAGGCCTTCATTATAGGCGGTAATTGCCAAATCGCTGCGACCAATTTTATCATAAGCTATGCCTAGTCCGTTACGGACGTTCGCATCGCGCGGCAAAAGTGAAATTGCTTTGCTTAAAGCTTGCACAGCTTGTTCATTGGCGTTGCTTGCCAAAAGCCCCAAGCCAAGGCACGCCCATAAGCGGCCACTGCTATCATGCGCTTGCAGGCCAGTTGCCGCAGTTGCGACAGCACGTTCAGCCGAGCCAATGTATCGAAGTGTTTGGCTAGCTTCGAAAGCCGCTTCTTCATCGGCGGGATTTTTTTCAAGCTCATTGAGCCAAAAAGTCGATTGTGAAACCAAGGGCAATGTCCGAGCGGCTTGCCTTTGTTCAGGGGTCGCAGCTGGGGTCGGAGCGGGAACGGTTGGCGTAGCAACAGCTGCGGGCACGGTGGGAGCTGGCCTTGCGTGACGGCTTCGTGCTTTTGGTGCGGGGGTTGCATTTGGCGTTGCGGCGGGCGCAACTTGCCCAGGCATTTGTATTTCTGGCGTGATGCTGTGCGGTGCCGCGGGCGGTGGCTCGGCTCGGCGCGAAAAAGGCAATGCATTGGCGCTTATCGCAAAAGCAGAGCCAGTAATGAGCGCAGTTGTCGCAATAAATAATTTCTTCATTTTCTTAGCCTTCACCGTGATAATAGAATAGTGAATTATCGAATCGGGCTTTAAGTTTTTGGTGATTTTAGTTAATTTTTCATCAATTTATCGCATGGTTTACGGAATTGTTAGAAAGCCCACATCAAATGAACCAAACAAGCGCCAATATTCCGATTTTCCTTATTTCCCAAAGCGACTTTTCCAATAAATACGCCAATAGTAAAAATGCTGATGGTGATATTATGGCGGCACATCGATTTACGGGGCAAAGTGGGAAAGTCTTGATTGTGCCCAAAAATACTGGGAAACCAAAAAAAATATTTTTGGGAATTGGCGAAGTTTTCACGCCACAAATTTTAGGATGCCTTGCGAAAAACCTGCCTCAAGGCAATTATGAAATTAAAACAAAAATAAAGCCAGAACATGCCCAAAACGCCTATTTGTTTTTCCTTCTCGGGCGCTATTCTTTCGATAAGTATAAATCGACAAAAGCTACTAAAGAAACCGTCAATTTGCTTCCTCCGAAAAATGTTGACGCCGAAGTTGCAAAACTCGTTGCCACCGCAATTGCGGCAGGGCGCGACCTTATCAATACCCCCGCCAATGATATGGGGCCTGTAGAAATCACTAACGCAGCCATCACCGTCGCAAAACAAAATAATGCTGAAATTGAAATAATAAAGGGCGACGAATTATTAACCCAAAACTACCCCTTAATCCACGCGGTTGGCAGGGCAGCTTCGCAAGAACCGCGATTGCTAATATTGCGAAAGCCCAAAGCCAACGCCCCGAAAATTGGAATTGTCGGCAAAGGCGTCGCATTTGACACTGGCGGCCTAAATCTAAAACAGGGCAATTTTATGGGCCTAATGAAAAAGGACATGGGCGGTGCCGCCTGTGCAATTTGCCTGTTTGATATATTAGCGCAAATGGATTTGAACCTAGATCTAAACCTATATTTGCCATTGGTTGAAAATGCAGTTTCCGCTAATTCTATGCGGCCTAGCGATATCGTAAAAGCGCGCAACGGAATGTTTGTCGAAATTGACAATACTGACGCCGAGGGTCGCTTGGTTTTGGCCGACGCTTTGACCCGCGCCAGTGAAGACGGCATGGCGACAATTTTTGACTTTGCAACGCTGACGGGTGCAGCAAGAGTGGCATTAGGTCCAGATTTGCCGCCTTTTTATACGCAAAATAATGGCTTGGCACGCGAATTGGAAATTGCATCACACAAAGTTCAAGACCCAATTTGGCGTATGCCTTTGTGGGCAAATTATAGTGACGATTTGGAAAGCCAAATCGCCGATTTGAAAAATGGCGGCGGCCAGTTTGCGGGCTCAATCACTGCGGCTTTGTTTCTCGCCAAATTTGTAACTGCAAAAGAATGGGTTCATTTTGATGTTTATTGCTGGAATCCGAAAGACAAACCAGCAAGGCCAATGGGCGGCGAAGTTCAAGCAATTCGGGCAGTTTTGCAATTGCTGACAAAAAGATATCCCAAGCGCCAGCAATAATTGCAGAGAAATTTTTTCATATTGACTCTTTTCAAGACTCTTGCATGCGAACACAAATCACTTGACGATTCGCAAAACAACGTTGGGGTGAATAATGGAATTGGAAAATCGCGAAGCCTTGGATTTGTGGCGTGACATTACTCACCGCGCAATTAAGGCCGATGGCCCAGATTTATCGGCGCGGCAAACTGCATTGCTTTTGACAATTCACTTGGACGAAGATCGACATACGGTGCGCGGCTTGTCCAAGCGTTTGGGGCTCGGAAAACCAGCGATAGTGCGTGCGCTTGATAGCTTGCAAGCACTTGGTTTGGTGCGGCGGGTGCGCGATGAAGCGGATCGGCGCAATATATTTATTGAACCAACCGAAGCGGGTGCGCATCGACTAAGTGATATTGCAATAATCATCGCGCAAGGCATATCCAATATGGACCGCAGCAAAACAATCGAAATTCGAAGAATTGAAAGCAATTTTGCGAATGACCATTTTGCTAATTTCGCGACCCACTAATTCAAATGCTCGATAAATCCATAAATCCGTATCGCGATGATTTGGCGGCAGTTAAACTCAAAGGCATGGTCAATGCGCCAAAATATGCCGAGCCGCAAACTTTCCAAATAATCAAATCCGCAGCGCCAATTTTGGCAAAGCCTGCAAAAAATGCCGAACAAATAAGTGAAGCATTATGCGGTGAAATTATTGAAGTTTATGATGTTTCAAATGGTTTTGCGTGGGGTCAATTGGTCAAAGATCAATATGTTGGCTATGTTTCAATTGATGCAATATGCAAGAATATAGTTACCACAACCCGTAAGGTGAAAGTGCTGCGCACATATGGCTTTGAAAATCCAAACGTAAAAACGCCAATCATTGGGACATTTTCATTGGGTGCAGAAGTGTGCGCCAATGGTGAAAACGCGCATGGTTTTGCCAATTGTGGGGTTCATGGTTGGATTTATGAAACCCATTTAAGTGAAATTGGTGAATACGCTTCTGACCCAATCGCCATCGCCAAATGGTTTTTGAAAGCGCCTTATTTATGGGGTGGCAAACAAAGCTTCGGCTTGGATTGCTCTGGTCTAACCCAAATCACGTTTGCTGCTTGTGGGATAGATTTGCCGAGAGATAGCAGATTGCAAGAAGCAATTGGCGAGAATATTGCTTTTGACGGCGGTCTGCATAATTTACGCGCAGCCGACTTGGTTCTTTGGCAAGGCCATGTCGCAATGCTGATTGATGAGGTGAATATTATTCACGCCAATGCTTATCATATGATGGTCGAAATTGAGCCTTTGTCCGAAGCCATAAAACGTTCAGACGCGAGCGGTATTCCCTTGCGCACAATTCGCAGAATATTGTAAGTAGCCGCTAAACTTAGTGCGCGGGCGCAGCGGCAGGCGCTACGGCATTAGTAGTCGCAGCGGTAGTTGATGCGACTGCATTGCCTGCAACCGCATTGGCTGGCGCTGCCTCTGCGGTAGTCGCTGCCGCCGCCACAGCAGGATCGCGTGCTGGGTCTGGCGCTGGAATCGCTGGCGCAGATGGCGATATCGAACGCAAATAGGCAATTGCTGCAATTCTATCTTCAGCTTTTGGCAAACCCGCAAATGACATTGCGGTTCCAGCCACTAGTTTTTTCGGCGACTGCAAGAAGCTATTTAATTGATCATAGCTCCAACTTTGGCCAAATGCTTTCATAGGCTCTGAATATGTAAAGCCAGGGTAAGTACCAGCAGTGCGTCCTAATACACCAGCAAGTAGCGGGCCAGACTTTTTGCTATCTGTTGAACCCGGGGCAAAATCGTGACATGACTTGCAAGCCGCAGCTACTCTTTCACCATGGGCTTGATATGCCGCTAATTTCGCAGGATCACCAAATAAAGCGCCCCAATTTGGCAATAATTCAGGACCTTTGGTGGCCGAAGCGCTTGAACCTTCTTCGGCATCTACGGGATAACCAACAGCCTCAACATTTGAAGCATATAAATTGTCCGAAAACATTTGCATTCCCATAATACCAAGACCAGTTGCCAAAACCGCACCAGCCGCCATATTGAACCACAAAGAGCCTTTCATTTCAGTCTATCCCTCAAATCCTGTAAAATATTATATTAAGCGCATATGACACGGCTTTGGTCGTCTATCAATATCCTCACCTGCCCATGGTGACTTTTTTTCGCGCAAAATTGAAGCTAATGCTGTATTTACCAGGCCGAAATTGAACATCAATGCGAAATCAGCGCAAAAAATACGAAACAGAGTGAATGAATCCAATTATTGTAATTCCCGCGCGCCTTGCGTCAACCCGACTACCCAATAAGCCATTGGCCGATATTGAAGGCAAGTCGATGATTGCGCGGGTTGTCGAGCGCGCTTTGCTGGCACAAACTGGTGCGGTTTTGGTTGCGGCGGGAGATGACGAAATCATGGAACCCGCGCAAGAAGCTGGGGCAGTGGCAATTTTGACAGACCCAGAATTGCCCTCGGGATCGGACAGAGTTTTGGCGGCAATCGAAAAATATGACCCGCAGGGTAATTTTGACGTCATTGTAAATTTGCAAGGCGATATGCCAACATTTGACCCCGCTATCATAAATAAAGTGCTTGAAATATTGGTACAAAATTGTGACGCGGATATAGCAACGCTGGTTTCGCCAAGTGAAAATCAAGATGAAAAGTCGGATCCGAATGTGGTAAAAGCCATTGTTGCAAACATCCAAAATGACGGTTCAGGGCAGTGTTTATATTTCACTCGCGCCAATGCACCCAATGGCGATGGTCCAATATATCGCCATGTTGGCATTTATGCGTTTCGCCGCGCAGCCTTGAAAAAATTTGTAAATGCAGCGCCTTCGAGCCTTGAAATGCGCGAAAAATTGGAACAATTAAGGGCGCTTGAAATCGGGCTGAAAATATTTGCGGGTCAAATTGACAATTTCCCAAAAGGTGTAGATACCGCCGAACACCTTGAGGCCGCGCGAGAATTTTATAGAAACGAACTTTTGTAATGAGCAAATACATAGCTTTCCAAGGTGAATTGGGCGCCAACAGCCACATGGCGGCTCTAAACGCGCGCCCCGAATATATTCCACTGCCGTGCCAAACATTTGAAGATGCATTCAGCGCTGTTATTGATGGCAAAGCCGATTTGGCAATGATTGCAATTGAAAACACATTGGCGGGCAGGGTCGCTGATGTGCATCATTTATTGCCGCAATCTGGCCTATTTATTATTGACGAATATTTCGCACCAATCCACCATCAATTAGTTGGCGCAAAAGGCGCGAAAATTGGCGATGTCAAACATATTCGTTCGCATCCGATGGCATTGGGGCAGTGCCGCAAAATTATCGCTGAACTAAAAGCCACACCAATTGTCACGGCCGATACTGCCGGCGCAGTGCGCGAAATCGCGCAATTGGACGATAAATCACATGCATGTTTGGGAACCGCTTT
>ERZ1292633.4622-Hain-H41-02um-R1-4622-length-12709-cov-7_pt1 | contig 12709 bp, 2 predicted proteins | sample MGYA00564406_ERZ1292633 | MGnify/ENA primary metagenome ERZ1292633 (study PRJEB36523, sample SAMEA6512639) | groundwater metagenome | collected 2019-01-08 | study: AquaDiva: Metagenomics assemblies of 32 groundwater samples
ATCGGGAGCGAGCAACGGCATCGCCACACTGTTCAACCGCGGGCGAACGGCCATCGACCGCGAGTTCTTCGCGCTGAACACCCGCGCCGGGTTGCACTCGGAACCGACGGTGCCGGACCTGGCCGTGTACCCGCATGTCCCGGTGGCTGACACGTTCGCGTTCGCGAAGCGCGTGCCGCTTGGGGCGCGATGCACCCCTGTGTTTTACTTGCCCGGTTCGCCTTCCACACTGCCACTGCGAAGTGTTACCGTGGTGTTGGTCGTGCGGAGCCAGTCTGGTGAGCCCGTTCGAGCGTCGTTCGATCCACGGAATTTGGACATGTACGCCGAGGGCATTTCCATCGTTGCCGCGCCGCGGGTGGCGCTTGCCCCTATCACCGTGCAACTCCGCGATGCGGAGGGCTACTTTTCGTCCTGCCCGACACAAGGCCCGGCGGCATGCTTCGTGGTCACCGTCGCCGCGGAGTCAGCAGCGGCTGATTCCGGCATGTCGGAGACCATTCCGCGACTGACCGGGACCTTGAGCAAAGCCATCGACGGTCCAACCGAGTTCTTCCGAACGGGCGCTGTGACGTTCGATGACCTTTCCTTTTCGTCGAGTGGCGTCACGCGACTCGTGTTTCGGATTTTTTCTTCGAATGTGGCGCCCGTCATCACAACCCCACCGACCTGGACCGTCATCACGGGCACCCTCCGCATCGACTCCGCCAACGTCGGAACAGCCCGAGTGCGCTTCGAGGCACTCAGCAGTGCGTATTCGCTGATTCGGCAGGAGTACTTCGACGACGTGGATAACCCCCAACAAGTCGCTTCGGACGACAGCGACAGTTCTGTAGCAACGCCATTGCCTCCCATCATCCTGCACGTATTGTCGTCCTCAGGGGAGTTAGACCGCCAGAGCTCGGAGGTGTCCGTGACGGTGGACGTGCCACCCGCCATTGGCGGCGGTGCGGGGGCTCGGGCCATGTCGATGGCGGACGCCGACTCGGACGGGGTGCTCCCGGCCAGCGTGCTGCTCACAGGACAGACGCAGTACTTTGCATCTCGCGGCGTCGTGGTCGTCGACGGGTTGAAACTCGTGGGGACCGGGGGCTTGGTGAGACTGCGCTTCACCGTCGGTAGTGAAGGCCGTCCGAATGGCGCCGCGGGGCAGCAACTGACCTCTGGGGTGCTCCACGTCGTGCGCGCACCGGCGGTGGCGACGAGCAACAGTCCCCCGACGATCCTAGACTTGCCACCGTGGTACGCCGCGAGCGGCAACCGGATGGTCCCCAACCCGCTTTATGATCGTCTCAGTACGATAGAATGGCGACTCACAAGCGCGACGCGCTTGGAACTACCAAGAACCGTCACCGTCAACGCCCGCGTCTTATTGTTAGACCGGTCAACCTCGGCTGCCTTTGCGTTCACTCCCGGGGTGAGCCGCATGTTCCTGTCATCAGCCGGCGTGTCCCTCTCGCCGGGGCTCGGAGGCGGTGCCCTCGTGATGGGCGACACGGCAAGTTTCGCGTCCATTAGTTTCGACTTTTCGGTCAACACCACCAATCGCCGCAGCTTCGACGTCCGCATTTGCATTAGCGGCCAGTCGACCACGGTTCCATGTATCGTGCGGACGCTCGTCGCCTTCAAAGCGCCAACGGGGACGGCCTTCACCCCAAACGGGCCGCTGTTCGTGACCGTCGAGATGTCCCTCGTTCGCGGCACGGATCCGACCACTTCGGCTGTGGCCGCAGCGGCTCCCACCGCCACGTCGGACCGTTTACCGCAGTTTGCACGCATTGGCTTCAACGATACCGTGACTCCGGTGGTGTCAGTGCGCGACAGCACCGGGGCGCTCGTTCCACTGACGAGTTTACCGCCGAGGGCAAACGTCTCGATGATTAGTTGCAACGCGCTGCCGATCGTCCCGCCAGTTTGGAGCGGAGCAGCGTCTTCGACGCTGTGGACGGCGATGCGACTAACGGACACCGCGTCGGTGACCGCCGCGGCGACTGCCCCCCCAGGCTCCTCTTGGACCGTTTCCGTCCCAAGTGCCACCCTCGTGCAGGTCCCCCTTGTCGCCAGCCCCGGTGTCAACGGCTCAGGGGGAGGCGGCGCCTTCGCGACATTCCCAAAGTTCAGCGTCGATCCTTATTCGACCGCCCAAGAGTCGCTTCTCTATGCGTCGTTCGCCGCTGACTTTTCGAGCGCCTCGTTGAAGCCGAGGATGGCCGTGAGCAGCGTCGGATTGGACTACCAGCTGCCTGCCAACGCTCGACTGGTGCCCGGGGCCGTCGGACCGCTCGTCATTCAAGTGGTGACCTCGGCCGCGTCACCCACGCGGTCACCGTCAACTGTCTCGCGCGCGTTGGAAAATTTCAACGTCGCACTCTGGATTCGTTCCCTTTCGCGCTTCTTCTTAACCGATCCAAGCCGCTTCCATGTGGAACGTGTGTCACAAAGTGTTGTGCTGAACGGCGCCACAGCGACCTCGTCTCCGACAGTGAGGCTGGAAGTGACGATCGCACCGCCAACGGCGGCCGCGAAGACGAAGACGCCCGCAGCGGTAGTGGCCTTCAACATGCTGCGCCTCGTCGACAGTTGCAACGCCCCAACGGACCTCGCCATGCGATCAGTGTTTCTCGCCGGGGAGGAGCCCTACTGCGACGACGACTACTTGCGAGACAGCATCGAAAGCGCGCGTCATTGTGAAGGATTTCTGGGCCGAAACAAGCGCTGCACGTGCTTTACGCCCATGATGCACCGCATGGGGTCGCGGTGCGTGACGGATGCCCGAATGCTGGCATTGTGCGACCATTTGAGCCAGTGCCAGGACAAAACACTCGTGAGCGTATGCGGCGTCGTGACGGGCAGCACGTGGTATTTCTACGTCGCTGGGGCACTGTTCGTCGTGACCGTTATCGCGGCGGCGCTGTTGTACCGGCGCGCGAGAATCGGGCCTAAGACGCAGTTAAGGACGCTCGACCCGAAACAAATCGCCATTCCGTCGACGAGGTACGATGAGGTTCTCCTTGCGTGAGCGAGGGGATCAGCACGACGATGGACACCTCCCCGGTCAGGTCGGGGCTTTCCGTTTAGAAAGTCGCTCCGCTTTTTCGGATTTTTTCTACTAGTACTTTGTTCCCCCCTCATTTCTCTCTCTTCGCGTTGGATCATCCGCGAAAGACTTAGTTGCCCGGGGTGGTTTCATTGAACTGGGGGTGAGGACAGGGTACAGTCGAGCCAACCAAGCCCGGCATGTGTTGTTCCCGTTTGCCATGTTTTCCAAGTCATCACACGCGATGTCTCATTTTCTCATTATGAAGCGGCATTCTCTTGGAGGTTATCATCTCCAGCCGGCGCGGCGCGGTTGGTTGCTCCTGCTGTTGCTCCTCTCCTCGCTGATCGGCACGTCCGACCCTTCGAACCATCCTGCGCTCCTCCTAGCCGCGGCTGGCCGCATCAAACACATCGTTGTCCTCATGGAAGAAAATCGCAGCTTCGACAACATGCTCGGCTACTATCCCGGGACGAAGCATGGTCTCCGCGGGAACGAATCCAACCCGGTCAACGCCTTCAACGCCACGGCGGGCACCGTACGCGTATCGCCCACGGCGAAGTTTATCAACGAATGTGATCCCAATCACAGCCTCAACGCGACCACGTATAAAATATTCGGCCCCGTCGCGGACACCCATCAGAACTTCAGCGACCCGACCATGAGTGGATTTGTGCAATGGGAAGGCATAGTGGATGGGCACAACGCAACCGATTTGCACTACTGCGGTGTCATGGAGGGCTTCGCGCCCACATCGTTGCCCGTGATGACGACGCTCGCAAGCGAATTTGTGCTATTTGATCACTTCTTCGCCTCACTGCCTGGGCCCACCTGGCCGAATCGATTGTTCTTCATGGCCGGGACGTCCGCTGGTTTGACCGAGACCTATCCATGGTACCGCGACGATGTGGGTCGATTGTTTCCGATGCCGACCATCTTCGACCAAGTCGCCGAGGCTGGCGGGACGTTCAAGATCTACTACAACGACACACCATGGGAATTGTTTGTGGAGACCATCGCTCACCACCCAGAGCACACGGTGCCGATGGACGAGTTTTTCGCCGACGCCAGACGTGGCACCTTGCCCGATTTTGCTTACATCAACCCACGCTCGGGGATCAACCTCACCATCATGCAAGGCAGCAACGATCAACACCCGGACCACGACGTCCGCGCCGGGGAGCAATACTACAAGGACATCTACGAGGCGCTGAGGGCGTCGCCGCAGTGGAACGAGACCCTTTTCATTGTGACGTACGATGAGCACGGTGGGTTCTTCGACCATGTTGCACCTCGTAACGGGATTCCAAGCCCAGGGGACGGAGAGACGTCGTATCCGGATCCCAACTTCACATTCACTCGAGGCGGCATTCGAATTCCAACGCTCATGGTCTCGCCTTGGCTTCCACGCGGTCTCGTGGTCACCGACCCGCCCCAAGCGCAGCGACCACGGAACGACTCCTACTACGAACTCACATCCATCATGGCGACGACGCGGAAGCTGCTGGAGTTCATGTGGGGCACCCCTGCCCTGACGAACCGCGACGCGTGGGCGGCGACCTTCGAGCACCTCTTTGACTTGCTGGACGAGCCACGAACGGACTGTCCTCTCCACTTGCCACAGGTGGCGTCGAGCGAGCGGCACTCGTTATTGCGCGAAGCTCAGCAACCCTTGAATCCGCTGCAGTGGGACATTGTGCGAACTCATGCCGGTCTGCTGGGTTTGCCCGTCCGTGGGGGTGCCGTGGGCACGAAGGAAGAGGGCGCGGCAACGACGGATGCCGAGGAAGAAGCAGCCATCATGAAAGGTCAATTGACCGCTAGTTTTGGTGGACGCACAAGCGCTGGCAATTTTTATGTCGAGAGGGGCCAGCGTCCTGGAGTTCTGAGCACCACCACCGCGGAGCTCACTCGGCAGGGCCACGTCTCCCACTGGCTTCAAGCGCATCACACAATTCATCGGCGGAAGACGCTGGCGTGGAAGCGGTCGAAAGCGCTTTCCATGCACCCACCTGGTGGCAGCTGCGGCAACAGCAGTAACACGACGACGCTGCGCGTGCGTCTGATTCCATTCTACTATTGCTTCGCTGACCACGTCGGGAAGAACAACGTCACTGAGATCGGATCCAACTGGACCGTGAGTGTGGGCATCCACGGCAGCGGCGGCGGGCAACAGCAGCAGCCAGCAGACCGTAAAGCACTCGTACCGTGGCAAACCATCTGGGTCGAGATCAACTCCTCCGGCACCAAGATCGGAAGGTACTGCTGGCACACGTCGCACCGGGTTTCTCGCCAAGCCACGAAGGCAGCAAACGTCGTCGAAGGTGACGTCATTGGCGCGTCGCTGCGCTACCCGAGCTCCGATCCGGCGCGGAATCGAGATGTCACGCAGCATTTCGTGCTGGAAAAGGACGCCACCATTCGGCCGTACGCGAATCAGAGTCTGTGCGTGACCAACCATGTCTGGTTGGGGGAGGCCGTTTTGGCCTTGCTGCCGTGCGTGGGCGGCGTGAACCAGCACTATGCCTACCATGACGCTCTTCCGGGAATGGGTGATTGGCACCACTTGTACTTTGGCGACGGTACCAACGCGATCGCGACGCTGAAGCCAGGCAGCGCCGTGCCGCATGAACGCCGTTGAACCGTTCGGAGATTAAATGGTGAAAAGAGGAGGGAACATCTGAAGCATTGGGGAAGGGGGTCATTGGCCCTTCTACTGCCCGCAGGCCTGTTTCACACACAAATTTTGTCGGTTGTCGCACCCCACCCCTACACGCGTGCCGTGTCGCGCCACCGTGGTCCCTGTCACGCTGTGTGTGTGTGGAATGCGTCGTCGAGCGATGCGCGTACACGTTCGCTTCTTTGGGTTCAAACTGACAGAGAGAGAGAGAGAGAGAGAAAGGAGAAAACCGACGGTAGAGAAAAAAAACACGCGACTTCCCACCCTGACACCATTTCCTACATGCCGCCGGTGAAACCTCACCTAGTGGCGCAGCTGGGAGCGACGATGATCGAGTTGCTGCACGCCGACAAGACGCAGCGAAGCGAAGGTCGGTGCCCGCGGGCTGCTGACGTCAACGACAACGACGATGATGAAATGGTTATCCCAAGCGGTGCGCTTAACGCGGTTTCGCATTTGGCGGCCGCGATCGCAAGCGGGACGCCATCCGAGTCTGTCGCCACGCTGCCTGAAATGCTACCCGATCACGAGAAGGCGTTCCTGCGAGGTGTGTCTCTGGGCGGCCATTTTGGCTCACCGTTAAGGCGGTTCTTCCCGGTCGGCGCTCTCAACCGCAGTTGCAACTACGGCAGCTACGGCCAACCGCCATTATGTGTGTCCGTTGCTCAGCTCTTGTACCAAACGCACATGATCGACTGCGACAACGATATGTTCATGCGGCAGCTCGTCTTCCCCAAGCTGCGAAATATTCGGCGGCTGCTGGCGGATTTCGTTGGCTTGCGCGACGAGGACGAGCTCTTCCTCGTCAACAACGCGGCAGACGCCATGGGTATCATCGCTCAGAGTTTGATCTTCCATCCGAAGATGCTCGCGCGTTGGTTGACCCAGCCGCAAAGTAGCTCTCCAGATGTGAACGGAAAACAGTCCCGCACCGCCAAAGAAGCAGACGGGACTGCTGCAACAGCCGACGCTGCTGTGTATCGAGTCATGATGTTCTCCAACACATACCCCATGGTGCAGGAATCCGCCGCTTTCCACATTAACCGGTACCTTGACGAACGTCGCAGCATAACCGACGTCGAAAATCAACCGCAGCGGCAGCAACAGCACCACCAAAAAGAGGAAGCCGCACTGCCTTCCAGGCCTATGGGAGATGAAGGACTGGTCAGCGGCGGCGGCGGCGGAGTTCGGGTGGAGACCGTGACCTGCCCGTTGACGGTGGCGCTCATTCGCAACGAGTCGGCCTTGATCGATCACATCGTCGACTTCGCACTCAGCCACCGCGTCGCCGTGATGATCATCGATCACGTAAGCTTCGCACCTCCTGTCGTTCTGCCGGTATGGCTCATCGCCTCACGCATCAAGGCCGTGTCTCCCAACACGCTGGTCATCGTCGACGCCGCTCACTGTCTGGGGAACATCCCAGTCGATTTCGGGCAACTTCCCCGCGGCTTGCCTTATCAATCGAGCGATCATCTAAATTGCCCCAATGCGAAAATGTTCCCGACGCCCGGTGGTGTGGATGCGAACGGAGTCGTCGTGATCGACGCGTGGTTCTCAAACAACCATAAGTGGTTGACCGCGCCAAAGTCGTCGGCCACGATGTACATTCCGGCGGCGCACCTCGCGTTGATTCACCCGACAACGCCGTCCGTGTTTCATCGAGTGGACGGCGGTGGGCGCCCCATCGGGGGCAAATTCGTTCGTGCCTCAGACGTCTCGCTCGCCGACAAGGTCCACACGGAAATGGTTTGGCAAGGTACGCGAGACTTCTCGCAGTTTTTGGTGTTGTCCGATGTGCTGTACTTCCGCTCACTCGTCGGCGAGGGTGCCATTCAAGCATACAACCGGCAGACGGCGCTAAATGGCGCCCGTCGGGTCGCTGAAATTTGGGGGACCGAAATTCTTCTCGATGACGCCGAGCGCCTACCATCGTTGGCGACCGTCCGCATTCCCGAAGATACGGTCGACGTCGTCGTGGCGGCGACGCAGCGGCTGATGCTGCAAGAGCATCACACCTTCGTGCCGCATCTCACATTCGACGGCCACGTCTGGGCGAGGTTTGGATGCCAAATGTTCAACGGCGTCGCGGATTTCGAAGTCACGGCAAAAATTTTGCTCGAAATACTTGGGGATCTGCGAGGGGCCACAAAGTAGGACAATATCCCCACGGCGCGTCGCGCCGCGTCGCGCCGCTGTAAAACAGGAAGGCTTGTGATTCCAAACCTGCAGCATGTGTAACTTGACAGTCTCTCTCTCTCACTTGCGAACGGTGTTTTTTTTCTCTACTTTCTCCGCGTTATTCAGTTATCTAACTGACCTCCCCCGTACGTTCCCATCTTGCAGCTAGGATCTTCGATGGCCACAGCCCCCGTGGCTTCGGCTGACCCTTCGCCGCAAGCGGAGCGCAGCGAGTCTGAGCAACCCTCGGGCGCCACGCCAGCCCTGGCGACCGCAATCCAGTTTGAATGTGAATCCCTCAGGTCTCGCGTGTTATTTCTGAACCGGCGGGCCACGACACTGTCCAATGTAGGAGGAGGAGGCAGCAACGTCAAAGAGGCCGAAGTGGCCTTGCTGGCGGCCATGCGACTGCTCCAAGGTGCCGAAGGGGGAACCCTCGCCGAGGGTAGCGACGTCGCCATCGCACAGCAGCAACAAACGTTGCTCGCGATGACGTTACACAACCTGGGATGTCTCGCCATGAAGCAGGGACAGCTGGATAGGGCGCTCGACTGTTTCGAGGGCTGCAATCGTCTGGAAACGGCTTTGCACCGCCCAAGCGCCGTCACGTTGATGAATCTGTCTTCCGCCTTGGGCCGCGCGAAGGAATTTGACCGCTCGATTGCGACGGCCGCGCAGGCGACGACCGTGGCGGACACACCGTCCATCAAGGCCGCGGCGATGCTGCACGTCGCCAACGCCGAGTATCATCGCTTGAACGGCGACAACGCGGCACCACCGTGGCTCCGGTGCGATCGGGCTAAAAGTGCCCTCAAGGCGTTCACCTCCGCGGCCAAGCACGCCGAGCAGTTGCCCGCTGAGGACGCCGTGCGAAGCAGCATTCACTCGGTGTTCCGCGACGCGAGGCACCTCATTGCGAAGTATACGCTGGCGTGCCCGCAGGAGCTGCCGAACCGCCGAGGGGGAGAAGGGAAGACGGCACCGTCATTCGCGGCTGCCGCCGAGCCCCCGCCGATTTCTGCCGCGGCTCCACCGCTGTTGCCGCAGATTGCAAAGGGCGTTGCAAAAGGTGGCACTGCTCACCCGGCAGCGGCGGGCCCATCCAAGTCCTCCGAGAAGCCCGACGTCGGCGGCGCCTACGGAACGTCGAACGAAAAATTAGTCATCTCCGCGGTCGTGAAAGGACGGCGAGAGCGCGCCGCGGCACAAGCGCTGCGGAACGGGGGGAGGAGCGGTGCCTCGGCCGCGCACCATCCCGTTCCTCCCGTCATCCCACGCGTGGCGTCATACCCATATCAGCTGCCGGCCGCTCGTAGCAGCGGTCCGTCGTCGTCGTCGGCAGCCGTCGCGGCCCAGGCACTTGTCCCGATCGCCAGCGACGTGGCGGAACGAGCGCCGCCGCTTATCTTGATCTGCCGTCGTCTCGTCGGGGCCCAAATGCTCCTACAAGCGGCTTCGAAGAAGCACGTCGTTCCTGCCCTGCGAGCCGTGTATGGCTGCTTACGCGATTCAGAACCTCTCTTCCCGAGAATCAAGTTTGAAAACCCTCTCATGGAGCGCCATGAGTATAACACGAAACGCCAAACCATTGTCGAAGGCCGTGTGCCGAAGCCACAGTCGAAGCAGCTCAACTCCCAGATGTCGATTGCTTTCAAACTGTTGCGCGATCAAAGCTCCGCTAGGTTGCGCCAGCAGTACTTCCGATATTGGACAAAGGCCACCCGGCAAAAGAGGAGTTCCAATCCCTTCCGCCGTGCGGCCGGACTCCTATATAAGCAAACGATGCGGGCACACTTGCTGTTACGTTACCGGTTGTGGCACGATCAGGCGAAAACAACTGTGGACGCCAGGACTGCGGTCACGGTTCCCTCCTCTCCGCGGGCGTCTCGGCAGACCCCTCGAAGCCATATCGAACGGTGCGTGCATGGCTGGATGGGCAAATTGACGACACAGTGGCGGGACGTGGAGGCGGCCGTTGCTTCAGGCGACGCCGACGCCGAGGAGATGCTCCGCCGACTGAAACAGATGAAGCACGACTTCGCTTCCGCGCTCTCGACTTGCTATGAAAATCACCGCGACCAGCCGCTCGCGGACAAGCCGCAGTTCATTGCCACCATTGAAACGTTTTTGCCCCTTCTCATCGAGGAGGATGTCGGGCCGCCTCGCGCTCCTCCATCCTCTGGAGACAACGTGGGTGCGGTGGGCCACGCCGCGCAGCGAGAAGCGTCTCAGCTGCTGCTGTACTCGTTTTTGCATAACGTCCCCCAAATCGACTTCAATCCCATTTTGTCGCGGCTCAAGCTGTTCTCGCTCTGCGGGGAGGAAAGGCTCATGGGGTTCCTACAGTGCCTTGTGCAGTACCCAAACATCACGACGCCGGCTGATTGGATCGAGTTCGTCACCGCCTCCTTGTCATCCGCCTCGCTTGCGGCTACGTCACCGCAGGGTACGCCGGCTCGTGGCGGAACCGGCGGTGCGGGTACGGATGCGATGGCGTCACCTTTCAGCGTCGTGCGTCTCATCTTAGACCACTGCCGCGCGGCCACCGCCGACGCTCAAGCGATCTTCCCAATTGAAAAAATGCGCGATCGGCTCATCGAATCTTGGCGCGAAGCGTTGGACGCTGCGGGCAAGCTGGGCGACGACGCCACCGTGGACTGCATCATCTCCCACCAAGCCCAAACGGGCATCGGCATCAACGACCCCATTACCGAGTCGCTGACCGTCTTCAGCCGCGCGTGCCGCGAGTGGCCCGAGGCGCTCGTGAAAAAGCTGCTCGCGGACCCCATGTGTGCCCCGGAGCACGAAAACGCGGATGGTTCGACGCCGCTCATACAAGCCGTGCTCAGCAACCGCCCCAACGTCGTCGACGTCCTGCTGCAGACTGGCAGCATTCGCACCTCCTTCAAGTGGAACGGCGCCACCGCACGAGCCATCGCCGTGCAGTTAGGTCAGGATCCCCGGATCATCGACCTCTTAGATGAGTACGAAGCACGTACGGTGAGCCAACTGAGAAAATCCTTCATCGTCTCCGAGCCACCACCACCCGCCGGAGACGACAACGGCGACGACAAACCCACCGCCGGCGCGACAGAAGCCTCCGCGGCAACCCTTGCGATGGACGATCCTACCGCCGCCGATCATCGCAATAAGGGTGACCTGAATGACGACGACCTAGATGACACGGCGGCGTTCAGCTCCGCGGAGTTTCAGCCCGATGACGAACCGCCACCGCCGCCACACACGGTCGAAGATGCCGACGCGACGATCGAGGATACCCCAGAACTGATCAAAGAGCGGCGAGACGTGCTGTACGGCGTGCTGCCCAGCCTCAACCCAACGCAGAGTCTTTTTGGTAGCGAGAAAATCTACTGCGACGTCGAGCTCTCTCTCGTCGATGCGTCTGACATGTGCATCCGCATTCCCACGTCGCTATCGGAGGAACACGACGACGACGAAGACGAAGCGGACGGCGGCAGCCACCACCACGTTGTCATTCGCGTGGAACGCCGCGACGACAATAACTACGAACGAACGATCCTTCGCGTCATAGAGGTGGGCGAAACGGGGTGGATTACGTTCGCGGCGCGTCCCGACAGTGGTCACATCAGTGACTACATGCACTGTCTGACCTACGACGCGGAGACCGATTGCTGCGTGCTCAGTGACTATTCCATGCAGATGCTTCGTGGCGCGAACGCAGCGAGCACCGTGTCGGCGGACGCACAATGGGAGCTTGTCAAAATGGACAACGACAATCTCGTGTTCGTGCTGCGAAGTCGGCCTGGGGAGTTATTGCAGCCACGAGAGCGAGACGACATCGCGAATTGTGACGAGAAACAACGTGAACTGCATGTAGTCTCGGACGACGCGGCGACCCTGATGTCCGAATTCAAAATGGCCGACGTGGCCAGTGTCAAACAGCAAGTCGACTTTCGCGCGATAATGCACTCCACCGCGAACCGCAAGGAGAAGAAGAAGGAAACGGAGCGCAAGCGGAGGCTCGACACCGTCAAGAAAGTCTTGGCGGGTGCTCGCGACGGGCAGGACCCCATACGCATCGCGGTGGCGGAAGATCCTGTCCAATACACCTGGCTGTATGATCCGGCACGCTCCGTGCCTCTATACGTTGAGAACGCAGAAGACGAGCAGCCCTCCGCGCAACCTGACTTCATCGTCTGGCTCAATAGCGAAGGCTTCGTCCGCCTGACGCCACTGCTGGACGTCACGGTCGCAGTCACCACGACCGTCGACGAAATCTCCGTCACGGCGATTGAAGAAACGGATGCCGCTGATCAGTGGTTTGACATGATTCTACTCGAAAACGGGCACGTCGCGTTTGAGCCCTTGTGCCGGAAAAAGCATCTCATGGAGGCGCGACTGACGGACATCATGAGATGTCTCGGTCTCGTACCCGAGGACGAGGCGTCCACCTGGTGCGAATTCATCGTGACGCGCGCATCGGAAACCGTTACGTCGCCAGTGTCGCAGCCGCTGGCAGCTGCCAAACCAAGAACGCCTACACCGCCCCCGCAGGAAGGGATGTCAGCGGACAGCGGGACAGCCGCGACGACTACTCAGCCTGCGCCTGAAGAGCCACTCCGTCCGCGGAAGCCCAGTGCGCCGAAGCCTGGTCCGCAGCTGCCGCCATGCATCCGGCATCGCAAGCCAGCAGACAGCGATGCCGGTGCGCCGGAACCAAGCAACTCTTCGGGTGCGCCGCAGAATGCGCCCGAGTCGCACCACGCGGAGCCGGAGCATGCGCCCGAGTCGCACCACGCCACGGAGGAGAAGCCGGCGCCGGAGCCGCA
>ERZ1292633.1183-Hain-H41-02um-R1-1183-length-28631-cov-7_pt1 | contig 12708 bp, 8 predicted proteins | sample MGYA00564406_ERZ1292633 | MGnify/ENA primary metagenome ERZ1292633 (study PRJEB36523, sample SAMEA6512639) | groundwater metagenome | collected 2019-01-08 | study: AquaDiva: Metagenomics assemblies of 32 groundwater samples
CACCAGTTGCGCGAACAACTCGTCCATCTTGCCGGCATACGCCTCGAGGATCTTGTCGATGTTGCCCATCTTGTCGGGCTGGTACTTCTGGTAAAACCGAACGAGACGGTCACGAGGCGTGTCGACTACGGAAACGCTGGCAGCGCCCGTCGCCGCTGCCGGCTCCGGCCCGTAGCGAGCAACCAGCTGCGCGAACAGCTCACTCTCCTTGCCTGCGTACTTCTGCAGGATGGCGTCGGCGTTGCCCACCTTGTCCGGCTGGTACTTTTGCATGAAGGTAACCAATCGAGACCGATAGTCAGTGGCGGCAGCGGCAGCCGGAGCGGCAGACCCGGGCGGTTCGGGTCCGTATTTGCCCACCAGCTGCTTGAACAGCTCGTCCATCTTGCCGGCATACGCCTCGAGGATCTTGTCGATGTTGCCCATCTTGTCGGGCTGGTACTTCTGGTAAAACCGGACGAGTCGGTCGCGTGGAGTGTCGGTCGAAGTTGGTGCTGAAGACGACACGGTGCTCGCTGGTAAGGAACCGCTCGGGGCCGGCGGCTCCGGACCATAGCGAGAGACGAGCTGAGCGAATAACTCGCTCTCCTTGCCAGAGTACTTCTGGAGGATGGCGTCCGCATTGCCCACTTTATCCGGCTGGTACTTTTGCATGAAAGCTATGAGCCGCGAACGGTAGTCAACAGACGCCGCGGTAGGAGAAGCCGACGGTGGAGCACCGACGGTAGCGGCCGGCTGGACGACCGGTTCCGGGCCGTATTTGCCTACCAGCTGGGCAAACAATTCGTCGGTTCGTCCAGCGTATGCCTCTAGAATCTTGTCCACGTTTCCCATCTTGTCGGGTTGGTACTTCTGATAGAAGCGGACAAGGCGCTCTCGAACGGCTGAGCAGTCGTTTCCCGCCGGCGCCGCGCCGATGGGGGCGGCCACTGTCGTACCGTTGGATGCCGAGGCCGGTTCCGGTCCGTAGCGAGAGACGAGCTGCGCGAACAACTCGGTCTCTTTCCCAGCATACTTTTGCAGGATAGCGTCCGCGTTGCCAACTTTGTCCGGTTGGTACTTTTGCATGAAGGCGATGAGTCGTGAACGGTGGTCGCTGGTGGAAGGTGGAGCGGTCGCGGCGGCCGGGGCCGCGGACGACGTTGCGGGTGTGGAGGCCGGTACAGCGGCGGGCCCAGGGGGTTCTGGTCCGTATTTGCCCACCAGCTGCGCGAACAACTCATCCGTTCGTCCAGCGTATGCCTCGAGAATTTTGTCAATGTTGCCCACCTTGTCAGGTTGGTACTTCTGATAAAAGCGGACGAGGCGGTCGCGCACCGTTTCGGCGCCTGGCTCGGGCCCGTAGCGAGCAACCAGCTGCGCGAACAACTCGGTTTCCTTTCCGGCGTATTTCTGGAGGATAGCGTCCGCATTGCCGACCTTGTCCGGTTGGTACTTTTGCATGAAGGCGATCAGCCGAGATCGGTGGTCAAGCTGAGCCATGTTTGAACACTAGCTGCAGAATACAGGGTGTTTTTTTTTGTGCGTATTGACAATAATTGTGTGCCCACAAAAAAGTGATGTGTGGAAAATGTTTCTTCTTTCATTGTGTTTGACAGTTGTGCGGCAAATATGGCGAAGTCAAAGTGGCGTTTACCCTTAGCATGTGGCCGCATCCCTCGAAGAGCGGGGAGAGGCGGTTAGGGGGGAAACACCAGCCGTCGACACACACGAACTTCTAATGTAAGCGTAGGAGGTGGTGGTGTGTGCGATTGGATGGGCCTAATCTAAGAAAATGTAAAGTACGCTTCGGCGAAAATAGCGACGCTCGCAGTACATACAGTACTGTATACCACCACGCCGATGCACCACCGTGTGTGGATGGGGCGGAGAGAAGGACGTGTTTCCTACCACTTGGCCTGGATCATGTCGAGGTGCCGTTGCGTGGCGTCGACGATGGACGTCGACTTGGCAGAGGATGACCCCCCTCCGCCGGAATGCTTCGTGCCGTTGATAACCGGCGCAAAGGTGCAATCCTCTTTCAAGCGCCTCTCTTCCTCGAGCGCCGCTTGCACGAGTAGCCGATCGCGGCGCTGCTGCGCAACTTCGGCCCAGCGCATTTGGCGGTCATAAATGTTCTCCGCGTCGGGGGGCGTTGAGACATCGTTCGAGCCGTTCGCACGACCCTCCCGGTGACGGGTTTGCTCGTAAATCCGCCGTTGTTGTGCCAGAAGTTCCTTCCCTTCTTTTTGAAGTCGCTCGACTTCTCGTTGCGCGTGCAACTGCTCCTTTTGCCGCGTGGCTTCGTTGGCGTCCAGGATGGCATTGTGCTTCCTTTGCATGAGCGCAATGCGAGCGAGGCCTTTGATGTCTTTCCCTCCATTTCGAGATACGTCCAGTTTTCGCGAATAATGGTCGATCGCCGGGGCATTGTCCCCTCGCAAAGTGACGACATCCGTGGTTGAGACGCGGCTTACGTCGTCGGCGGCACGACGGGGTGACGACGTCGGGTGGTGTTCGGAATCCGATGGACGATGCGCCGACGTCAATGCTGTAAGCAACTTCGGCGCAGACGATGACGACGACGACATTCGCTGATCGCGGCGGAGGTGAGGCGGAGAGCGCCGGGAGGACTCGTTGGACGCGACCGAGGTGTCGACAGGGCGGACGACACCACCCTCACTTTTTTGCAGCGTTGTTGTTGAGCCTCCGATATGGCCAGATGCGCGAGAGCGCTTTTCGCCACTCAGCCTCCCGCAGCCGGTGGATGATCGCTTCGGTGGCGATGTGGGCCGCCATGATGATTCGTGGTACTCCTGGATCCCCAACCCCGGCGGACATGCCGGGGCGTCCCCCACTTGATCGTCGGCGCAGCGGATACCGGCGGTCGCTCCGTCATTCGTGCCACTGGCTTGGAGGTCTTCCAATACCGCCGTGTGATGCTGGTCCGTCGAAACCGTTCGTTGTTGCCGCATGTCGCAAAAAAGGCGCGAAACGGGTCCAATGCGAGCGCCGACATCGGCGATCTCCTTGGCCTCCCTCTCCGCTTCCAGCTGGCGCTCCTGGCGACGTTGAGCCTGATACTTGCCCTCGAGCATCAGCCGTTCGTGAACGGGCACCGAGCGAGTGAACCCAACCAACCCCGCCCCACCTTCTTCTCCGCCTCCTCTCGCTGGAAGTTGCACCGGAAGGGATTCCGACCCACCGCAAAGGGCGTAAGTGGCTGGAGACAATTTGGGCCGGAAACACTGACGAATGTCTTTTTGATTCTGCACGTCGCGCAACTTTGCTTCCAGCCGACGGACGGCTAGGTCGTCGTCGTGCAATCGCGACGTCACCAATTGTTGCTGCTCGCGAGTTAGCCGTATTCCCGAAGATGGCGATGCAGCGCCGGCGTCGCACTGATCTTCGCGCCGCTTTCGGCGCCCCGCCGCAGTTAAGTAATCATCAGGAACACCGGCAATCACTGCCACCTGCTTCGATTGACGCACCAAGGTCACGATTTCGCGACTCACATCGCTTATGTTCGGACGGCCTGTGAACTGTGACGCTTCGATTTCCCGTTGGACCGTTTCTCGAGATTGAATGCGCATTCGTCGTTGAGCGTCCCATTCTAGAAGGGCATCCACGGTGCTCGAATGGTGGATGCTGCTGCCGGGCCGCTGACTATCCGGCATGGAAACACCACTCCGCCGCGAAGTTCCTGGAGACGACTGCTTTGGCGGTGGCGTGTGACTGCGGTGACCGGTGGCAAGAAGGTTCAACTTGCGTACGGATGCTGCCGGCGACGACGGACGCGACAACGAGGTCGTGGAAGGTGGTGTCTCCTTCATCGCTGCGGTCGCCATGACCGACGATCGATTGGCGACGTCCTGATAGAACAGCCGCTGGCTAACGGCTCTCTCCTTCTCTCGGATACTACCGGTGGCGGCGGCGGCGAAGTGGTCTCCCCCACGAGCTCCCTTTGCGCGATCGTCACCACCGTCTCGCTGGGAGTAGCAAGTTGGGTCTCGCGCTGGCGGTGGCGGCGCGAAGGCGAGAGAACGACCGGCGTATGCTGACGCCAAGTTCATCTTGGAAAACGGTTCCGATGACGACGACGACGACAGGTGGGCGACTGCACCAATATTTCCCACGTCGGTTGCGGCGGTTGGCCGCTGCTGACGCAGTTGATGCTGGGTGACATCATAAGCTTCGGATCGCTGACTGCGAATAGGATGGGCTGCCTCCGACGACGTCGTCGTGGGAGCTCCTCTCGGGACCGTGCCCACTGCATGCGACGACTTGGGCGGGGACATGAGCACCGTTCGTGAGGAGCCTGTGCTCGCCCGGGCCGTTTTTTGCCTCGCTGGCGATATTGAAGCGACGGCCCTTGATCCAGTGGGGGCTAGTCGGTCGCCGATAGGCGACGACAGCAAATACAATTCCTCCTCCGGCTCGTCTACGCCGTGGTGAACATTGCGGCCACGACGCGCGGGCGAAATAGGGGATGAGCCCGCCCCGGTCTCGGCTCGGTGTCCCTGCGGCTTGCCAAATGTGGCGGCGGGGACCGGAGGGGGAGGCGGCGGCGGCAACACGGCGCGAGACGCAATGGGTGCCGTGGGCCGCCGAATATCGACGCATAAAGACATAGTGGCACAGTGCAGCTAAAAAACCCATCAAATAAGACGTGCAACACGCGGATGTTTGGACCCCCCGGTGGGGGGTGCCGATTAATGTAGGGGGAATTGTGCTCAACGCGGCGCGCGCGGGGGGGATATGCTGCCCCATTTGGGCCACAGAGGACGACGACCATGGCCACCCCTCCTATGCCGCGACGATGAAACACAATGGACAGAAAAGAGCCGTCGTGCTGCTGAGCTGTCCCGCCGCAACTAAGGCGGCGGCGCCTCCAGTCATCCCGACCATGCACGCACCACAGAGTACCGCGTGACAGCCGCCACAACGCGTGATCGCCGGCGGCACCGGGGGCATGTTCGAGGAGCCTCGAGTGAGTCGCCCCCCACTCGACGAGGATGGTGCGACCGATCCCGCTACGGCTCGCGCTCGTTTTCGCAAGACGGACGACGCGACTTGGGGTGGTGGCTGGGCGTCGCCGAAAATAATCACCCTGTTGATTTGATCGATCACACTCGTCGCCGCCGTCGAATCTTCCGGGAGCTGCGATATCGCGGTTTTCTCACTGTCCACGACTGGTGGTGACCGGGACGGCCCCGACGCGGCCAGCACGCCGTCGCACGCGGCACACCGCAACACTTGGTCCACCACCAACAGAGTGGGCGCTGGTGCGCTCATGGCGGAACGAGCCACCCCCACGGAGGCAGCCGCCGATGAGGAGGGCAGCACCCGCTCCCATCTGTCCATCGCGAAACGAGGAAAAGGGCCGATCATGTGAGGAATCGAACGGCCCCCAACCCCCACGGCCGCCGCGACCAAGGGCGGGCCGCTCGCCGCGACGAAACGCGTCTCTTCTTGCCCGGTACAGCGGTCACCGTCGCTATGTTTGGGCTCAAGGAATCCAATTTCGGGCTTGACGTTCCCACCGACCTCCTGGGGAGGGAGGGCCCTTGGCGATGATGCTCTGCGGCGGCCACCACCGTCGTTCGTCCCATCCCCCGTGGGCACGGGGCCATTCCTGATGGGGTAACCACGGCAGGGAAGACCCGAGGCGGCCTCCGCCGCGGCGGACGCCACCACGTCCACGGCGTTGAGGGTGACGAGGCCGCAGGTACGACATGCGGTAGGCGATTCGAACGGCAGCAGGTCGTCGCGGCACCAAGGACACTCACGAGCCGTCGCCGTCGTCTCACTGGTCGCCCCGACGTCCGCGCGCTCTTGCCCCTGTCGCCCCCCATCCGTCCCGACGTCCATGTCGGAGCCCCGTGGCCGGTCTAGGCACCCAAGCGGCTTCACACCGACGGGAAGCACTGCCATGACGGAGTCCCCTTCGGCTCCGTCGTGGTGGGGTCGTCTCGCGGTGGTTGCGCCCGCACGACGACGAGGGCTGTTGTCGGCGTGCATCGTGCGAAAGGTCGAGACCTGAGGACCGGCGGCGCCCTCCTGCAGCAGCAACATCAACCAGGACGCGACTGACGCCAACGAGTTAGGCGCTGCGAAGGTGCCCCCCGTCACTTGGGCAGCTTGATCGAGCAGAAACGGTGCACCCGCGAGAGACGCCACGTGAACCTTGGTGCCCAGGCCCCGCAAAGAGCGCAGCGTCGACATCACGTCTCCAGGGTCCAAGGATGTGACGGAAGCGCAAATACAGAAAATGTTCGTCGCCATTGCCGACGCCGTTCCCCGCTTCGTTCCTTCGGCCGAAGCGAGCGGAGCCGTTGCTCTTCCCAAGTTCTCGTCGTGAAACGCGGCGCCCAGCTCCGTCGCCCCACGCACACCTTGATGCAAAGACGACGCCGCGAGCAGCAGTCCGTTCTGCAACGACATGTCGCCACCGCCGTTCTCGTATTCATGAACGTCCATGGCATTGGTCGCCATGCTCGCGAGCGTTAAGCCCGAACCTGGTCGCGAGGATTGCTGCAAGGTACCTAGTGCGTTCGCCGCCACCGCGCCGTATTTTAGGACGATCGCCGAAGCAACTTGCGAAGCGCTGGACGTCAGCGGACAGAGGCATTCGGCCAAACCGTCGCGCATACAGACGACGGTGAGTTGCCCCAGAGGGTTGACTTCGAACCAGGCGGAGCCAAACGCGGCAAGAAGCGGCTGGATGGCAATGGCAAAAGTTGGCGTGAAGCCGGATGCGTTGCGACAGACGCAGGCATAGCTGCCATCGAGAAGCAAACAGGCACGATTCATGACCACCAGCAGCAGAAAAAATACCGAAGGCAACGAAAGTCAGCCGGCGTATCTCGGTTTCGCCTTCCCCGTCCCCTGATCTGAGTCTTCAAAAAGGCAGCAAAAAAACAACCCAACAACTTTTTTTCGATTGCTGACTCCACAAGGATCGACTGCATGCCGTAAAAAACTTGTGATGCGGTAGGCATGCCGAAATCGCGCAAAAGGGAAAAACAATTTTTTCTTAGCGAGTCGCCTGCGAAAAAGGTACGAATCGCAACTCGTTTCACAACTAGAGATGGAATCGAGGTCTCCCGCATTTACTTTTGGATCAAGTATAAAGACGGATGTTACAGCAATGACGCGTCGGCAGTGAACTTGCGCGTCGCGTACGACGACAATGCGCCAGTGGGACCCCCTGTGCGCGGGTCTCACACGCCTCCTGCTGCAGCCGGGGTCGGCATCGCCTCCAGATTACGAACATACTGCTTCACTCCGCGCTCCAAAAATGCGACGAGAAAGATCGATAACAACGCGACCAGAATTCCCACTGGCGTCGACGGCAGCCACTGCGTGATCCGAGCCAGTTTGCCCAACTTGGGCTGCTTCGACGCTGGGACGACGAGAGGCACCGGCGCATCTTCCTGTGACGGCACAATCGATTCGAAGAAGCCATCGAGATCTTTTCTCTCCGCTTCAGAAAGTGGCAGCGGCCGCACCTTCATTCGACTCCGCATGGACGCCGCTTCTCGTTCGAGGGTACTGCCTTCCCGGTGGCGCTCCACGCCGTGGAGGGCGTCGGCTAGCGAGCTGATGGACGCGACGAGGTCGGCATGATCCTCGGTGTGAAGTTTTCGCCGAATGTCGAGGGCCTCGGCGAGCATCGACACGGCCTCCTCCATCATGCCGTCGGTCGCCAGAATGATGCCGACGTCGCTGAGGGACGCAGCTAATTCGGGATGCGCGGGCACGTTCTTGTACATCCGGCGCCGCATGTCAAGGGCTTGAAGCTTGTAATCGAGAATGGCGTCGCGCATCCTCTCTTCTTCGCTTCGGCTGTCCGGCTCCGGCTCTCCTTCGTCGCCACTTTTCTTCTTGTCGGTGGTCGCGTCGTCGTCGTCGGCACTCTTGGTGCTGCTTGCGCCCTCCTTCGCGGTCGACGAGCTGCCGTCTTTCTTGGTTCCATTTTCAACGCTGGACGACGGCTTGCTCCCGCTACTTTTAGACTTTGCCTCTTCTGTTGCATCGCCACTGGCGTCGTTTCCCGCCCCTCGAGGGCGAGAGGCAGGGGGCGAGGCATTCGTGGAGGGGGCTTGTGGGGCAGGCTGCCCTTTGTTGCTGACCGACGCCGCCACGGTCTGCTTTGTTTCTTCGCCAGGGTTGCCGGCGGCGCTGACCATTTCTAAAATACTGGCGATGAGACATAAGGACTGGGCGATTTCAGGATGGTCGCCGCCCCGGGCCATGAACTGCCTCATGTCCAGTGCTTGCCGGATGAAATGCAACCCTTGATCGACATGCCCCATTTGCACGACGGCGATGCCGAGATCGGTGAGCTTCTTCGCGAACATAGGATGGGGCCGCCCCTGGAACTCCTGCTGCAGCATGGTCAACGCTTCCTGCACCGTGACTTTGCGCTTCCCTTCGACTTCTGCCCCCCCTTGGTCGTCACTAGGGCCGTTGGACTGGCAGTTGCTGCAGCCTCCCGTGCCACAGGACGACATGTCCACGAAGGAGTTATGGAATTTCAGTGTCTCTTCTTTTGGAAAACAGGCAGGAGGCCTCCAACAACAATCGTATTTTCCGTTGTCCCGCTTTTTAGCCCCAAGACAGCACATAGACGATGAGACAGCGATGCGCTGAGTCGCATATGGTGGGGCGTGCCAAGCGTATCGATCGACGAGTGGAGCGTTGTAGCTACTTTTTTCCCTGGGGGAATGTCGGGTTCACTCACGACGCAGCGGCCTCATCGGTGCCCTTTGCGCGAGTCACGACGAGTTTTTTGAGCTGTCGTGGCATGCGCTTCAGCATTTTTTTCGTTACCACAGGGGACGAGCCGGTTTCCCGAAGAAACTCCTTGACGTAGACGGGATTCGGGACGGGCGGCACGCCAGGCCGCGGCGGGCGGTAGTCGAGCGACGGTTCCTTTTGGGGCGTGAAGAGAGGGAACTGCTCGACTGAAAACGGCGCCCTTTTCGGCAAAGTGGCTTCGGGGGGCCGAACGCCGGTAATACAAAAGTGCACCAACCAAACGGGCGTCACGAGCCCTGCGGACTGAAAGACGCAGTAGTCATCCCGCGGCCGGGTCACCCGTGGGTCACTCGGATCAACGGCACCCACGCAAATGAACATGAACCCTCTTTCGCACGTGTAGCCGTAGGAAACGGAGGGGCTCGTGGCGGTGTAGATGCCCACGCCATGGACGGAACCGTTTAGGATTCGCACCCCGTGCGTCCCAGGGACAATAAGACCCAGGCGCAGGATATTGCGAACACAAGGGGCTCGCGTGCCGTGAAACAAAAGCATCGGCTTCGCGCTGCTCCGCTTCATGAGGTGATTTAGCACACGGTGCGCCGGGCCGATGGGGGCGACGAAGTCGTACTGTAGGGCCGGGTACCCCGTCTTGTAGTAAATATCAGCGATCGTTTTGGCAATATCTGGGAAGAGCGCATCGAACGCCCGTTCCAATGCCGCGCGTTGCACTTGGTGACTCTCGGTGACCACTGTGTCTTTCGGGCGGCCTTCACTGCGGCCGCGTGCCTCCCACTCCGCATCGAATGCCGTGAGTTTCGGGCCATACCCCTCGTCCTCCAGCCAGCCGCGCGGTTCCCACGTCGGTTCGACATACCATTTCCACTTGCAGAGATATTCCCACACGTAGTTACCGCCCCCGCTACTTCGGGGCGAATTTCCAGCGGTACTCCCGCCCTCTTCACGCGATGTTGTCCGTGTCCGCCGCTTCATCAGTCGCTCCAGAACCCATTCTCCCACGGATCCCTGATCCGAGTTCGCTCGGGTGAATCCGTTGTTTTCGCCACATGCTCCGCCATCGCTGTTGTCCCCACCCATTCCGACATTTTTTTCGTCGTCATCCTCGCCGTCGTCGTCTGCGACCGCGTCCTGCCACACGGAGCGGTGGTGACGAGCGCTAGAGTTCACCGCGTCGCCGGGAGCTGCGGCACCACCAGTGACGGGGGACGATCCCCCTTCGCCAGAGGCAGTGCCGCCGCCGGCATCGTCGAGGAAACGGAGACTGCGGTCTGCCAGCTCTCGCTGCAGCACCTCACGAGGTACGTGATGGCAAATTTGACCCACGAACGCGTGCTCATTCAGGTCGTCATCGGTGAAGCGGCGTGACATGCCGGCGTCGTTATCGCCGCCGTCGCCCGCCATCTGGTTCAGGAGGTCCTCGGCCATGCGACATGAGGCTTCAATGGCCGGATGCAACGTATCCCCATCGCCGTCGCCATAGCCGTCGATCACGAAGGTGGCGTCGCGGTCGCCTCCGTCGGCTGTCGACTTCGAACTCATGAAAAGGAGGAGAAGGTACTTACTAACGAAGGTAGAGGGACAGAATAAGAGACACAATTATCAGACACTCGTTATGGTACTTCTCACGGTGTCACAATTTTCAAAGAACTGTACCGCATGCATCTCCGAAAGTGGCATTCCAGCGCCCATCTCCCCCCTTGCCTTCCCCGGTCGAGATACAGTAAATTCCTAGCTACTATGCTACAGCTGTATGTAGCTTGCTAGTTAATTTGAAGGCGGTGCGGTGGCCCAATAATTGTGCGTCGCCCACGCCAACTGGTGGAGCGGCGGCGGACTTGGCCACTGCGCCACCACGTCTTCAAACATGCCGCCCTCCCTATTGGCGACCGCCGTGCGCCACTGCTGTTTCGTCGGGAACATGACGGCGACGCTCTTCCACGCTTGCACCAAGAGCGGCGGCGACACGGACACGTCTAAAAAATTTGCCGTATGCGAACAAATGGTCTCGCCTTCATAGAAGATGAAGCACGCGGATACGGCGGCTGCCAGCGCGACGGGTCGGCGCAGTTCATGACCCACACGCCCTGCGCGAACCAGCGCGGACTGCCGGTCGCGGTTCGCGGAGTCACCATCGCAAGCAGCGAACTGGGGTGCTTCAAGAATGGCCGACCCATAGCGTTGAAGTCGAACAGACGGAAGTACAAATTGGCTTCGTCTTTCACGGTGGATTTAAATCCCCCGGCACCGTTGACCACACCTGGGTCCAATTCATAAGAACACTTGCCCCAGGCAATACTGTCATTGGTGGACGCGTCGATGTAGTGAAACTTTTCCGCGACTTGACGATCATCCTCCGCGAGCTGTTGATTGTATGGATCGTAGCGCGTGTCGTTCATGGAGGCGAGCCGCCAAATATTCTTCCGAACGTAGTCGCCAAGTTCCATGCCAGATAACTTCTCCACAAAGTACGCCGCCAACATGAAGCTTGGATTGCTGTAGAAAAAGTCCGTTCCTGGCACGAAGTACAATTCCGCTTGCAAATAGGGGCCCACGGTGGCGCCAATCGACCCCGCATAAGGGACAAAGAAGTTGTCAAACGGACCGCCGGGAATGCCACTCGACATACCAAGCAGTTGCTCAAACGTAATCACTTGACAACTCGGGGTCGAGCTATTCACGACTTTCGGGCAGTACGTACTGTTGGGCGACCAACCGAAGGCCACAAAGTCATTGGCGTCGAGGTAGTCTGCTATGCTGTGCGTCAAGTTGACGAGGCCGCTTTCCTGTAACTGATACAGCGCCAAGGCGACGTGGAGTTTGGTGTTCGAGCCGACGGGAAACCGCAAGCTGTCTGTATGGTGATAGTCGCTGAGAATGCCGAAGTCCTGAGCGGCGATGACGGCAGCCGCGGAACCGTTGCGGACGCGAACGAGGCCGTTGAAGAACGTGTCCGTGTACAGCTTAGCGACAGTGGGGGGCAGCGACCCCTCGGCGAGGGACGCGGCGAGCAGCAGCGCCGGCAACACGAACCAAGCGAGACACACATAGGACGAGCAGACGCGCGTCACTGCTTTGCGCATCAAACGGGCGGGGGAGTACGTTAATTCTTGGCAGCCATCATCACAATGCGCCAATCGCTAAGTTGATCAGTACCGCATGACCCGCCTCGGCGGGGTTGCTCATGAATCACATCTCAACAGAGAAAGACAGCTTTTCCCCTTCTTTTCGGATAATTGGGCGATGGACCGAGCGATCGAGTGAATTGTCTCTTCTGCCCACTGCGACACGATGTTTTCCTCCCCGTGACTCCTGAACCCGCTGCGTCTCACTTTTGGTGCACATGTCCAGGATTGACTGTTTTCATGAATTCGATGCAGCCAATTTCTCTGCACGACACGAAATGCCCCCTTGCGCAGTGCCCGGACTTCATGAAATACTTGCAGCTCGTCTCATGGCAACTGCCGCTGCCGTCGCGGCCTTCGTGATGCACGGCCCAGCCCGGATCCCCCCCTCCCAGCCCAGGGAAGGGCGATGGGAACCCTATGCCCACCGAGGCGGCGGCCCCAGCCCCCGATGGAGAAGCCCCGACGGCGGATTGCTGCTGCTGCCCACCGCCGCAGACGTGAGTCGGCTCGACGACTTTCATGAAGCGGCTGCAATTGATATTGCCGCAGGATTTGAAGTGGCCGCGCGCACAGTGACCTGCCTTCATAAAGTAGGTGCAGGCCGTCTCGGAGCAAGAGCTGCTACCGTCTCGTCCTTCGCGGTGGACGAGCCACGGATCCACGGCTACGGGTGGACTCCCCAACTGCGACGGGAACGCGGACTGCGGGGGGTAGCTGGCCTGCGGTGGCGGGTACCCGGGTTGCGGCGGATAGCCGGCCTGCGGGGGGTAGCCGGCCTGCTGTGGCGGGTAGCCGGCCTGCTGTGGCGGGTAGCCGGCCT
>ERZ1292633.4623-Hain-H41-02um-R1-4623-length-12707-cov-5_pt1 | contig 12707 bp, 5 predicted proteins | sample MGYA00564406_ERZ1292633 | MGnify/ENA primary metagenome ERZ1292633 (study PRJEB36523, sample SAMEA6512639) | groundwater metagenome | collected 2019-01-08 | study: AquaDiva: Metagenomics assemblies of 32 groundwater samples
AGGCCTCGAGCGCGCGCAGGAGCGGCGGTGTCATCTGCGCGGCGAGTTCGCCGATGCGACGCAACGCATGCGCCTTCGAGACGTTGCCAAGGGCGGCGAAGCACCGCTCGGCGATGTACAGTCGCATTTCCGCCAACGAGACGGTCGCGAGGTTTTGCCACATGGATTCCGTTTCCGGGGTCAACGTTCCTTGGTCCAACAGATCACAGGCTCGGTCGTAGTCGTGCTCCTCCATGGCAGTGCCAAACTCAATCAGCTGATCGTCCAAACTGTAGGCAATGGTACTGGTGCCCTCGTCAACAATGACCTCGCTCTTGCCCGGCGTGCGCTCGATGCCTTGCACTTCGCCCTTCAGGGGCATGACCGCCACGCGGTCCGGACAGTCGATGCTATACCACACGCAAAGGTCGCTGCGGTTTTGAGCAACGACCACATCGCTTTCGGGGACCCATTGCACGTATGTGCAGTAGTTGAGTAGCGTGGCTTTCGTTTGCGTGAGGATGTCGAAAACGTACAGCTGGCGCTGCTTGTCACGGAAGAGTAGCCTCGTCGCGCGGTGATTGAGTTCGAGCCAGTCAATCTTGAAGTTGTGGTTGATACGGGCGGTAGAGATGCCGGTCACGAGATCGTCCACTTGAATGGTTTGACGGTCGATCAAGTAGGCAATCGCTTTGCGAACTTGACCTTGTTGTTCGGCGCCGGAGGCGATGGCCGCCTCCGACGGCTCGTGCACGCGGACGCTGAGGCGGTGCATGTTGACCGACTCGGTGCGGCAGGTGCCTAGGATCTCATTGTGACCGTATTGAATGAGGCACAGCTCTCCCGCGACGTACACCATGCACACTTGGGGATTGTCGAAGAAGAATTGTTCTTTCCCGGATAACTGCCACTGAATTTCGGACAGCTTGCACGTTCCAAGGTCGCCGATCAGTAGTGTGGTCGCGGTATGCGCCACGAGGAAACGGTCTTTGTGCACGTGAACTTTTTGAATCTCGAAACCGAGGTGAGACTTTAGCACGATGCGGGTCCCAGTCGATAGCCGCTTCACGATGACTTGATTGTGGCTGACGTAAGTGAATTCGAACGTGCCACGGACCGTGTACTTTCGAAGGCACGCGTCGAACATATCCACGGCGCCGCACATGGTTCCTGAAATGATGCGCGACCCATCGGCCTTCCAGGCGACGGCGCAAATTTCGAGCGCATTCGTCAAGGGTACCACGGCGCCTTCCTCCCAGCGTTTGGACCGGATGTTGAAATTGAAGAGACGCAGCTTGTTCCAAGATCCAACCGCGAGGCAGTGTCCCGCTGGATTCATCGAGGCGGAGGTCATGTCCTTGTCCTCGGCGACAGGGTATTCGAACTGATCTTTCAGTTGCCCATTCTTGTCGTAGAATCGGATGACGCAGTCACTCCCGGCAGCGGCGAGGTGCTCCCCCCAGGAGAGGCAGTAGGGGATGCACGGGTGCTGCGCGATGCGAATCGCCCCTTGGCTGGCGTCGCCCTCGAACGTGAATCGCATCAAACTGCCGTCGTCGTGGCCGCTAATCACTTGTGTGCCCTCAGCATTGCAGCAAATGCTAACGACTGCGCGGTCGCTCGAGTATAACGTCTGCGCCTTGTTCGTCTTGAGCAGCGCGACCTTCACCTTGCCTTCTTGCGTCCCGAACGCGATCGCCTCGCTCCCGCCGACCTGCGCCGACGGCCAGCACATGCACGTCACGGGCGTAGGCTGTGGAAACTTGTTGCAAATGCTCTTGCGCTCACCCCAATCGAGTCCGAGTTTGTAGACGAACACGAGGAAGTCCGACTGCGCGACGGCAAGTTTCGTGCTGTCGGGCGAAAAGCACATGCCCCGGACGACGAACGTTTTCACCTCACGGCCATCACCTGACTTCAAACTAAACCGGTCGCGTCGTTCCCCGTTTTCATCGAATAGTTGAACGCAGCGGGCGTGATCGGCCACCGCGAGACGCTTGTTGCTGTTTGAGCACGCGATAGCCGCGACACGGGCGATGCCCCCTTGAGTGTTCGCCAAGGTACGAACGTGGCGAACTTGCATATTCTTTCAGAAGAAGATTGTACGATGCCGGGGATTTCTACGGGCAATCGACCTCTTGCGGCGGGTGTTTATGCGGTATGAGAAGCTGCGGAGTGGAAGGAGGAAGGGAAAAGTCATGCAAATCGTCTGACAAAGCATCGCGCGCAGGGGAAGAAGCGCCCCGCCGCAAAGGCAGCCTTCATGAATTGGACTACGAGTCGGTGTCTACCTAACAACGTTGGGAACAGAGGTGGAGAGACGCGAAGAGCAAACGAGAAGCCGGAAATAAAAAATAACGAGGATCAATACATATCGAAAGTTGCGCTATCGTTCGATTCGATTCCCCACACGGTTTGCGGACGATCACTCTGTTCCGTTGAGGACATAAGTGGACGGACGCCCAGCCGCCATAGTGGTTTGTCTCAACTGCCTACACTGGAACGCCTAAACGCTGCACCTCCACTGGAACTGGCCGCGCCCGACGGTCTACGCGGCGGAGGTTGTGGAGCGCGCGGTGCACTGGGCACGCGGCTTCCAGGTGCCACTCGCCTCGCGCGGGGCGGGCGGGGCGGGATGGGTAGGTTGTTGCGGCGGCAACGTAGCTCGACGACGTACCGCTGCGCGAGCCAACGGCGCCAGTTCTTCTGAATAAGCCGCGCGGCCTCGAATCGTCGCTTCTCGGACTGTTCATTCTTCTTGTCGTTCAGTAGGCATTGATGTCTCTGGCGGGCTGTCCATCCCCGCCAGCACGCCTGGATCGACGTCGCGGCTCGGTCACGACGCTCCTCTTGCACCGCGCTCGCATTTTTCGTGGCTCTCATTTTCGCCTCGCGAATGCGGAAGGACCGTCGCACGAGGAACATTCGCGCGACGCTTTGGATTCTCGTCGCGGCGGCTGCGCGTTTCTCGTTGTTGGACCGTTCCACTGTGACGCGGTGGTCACGCCATGCGTGCTGGATTTCAGCTGCGGCTTCCGCCTCCTTGATGAGCTTGCGGTGGCGTTTGACACGGCGCCGAGCCAAAAATCCGCGCACCAGTCGTTGAATGTGCACGATGGCCGCGTCCTGGCGCTCCGTGCGGTTTCGGCGCTCCGCTGTCACGTTGCGACGCGTTGCCGCCTCGTGCGCCCAGAAGAGCTGCCGGACGAGCGACTTCGGGTCTGCCTTCTCGGCCTTCGCCGCTTCGGCGGCCGCGAAGTCCATGGCGCGAATCAACCGCTTGTCACCAACGATTTTCTTCGCCCGGAACACCCGAACGCAGCATTGAATCCGTAGGGCAGCCCGGTGCTTGCGCTGCCGCTCCGCGGCTATCTTGGCCTGCCTCTCGTTGTACTCCCGTCGTACGCCTCGAACGTAGCAGCGCTCATAGTGTCCGCGGTAAACCTTTTGAATGCGCGTCGCGGCCCCGTTTATATACCGTTCGCGGTAGTACTTGCGGCCCTCGACGAGCTGCGTGAGCGACACTTCCAGCCGCACGAGGCGGCGCCGCATTTGCAACACCGTGCGGGCATGCATGTTGACGACGGTGCACGCGGTCACACATCTATCGTGGCGTGCGGCGGTCAGCAAGCGTATCTGTCTTCTTCTTTCCTGCCGGTAGCGGCGTTCCACTCGAGCCCTCATGCAGCGCCACCCGCACTGGATGACGATGGCCGCCACCGTGCGGTCGAAGCGACGCTGCTTCAGCAACGCCACGTAGTCCGTCGCAAGCACCCGACGCCAGAAACACTGAATGCGCAGCGCGGCATCGGCATGGCGGTTGCGTCGGCGACGACGTTTGGCGAATTCAACGTCCAAGCGACAGCGGAACAGGTGGGTGCGATACGCTCGTTGAATGCGGACGGCGTCGAGCGTGCGGTGCATAATTTCCTGGCGAGCGATGAGCGTGGCTTGGCGAGTGGCGTAGCCGCGCCAGTGGGCTTGAATGCAAATCGAGGCTTCAACCCGCCGCTGCTCGAGCAACTTCTGTTGACGGCGGCGAACGTAATATTCCTCCAGGCGGTACAACTCGCGGCGTCGCAGGAACAAACGCACGGATCGCTGAATCTTTCGTGCCGCTGACTCCCGGATGGCGTCGGTCTTGATCTTCTCGAGGCGCTGACGCCTCCTTTTGGCCAACAACATGCGGACGCCGCTTTGGATGCGGATCGCCGCCGCCATCTGCCGCCGCCTGAGGACGACCCGGTCCTTCGCTTGCGCGACTCTAACGGAGCGTTGGATCGTCATCGCGGCCCTCTGTTCTTGTGCCCGGCGCCTCGCCTTGGCGTCCACGAGCGTCGCGAGCCGTTTCATCGTGAACGTGTCCCGACGCGCCCGGTAGCCGCGAGCCGTTTTCTGCAACGTTGTGGATATGCGACTCCGGGCCATGAAGTCTTTACGCACCATGCCCACGAGCCTGTCAGAGAGCCACTGGCGTCCCGACGCTTGCAAGATGAGGGCCAAGTGAGTGCGCGCGAGGCGTAGCTTCTCGCGCCGCAGCTGCTCCGAATGGTACTTGGCCGTTTCCATTTCCTTCTGTCGGCGCAACTCGTGGCGCCACCAGCGCTGCAACCGGATCAACTTCCGCATGCGTCGGTGCTCGTCGCGCCTGAAGCGGTACGCTCGCCGCTGCTGCAGCATGGTCCACCAACGCTGGATGCTCGACGCCCCGCGTTCCCGCAGCTGCCCTCTCGCCCGGCGCCGCTTCATGATGCTGCGCGCCACGTGGCTGCGGTACGCGCACTGGATGGATCGCGCAGCCTTGAACAGAGCATGCTGACGCTCTTGGTGCACCCTTGAAAGGTGCTTGCGCCGTCGCGCCCGGTAGGCCACGGCCATCCTCCACGCGCGCTGTATCACGAGGATAAGCTTCAGGTTGGCCGCCGTGCTTAGCTCTTGCTCGCGGCGGCGAACGCGGTAGTGACGGAACCAGGCGCGCGTGAGCAACCCTCGCACGATCGCCTGAATTTTCGTTGCCGCGGCATTCCGTCGAATTTGCTGCATCCGGACGATCCGCATGAACCGGCGGCTCTTGTAAGTGCGGTAGCAGCGTTGAATGCGCTTTGCACTCTCGTTCAGCTTTTCCACGCGGCGTTGCTCGGCCTTCCTCTCGGCTTCAATTTTCGCCAAGATCCGGAGTTCGATGCGATTGCGGTGCATGGCGTACGCGCGCTGTATTTTCTTCGCGGAATGGTGTCGACGCAGCACGCGGACTTTCCAGCTGAGAATGCAAATCAAGCGCCGCAAGAAGCATCGCGCAAGGCGTTGGATGCGTTTCGCAGCCTCGTGCTCCTTCGATAATTTTGCCGCAAGCCGGGCGCGATTTTCTTCGGCGCTCGCGGCCTCACGAATGTGCACTCGAGTAAGATGCGACCGTACGACCGCCTGAATGCGCACCGTCGACCTCAGCATATCTTGTAAGTAGTCGCGAACAAGATACCCTCGCCACACACACTGGATGCGAGTGGCAGCCGAATTGAGCTGCCGGATGCGGTCTGCGCGCATGCCAGATTCCATTTGCTGATACAGCTGACGCGCCATTTCTTCCCGCTCCTTCGCGGCGAGCTCCCGTTCTTTGCGCAATTTTTCCGCCTTTTCCTTGTCGTGCGCGAGCTGAGCGCGCTGCAAGGCTTGCTGGGACCGTTGCACAGCCTCTTCCTTACGTCGCTGCTTAGCTTTGATGCGGGCCGTGTGCGCGGCGATCCCGTTTTCGATGCGGTTTCCCCCAGGAGCACCAACCGTGTTGGGACGTTGCTGCGGCTCGGGTAAGCCACGTGCAATTGGCGGACGAGGAGTTTGCCCGGCGACGGGAGTGGAACCAGGACGGGAACTGTCACTCAGGCTTGTCAGCGCCAAGGACGGCACGGGCTGAACAGAAGGTACCGTAAGTACTGGAAGCGGCTGTCCCAGCCTCGTCAAAGCTCGTTGCGCCGCGCTAACCGTTTGATCGGTCGCGGCTGTCACATTGGCCAACTTGAACGCCGCGACAATGCAATTCGAGTACGCGTCCGCCGCGCGGTTCAGGCTCATGGGCCGGCCGCTGTACTCAATCGATAAGCCCAAGTTGTAGTAAGCACTGATTGTCATGTTGACAAACGCCGGCGCGCGGTCGCTTCCGCCACTTTGCGCCTGAACGCGCAATGCGCGGACGGCTCGTTCTGCCGCCACGGCGGCTTGATCATGCTGGCCGACCTTGTTGAGCACGGTACAGAGGTTAAGGTACGTCGAGGGAGCGGCGCCGAGATCGGGATCGACGAGTGTTTCCACTTCGACCGCTTTTTGCAAACACGTGAGAGCGGCCGGGATGTGACCGCGCTTCTTCTCCATGCAGCCAATGTTGTTGTACGTGGATGCACGGAGCCGCAGGCGGTCGTGATCGTGGCCGAGGAAGCAATTCGTGCTGGCGGTTTCATCCGTCAGAAACATCGCTTTGCTCAAGTAGAAGCCCGCAGCGTCATACTCGTCCATTTGAAAAGACTGCACGCCGAGGGCGTTGCATCGCAGCACGAGACTCTGCGCTTGCTTGGCCAAGGTGTCCGGAAACAAGCCTTGCGTGGACTCCTCTGAAAAGGAGCGGCGGAGTAGCAAGGCCGTTTCCAGCGATTTAACGGCTTCGACTGCATTGCCTTCACGATCCAAGCGGGCTGCGATTTCGAGCAAGAAGTTTACTTTACCAGGGTCGTCCAAGTGTGATGGGGTTGGAGCGGTGCCGGTGAGCGCGGTCGCCGGCCCTGGCGCCACACGGTTCGACATGGGCGGCAGCGGCGGTGGCGGTGGGGGGCCCATCTCGCCCCAGGAAGACGTCGTGGCAGTGGGATGGCTGCCGGCCGCGACGGGCGACGGGCGGCGAGCGGCAGGCACATTGGATGCGTGCTTCGTGGAGCCGGCCTGGGGCGCGACAGGACGGCGGTACGCTCCGGTGCTCATGGTCTGGGAAATTTGCCGAGTCGCTGTGGGTTTCGTCCCGGAGATACTCCTTTGTCCGGAAAGCGTGTTCGATTGAAATAAAAAAACTTGGTGAAAGTAGAGCGTCGTGAGCCACATAAAACGTACGGATATTCGTAGTGCATGCGAAACAACGCACGAGCAAAGATCCACCGCAAGGACGAACTACACACGAACCAACGCCGACCGTACAGGACTAGAGAGGAAGAGGACCCCGGTTCAATCATCCGGGTGCGTCGTTTGTCGCTTTGAGTTCAAGAAAACTTCTTGACTTCCGCCATCGGGGGTCGGATGGCCCTTGGCAATCGCGTCACGTGCTTGAAGAAGGCGTCGATGGACACCTTATCCTCGGCGGAGAACTGTAGCGTGGATAACAGCGATTCACAATCCGCGGCGGTAATTTTGTCACCCATTGTCGTCAGCATCTGCGAAATGTCAATGCGCGACAATTCGTTAGTCTCTTTGGCGTCGAAGGCCTGAAACGAAGTCAAAATATCCTTGTCCTTCGCCTCGCCATCCAACGGTGGGTCCCTCATGGCGCTCAAGAAGTGCTGCTTGGTCATCGGCTCTGGGTACTTCTCCAGCAAGGAGTTCATTTGCACAACGCTCAAGTGCCGACCGCATGAACGGATGCAGCACGCCACTTCTGTCTTGGGCAACGTACGGACCAACTTGTAGTCGTGAATGTCGAAGACTTTGCTCCATTCGTTTTCTAAGTTGGAGCCCATAGTGAAACTATGGCTCAAAGCGTAAAGAGCGTTCTTTTCGGTCGAATCGGCAAAGAAAATTACGCTTGTGGTGTGAATCAAATCGAATAAGTGTGTGAAATCTGGACTGAACCCCCCGGTGACCCCCACACTTCTTGTCAGCGCATCTCGCCGGACGCTTTGCGCCGCTTACTTGCGCTTTTTCAACGCTACCAAATCGTCGTCCTCGTCGTCGCTGGCTGCAGCGGCCGGGGGGCGAACGCCAGCGCGCGCGGCGATGGAGGCCATTAGCACGGCCCGCTTCGCCGCGGCTAGATCCGCCAACGAACTCGCCGCGACGTGGCGTGCGGTGGTTTCCAGTTGATGCGGCGCGCGAAGAAGCAGCGTTCGCCATGTGGCGTCATGTCCCACGTAGGCGATCGCAAGGCGCGAGGACGCCGGCGCATCATCCACACTCTTTCCTCCCAGTGCCCTCGGCGTGGCCGTCAACGTGATGGAGCGGCACGGGCCGCCGCCGTCGAGAGCAAAACCTTGATAGCGAAACAACAGAGCGTTCGCGGCCCACGCATCCCAGACCGCGATCGAACCGTCGTAGCCGGCCGACACGACGGCGTGGTCGCCGTGCGTCGTCAGCGTCGCGGATCCGACAGCCAGGGACGCAGGGACGATCATGAGGCTCGAAACGGCATCGCTGTGCGCCGCGGTACGCAGTAGCGGTGCGGCGTGCAACGACGCTTTTCCTCCCTCCCTTCCCACCTCCGACGAAGACGAAGCCGCCATCATTTCTCGCCGCACATCGACGCCATGAACGACGCCGTCCATTCCCCCGGAAAACAGCATCACGCCGTTGGGCGAAAATCGGAGCACCGTCACGGCGCCCATGTGGCTGCTGGCGACGACGCCCACACTGCGGCCGCAGCGAACGTCCCACAGCCGCGTGGCGCCGCCGCCGTCGCCGGTGGCGAGGAGCGCGCCGTCGGGGTGAAAGGCCACGCCACGAGTCGCCCGCTGATGCCCTACATGGGTCGCGACGACGGACGGTGCCCCCTCGACGCCGGTGGCCACATCGTACAAACGCAGCGACGCGTCTTCGCCCGTGGATGCCAGGAGCTCCGGCATGGTGGGACACCACGCGAGTCCGAGCGCGCGGCCCACGTGAGCCGTTCGGTCGACACCAACCAGGACGAGGCGCTGGGCGAAAATCGCGGCATCGTCGTGGTTCTTGGCTAGGCGGCTGGAGGCGACAGAGCGGGAAACACCCGCTAAAGACCACACCGCCACAGCCCCGTCATTGCTAGAAGACGCGGCCATGAGTCGATCGGACGCCGTGGAGCTCCATGCCACTTCGACGCTGTTGACGCGGCGGAGGTGGGGTGGAGGAGTGGGGACAACCATGCCGTTAGCATTGTCGTTGTCATAGTCGTCGGCGCCGCCTCCTCCTCCGGTATGACTTGAGTCCGCTAGTTGGCCCGTGGTGGCACACCACATGGCGACCGTACCATCTTCAGCGCCCGTGACGAGGTGGCTGGCATCGGCGAGACCTGAAATGGCAGAAAAGGGCTGCCGGCCGGACCCACCGCTGAGAACGGGATCGACATTCGACACGGCCAAGTCCAATGACCACAGACACCGCACGACGCCTTTCGTCGAGTGGTTGCTGTCCCCCGTCACCGGCACCGGGGCGGTCAAAAAGTCATAAGGATTGTCGACGGACGACGAGGTATCCGACCCGCCGCCGCTTACTTCCTGAACGCCCGTCAGCAATTCGCAAACACGGCGGTGCTCCGACATGGTTTCCGCCGCGTGGCTGAATCGCGCTTTCATCTCTTGTAGCCTGCTGCTCGCGTGCTTGACACTGCAGTCAAAAAGGCGTTGCCGCAGGCCAACGAGGCTCGCGGCCGCTTTCGATACGCTGAAAACGTCCTTATCGCGGTGGGCGCCGTCCTTCTGCTGCGCCGATTTTTGTTCCCCCGATGCGGCGGTACCGATGTTTCCACCTTGGCGCACCGCACGCATTTGGGCTCTCAGCAGACGCCTGCGCGCTTCGTTCTCCGTTTCACCGAAAACCGCGATGGGTTCCCCGAGAAGGCGAAGCTGATGCTTGACGGACACGCGGCCGGTGGACGCCGCGACGACGGCCTCTCCGGGCATTGACGGCGGGTTAACGGCGGTCATTTATCAAAAAAATGGGGGCCGCACGTCCCGACAAACGTGGAGAGGGAAATATGATTGATGGTGGCGATCTCCACGTTCCAACGAAAAAGGGGGCACAACTCAATGCAGGAGAGACTCAAACCTCCACCGTGAAGGACCGACGGGGGAGGTTTGAGTCGCAGGGAGGGCCACGGCCGTGGGAAGATATACACACTAGACAACATTGCACTGGGCGGCCACGACGTCGAAGCCCCGCGCTTTCTCCAACGGCGGACGGGGCAACCCTCCCCCCTATCGCCCGATTGTGTACAACAGTCAGCAGAGGGGGTCGCGCGCGTGCGATAACCGGCGGTACGTGCTGTTGCCGTGGTGGTCCCGTCCCGTTGACATCTCAAAGACTGGCATCACGCCCCGCCATCGCTGGGGAGCCCTTCCTCTCCTTCCACGCGGCAGCCATGCCGGTAGTAAGACGTGAAGGTTTGGCGGTAGATCAGCCGATTTCGATTCACCGCGGCACCACTCATCTCGTCATCCCGGCTCGTCGCTGCACCGATAGGGCCGATAGGTTCGGTGGCCTCGTCCACCTTCAAGGCGACGCGATCCACAAACGCGGACACGGTGGTGTGGAACACGCCGTGCCGAACGCCGTGAAACCAGAAGCCTTCCACCAACCCAGTGGACAAGATGCCGACGCGGTACCGTTCGAGACCGCTGGGAGATAGAAAGGTCGAAACAATTCTTGACGGTCCGGCCGCTTCTGACGAGGAACTGGCTCCCTCGGACACTGACGGCTGCGCGCCGAGCGTCCATCGTACTCGATAGGCGCCGCGGCCCCATCGGACGCCCGCGTGATAGATTCCGGAGAAAGATTCGATGACACCAGCGGTAACCTTTCTCGGGTCATATGTTGTTGTGGAGCGACGCAAATCACCGTGACCGCTGTCACCGCCACTGTCGTCGTCGTCGTGGTATCGAGCGTCCGACGGGTCATGCGGAAACACATTCTTCCATATTCCCCTCAACGCGTCGCAAACGTCCCCGGGTACTACTTGGCGAGCCGCGCTGGCCTTCCCTGATGTGGAGGAAGGTGACTCCAGCACTGGTGGTTTGCCGTTCCCGGTGATCACGGCAGTCGGATGCGCGGAGGGAATGAGATCGCTCAGCATTCGAACGGCTTCTCGCGCGACGCGCAGCCAATCTCTGTCCATCCCAGCGGAGTCATCGTCCAGACCATCGGTGCTACCGTGCAGGGCCGCGGCACTCTCGTTGAGGCTAGGGAGCTGCTTGGCTTCTGCACTCGCTGCTGCAGCGGGATAGGTGACAACCGCAGGGCCCTCAAATTCATTGCGGCGAAACCCGCCCAAATAGATGTCGCCAGCGACATCTCCACCCACGGCGGCGCGGCCTTTCAGAATCGTCAGGCGCCCGACGCCGTGTCGCGCACCGTTCCGGCTACCATCCTGCGAAGAAACCGCAGCGGTGTCGATGCCGACTCCCGGCGGTGCCGATGATGAAGGGGCACCACCATGATGATGGGGCAGCCAATAGCCCTCGTAGCGCGTGGCGCGCGTCTCGACCCGACAGAAACGCAACGATCGCAGCTCATCGCCGTCCAGGTTCAAATGAAGCGCCTCGTCGTGCAGCCCCGCGAAGGATGTTTTGACGAATGCGGCGTCCGCGGGCGACAGTCCGACCGCCGACACTTCTCGTAGCACACCGCTAGCGCATACGCCATGATCGTACATCTCAAGGTAGCGCTCTCCGGTCACGATGTCCGTGAAAACAGCGCTTCCATGGGGCAATCCATCGGCGTAGGTGAGGACGCAGACGTTCCCGGACGAGTAGGTCACTGTCACACGGCCATCCAACTTGCCCTTACGGAAAACGCCGTCGTACATGGTGACGAACGACCAAGGGACGAGGATGTTGCTTTTCGCGGACGGCGCGGCAACATGTGAGGGGTCCGCGACCATCGCCACCGCCATCGCAGCCTCGTGGCCGGACGACTCTAGGGCTGGTGGTGGCGGCCGAGACGGTTTGACGAGCATAATGGATACCGCTTGATCATCAACCGCGCTGTGGTGGCGGGCGTTATCAATGCAATGTTCGTGTGGCTCAACCCACGTGTACTGCCTCAGACGTCCGATACCGTCGAAGACGCCGTCTCGGAACATGCCAATGTACGTTTCCTGCAGCCGCTGCTTCGTCTCGACGTCAAACCGAGCCCACTCGCCCTGGCCACACGCGTCGCCACCCTTGTAGCGACCGGTGTGCTGAATGTGGCCTCCGGCTCTTTCGTAGACGCCGTAGCCATCGCGCAGCGAGCCCTTCCACGTGCCGTCGTAGACGGCGCCGTCTGCGTATTGCATGCGGCCGGTACCTTCGAACATGCCGAGGCTCACATCCCCAGCGTAGACGTCGCCCGAAACCATTGTCGCCGTGCCCCGGCCGTCCATGAGGACGCGGTCAGGATCGAACACCGTCGCCTTGGTGTCAGGATCCACCGTCGTGAACCGTGGATGCGGTCGCACACTGCCGGTGTAACGCGCGACATCGGCATCCATGACGTCGGCGCGATGAGTGACGACGAAACGCGTCGGTTCCCGCTGCCGATGAGATGATGAAGCCATGACCGAAAAAAAGGTGATCGCAACCGGATCGTCCCGTCCGACAAACGCGTTGGTTAATCTGGAGAGGGATACCAATAGGGACCTCTATTCTTTTTCGATCGAAAAGAACGTATCAAACGGAATAGAGAAATACGAGGCGAGGCAACTAACCGCAAACGCGAGCGCAGAAACAACTCATGTGCGAGCAAACGTTTGTGTTACCTGACAGAGGTCTCGAGCAGTACAACCACCTTCCCTACGGCTTGATGGCGTG
>ERZ1292633.4624-Hain-H41-02um-R1-4624-length-12704-cov-6_pt1 | contig 12704 bp, 22 predicted proteins | sample MGYA00564406_ERZ1292633 | MGnify/ENA primary metagenome ERZ1292633 (study PRJEB36523, sample SAMEA6512639) | groundwater metagenome | collected 2019-01-08 | study: AquaDiva: Metagenomics assemblies of 32 groundwater samples
CCAGACTTTGCAGGTAATTATTCGACCGATGGTAACTGAGAAATCCGCTACTGCCCAGAGCGCGAATCGCACCTATTCATTTGTGGTTGAAAGATCTGCCAACAAAACGCAGATTGCAGCGGCTGTGAAGGAACTTTACGGAGTTAAGCCGGTTGCCGTGAACGTTGTAAACGTTCAAGGTCACCGTGTACGATTCGGCAAAGGATCCGGCAGACGTTCCGATTACAAAAAAGCGATGGTCACTTTGAAGGAAGGTGATTCTATAACTATTCACGAAGGCGTCTAAAATTTTATGCCGATTATTGTCTACAAACCAACCAGCCCCGGCCGCCGCAATTCCTCAACGGATGCATTTTCTGATATTACAAAATTTGAACCGGAAAAGAGTTTGATCAAGATCCTGAAGAAAAATTCCGGCCGTAACAACCAGGGTGTTATCACCGTTCGTCATCAGGGTGGCGGAGTCAGGCAGTATTACCGCTTAGTTGATTTCAAACAACAGAAATATGGTATGGAGGCCGAGGTCAAAGCGATCGAATACGATCCAAACCGCGGCGCCCGCATCGCCCTTATTCAGTATACTGATGGTACCAAGTCCTATGTCCTGGCTCCGGAAGCGTTGCCGGTCGGCGCCAAAATATTGTCATCTGATAAAGCTATCGAAGCCAAAGCCGGCAATCGAATGCCACTTCGTTTCATCCCGGCCGGTTTATTTATTTTCAGTGTTGAATTAACTCCCGGCCGAGGCGGACAGCTTGCCCGTGGCGCCGGCTTAAGCGCCCAGCTCGTCGGTACCGAAGGAGAATATGCTCAGGTCAAATTACCTTCCGGAGAAATCAGATCCGTGCCGATAGACTGCACTGCTTCGATTGGCGTACTTAGCAATCCGGACCGCCGACTAATCCGCTGGGGCAAGGCCGGACGTATGCGCCATCGCGGTATCAAGCCGACTGTCAAAGGTAAGAATATGAACCCGGTAGATCACCCGCATGGTGGCGGTGAAGGTCACAGCCCGATCGGTCAGCGACGCGGCCCGATGACAGTCTACGGCAAGAAAGCCCGCGGCGTTCGCACCAGGAAGCCACAGAAGTGGAGCGACAAATTTATTGTTCAATCCCGTCGTGTTAAAGCTGAATAATTTTTTGCAATATGTCACGAAGTTTAAAAAAAGGCGCTTACGTTGATCCTCGAGTCCTGAAGAAGGTTGAGGTGTTGAAGAAAAGCGGCAAGCGCGCGCCAATCAAGACCTGGTCTCGCGCCTGCGTTATTTCGCCAGAGATGGTTGGGGTTACTTTTCTAGTGCACAACGGCAAAGATTTTCTGACAGTATTAGTCGATGAAAATATGGTTGGGCACCGACTTGGGGAATTTTCTCCAACTCGCAAATTTGTTCGCCATGGTGGCAAGATGGCCAAAGAACAGGAAGCCGCCGCTGTCGCGAAAGCCGCTCCGGCTCCAGCCGCTGCCGCCGCTCCAGCCAAGAAATAATTTGTAATGTATGACACAAGCAGTAACAGCACAACTTAGATACTACCGAATGGGCCCGAAGAAGCTCCGTCTGATTGTTGACCTTATTCGCGGCAAGAGGGTGACGCGCGCTCAGTCAGTTCTTAGCCTTCTCAACAAGAAGGGCGCTAAGCCGATGCTGAAATTGCTGAATTCTGCAGTTGCCAATGCTAAGCACAATCATAATTTAGGTTTAGAGAATTTGATTGTGAAGTCTATCATGGTTGATGGCGGCCCAGTACTGAAAAGATTTATGCCGAAGGCGCACGGACGCGCAACACCCGTTCGTGAGAGGACTTCGCATGTTAGCTTGGTTCTTGAAGCGCTGGAAAAGAAATCCGAAGCACGAAATAAGAAATCCGAAACAAATTCTAATATTAAAAATACTAAAACGTAAAATTAGTAATTTCGAGTTTCGAGTTTCGAATTTCGAATTTTAAATAAAGATTATGGGTCATAAAGTCCATCCGAAAATTCATCGCATTCCCTATATTTTCCCGTGGGATTCACGCTGGTTTGCTAAGCCCGAGCAGTTATCCGGTTTTCTGAAACAGGAGATTGCGATTCGCGAATTTTTGGAGAAGAAATTGAAGGAGGCCAATATTGACGCGATCAGTATTGAGCGCACTCCGAAGGATCTTTCGATTACTATTCTTGCCGGTAAGCCCGGTGTAGTTATCGGCCGAGGAGGCGAGGGACTTGAAAAGATCCGGAAGGAAATAGAGAAGAAAATTTTACAATTCAAAATGAAAGTGAAGCTGAATATTCAGCCGGTTCAGAATCCGGCGCTTTCGGCCGCGATCGTTGCGCAGAATATGGCGACTGATATTGAGAAGCGTCTGCCATTCCGCCGCGTTATGAAGCAGACGATCGAGAAAGTGATGGCTGCCGGCGCCAAGGGAGTGAAGATCGGTATGGCTGGTCGCCTCAACGGCGTAGAAATTGCCAGACGCGAGAAATTGGCCGCCGGGAAGATGTCCCTTATCACGATGCGCAGTCACCTTGATTACGCTCTCGCCGAGGCCCACACGATGTACGGCAAGATTGGTATCAAGGTGTGGATTTATTATGGAGAAACTTTTGGAAAAAAGGATAAATTTGAAAAGAAAGAAACGGAAGAGTCTAAAGCAAAAGCCCCTAAAGTTTAATGTATGTTGCTACCAAAAAAAGTACAACACAGAAAATGGCACAAAGGCCGCCGACGTCAGAAGGGTATCGCGACTCGAGCGAACTCGATTGATTTTGGTGATTTTGGCCTCAAGAGCCAGGGCTACGGCTGGGTTACCAGTCGTCAGATTGAATCCGCCCGCCGCGTTCTTACCCGTTACGTCCGCCGCGGTGGCAAGGTGTGGATCAGAATTTTCCCAGACAAACCAGTTACAATGAAGGGTAATGAAACCCCGATGGGCGGCGGAAAGGGCGCGCCGGATCATTATGTCGCAGTCGTGAAGCCGGGGACCGTCCTCTTCGAGATGGTCGGTGTACCTCGCGCTGAGGCAATGGAAGCGATGAATATGGCCAGTTACAAATTTGGTGTTAAGACTAAATTTGTTGAGAAAAACGCTTTAACTGTTTAATTTGATTGTATGGATTTCGCAGATTTAAAAGCAAAAAGCAAAGCGGAGCTGTCTGATCTGCTGAAGGAATTTGATCAGAAATTGTTCGTACTCAGACTTCAGGCTCATTCGCGCCGTCTGAAGCAGGTGCATGAGATCAGCGTGATGCGCCGCGCGATAGCCCGCGTTCATATGTTATTAGATACCAAGTAATTTTATGTCAGAAGAGAAACCCGTCAAAATTTATCGAACCTTCAACGGCGTGGTAACGTCGACTTCGATGCAGAAGACGATCACTGTTCAGGTTGATTTCATGAAATTAAATGAAAAGTATCAGAAGAAGTACCGTGTCAGCAAGAAATTTCACGTTCATGATGAGAAGGGCGCCGTAAAGGTTGGTGATAAAGTTGTGTTCGTTGAATGCCGACCGCTTTCCAAAACAAAACGCTGGAGATTGGTAGAGGTTGTAAAGAAACCATAATTTAAGAATAAGAATATGATTCAACATCGCTCAATGCTAGCAGTCGCCGATAATACCGGAGCCAAGAAGCTCCAGTGTATCCGCGTGCTTGATGGCTACAAGAAACGTTACGCCCGTCTTGGAGATGTTATTACCTGCGTTGTGAAGGAAGCGGCCCCACGCGGACTCGTCAAAAAAAGTGACGTTGTACATGCGGTGATTGTTCGACAGCGCAAGGAAACACGACGCACCGACGGCACTTATGTCCGTTTCGATGAAAATGCCGTAGTGATTATTGATCGCGCCAGCCGAGAGCCGAAGGGATCGCGTATCTTCGGACCGGTCGCTCGCGAGCTTAGGACCAAAGGCTTTCAAAAAATTATTTCACTAGCTTCGGAAGTTGTTTAATATTTGTATGAAAATAAAAACTAACGACAAAGTAAAAATTTTAAGCGGCAAGGATAAAGGCAAGACCGGCAAAGTTGTTCAGGTTTTCCCGGAGGATGGCAAGCTGGTAGTCGAGGGTATGAATGTGATTAAGAAGCATTTGAAAACCCGCTCCAAGACTGAGAAAGGTCAGGTGCTCGAGCTCGCCGCGCCATTTTTCATGAGCAAAGCCGCGCTGGTATGTCCGAAGTGTGAGAAGACAGTTCGAGTCGGATACAAAGTTGAAAATGATAAAAAGATTCGTGTTTGCCGCAAGTGTGGCCAATCAATTGATTAAAGTATGATGTCATTATACGAAAAATACAAAAAGGAAATCGTTCCCGCCCTTCAGAAGGAACTCAACATGAAAAATGTCATGCAGGTTCCGAAGATCAAGAAGGTGGTGGTGAACGCCGGCATCGGACGCTTTGTGAAGGAGGCTAATTTTATCGATAATGTTGAGAAGAATCTCGCTCGCATCACCGGACAGAAGCCGATCCGCACTCGCTCCAAGAAAGCTATTTCCAACTTTAAGATTCGCGAGGGTCAGGAGATCGGCGTTACGGTGACTCTCCGTGGCAAGCGAATGTATGAATTTCTTGAGAAGTTGACTAGGATAACATTCCCGCGTGTTCGCGACTTTCATGGTATTTCTGATAAGAGTTTTGACAAGCAGGGGAATTATACGATTGGTTTCAAGGAAACGGTCGCTTTTCCGGAAATTAAAATGGATGAAATCGACAAGATGCACGGTCTTCAGCTGATTATAAATACGACCGCGAAGAACAAAGTCGAAGGCCGAGCTCTGCTTTCTCATATTGGTTTCCCTTTTTCTAAATAAATAGTTTATGGCTACTTACGCGCAAATCGCAAAATCTAATCGCAAACCGAAGTTTTCCACCCGTATCGTTCGCCGCTGTTGGAATTGCGGACGAGGCCGCGGTTTTATCGGAGCGTTCAGTTTGTGCCGTATTTGTTTCAGAGAGTTTGCGAACGCCGGTAAGATACCGGGAGTGCGTAAATCAAGTTGGTAATTTCTAACGACATTAATATCTACATCAATGTATGATGACCGATCCAATCGCTGACATGTTAACAAGAATACGTAACGCTGCTTTGGTAAATAAGAAAGAAGTAGCAGTTCCGTTTTCTAAGTTGAAACTTGCCATAGCCAAAATTTTGGAAAAAGAGGGCTATGTGTCCAAGGTTGAGGAGACCAAGACCATGCCGGCCTTTATTGTGATTACCTTGAAATATCATGGCCGCGATAGCGCGATCTTGCATTTGGAGCGGCTTAGTACGCCCGGTCACCGCCGTTATGTGAAGAAAGAAAAGATTGAGAGGATTTTGAATGGTCTCGGGCTATCGATCCTATCCACGCCAAAGGGAATTATGACCGGTAAGGAAGCAGTGAAGAAGAATGTCGGCGGCGAATTACTTTGTGAAATATATTAATCTGAATTTATGTCCCGCATTGGAAAAAAAATAAGAACTTTACCGGCCGGCGTAACTCTTGAGATCAAGGGCAGTGATTTGGTTGTGAAGGGCCCGAAAGGAACCTTGGTTCAGAAAGTTCACCCTCGTGTTACGGTCGTCAACAACAATGGCGAAGTCAGCGTCCAGGTTGTTAATGGCGAGAACAAACGCGACCGCGCTCTCTGGGGTACTTTCTCCAGTCTTATCGAGAACATGATTGACGGCGTTACCACCGGTTTCAAAAAGCAGCTGGAGATAAACGGCGTCGGTTTCAAAGCTAACTTGAAAGGTGCAAATTTGAATCTTGAAGTTGGTTATACCAATGCAGTTGAAATTAAACCTTTGCAGGGAATCAGTTTTAAAGTCGAAAAGAATATTGTCACCGTCGAAGGGGCTGACAAGCAACAGGTCGGTGAGATGGCTGCAATGATTCGACGCGTCAGAAAACCTGAGCCATACAAAGGCAAAGGAATTAAATATGTTGACGAAGTAATTCAGCGCAAGGCCGGCAAGACCGCCGCCAAAGCCGCCGCTGTCTAATAATAAATCTATGAAACGTTTAGCTACAATCACAAAAAATTCACTACGCGAGGTGCGTCATGACAGGATTCGTTCTCACCTGCATGGCAACAAGGAAATGCCGAGACTTTCTGTCTTCCGATCCCTCCGCAATATGACAGCCCAGCTCGTTGATGACGAAGCAGGCAAGACGCTTGTATTTGTGAACAGTGGCAGTCTCAAGCACAAGAAAGTAGAAGGTAAGGTTGCCAAGGTTGCAATGGCCTTTCAGGTTGGTGAGAAAATTGCCGAATTAGCCAAGGCCAAAGGGATTACCACGGTGGTTTTTGATCGTGGCGGCTATCGTTATCACGGTCGCGTCGCGGCCCTGGCCGAAGGCGCACGCGCTGGTGGTTTACAATTTTAGTGATAAAATAAACGTAAAATATGAACAAAGGATCACGAAGAGGTGGGCGGGAAAGAGAAAAGTCAGAGTTTGACCAATTTATTTTAGATATTGCCCGGGTGACCCGTGTCACACAAGGCGGGAAGCATCTCAGCTTCCGAACCTGTGTTATTCTTGGCGACCGTCACGGTAGCGTCGGCTTTGGTGTTGCCAAAGGCAAGGACGTCCAGCTCGGAGTAGAGAAGGCGGTACACCAGGCCAAGAAGCATATGATCAAGGTGCCGATTGTGAATGAGACCATACCACATGCTGTTATCAGTAAGTACAAAGCCGCGATGGTTCTATTGAAGCCGGCTCCGAAGGGTTCCGGTATTATTGCCGGCGGCGCCGCTCGTGTCGTGCTTGAGCTTGCCGGTGTTCCAAACGTTTCATCGAAAATTCTCGGCAAGACGAAAAATAAAATTGCGATTGTGAAGGCCACCTTCGACGCCCTCCAGAGTTTCAAACGCGCGTCGATGAAGCCCAAAGTCGAAAGTCCAAAGTCTAAAGACTAATATATGTTACAAGTACATACTATCAGAGCTGCCGAGGGTTCGCGACATCGAACCAAGCGCGTAGGCCGAGGTAATGCCTCCGGCCACGGCACGAGTTCAACTCGTGGCGGCAAAGGCCAGACTGCCCGCTCCGGCGGTACTCGTGGTCTTGCCCAGAAGGCTTTCAAACGCCTGATGCAATCTGCACCGAAATTAGGTGGTTTCAAGAGTATTTCTTCCGGTCCAGTGGAGATTTACTTGCATAATTTGGAGAAGAATTTTACCGCGGGTGAAACGGTGGATTTGAAAGCTCTTTTGGAAAAGCGATTGATCGGCGTAAATGATCGCGCCGCGAAGGCTGTCTTGAAGGGAGAATTGACCAAGAAATTAACCGTCGCTATTCCAACAACCAAGGGAGCGGCTGAGAAGATTAAGGCGGTTGGCGGGACGCTGAGCGTCCCAGAAGCCACGCTAAGCGTGGCGGGGAAGTAAAATAACTTTTTTCTTATGTGGGAAAAGCTAACTCGTATCTGGAACATTAAGGATGTCCGAAATAACGTTTTAGTTGTTATCGGACTTTTGGTGATTGTACGGTTGGTGGCCCACATACCAATTCCAGGAGTAGATGTTGTAAATCTTCGTAATTATCTCGCCGGGAACCAGGTTCTTGGTCTTTTAAATATTCTTTCCGGCGGTACAATGGAGACTTTTTCAATCGTTATGTTGGCGGTCGGACCTTATATTACCGCTTCGATTATTTTCCAGCTTCTGACTATGATTGTTCCATCAATAGAGGAATTATCAAAGGAAGGCGAGAGCGGTCAGCAAAAAATTAACATGTACACCCGCTGGCTCACTGTTCCGCTTGCGCTTCTGCAATCCTACGGGATGATTCGACTGTTGAACAGTTCTGCTCAGAAGGTCTTAATGGATCTTACTCCGTTTCGAGTTGTTACGATTATGCTTACCATCACGGCTGGCACGATGTTCTTGGTGTGGATCGGTGAAATGATTTCTGAGAAGAAAGTTGGTAACGGAATTTCGCTTATAATTTTTGCCGGCATCATCAGCTCGATTCCAAATAGTTTGCGAACTTTGGCGCTCAACTACGATCCATCGCAATTTTATACTTATATAATGTATATTGGCGTCGCTGTCCTCACGATTGTCGGTGTGGTTTTCATTACGGAAGGTCAGCGTAATATTCCGGTAAGCTATGCGAAGCAAATGCGGGGCAATAAAGTTTTTGGCGGCTCGAATACCCATCTGCCTTTTAGAGTAAATATGGCCGGCGTTATCCCGATCATCTTCGCTGTATCGATTATGTTATTTCCGTCGATGGTTTCACAATTTTTTGTGAACGCGAATTCAAGTCTTGTTCGCCAGCTTGCGACCGGTACCATTGGTCTATTCCAAAATCAAATTTTTTACAACGTTGTATATTTTCTTCTTATTTTTGGTTTTACATTTTTCTATACTTCAGTGGTATTCCAGCCGCAGAAGATTGCAGAGAATCTTCAGAAGCAGGGCGGGTTTGTTCCTGGTATTAGGCCCGGCACTGAGACGGAGAAATATCTTGGTAGTACCATGAATCGTATAAATTTCTTTGGAGCAACTTTTCTCGGCGTGATCGCGGTGATGCCACTTCTCGCCGCCGGCGGAGCTGGCGCAAGCCTTCGAATCGGCGGCACGAGTCTCCTCATCGTCGTCGCGGTAGCGATCGAGACTGCTAAACAGGTAGAGTCGCAGCTGACGATGCATGAGTACGATACGATTTAAATAGAACTTTAGAAAAGGCTGTCCAAATTGGATGGCTTTTTTATTTGTCATTCCCGACCAGGATCGGGAATCCACAATCACCAATTACCCGGCTCCGCGCCGGTCCGGTCACTTTTTTATAGAAAAAAGTAACCAAAAACTACTCGCTGTTGAACGGTTCGCGCCAATTCGGATGATTTCTCACTGGCGGGCATGCGGCTCCGCGAGGCAGCCTAGATGCCCGCCGGTCGTTCGAAATCATCTCGAATTGGCCAGCTCACCGTTCAAACGCTCGAATTCGAATTGCTATTTGCCCAAAACAAGCCAAAATCGGCGGGTTGGGTTTGACAGGAGTCCGTTTTTGCAGTAGTGTTTGGTTGGTTAGTACGCCGCAATCCTGCGGCTTTACATGGGACGGTACGCTGTGAATAAGTTCTCAGGGTTCATCATGGTCTGTATTGCGCTGTTCGTCATTGGCGTTGTGGTGTCAGTTGAGGATTTACATCGCAAGCAGGCGACAAGTTCGAAGACCGTATGGAGGGCCAAAAAGTACGTTTCGGACCAGAGCGATTTCACTGATGACTGCACTCAAATCAGTCGAGGAGTATGCTATAAGGATGGGGGGTGGTGCGACCCCAGGGGGACGCCGCCTTATTGGTACGATGCCTGCGAGTACGAGCAAGTGACAGTGGATGTCAACTCCGACGTTCGCACCGGCGAACCTTCGGGCGGTCCGCTCAACATCGGCGTCTCTCCCATGATACCGGATGCTGGATTACCGGGCGCGAAGAGCCCGGTCTTACATGTACCTGGCGAGTGTTGGTGCCGGTATTTCTAAGCCAATAACCATTTAATCCCATGGAGACGGTTGAGGATCCGTACGCAATCATGGAGTGGGGAAGGTAACTGAGCAGACATTCTGCTCTACGAGCCGGGCCTTCGAGGCGCCGGCTCTTAACTTTTATACACCTGCTGCTTGAAAAATCATCCTGTTTTTGCTATAGTAATCTTACTTAAATTTATTGAATTCATATGGGTTTTTTTAGCTCCCCAGCGGATAAATACTCGCAAATTGAACATCATTTTCCGACTGAGAAATTTAAACATATTTTTAACGCTCTTCGGATGACTAATTTGAATAATAACGAAGAGGATATTGTCGAGGCGGCCCTGATCGCGCGCAAGGGCAATGACGGTAAGATTTCCCTGCGTCAGATCTACAACACTCTTCATCAGCTCAAGCAGGAAAATAAAATCAGCAAGATTGATGAGCATAAGCTGATGGATATATTTGTGGAACATTTTCAAGAATTTGATAAATAAAATAACGAACGTGTGAAAAAGATTATTATTTTCCTTGGCGCACCAGGGTCGGGCAAGGGGACGCAGGCTAAAAATTTGGCAAAAAAATTTGGCTATTTTCATCTCTCGACCGGTGAGCTTTTGCGCGCGCTCGGACAGAAGGCCGATCTTTCGGCTGAAGAAAAAAAGGAATTAGAAAATTTGAAAATCGGCCACCTTGTCTCGGATGAACTTATTTATAGGCTGGCGTTTGAGAAGCTTGGATCCCTATTCGAAAATAATCATGGCGTAGTGCTTGACGGCGCGATCCGAAGTTTAGACCAGGCGAAGGAGTATCAGAAATTTTTTAAATCTAAGGGAAAAATGGATGAGGTAATCGTTATTGAGGTTGCAATCTCTGCCGAAGAATCGCTGAAGCGTTTGACTGCCCGTCAGAGGACAGATGATAATCCGGAAACAATTAATAGGAGATTGAGGGTTCAGGGTAACGAAGCAATCGCGCCAATCCGGAATTATTATCAGGCTTTGGGATTACTCAGAAAAGTTGACGGCATGAAATCGATTCAAGAAGTTTTCAAAGAAATCGAAAAGGTTTTAATGTGAATGCAAGACCTTACCCCGCCTCTCCTTGAAGGAGAGGGGAAACGACACTTCCTTCTCCTTCAAGGAGAAGGTTAGGATGAGGTCTAGTCGCAATACAATTACAAATATGAAATTTAAATCTGAGGAAGATATAAAAAATTTAATCGAGGGCGGGAAAAGAATGGGTGAGGTCCTGGAGATGCTTGCCGCTCTTTGTCGACCCGGGGTTTCAACCTTCGAGATCGACAAGGAAGCTGAAAAATTAATCCGAAAAGCCGGCGGGAAACCAGCCTTCAAAGGTTACAAAACTCATGTTTCAGATCGTCCATTTCCGGCGACCATCTGCGCTTCTTTGAATACGGAGGTCGTCCACGGTATTCCGAGGAAAAATGTTATTTTGAAAGATGGCGATATTTTCAGTATTGATATTGGGATGCAGTGGCCAGTCTCTGATGGGTTGATTACTGATACCGCCTTGACCGTTCCGATTGGTAATATTTCTGATAAGACAAGGAAGCTGCTTGATGTTACGAGGAGATCACTTGAAAAGGGATTGGCAGCCGTGAAGCCCGGCAATTCGGTCGCGAGTGTAGGTAGGGCGATTGAATCATACGTGAAGTCGGAGGGGAGCTATGGGATCGTGCGCGACCTGGTCGGCCATGGAGTAGGCCACGCGGTGCACGAGGATCCCTATATTCCAAATTATTATGACAAAAATTTAGAATCAATGAAATTTGAACCCGGCATGGTAGTCGCGATCGAGCCGATGATCGCGATTGGCGATTGGCGAGTGGTGACGATGCCCGATGGCTGGACAATCAAGATGGCGGACAATTCATTGTCAGCACACTTCGAGCACACGGTCGTAGTCACCAAGGATGGTAATATCGTGGTGACTAGGAGGCCGCATGAAACCCTATGAGTATATTAGCTATTGATTATGGCAGTAAACGTGTCGGCCTCGCCTGGACTGACACTAGCCTTGGCGTGATTTTGCCGTTTGGTTTTGTTGAAAAGCCAAGCCTAAAAGAAAAGATCGGGGAGCTGGCGGCGATATTGGCGAAGGAGAAGGTCAATAAAATTATTGTTGGTTTTCCGCTTGGACTCAACGGTAAAGAAAATGCCAATACGGAGAGGGTAAAAAAGTTTGTTTTTGAGTTGCAGAAACATACCGGTGTCCCAGTGCAATTTTTTGATGAACGTTTCTCCTCCTACGCGGCTGATGCTACCGGAGAAGGGGTAAGCAGGGACGAGAGATCGGCGATGATAATTTTGGAAAGTTTTCTTCAGAGCAAAAAAAAGTAATATGCTCGCCATCACACTTTCCCGTCGTGATTTTCGCGAGCGTGATCAGCAGATTAGTTTCTATACCAAGGAGAGTGGAAGAATAGAAACAGTCGCCCGCGGCATCAAAAAAATAACTGCCCGAAACGCTCCTGCCCTGGAGCCGTTTGCGCTTTTAGAAATTGAGCTTGCTCGGGGGCGAGGTCTTACTTATGTGACGAGGGCTCAGGCGATAAAAACCTTCCCAAGTTTGCGCGCCGATCTTCGGAAACTATTAATCGGCTCATACTGTTTAAATCTTGTGGACGAAGTAACACAGCCGGGAGAAAAGGATGAAAAAATTTTTAATTTGCTATATGAGCTCTTGAAGAAAGTTGATACGAGTGCTGCCGTAAATAATTTGATCGCCTACGATTTTCTTAGTAACTTTCTTGGCGCGCTTGGCTTTGCTCCGCCAGCCGATAAAAGCGCCGATTCCTCGTTAATTCCTTACGCCGAGTATCATTTAAATCGAAAGGTGTCTGATATTGCTAATTTCATGAAAAGGCTGTACAATTAGCTGAAATAATCAATTGTCATTCTGAACGAAGTGAAGAATCTCTGGCACATTGGATAACAACGGTGAGCCAGGGATCCTTCCTTTGACGTCAGGATGACAGTTAGTAGTTAATTATATTATATGTATATCTACATTAGTCAATTCAAAGATTTTGTCGGACAGGAAGTGCAAATTCGAGGTTGGGTGCACAACCGTCGCTCTTCCGGACCAATCTCATTCCTCGAAATTAGGGACGGTTCCGGTTTTACGCAGGCCGTGGCCACGAAGAACTCCCTTAGCGCTTCAGCTTGGGATTCTGCTGAAAAAGCGACCCAGGAATCATCGGTTGAGCTGGTTGGGAAGGTTGCGAAACATCCGA
>ERZ1292633.4625-Hain-H41-02um-R1-4625-length-12703-cov-7_pt1 | contig 12703 bp, 10 predicted proteins | sample MGYA00564406_ERZ1292633 | MGnify/ENA primary metagenome ERZ1292633 (study PRJEB36523, sample SAMEA6512639) | groundwater metagenome | collected 2019-01-08 | study: AquaDiva: Metagenomics assemblies of 32 groundwater samples
CGACCGGCACCATGGGCTTGGGCGTTTCGTAGGTCAGCGGCCGCAGGCGCGTGCCCGCGCCGGCAGCCAGGAGCATCGCCTTTTTGGGAAACATGATCAGGAGTTGAGGTTAGGGGCGACCCATTTCTTGGCCATGTCGAGCAGGCCTTGGGTGCGCTCGGCTTTGTCGCTTTCGGCGTAAACCCGCATCAAGGGCTCGGTTCCCGAGGGGCGCATGAGAAGCCAATGGCCGTCGGCGAGGACGATTTTAAGTCCGTCGATGGAGATCAGCTCCTGGATCGGCGTGCCCAGAATTTTCTTGGGCAGCTTCTTGATCAATTTTTGGGTCCAGAGGCTCTTGTCGACGACGGCCTTGTGGATGCGGTAATCGATGCGCTTGTAGGAGCTGGAGCCGTAGCGCGTCTCGACTTCCTTCCATAGCTGCGACGGGGTCTTGCCCGTGACGGCCATCATTTCCAGAAACAGCAGCGCCGTGAGCATTCCGTCGCGTTCGGCGATCGCGTTTTTCGCGGCCCACGCGTAGCCGCCGGATTCCTCGCCGGCGATCGCGGCTTCGCCCGAGGCGATTTTTTCGGCGACGTGCTTGAATCCCACGGGAAGCTGCTCGAAGGGGATATTCTTTTCCTTGGCGATTCGCTCCGCCAGGTAGCCCAAGGACACCGACTGCACGATCTTGCCCTTGAACTTCTTCTTCTCGACCAGGTAGAGGACGATCATCGGGAACACCTGGCAGGGCGTCAGGTAGCGGCCGTTTTCATCGACGAGCCCGAAGCGGTCGGCGTCGCCGTCGAGTGCTAGGCCCACCGCGGCTTTGTTCGTCTTGACGGCCGTGGCGAGAGCGGCGAGATACTGCTCGATGGGCTCTGGATTGACGCCGCCGAACAGGGGATCGTGCTTGGTCCGAATCTCCCGAAGAGTCTTGGCCGGGAGGAACTCGCCCATCAGGCCGGAAGCGGCTCCATGCATGTAGTCGACGACCACGGGCTTTTTGATCTTGGAGCGGATCTTGGCCAGGTCGACCCGGCTTTTCAAGTAGGCGAGATAGACGTCGCGATAGCTTTTGATCTTGATCTCGGTGGCGCGCGTGGGGGCGGTCCGGTCGACCCATGATTCCACGCCTTTGGTCAGCGTTTCCAGGGCGGCGCGTCCGTCGACCTTGATCTTCACGCCGTTGTAGGAGGGGGGGTTGTGGCTGGCCGTCACCATGATGCCCGCTCCGCCGAGCTTCCTGGACATGAGGCTGACGGCGGGAGTGGGCAAGGACTCGCTCATGAGGATGGGGGCGAGGTGGTTGGCCTCGAGGACCTTGGCGATTTCCCTGGCGAAGTCGCTCGATTGAAACCGGCGGTCGTAGCCGATGACCATCGGGCCCGAAAGAGGGCCTTTTTTTCGACCCACCTTCAGCTGCTCGTCCTTGATGTAGTCGGCGATCGCCTGGGCGATGCGCCGGCAGTTTTGGAAGGTGAAGTCACGCGCGATCACGCCCCGCCAACCGTCGGTGCCGAACTTGATTGGATTTATCATTTTCCTCTCCTTCCGTAGTCGTCCTGGAGGCGGACGACGTCCCACAGCTCGGGCGTGGACACCTCGATGAGGGTGACGCGTCCGTGCGGCGCCTCAAAGCGGTGAATCGTCCGGGGTGGAATTGCGAACGCGCTCATCGGACCGAGCAGCCGGGTGGCGCGGCCCAGCCGAAGGCGAAGCCTGCCGCGCCACACGAGAAGGCTTTCATGCTTCTTCCGATGGAATTGAAGGCTGAGGCGACGGCCCTTGTTGATGACGAGGATCTTTCCCACGTATTTCTTCGCGCGGGCGAAGATGAGCTCGCGTCCCCAGGGTTTCTTGACCGTTTCAACGCCCGCCGCGTTCGCCATCAGAGTTGGCTGTAGTCTCCGATTCGCGAGCCTCCGGCCAGCGCGGCGCCGGGGCCTAGTGTCGCGTGGGTGCCGACGCGCGCGCGCGGCCCGACAATGCAGCGTTCCAGCCGCGCGCCGTCTCCGATGACCGCGCCGTCGAGCACCACGCAGTCCGACAACTGGGCGCCGCGTCCGATGCGCACGCCAGCGCCCAGACAGACGGCGCCGGAAAAGCGCGTAAACGCCGCCACCTTGACTCCGGCTCCGGCGTTCACGCGGGCCCCGTCGGCGTTCTTGAAGGGACGGGCCTCGAGTCCGGGCTTGAAGGGCGTTCGGCCCTCCATCAAATCCAGGTGAACCTGGAGATATTTCTCGACGGTGCCGATGTCGATCCAGTAACCCGGCGCGACGAATCCCGCGATGCGGGCTCCGGCCGACAGGCGTTCGGGGAACAGGCCTCGCTCCAGGGAATACGTTTTTCCGGCCGGAATGTGGGAGAAGACCGAGGGTTCGAAAAGGTAGGCGCCGGCGTTGATGGAATTGGTCTCGACCTCGTCCCACGAGGGCTTTTCGAGGAAGCGGCGCACGTGGTTCTTCTCGTCGGTGAGCACGAGGCCGTAGGGCGTGGGGTCCTTGACGCGGGTCAACGCCATGGAGATCTCGGCTTTATTGGCGCGGTGAAAACGCAGGAAGGAGGTGAAGTCCAAGGCGTTGAGGACGTCGCCGTTGAGAACCAAGGTCGTCCCGGACAGCAGCGGCTCGGCGTTCTTCAGGGCTCCGCCGGTGCCCAACGGCAGGCGCTCTCGGACGTAGAACAGCTTCATGCCCAAACGCCGGCCCGATCCGAAGGCGCGGTGAAACGATTGGGCGTGGTAGGATGTGCACAAAACGACCTCGGTGATGGAGTGTCGTTTCAAAATCTGGAATTGGTACTCGAGAAAGGGGCGGTTGAGCACGGGGAGCAGGGGTTTGGGCTTGGCCAAAGTGAAAGGGCGCAGCCTGGTGCCCATCCCGCCTATAAGAATAACCGCTCGCATAAGCGCTGGATTCTACAAAAATAGAGGTCCTCGGTCAGGGGTAATAATTTTTTTACCCCGTATTTCCAGGGTTTTTTATTATGATGACCCCGGCTCATGACGAATTATTACCTTCCCTCGGACCATTCATCCCGCCGCAAGGCCTTGGTTTTCGGGCTGCTGGGACTTGTCGCCCTGCTCGCCCTTGAGGCGCTTCTGCTGCGCTCGTTTGTCCGCGTCGACACGCGGCCGCCGTCCTGGGACCAGTCGATACACCTGGAGATCGCGCTCGATTATCAACACGCTCTGGCCGCGGGCCGCCTCGCCGACGCGTGGTATTTGGCGCCCAAGCCGGGCATGCCGCCGTTTCCTCCCCTTTACCACTTGCTCTTGATGCGCTCGGTGACGGCTTCCGATCCGGCGCATGCGGCGTTGTGGGTCAACTGGTTCTACTTGGCGCTTCTGGCGGTTTCGATCTTCGCGCTGGCCTGGTATTTCCGCCCGGACGAGACGGCCGTCGCCGCGGCGGTGCTCTTCGTCGCTTCGCCCGGAATCCAGGAGCTCTACGCCACCCAACTCGTGGATCTGCCCTTGGTGGCCTTGGCGGCGGCGGCTTACTGGGCGCTGATCGTCAGCGACGAATTCATGGCCTGGGGCCCCTCTTTGCTCTTCGGGTTTCTTCACGCCGCCGGCATGCTGCATAAGTGGAGCTTTTTCAGCTATATGCTGCCGGCGTATTGGATCGCCTTCGGCGCGCTCGCCACGAGGCGCTCCATGATCGTGGTGCTGTCGTCGGCGGCGCTCTCCGCGGCGCTGATCCTTCCTTGGTACTCGGCGCACCTGGCGCTGCTTCCTTCGAGGTTGGTGCAAGCCTCGGCCGATTTCGCCGTTCCCATTTGGACGGCGGGAGCCTGGGGGGTTTATTTCAAGCAGGCCTCCTTGGCGTTGGGCCCGATCCTGTGGGTGTTGGGATCGATTTCCCTGCTGGCTCCGCAATTTCCTCGAAGAGGAAGACAGGGATGGATTCTCCTGGCTTGGTTTTTGTCCAGCTATGTTTTTTGGACGATCGTTCCCAATCGCCAAATCCGCTTTCTGCTTCCCGGGCTGGTTCCTTTGGGCGTGGCGTTCTCGTCGACGTGGCCCAAGTCCGTGACATGGAGCGTGGTCGCTTTCCAGCTGTTTGGCCTGCTCAACTACTTCGGGGGTTGGGTGGGGCCGGTCGCGGTCAATCTCCCCTACTATCAATTCGATTTCTTCCCCAGCAATCCGGGAGCGGCTCAGGACTGGAAAACGGAGGGCATTCTCAGGCTTATCGAAGCTAAGAGAGACCCCTCCAGGCCGATCACCAACGTCACCCTTGTCGCCAACGACGTGTTTTTTAACGCCCCGACTTTTCACTGGACCCAGCGGCGTTTGGGCCTGGAGCACGCTCGCATGCGCGGCGTCAATCGCCGTCTATGCGAACTCTCGGAGTTCGTCCTCCTGAAAGATCCCAAGGTCGGCCCGCAGGGGGTCGTCTCGGGTCTTCCCGAAGCCGCTGAGATCATCAAAACCCCCTACGGGTGGTTCCGGGCCGCGTACGAGGAAATCGCGCGGTGGCCTCTTCCCGACAAGAACAACGCCATTCTTTTTCAGCAACGCCGCCCGCGCAAGAAGCCTTACGCGGAAAAGATTTTGAAGCGGGAGTTCGTGGCCGCGGGAAAAACGGAACTCACGAATCTGAGCGTTCGCTTCGGAGACTGGGACGCTTTGAGCGGCAAGTACAAGACCGTGGGCGTGACGGCCGGACAGGTCGACGTGCGGGGGCTGATCCTTCAGCGGCCGAGAATCGAGCTGGAGGGCTTTCATTTCGTTCTCGCGGACGACGGGTCGAACAATCCGGATTTGGAGAGCATCCGGTTGCTGCGCCTAGACACCCTCAGGATCAAGTCTCTCGACGTCGGGGCCGACGAACTGAGGCATTTCCTCAGCGCGCGGGTGAAGGGTTTGGAGGTCTCGGAGTTGACGCTCGACGGCACGATCAGTTTGAAGGGGGCGTACAAGGGCAGGTCGGTCAGCGCCCAGGCCGCTTTGGAACTGCTCGAGTCGCCGCGCCGTCTCAAGATCAATATTCTGTCCGCTTCTATCGCGGGGGTGTCCGTTCCGGTGTGGATTTTCCGCGAGATCAAGGAGCTCGTGATCCCTCTTTACCCCAACCCGGAGACCCCCTTTACCATCGATGTGCCGGGACTGACGATCCAAGACGGGCGTCTGAGCGTGCCTTAGCGTTCTTGGATAAATCTCAGAGAGCGGCTATGCTGAGTCAATGGGAGCGGTCATGACGAAAAGCGGGCACATCGGGTCCCTGGCGGCGGTTTTCGCGATCGCCGGCTTTTCCTCCTGCGCTTCTTTTGAGAGAAAACAGGCGGCCGCGCCCGGAGAGTCCGGGGCGACGGTCTGGCTCAATGCCGCCAAGCGCCACGAATTCGCGGTCGAGGGTTTGCCGTGGTTTTCCGTATTGAGAACATTTAGACGGCTTCCCTTGGATCCCAACGGGACGGAGTTTTCCAAGGAGGTCAATGATTTAGCGGACAATACGGCTGGAGCGGTCATCCGTTTTCGCACCAACAGCCGCACGGTCAAGGTGAGAGTCCAATTGTCCTCTCATTCCTTCATGGATCATATGCCCGCCACGGGTCAAAGCGGGATCGATCTTTACGATGAGATCGGGGGACGGTTCCGTTTCTGCGGCGTCACGCGCCTGAAACCACAGGACGTCAATTACGAATCGGAATTATGCTCCTGGAAAGAGACAGCGTGGCGAGAGATCGCGCTGAATCTTCCGCTTTATAATGGAGTGAGGGCGCTTGAAATCGGGATCTCCAGCGGCTCCCGGATTGATATTGCGCGGATGCATCGGCGACGAGGAAAGATCGTTGTCTACGGGACCTCGATCACCCAGGGCGCAGTGGCGTCGAGGCCTGGATTGGGATGGGTGAATCAGTTGGGGCGCGCGCTGGATCAGGAAATCGTCAATCTTGGTTTTTCCGGAAGCGGATTGGGAGAACCCGCGCTGGCGCGAAGGATCGCCGAGATCGGGGATTTGAGCCTGATCATCCTCGATTATGAGGCCAATGCCCAGAAAGGAATCCTATCGACGCTCGAACCATTCATCGAGATCCTGAGAGCCGCCCACTCGGATCTTCCGATCGTGGTCATGAGCCAGATCCCATGGGTCTGGGAATTCCGGTCCGCGGAATATTCCAAGTTCAGAGATGATCTCAGGCGATTCCAAAGCCGCACCGTAACGGAGCTGAGGGCGCGTGGAGACGCGAACCTGTATTTTATAGATGGAAATGAGCTGATGCCGCGGGAGCGGTTCGAGGAGGGATTGGTCGACGGAGTCCACCCCAATGATTTGGGGATGACATGGATCGCCGAGGGAGTCGGCCGGCGCCTCGAGGGATTTGGGCTACTAAAATGAGAATCGGTCTTGGGGTGTTATTGTTAATCGGAACCTGCGTGGGAGCTGAATCTCCTCAGACCCTCGCCTTAAGCCCGCTCGGACAGAATGTGTTGGTGATCGGGCAATCCGCCGCCGCCCAGGGGTTTGGGAAGGAAATGACGGCGCTGTTGAGCGAACTTGCGGCGACGCGGGCCGTCTTTCGCAGAATGGGCCTTGGCGAGTTTTCCGGGCTTAGAGACATTCTTGCATTTGAGAAATCCACTTATGTGATTGTTGTTGCCGATCTGGAATCCGGCAAGTCTGATTTTGCTTCTCTTCGGGCCGATCTTAGTAGACTGCCATCGAAATTTCAGGATAAAAATGCGGCATGTGTTTTAGTGGGACCGATGTCCGCGCGCGCCGTTGACAAGCCGCGGCTGGATGAATTCTATCGATTGGCCTCGGACCAGCAGACGGGGAATTGCAGGCTGATCGACAGCCGCCGTTATGGGCGGGCTCCGGCCCAGGACATTTTGAGAGAACTTCTCCGCGGGGAGCTGCGCTGGCCCGTCAATCCTCTTCGAGGGGCCAATATCGTCATTTCGACCACCCCGGAGGATTTGAAGTATTTCGTGAAGAACTGGAGAGGCAATGTTGTCCGCCTCAATCACAACGAGGTTCTTCGTCGCGAAGCACCCTACGACATTGATCCGGTTTTTCTTAAAGGTTTGTCGATTGTCGACCGGGCTTTGGAACTCGGCCTGTTCGTCGTGATCGGGACGGCCACCGCCTGGGAGGAGAACGAACTTTTCTTCAAAAGCCCGGAGCGCCGCGCTGCTTTCAAAAAATATTTGGAGACTTTAGCCGAAAAATACAAGGATCACCCGGGGGGCGTTGTCTATGATCTTATGAATGAGCCGCATGATGATGCCGCCAATACGCAGTGGAGCGGGTATGCGCGCGAATTGACGGCTGCGATCCGCAAGATCGACTCGAGGCATACCATCATGGTGGAGCCTCCCGGCTGGGGCTCCGCGGACGGATTTCCATTCTTGGAACCGACGGGGGACGCAAACACGGTTTACAGCTTTCATTTTTACAACCCACACGATTATACCCACCAGCGCAACAACGGCACGCTCAAAGCGACTCGCGAGATATGGAGGCAGCGGGTCTATCCTGGATTTATTCAAGGTCAGGAGTGGAACCCCGAAACGATCGTCAAGACCATGCAGCCGGCATTGGATTGGTCCAAGAAGCATGGGGTCGCGTTGTGGTGCGGCGAATTCGGAACGGCGCGTTGGGGCCTGGGAGCTTATCAATGGTTTTCCGATGTGATCGATGCCTTGGAATCTCGCGGCATCGGCTGGGCCTATTATTCCTACCGGGAATGGTACGCAATGGATATTGAGATGGATCCAAAGGCCTGGATGGAAAAGACTCCAAGAAGCGAGACCGAATTCGTGAAGCTTTTAAAAAAACAGTACAGCCGGAATGTGTCGCCGAACGTGAATTGACTTAATTGACGGCCGCGCCCTGCGACAAACCCCCGCCGACCTCGAATTGACCATGGACCCAGAGGCGCTTGCCCCTTTGCCCCTGGCGGTTTGATCCCGCCGCGTTACAATGATCTCAGAAGAGTTTGAAGGAGGAGGGGTGCTATGGAAGACGGCTTTCGGCGAAACAGGTTTTTCGGGTTGTCATTGCTGTTGCTGGGGTTCATTCTGCTCAACGGCCAATTCGCTTTTTCTAGCGGCGAGGAAGAACCGACAAAGGAAAATCAAGCGCGGCGACTCGCGCACGCGATTGCGCAAGAGAAAGTCCCTGTGCAAGAAGGACTTCCAAAAGGCGACTGGTCTTCGCTGGAGGCCTGCAGTCACGATCGTGGGAAGATTGACGTGGCGATTGGAATACGATCTCTCAATGAAAGCGGAATCCCTGCAGGAAAATATGGAATCATCGAATTCAACTGCAACGGGGGAAGACCGGATGGGAGGAGTCCCTATTATTTAGGGTTTGGCGATTTCTTCCTCCAGGGGGAAGGTATTCCCGTCTTAATCGACCAGGAGTTGTTATACAGCCGCAGCAATCTCGGTGTAGGCAACTTCCGGGAGATCGTCGACAGGATTGGCAACATGAATGTTCCTTTGGTTCTCGGTTATGAGGATGCGCAATTGTTTGGAAAACGGTTGGATGAGGCCATCGTCCCTCTGGATGTCATCAAACAGGCCGTGCGGATACACTTGGATAAGCAACGATCCCTTCGACAGGGAAATTAAACAAGGAGCTCGTGATCCCTCTCGCCGAGACCCCCTTGACCATCGATGTGCCCGGACTGACGATCCAAGACGGGCGGCTGAGCGTTCCTTAGCGTTTCAGCGTCTTGATGACGATCATTTGGATGTCGGCGACGTTGCAGGCTCCGTCCTTGTTGATGTCGCCCTTGGCGCAGGGGCTGATCCCCTTGGCCTGATCGGTCGCCAGCCCGACGTCCTTGGCGTCGGTGACTCCGTCGCCGTTGAGGTCCGTGGAGTCCGCGACGGCCGTCGCGGGATCGGCGCCGGGGGCGAGCACCTGGTAGATCGAGAAATGAAGGACGTCCGCGGCGACGGTTTTATCAGCCGTGTTCAATCGCGAGGCGAGCGCCTCCCAAGCCCGGGATTGCGGATTCCAGTGATGAGCCTTGAGGCCTTCTTCCTTGAGACCTTGCGCCTCGATCAGTCGCGCGTCGTAGGGGATCGTGATCGAGATGGGCTCTTTAAAATGGGTGCCCTCCGGACCGAAAGCGACGGGAAGCGAGGCGCGGGCTAGATGCTTGCGCGCGGCGGCTCCTTCCCGGACGGGGTCGTCGTTGGGATGGGAGATGGAAAGATCGATCGGCTGGGACAAAGCCGCGGCGGGAACTTTCAGGGCAGCCTTATCCGAGCGTTTGAGCCGTCCTCCCTTGGCCGGATTGACGACTTGAAGCACGGGCGGGGGGACTATTAAGTCGTGCCGCGGCGAGGCGGCGTAGGTTTTGGCGCTGAGCGGGAACAAACGCCCGGCCCGGAACTCTGCGGTCCTGAGGCGCTCTTCTTCGATTTTACACATTTCGGGTTCGTAGAATCGTTTGACCACATCGAGGGTCATCGTGGAGGTCATGATGAGCTCCACCCAATCCTCGTTGGGCATGGCCGTCGCCGGGGCGGGGAAGGCCGATAACAGGAGCATCACGAGCGATAAGGATTTCATTTCCCTGTTTTTTTCTCCAGGCCGTCGATCAAGGTCTTGGCGTCGGCGCTCAGCGAATCCAGGGCGGTTTTCGTGACGAAGCGCTTCATCGAGCCGGCGCTTTTCTTGTCGCCCTCGTCGTCGCCGTCGTCGGGGTCGGCGGTTTTCCTGAAGGCCGAGTCCAGGCGGCGGACGAACTGTTCCAGGCGGTTGGCGGCCTGTTTGGTCTTGCCGGAGGCGGCTTCGGCTTGGGCTTTGGCAAGCATCTTATCCAGCCGCGATGCAAAAGTCGGGTCACTGAGCTGCCCGAGCTTCAGCGCGGCGACAACGCTTTGGCGCAACCCCTCGATGGAGACAATTTTGGTTATGGGTGTTGGCGCGGCGCTTGAGGGATAGTGATTGAACTCAAATGTGATGGGTGAGGCGATGGTGGCATAGCCAAAATATTTTTGGCGATTCTTTGTTCCGTTGTCATTCACGATCGAAACTCGAAGCCAATAGCTTGTCGTTATTTCAGGCAAAAGCACCAATTTAAAGCGGCCGGCGGGAAAAGAATCTGTCTGCAATATAACGGATTCAGGGCCGGACTCTCCTGTGTCTTCTCGGAAGATAGAGTCAGTGCCGTAGTATCCTCCGGTTTCGGGGATTTCGGCCACCTCGGGTCCCGTTGGGGGTTGTCCTGTTTGTCGACCGAACTCATCCTGGATATAAAATTGAACATATGACCGAGTGCTGACGTCGGTCCCCGCGGTGATGTATATTCCGGCAAAGACCCAGGATGGCACCATGAAAATGCTGCCGAGTACAGTAAGCATTATCGCTCGTTTCATTTAACGGGACCTCGTTTGAAGATTCGTGCTCCTCTCAGTGCAAGTCCAAATGGTGGATTTTCAGGGTCGTAGAGGTTTATATTCGTGATGGTGTAGGGGTCTAAAACCATGTAGCGGCTTCCACACCGGCCAACCGCTGTGACGTAATGACCGGCTCGTCCTGTTGGGGATACTAATTTTAATATCACCGGATATCCCCTTCCCAAACTGTTTTCAATTCTTTTTCTTAGGGACTGCGCGCTGGTGATGCCCAATTCAAGGGAGGAGGAGAGTTGAATTTCCGAGTTGGTGAATAAATCGACGGCAGCTTCCAGGTCAAGCCTTGCCTTGGGATCGAACCCACCGGGGGTCAGAGCTATGTTCAGGGTCCCGGGAGTAGACTCTGGATAGTGGAGTCCGTATCGGGTTCGGAAAATATTCAACAACATTGCAAAAGAAGTCAAGGTGCAGCCGGAATATTTAATCTTGTCGAACTCCGACGTAGATTCGCCGAGTTGATCATCGATATAGGGCGTCTTTCCCGGCTTGTCTTCGTTCTCGCGATAGAGTTCGGTCTCTAGCTTTCCGCAGATTTGAAAAGTGACCGAACTGCTTATCGCGCCGCAGGATGGGCATTCCGATGTCACTTCGTACTCCAGCGGGATGCTCCCTACCTTGAAACCGGTCCGAGCTCGTCCGGTCAAGGGGTCCGTTTGGAGGTCGGTTGCTGTGAGCCGCTGCCTCACCGCGCCCTTCGGAGCCGACGAGATTGTGAAATTGACGGCCACGTTTCCTTGCGGCGTTCCGGCCGGATCGCGAACTTCCACGACAAGGGGCGACGTAAGGTCGATATCGACCGGGGCCGTGGAAACGATAGCCGAGATAGGGACGAGGCGTCCGGAGCCGCCGGCGCCTTGTCGATAACGGGAGATGAAGGGCCGAGTGGCACCCGAAGCCGAAGGAACTCTCCCGGCGACGTCGATCGTCCCGGTCGAGGGGCTCCAAAGCGCCTCGATAGCGCGGTCGGAAGGCAAAGTAAGATATCGTGGTTCCCAGGCGTGGGCGGCCGTGGAGCTGACCTTGACGATGGCCGCAAGGCCGCCGATCGGCTCCTTGCCGCCGATGTAAAGGGACCCATCGGCGTCGACGGCCATCGGTCCTCGGGAAAAGCCCGCTTCCCGGAACATTTCTGAGAATCCATCCACGTCAACGCGTCTCAAATTGTCTCTGTTTCCCAGCACGTCCTGCTCGCCAGCCACCACCAGACCGCCCCTTGGGTCGAGCGACGCTTTGATATCGCCGGTGAAAGCCGCACCCAGGGTCTGCCGATGAACGATGGGCGGCGCGGATAAATCCGGAGGGTGGCGCTCAACGAATAGGCGTCTTGGCAGAGGCGAAGGAGGAATCTCAACTCCCGCGGCCCAGACGAAGCCCGCCGAGTCGACGAAAACGCCCGCCCACTGTATGCCGCTGTCCGGGAACTCAAAGGCGTGGTCGCGCTGGGCGATCGGCGAAAGCGCGCGGTCGTAGACGTTGATCTTGGCGTCAATCGTCCCCGAGCCGGGGTTGACGGTCAAGCGGCTATGAGCCGTGTAAACGCGGCCGGCGCGCGGATCGGCCGCCGCGCCGCCTGGAGTTACGTAGATGATGGGAAAAGGGGCGAGCGGCGAGGGGGCGGCATCGCCGGAGAGAACGGCCGAGGGCGGGTTGGGAGAAGGCCCGGACGCGTCAATGCGCAAGACTGACGCGCGCGAGGCGAGAAGAGGGGGGATGACATATTGCTTCTCGAGGGTCGCGTAGATCGTTCCATCGGGGAATGCCGCGATCTGTTTCGCGGCCTGAAATAAATCGGGGGCGAAGGTCCACGCGATGGAGCCTCCCACGTCGATCCTGGCGATTCGACCGCCCGCTAAAACCGTCTTCGTCGCGTCCAAGGCGGATGTGATCAGGGCCGAGACGGGGCTATCGGCGACAGGCGGAAAGACCGCGTCGGACTCACGTCCTGGTACCGGCTCCGCTCGGAGGATGGAGTGGACGCCGAGGATCAAACAGATGGCGCCCGCGACTCGCCGTGCCGGCGTCATGCGGCGGGATGCGGCGGGATGCGGCGGGATGCGGCGGCATGAGGGGGAGTGTAATACTAACTATGGTAATTGTCAAGGAAAAGTGAAAACGAACGATCGTGTCTATTGATGTGTGTCATTTTGACGCTATGACATGAAGCGATATGACACATGCCCTGATGCGCGAAATGACCGGGGCCATTGGGCGTTCCTAAAACATTTCCGGTGGTGGTCGTCACCGGGATGCGCCGGGTGGACAAAAGCACTCTTTTCCTGACTTCCGCTTTGGGACACCCACCAACTTATTGAGGAATAGGCTGACTTC
>ERZ1292633.3738-Hain-H41-02um-R1-3738-length-14578-cov-7_pt1 | contig 12701 bp, 6 predicted proteins | sample MGYA00564406_ERZ1292633 | MGnify/ENA primary metagenome ERZ1292633 (study PRJEB36523, sample SAMEA6512639) | groundwater metagenome | collected 2019-01-08 | study: AquaDiva: Metagenomics assemblies of 32 groundwater samples
GGGCGGGGGAACGGCTGGGTTTTATCCCAATGCAGAAACGATAAACGATAAAGACGTGTGCGAGACTGAGGGGGAGAGGTGTTGGCGGGAGTTGCCCCGTTTAAAGTTAGCAATTGGAAATAAAGTTGAGAGTTTTGCCCTTGGCTGTCCTGTGCCGATGTACTAGGGGAGCGGCTGTCGTCGCGGGTAGGTATGAGTAGGAGGAGGGGGAGGAGGGGTGGTGACATCATAGTGATGGAGAGATGCGGGGAACGGGGAGCCGCTGTGTGAGGAGACACTTCGTCGTTGATGCGAAGCGCTAGACAGTTTGACCTACCAAATGGAACCGAGGCGGCGGGGCACAGGGGTCATGCCGCTGGCGGTGATGTTGCTGCTGACTTCAGCGTGTGTTATGACGTGCGTTTGCACTGCCAGCGGCGAGCCGCTGGAACGGCGTCCAAAGAACACGTCGACGGTACCCGCGATCGTCAAGGCCGCGTACGAGTACCTCGAGTCCCACCTCATGACCGGGGCGCGATGGGGCATGCCCTATCATTTCTACCGCCCCTCATTGACCAAATACAGCGCCACGCAGTGGCTGTGGGATTCGGGCAGTCACATGATCACGTGGAGTCACCGGAATGTGACCAACGCGATCTTAGACCTTCGAACGATGCTGCAGCTGCAGCACGACGATGGCTTCATTCCCGAGGAGATCTACTGGGGACGGGAGGATGAAAACGCCACCGTGGAGAAGTGGCTCTACTATGGCAACGTGCAACAGGCAAACAACAGCCAAATGCCCGTTCTCGCTCACGCGCTGCGGGCTATTTTTGCCGCCAGCGGCAACGACACCACTCTCCTCCGAGAGTTCGTCCCGAAGCTGGTCAGGTACTGGGATTGGTGGTGGAATGAGCGCATGGTGGGTCATCACGGCCTCATCTCCATCATGCACGGCTGGGAGAGCGGATTGGACGCGTCGCCGCTGTACGATCTCGCGTACAACGTCACCGAGCCGCGGCCGTCGCTCAAGCAGGAGTACCCCAAGTTCGAGGAGTTGATGTACTCGTACCACTTCCGCTATCACTGGAACCGCACAGTGATCATGGGGCGCGAGCGCGACGACTCCGATGGACGCACCTGGGACGACTGGTTTATCGTGGAGGACGTCGGCGTCAACTCGGTGTATGGGGCCGGCTGGGACATCCTAGGTGACCTCGCGCTCGCGATGGGCGACAACTCGACGGCCGACCGGTGCTATGCGATGGCGCAGACCGTCACCGACAACATCATCCAGCATTGCTGGACGGACATACCGTTTCCAGCCGACGAACCGCGACACTTTGTGTCCTACTACAAGGCGCGCAATGGTACGTGGTGCCCCATCATGACCGAGACCGTACAGAGTGTCATGGTCGTGATGCTGCCCCGGCTGCCACTCGCCCTGGTGACGCACGTGGTCGAGCACCAGCTGCGCAACCAAAGCCGCTTCGGGCTGCCTTTTCCTGTCCCCTCCGTCTCTCGGCGGGAGCTCTCCTTCAACCCTGTCTTCACGATCGACCTAATGTGGCGGGGCCCCTCCTGGGCGTTCCCAAACTGGTTCATCATGGACGGTTTGTGGCTGCACGGCCACCGCGCGCTGCTCAATGACCTCATGGACCGATGGATCGACATGGTGCGCATCGGCGGCATCTACGAAATGTACAACCCGTTCACTGCCGCGCCGTACGGCCAGGAAGGCCTCGGGATGTCGTGCCTCATCGTCGACTGGCTGTATCGTTTGGGGCGCGTGTGACGCCCAAGGCGGATGGCGTGTGAAAACGAATCGTTTTCTGGGATGGGGTTCCTTTGCGCTGTCAATTCACGTTGTTCGTGTCTCTTGACTTCTCTTTCGGTACCTCCACAGCACGACAAGGCTCCCCTTGGGTCGTGCGATTGCCATCGATGTCGCCGATGGAGGGCAACCCTCCGGATTGCTGGGACGAGGTTTTCAAAATCGGGGTCGTTCCCGCGAGTCGCTGCCGCTCCATGTACATCAACGTCGAGTGGCGCACGTTTGTGCTGTTGCTGGTCATTTACGCCATGATGGACATTTACGTCGCGCAAGTAAAGCTCTTGGTTTTGGGAATCAGGTCGCTGGTCGCTGGTGAACGCGACAGTGCCAGTCGGCTTGCGTCGCTCTTCGCGTGGACGGCTGGGTCGGCCTTCGCCACCTACTACTCCTTCACCGTGGTGTTCAAATACATCAACGACCGGTACTACTATCTCCTCTTCGTGCAGGCCTTCTTCTCGACCCTGCAGCTCGCCGGCACGCTATTCATGATCCAACGGTTTCGAGCGGTGGCGTTGGCGGGTGCGACCAGCAGCGCGGAGAGCGTCGAAGGAGGGATGCGGCCGCCACGGTTGATCACCGCCGGGACCAAGTTGCCGACCGCGGACGACGATGCGACGGATGCCGCCACCTCCCTGCAGGGTGCCATCTCGCCGCGCGTCGCGGAGGGACGTCGACATCTGCCGGTCCCACTGACCAACTGGTTGCGATCGCTCGATCACGTGTCTGGTGTTCACATCATCCTCGGCATTGCGTGCTTCAAGTTATCGTTCAACACATTCGTGGAAGTGTCTTGCGGGCAAGGCACGAACTTGGCCCGAAACGGCATGTTCATTCTGTCCGACGCGACCCTACTCGGCGTGCTCGCGAGAATGGAATGGGTGGATCCCGGCGGCGTCCTGTCGCCGAGCCGCCGCGGGCAGAGCGGCCAGCTGCTGATCCGCTGCGTGATGGTGCTATGGTGCGCCTTCCTGCTAGGGATGGTGGCAAACGGACAACGGGTCTGCTAAAGTCTTATCGTCCCAGTGTGAAATGACCTTCTCCCGGTGGTGGGATAATGCGCACTCTTCGTTCCCTCCCTCCGTCCCGCAGCAGATTTACCTCACCCATCCGAAGCTGTTAGCCCCATGACGGACGCCCAAACCTGGACGCTGCCGGTACGGCGACTCCCCTCGCGCCGCACGGAGGATGCGGGGTCAAGTCCCTTGGCGGGCGCGTGGCAGCGTTCTATGTGCATTTACGAGCAAACGCTGTTTGGCCCTGTTGCCTCGATCGACTACTGCGCGAACGGCCGCTTGCTAGGCGTCGCGGCGGCCAACCACCTCCTGGCGCTCCGCCTGCCTATGTCGCAAGGCAGCGCGCTCTTCTCGGAGCAAGCGCCCCGTTCGTGTTTTTCTCTGAAGTTCCGACCCGATGGTCGCACGGCGCTTCAGTGCATCGAGCAGCGCATCGTGCTGCGGTCGCTGGACACCCCATTCGAGCGGTCGTTCGTCGGCCACACGCGCGATGTCCGCGGCGCGGTGTTTCTGACAAACCACCTGTTCGCGAGTGTTTCGGACGACAAAACCGTACGGCTGTGGGACTTTGTGCAGCACACTCAGGTGAACATGTCTGGCGCCGAAGACGGATCGGGTCACCGAGACTACGTGCGCAGCGTGGTCCGCTTGACGGAGCACACATTCGCCACGGGGAGCTATGACCGGTCCGCGGCCTGCTGGGACGCGCGGGTCGGCCTCGCGTCGCCCACCCTACGATGGCAGGTGGATGCGCCCGTAGAGGACATCTGTCAGATGCATGCCTGCCAGGTCGTCGTCGCTTCCGGCGACGTGGTGCGGCTCTTTGACACGCGCGGCGGCCGGCATGACGGGGCCCCGGCAGCGCCCTTGCACGAGGCGTCCTTCCACACCAAGACGGTGACGACGGTCGCATCGTTGCCCGTGAGCGATGCCTCGCCGTTCGCGGGCGACATGTTTGTGACGGGCGGCCTTGACCAGCGGCTCCGCGTCGTGGATGCCGCATCCTTCCAGGTCGTCGCGTCGAAAAAGTACGATGCGGCGGTCACTGCCATCGCCCTCCATCCAACGGGGAAGCAGTTTTCCGTCGGCTTTGTGACGGGCAAATTCCAGGTGCACTCGCTTTTGGCCAGCCGCGCAGAAGAAGATGCCGAGGACGAGCAGGAGGCAACGGCCGCCGACCGCAAAGAGGCCGCCCTGAAGGTTCAAGCACAGGCAGCCGTTACCGATGAGGACCTCACGCGACCGGCCCACTTGCACGACGGCCTCGAGGGCCGGCGACGCAGAAGAGACGGCGAGGCCCTTTTGACGTCGGCGGATCGTGCCGACGACGCACGGCGAAAAGCCCTCTTGCGGATTCGCGGCCAACTTGCCAACTTTCAGTACCAACGCGCCCTGCGCACCGCTTTGTATACCCAAACGCCCGAGGCCATTTGGACCACGGTCGACGAGCTGCAGCGGCGCTGCGTGATGCGGGTCGCGCTCAGCGGGCAGCATGACCGCACCATCGCTCAGGTGCTACGTTTCATCGTACATTTCATCGACAACCCGCTTTTTTCGTCCCAGTGCATCACGCTCTTGAACATTGTCGTCGACATCTATGGCCCCATTGCCCCTCGCAGCGAGTTCTTTCACCGGGAGCTGATGCGCGTGTATCGCCGTCTGGGTGAGCTCGTCAGCTGCCTTGAGACCACGCGTCGCACCGGCGTCATTGTGGACCACATTCTGGCGTCAAGTTGACGTGGCAGCAGGGGAGGCGGACGGATCGTAACAGCAATAGTTATTTTTTTTCGGCATAATCATCGATGATGGCGCGGCGGAAGGTGGGGACGACCGCCGCTTGGCAAACCAAAAACTGTCCGTTATGTCCACAAACTGTATTTAGTGTTTGTTTTTTTGTTTTTGGCGGCTCGGTGTTGGCTTCGTAGGCATCACTTCTTCTTTTCTGTCGCATCATCATCCAATGGGTTGCAAGGCAAGCTCAACTCGCGCGAACGAATCTCGCGCCGACGCACCCAAGCACGAGACCACGGCGCCTGCCGCACCCGTCCGGGCTGCTCCCCAAGTGGTAGTTGCAACGCCACAAGAAGAAAAGCCATGCGCGGCCGCGGAGCAGCGTATCGGCGAGACTGTCCCAACAGCCACCGTTCAGGAATGTGAAGCTCCCGCGACCGCACAACCGTCGGCTCCCACGACGCAGCCTCCCTCGCCCGGCCGCGCGGAGCAACAGCAAGGAGTCGCCCAGGCTGAAGTCGAAGTCGCGGAAGTAGTCAAGTCGCCCGCGCCGAAGAAATCGGCGAAGAAAGTTGCTGGCAAGAAGCCGCAACGTGGCAAGAAGCACGTCACGCCCCTGGTGGCTTCCAAGTCGGCGGCCGCTGCTACCCCGATGAAGGCAGCGGCTCCGGTGGACGCCCCCGTGGCGCGCAAGACGGTCACCGTTGTGGAGCCCCCGCGAGACAACGGTGCCAAGTCTGCCAAGGACAAGGCCAAGGCACGCGCGTTGCGGACAGCACTTCAGACCAAGGGTGCGCGCGGCGGTCACGTCAACGTTGAACTGTTTATGCAACAGTGCGCTGCGTTCGAGCGTCTGCTCACGCACGCCTCCACGTTCGCGACCCAGATGGACTCGCGCTGAGTCGACCTCCACAATCACTTCTGTACTCCGGGCCCTACATACGTCCTTCTCTCTCTCTCTCTCTCTCTCCCTTTTGGTGTCACTTCCGTGTCTCTGGATGGTTACGATCAACCAGCGTCGTCCGTTGGCAACTCTCTCGCCGACGCGTGAGATGTCCCCTCGATTGGTAGCCACCCTTTCCCTCTGTGCTTCGTTCCCTCCTTCCATTCTTATTATTACTTTTTAGACGTTTTTTTCGTTTCCATTCGCTTGCTCTCGAATTGTTTTCCCTTCGGCGTCACATTTTTGTCGCTGCCTCCCACACTTCTGCCTCCGTTGTCACAACACCGCGCTTCCCTTACACCTTCGTGCGTAGACTTGTGCGTCCTCATTCGGCTGGTTGACACGTACTACTCAACTGCTTAACGAGCTTAAAACGCCTCAGGTGTTAGGCGCGGAACGATGGGCCGGTTGCCGTGGCGCGACGCGCCTCGTGTTTGGCTGGTGCTCGCGTCCATCATGATGGCGGTCTGCGATCGCGACGCAGCGGCTCAGGTGGTGAACGTGACACTCAACGCCTCCGCGTTGAACGTCACGACAGTGTTCGCGAACGTCACGTCCATCAGCAACATGACAACGCCAAATACGACCGGGTTGCCGTACTGGGAGCTCGTCAACGCGACGCGTCGCACGCGGACGCCGTCGCGGTCGCCAAGCGTCACGCGGTCCCTCCCCTTTGCGGGCGGCGTCGTTCGGTGGCTTGTCGTCGTCGTGCACTCTTACTCGCCGTCTGCCACTCCGCGTGAGGCCTGGCTGCCGCCTGGAGCGGAGGTCGTCAAGATGCAGGACGTCAGCGAAGAGCCAGGCTCCCTTCCGGTTGCCGCCGCGGGTGGCCGAAGCTACTCTCCCAGCTTGGCGCGCATCGGTGAGGGCGACCTCGTGCGGTACAACGTCACATTCATCGCGCGCTTGGCCCATGACGAATGGGCCGCGCGCTTCGTCGCCCAGCCTTCGCTCATGTTCCGCCTTCTCAACGTGACGTTTCCCGGCAGCCGAGTCACCCAGAGCCGAGGGATTACGGGTAGATTTGCTCGGGGCTTGATGCTCAACCGGGACTCCCTATGGCTGAACTTCACGCATCTCGCCGTTACGTTATTCGGCGACCCGCTGTACTTGGAGGAGGCGCAAGCCGACGTCGCCTTCAACTTCGCGCGCGGCTTCAATCTCACGTACTCGACGCGCCCGGTCATCAACCCGTTGCGCATTACGATCGTCGTGGCGTCCTTGCCGCTCTCGCCCGCCGTCGTCGCCCCGCTGGGCCTCATCAACTTCGCGGCGCTCGCCGGCCTCGCAGCGATCGGAGCCCCTGGCTTGCACCAGGTTCAGGCAGTGTCGCTCATCGGCAGCATGACGTGCGCCTCGCGACCGGTCCAGGCGCTCACCTCCAAGATGGAGTACTTCACGGCGCCGCTGCCCCTCGCGGACCTACCCGTCGGCCGCTTCGGCGCCAATATTCTGCTGCCCCTTTACGTGGCCTTGCTGCACACCGTGGCGCTCTACGCGATCGGGGCCTCCGTGCCCCGGATGTCGACGGAGGAGGCGATGGCCCGAACGGGGTTTCCCGCGCTGCCGTTCGTGGTCCTGATTGCATCGTTCCCAGGGTTCGTGACGTGGGGCGTCCGCTCGTCGTACCAGGTCATCGACGGAGGCACCACGGTGACGCTCTGGTGCGCGGCGGCCGTCAACGGGGGCTACATCATCGTGATGCTGATGACGCTGCGAACCGCGAAGTCGTTCCTCGCCCGTCGCATGCAGTTCACCAACCTGTTTGGCGCGCAACAGGAGTCGGGTGCCAGCGATGAAACCGCGGCTGCGTTGCGTGGCTGTTTGTACGCCGTTCCGCGGCTTTTCTTCACGCCCACCGGCGTCTGGGCGCCGCGTGAGGTGATGCAGATGTACTACCCTATTCTGTGGCCGTACAACGGCCGGTGGCGCGGCCAGTCGTACATTCCCTTCGCCGAGAGCCTCGGCATCGCGGTCATCACGGGCTATCAGCCTGCGACATCCGGGGAGTGCCGCGTGCAGTTCGCCGCGCTCGGGGCTTGGATGCTGGCAACCCTCGCTTTTTATATCGTTCGGCCGCCATTTCGGTACCGAGTGTGGACCCTCCTGGCGTGCCTCATCCAAGTCAGCCTCCTCGTGATGGCGGCCGGCACCGCCGTGGTGCCCGACAGCGACGCGCCGGTCACCGCCACCTATTTCATTGTCAGCAGCTCGCTCGTGATCTCGCTGGCGGCGATTCAACTAGCCGTCAGTGTTGGCCTTTGGGTGAAGGAGAAACGAGACGAAGAACGCGCGGCGGCCGCCGTCGTCGGCCCTGCGCACCAGCCTCCGCTGCCGCTGGACAGCCATATGTCTCAATCGTCCGCGCAGCCTGGAACCTCAGTCGGTCGTACCGCGAGGGGCCGGCGTGACTCGCCCCCGCTCGACGCCGTCTCCGTGCATAGCAACGACACCCTATGACCGAAAAAATATTGCCGCACACAGCCTTTGCTCTTTCCAGCAGGCGGTCCGATTAGATCATTTGTGACGATTGGGGAATGCGCTGAATGAAAAGAAGAAAAAGGATGCCGCAAGCGGGAAGATGTTTTTTTGATGTTGATCGCAAGAGTTATCGAAACCACCCCACCCCGCTGAGTGCGCCGCCTCCTTGACCGTCGCCGAAATGGACTCGCGCCCCGCGTTCCGGCGGACGTCGACGTCTAACGCGTTCTTAAAGCTTCAACAGGCCGGTGGGGGAAACGCCCCGCCCCCCGATCTGATGATGTCCATCGCGGGGATCGCCGACGTTTCCCTTGCGCCTGCGGCCACCGCGACGGGGAAGCACGCGGCCACAGCAGAGGCGGATGACGGTGGGCTCGGAAGGTTCAAAGCGCTGTTTATGAGGACGAGCGACTCGGACGGCTTCGTCACGGTGGAGCAGCTCACGTCGCTCATCATCGTCGTCGGGCGTGAGCGGTATCCCGCGCTGAAAGAGAAGGGGGGCCACCCCGCCGCCCTGACGACGGATGGCCCCCCTGCGGTCGACGGAGCGCTTCCTGCGCCGTCAGCGGCCGCGCTAGCTGCCACGCACGCGGTGCTCACGACCTCAGATGAGCAGGTTGACCTTGATAATAGCATCCTCGTTTTCGAGGCGATCATGGAGCAGCTCGCTGCCCGCGACGGGGGTCAGGCAGCCGGCGGCATGTCTAGTGGCGGTGCCGCGATGGTTGGTGGATCTGCCCCCGGGGACGGCGAGGCGGGCGATGTCGAAGTGGACCAGACGACGTTCACAGAGGTGCGGCGCGTGGGGTTTGTCCGGTACCTGAAAGCGAAGCTGGCGTCGTGCACGGGGCAGAAGGAGGATGACGACGTCGAGTACGTCTTGTCTGTGAACTGGGCGAAGCTCTTCGAGATCACACCGCGCAAAAAGCTGATGTGGGCCTCCACCATCATCTCAGTGTTGGTGTTCTCCGCCACAGTCCTGACGTTCGCGCTGCTTTGGACCGCAAGGGTCAGTGCGGACGAACGAGATCAGCTCGGGCGCGGCCACCGGCTGATCCTCACCGGCATTGAGGGCTTCCAGAATGCAGTCCTTTCACGGACGCAAGAGACGATGGCGCAGAACTCGAAGGGCTACTCTCTCATCCTGGGACGCCTGCTCGCCAACTTCGAGGACGACGCTGTCAACGCTACCGTTCGTTGGTCTGCCAGCGCGCTTCACGCGGTCGGCGCGATGTACGAAGCCCACATCCGCCGCCAGGCGACGGTCGCGGTGCGGCGCATTTACACGCTTTCTCAGGTGGTCGCGAGGACGCGCACCGACGCCGTTGCCTCCGCGTGTCGCACCACGTTGCGCCGGCAGGAGATTGGCAACGTGAGCCGCAACGTCAGCGTCTCCGTCTCCGTCATTCAACAGCTCGTGGCAACACGGCAACGTGCAGCGTCGGCCGCGGTGGGCTGCAGTGACCCCGCTTCCGGTTGCTCCTTTCCCGATCGGATCGACGAGCTCACGCTGAACAGCAGCCTGGTGTGTGGCCCCCGCGACGAGGTTGACACGCTCGCGACGCGGGGCGGGCTACTCACCTCCACGGCCACCGAATGGGGTTCCGCGACGCTGCAGCGCTCTATGGCGCTCGTCTCGTCGTCCCTCAAGACCACTCCAGTCACCGTGTCGATCCTTCGTGGCCTTCTTGGTGCCCCGCCCTTCGCCGTCAAGTTATTCTCCCACCGCAGTCCCTTGCCGGCGGACTGTGCCGAGTCGAACGGAGACACCAATCCTGGGGCCGGTGGCACCCCGCCCTTGACCCGGGCATCGGCATCCGTGGCGCTAGTCGACGGCACCGGCTGGGTGGCGCCCAACGGGACCGTCGTGTCGTCGTGCCTGAGCACGGATCCGATCGCCGGGGTCTGGGCCTTCACGCAGCAGTGGCTTGGGTGGCTCGAGGCATGGGCAAACACTGCACGGTTGCAACGCGCTCCATTTCTGTCGGATGCAGTCGGAGATCGTCTCTCCCGCGGCTTCGTCATCGGCGCTGCCTACGTCGCGGCGGCGGGTGGCCCAACCTGGCTAGTAGTTCCTCCTTGGCTACTGGCCAACGACGTCGACTGCAAGGCCCCCGCGTCCCCCATAGCCGCCATCGCGTGCATCAACGTGATCAACCCGCTCATTTCGACAGCCGCGGCCGATCAGAGTCGAGCGCGGCTCATCCGGTACTCGGTGGCCCGCACCATGTCCAATCTGACCGGTGCCGACGCGACGACGTTGGAGCGCAAACTGCTTGCCGAAGTTCCGCAATCGCAGCGGCAGGGTCTCGTATTTCTCAACGCCGCAACGATGACCAAGTCGGCCGCGCTTGTCGTGGCGCTGCCTGTCAGCGTCGCGTATCCCGACGTCGTGCTCGTGCTGGCGCTCGGCCGCGAGCCATTCGTCTACGACGCGCGCCGAAGGGGGGCCGCGATGATGGATCACCTCAACTTTGGCTTCACTTGGACAACGGAGTTCGTCGTGGGTTGGCGCAACGAAATTACTGGCGTCGTCGTTCCTCAGCAAAATCGTTACCGATTTCAGGATGACTGCGTTGGGGGTCCCACTTCCTGCGAGCGAGTCCGCCCGTTCTCCAGTGCTGCATGGATCGCCATCGAGCAGGGAGCGTCCGGGTCACAAATTCAGGCGGACTACCGGCCCCAGCCCTGTGTCGCCGCCTACGCGTTCATCAAGGAGTATGAGGTCTCCTTCGTGATCGAACGGGACGTCGTCGACGTCAACGGCGCATCCAGGCAGTTCGTCACGTCGATCCTCAGTGCGTACGCGTCGACCGCATCGTTGCCCGACAGCGTCCCACTGCTTGTTGGCAGCCCAATGTCGCCCGCGTCTCAAACGTACGATTCGGCGCAGCCGTGCCCATCGACGACGCTGTGCGACAGCCGAGGTGAAGAATTTGGCGTCGTTTTTCGTGGTGACTGTATGCACTGTGCCACCGCGCCCTCGTCGGACAGCAAGCCCTCGTCGGAGTCGACGTCGCTCGAAATCACGCTGTTCGCCGGTGCGCGCTTGAGCAACACTGCCGCTCAGCGCCTTGCAGCTCAGCATCTATCCGCGCTGACGAAGTCGAGGACGATGTTTGTGGGGCCTCGCGTGGAGGATCCAGCTTTTGCCCGGCGCGCCGTGCTGCTCACGGACGAGCAAAACAGGAACATGATCATTGGGCTCGCGGTCAACCTATCCGTGAGCGTCGCCGTCGTTGGCCAGCCGGTGCAGCTCACTGACATGGCGAGCAACGCCATCGTCGCGGCCGCCGTCGTCACGCTCGTGGCCGCGGTCGTGCTCCATCTGCTCATCGGGCACCTGCTTGCCAGCGTGCAGCACGAATGGATGCGCGTGCGAAGAGCGATCCAAACGGAGCGCGATGCGTTCTACCGCACGACGGTCGACGTCATTCCCAACCGACAGTACTTTTCGCTCATCGTCAATCACGAGGCGTCGGCCGGCAGCAAGATCGGCGGCTTCCACCGCGGCGCCGCCGCGTCGCACTACGTGGCCGAGACGATTTCCGCGACGGTGGCGGTCTTGGACTTCTCCGCGTCGGCGGAGCGTTTTGAGTGGGACACCGCGGCCGTCGCGCGCTTCGCCTGGTACTGCGTCGCGCTTGTGGATGCCGTTTCGGATCACTTTGGCGTGTTCCGCATTCGCACGATTGGCGACCGGCACATCGTGCTCGGCGCGTGGGACCGTGAGGATGCGACGGTGCGCCACGCCGTCAAGGTGCTGGCTGCCGTTGTCACCGTCCAGCAACTGTGCCGGCCGACCTTCGCGCACTTTCCCGCGAGATTGGCTCACATTAGTGCGGAATTTGGCGCGTCAGCCGCGCAGCAAATGCCAGGCATCATCGGCCTCCGTGAGTACGTCGGCTGCATTGCCATGCCGGCTGTGCGCGCGGCCGTTCACTGCTCCGACGTCGCGGCCATCATGATGCCGCTGCACCTTTCCAGTCCAAAAGTATGCTTTGACGTCGCGGGGAACGCCATTTCGGTGGCTTGCCGCCTCGCGAGTGTCACGAAGGGCGGCGGCGTCCTCGCCACCCCTGCGGTAAAGAAAAGCATCCGGGTAAACAACGCCACCAAAATGTTCCGCTTCGAACGCCACGAGGCATCCATTGTGCGCGGCAGGGCCGTTGTCGTCGCCAGCTATCTCGCGCACTCACGGGCCCCCGTGGCATCTGCGATTCTATCGCAACTCGGCGTCAAATACGCACGGCGCGCGCACATTGGACCTTTCCATGCTTTCGTGCGTCTCGCGACGCCTCCCTCGTCGATGGGATCGTCGAAGTCCACCAACGCGTCCCGGACCGAGGCGGACCTCACCGACGCATCGTCGAAAACCGACGATTCCAGTTCTGCAAAGTGACAAGTAGAGGTAGAACGGAACAGTGTTGATCGCAGTCGTGGAGCCCTCTCCCCCCTCGTATTCGCGCACGTTTTTTTTTGTGGAGGAAAAACTTCCCTCCCCGCCCTGAACAAGAAGCTGGTTACCGAGTTCACGATTGTCGTTTCATGTCGCACACATCGAGGGTCAGTGTGCCCCCTGTCGCGCGACGCCATACCGATCCCTCCGCTGCCGCCGTCCAACCCTCTTCGAATAACCCCCGTGTGTTCTTCGATCTCACGATAGGCAGCCGTCCCGCGGGGCGCGTCGTCATGGAGCTGTACGCCGACGTCGTACCGA
>ERZ1292633.4627-Hain-H41-02um-R1-4627-length-12699-cov-6_pt1 | contig 12699 bp, 13 predicted proteins | sample MGYA00564406_ERZ1292633 | MGnify/ENA primary metagenome ERZ1292633 (study PRJEB36523, sample SAMEA6512639) | groundwater metagenome | collected 2019-01-08 | study: AquaDiva: Metagenomics assemblies of 32 groundwater samples
TGCCCAGAGGCTATGGATGGATGTTGTCTTAAACGACAAATACCATGAACGCCGCGAACAAATCTTCAAGGATTTGTTGGAATACTGCGGGCTCGACACCCTAGCCATGGTACGTATTTTCGAAAAACTGGTAGATACCGGCAAAGGCGTCTCTAACCCTTTGCCGGTGCTCGTACCCATAGAGTCGACCGTTGTGTTGCAACCAGGCAAACTGCAACAAGGACGATTATTTGACTAACTGGGAGGCCGCAAATAAAGTCAGGAGATAATGGGCTTGAAGTTCCTGGATTTCTCCCAAAATGCGTAAATCTTGACATGATCTGATAGATTCACCTTATGCAAAAGAAAACAGTACCAACTTACGATGTCATCGTCATCGGTGGCGGAGCCTCGGGGATGATGGCGGCTGGTAGGGCGGCGGAGTTAGGTAGGCGAGTTTTACTTATCGAAAAAAACCCAGCTCTCGGGGCGAAACTCAAAATCAGCGGTGGAGGACGTTGCAATATCACGAATAGTGAAGAAGATATTCACGCTCTACTCAAAAACTACGGGGCGGCTGCTAAGTTTTTGTATTCGACTTTTGCCCAATTTGGGGTGGCTGATACTTTTACATTTTTTGCAAAACTGGGGTTGTCGCTGGTCGTACAGGCCAATAATCGCGCCTTCCCTAAAACCGAAAGGGCGGTTGATGTTGCTAGGGCTCTAGAAAAGTATTTGGCTAGTGGTAAAGTAACGATTTTTACCGATACAAAAGTTACCGAAATCAATAATGTGGTTAATCGTATTGAGAGCATTGTGGCTGGCGGCGTTACCTACACGGCTAACGCTTACATTCTCGCCACTGGTGGACTGTCGCACCCCGAAACTGGTTCGACTGGTGATGGTTTTGGCTGGCTGCGCGATTTGGGCCATACGGTTGTAACGCCCACGCCTTCAATTGTGCCCCTGTCCACCAAAGAGCGCTGGAGCCATGCTTTGTCTGGTGTGTCACTGCCAATCGCCAAGGTGACGTATTATATCGATGGCGCTAAACAGTTTTCCAGAAAGGGGCCGATTCTCTTTACCCACTTTGGCCTGTCGGGGCCAACCATCCTAAATAGCGCCGCCGCGGTGGGGGATTTGCTCCACACCGGCGAAGTTACGGCACGCATCGACTGTAACCCTGACCTTGACCAAGGCGCGCTCGATAAAAAAATCATCACCGTCTTCGACGCAAATAAAAACAAGATGCTCAAAAACATTGTTGGCGAATTTGTAGCGGCTGGATTAAGCCCCGGCCTTTGGCTGCTCGTGCCGACCATCAACCCTGATACGAAAGTGCACAGTCTCAAAAAAGAGCACCGCAAGCTCTTAGTTGAAACCCTAAAGGCTCTACCCGTCACCGTTACTAGCCTGATGGGTTTTGATAAAGCCATCGTCGTCGATGGGGGAGTGCCCTTGTCGGAAATTGACACCAAAACCATGCGCTCAACCATTCTCGAAAACCTCTTTATCACCGGCGATCTTCTCCTTATCAACCGCCCTTCCGGCGGCTTCTCCCTCCAGCTCTGCTGGACCACCGGCTTCGTCGCCGGCTCCCATTCCTAATTACAACACACAATTTTCTTATTCTCATGTTCTTAAGAACATGAGAATAAGAAAAAAATACGGTATAGTAAGATTACAATGAAAAAGCCACGCGAGCTCGAACGAATGTTAAAGGGTGTTGCTAACCATAGGCGCATTGAGATTCTCCTGCTCTTAGCGAGAAAACCCGATTTATCACTTACCGAAATTGCGGCCGAGCTGAAAATTAATTTCAAGACTGCTCACGAACACGTTAGGCGGCTAGCTCTCGCTGGACTCATTATCAAACGTAACCAAGGCGCCGCTGTTCGCCATACCCTTTCAACCCGTGGGGATATTATTCTCAAGTTCTTAAGAACATTAGAATAAGAAGACTATGAATGTAATTAATAAATGAAGGAAACCGGACGCTCGCAGAAACACGAGACACGAAATTGAGAAAGTCTTACTCTAGCAAAAAATTAAAGTTAAGATCATACTAAAATATATACGGAGAGGAGAATAATAATGCAAAACTACACGAGCGCTGACGAATTTATGGTTGATCTGAAGAGCTCCCTTACGGCTGATACCACCAACCCAGTCGCCAAGTACGCCCTCACTATAGCCAGTACGCCTAAATCCATCCTTTCCAAATACACACGCTGCCCGAAACTCAAAGTTGAAACTTTTTCCAAAACCACACCCGTTTGGCAGGGTTCAATTCAATTTGATGGCCAAACCGTGCCACTAAGCGATATTCTCGATCAACTACAGAATCTAATCAATCACTCCTCGGAGTGATTGATTAGCACAAGGAGGAACAAATGAAAAATCCAAAGATTGGACAGCTTCTTAGCCTACAGGGCAAAACCGCCATCGTCACCGGCGGGGCGATGGGCATTGGCCAAGGTATTGCGAGCCGCTTCTGTGAAGCCGGCGCGAATGTGATGATCGCCGATCTCGACGAGGCAGCCGGACAAGAAACGACTCAAGTTTGCCAGGGAGTTGGTGGTCAGGCCCAATTTATCAAAGTCGACGTCAGTCAAGAAAATGACGTGATGCGTTTAGTACAAGCAACGATTGAGGCCTTCGGCGCCATTGATATTCTGGTCAACAATGCCGGCATCTACCCTTCTAATCCGCTGACAAAAATGACAACCGCCGATTTTGATCGCGTGATTGCCGTTAACTTAAAAAGTGTCTATCTTTGTACCCGCCTCGTGAGCCAGCAAATGATTGCCCAAGGACACGGGGGCAAAATTATTAACATTACCTCCATCGACGCCCTCCACCCCTCAATGGTTGGCTTGGCCCACTATGATGCCAGCAAACATGGCGTCTGGGGCTTTACGAAAAACGTCGCCCTCGAGCTCGCCGCGAGTAAAATTTGGGTGAATGCCATTGCGCCTGGCGGTATCAATACGCCCGGTGTGGCTAAGATGTCAGCTGGCGGCGGGGCCAGTCAAGAACAAGTCATCGTCGCGTTTCTCGATAAAATCCCGATGCATCGCTTTGGTGAACCAGATGATATTGGTCGCGTTGCCCTTTTTCTAGCCTCGGATTTGAGCTCATATATGACCGGCACGCAAATTGTGGTCGATGGCGGCGTCCTCCTGCGCTAGCCAGGACTTACGCAAATCCTCTTTAACCTCCGAGGTTAACGGTTAAAACCTCGGAGGTTTTCCAGATTTGTGTAAGTCCTGGCTAGTTAGCGACCCCTAATAACCTACCACCTAATAACCTAAAAACCTCGTCCTCACCGCGGAATCACAATCTCTTCGCCGAAATGTTTTTTGAGTCGAGCACGAATCGAACCCGGGTGGCGACCAAAATAGGCAGTCAGTTTTTTAAGGCCAACACCGCCCATAAATTGCACTTTGAGAGCGTTATCGTCAACCGAACCCCATGGGCGATAGGCATTGGGATAAGTCTCGCGCATCGTGGCCAGCTTGTCAGCCCAAGCGCCTGCAGCAGGGGATTTAGTCTTTTTTTCTAAAAGATCAGTGAGTTCGGGTAAATTAGCATAGTTTAGAGCCGCCTCTGCCGACTTAGCTCGCAGCCAGGTATCAATCTCGCGCGCTTCGTCACTAACCAAGAGTGCCATCCGATTAAGCCCCACCAAACTCAACGTGTCCAGCCGTCTGACTCGGGAGAGAGCGACATAGCCCATCCCGGGCGTAAAAGCATTCCGCAGATCAATCCGCGCGGCATCGAGTGTCATGCCTTGACTTTTGTGGACGGTAATAGCCCAGGCGAGTCGAAGCGGAAGTTGGGTGAGAGAAGCTCGCTTCGTCTCGCCATCGCGTAGCTCCCACGTGTCTGGCGTGATGACTAACGTGCGTCCGGAACGAAGTTTGACGATTGGGTAGTCAGTGTCATCTTCAAAACGGGTGACAATGCCCAGTGAACCGTTGACATATTTATGTTCGGGATCATTTTTAATACACATCACGAGCGCCCCTATCTTTAAGGCGAGCTCTAATGGCGCCAAACACGACCGTTTGAGGTTATCCACATATTGGGCTTTGCCCTTCGTGGTCATCTGATAAGTGCGAACATCACCCGGAAGACGTGTCAACTCTCTACAATTAATCTGATCAACATCGATATTAGTGGTATAGAGTTCTGTTACCTGTTGGTTGTCAGCTAACTGCACCCCAAAACGTGCGGAGAGAGCGTCAATATTGTCTTGGTTAATCTCTCCTGCCCGGAGGGCTTGGAGAATTTTAAGAAATGTTTGATCGTCTTGGCGATGTTGCTCGTCGAGGTAACAAATAACCGGGTTAATGGTCGGCCAACTCATGGCTTTGACGACAAAACTCCCCGATCGGCTACCAGAGCGATTTATCGGCGGGAGTTGAAAAAAATCGCCACACAATACCACCTGCAGGCCACCAAATGGGGCATCAACACCACGCACAGAACGCGTAATCTGCTCTACCAGATCAAGCCGAAAATCGTGAAGCATCGAAATCTCATCGATAACCAGAATATCGGCTTTGGTAATTGTGTCGCGCCGAGCTTGACTCAAGCTCTCATGGTAACGGCTGGGGAGGGAGTCGTGAATACCGATACCGCTCCAGGCATGGATCGTGCTGCCAGATAGATGGGTGGCGGCTAACCCTGTTGTGGCCGTAACCGCCACGTGTTTGCCTGCCTGGCGTGCCCGTTCAATAAACGTATTTAAGATATACGTTTTTCCCGATCCAGCTGGGCCAGTCAGTAAAACATTATATCCCGCTTCTAAAATTTTTAGAGCCAGCATTTGCTTCATCATAGATTTTTAGTATAGCAGGATTTGCGTACCGCACCGAGAAGCTATAAGCTAAGAGTAAGACTATAATCTGGAGGTCTAATTATGCGGACACTTACAAACGAACTAACCAGGCAGATTGGCAATCAAGTTGTGCTCAAAGGTTGGGTTCATGCCCGACGTGACCACGGTAAGCTGATTTTTCTCGATCTGCGTGATCGAGCCGGCTTAGCCCAGATCGTGGTGCTGCCTAAAAGCAAGGCCTACGCCGTGGCCGAAACCCTGCGCAGCGAGTTTGTGGTGGAGATTATAGGTCAAGTAAATGAGCGGCCCGCCAATATGGTGAATCCCGATATTCCTTCAGGCACCGTTGAGGTGCTTGCTGAAAATATCAGCATATTGAGCGTCGCCAAAACACCACCCTTTGAGATTGAAGATACCGCTCATATCAACGAGGAAACTCGCCTCAAATATCGTTATATCGACCTCCGCACTCATCGGTTACAAAAAAATATTCGCCTACGCAGCAAATTTGTCCAAAAGGTCCGCAGTTTTCTCTTTGACCAAGACTTTACCGAAATCGAAACACCGCTATTGACTAAATCAACCGCCGAAGGCTCACGAGATTTTATCGTACCCTCACGGCTCCAGCCGGGTAAATTTTATGCCTTACCGCAAAGTCCTCAACAATATAAACAGCTCTTGATGGTGGCTGGTTTTGATCGATATTTTCAGATTGCCCGAGCAATTCGCGATGAAGATTTGCGGGCTGATCGCGGTTTTGAGCATACCCAAATTGATATTGAAATGAGTTTTGTAGAGCGTGAAGATATCCTCAAAATCATGGAAGCCATGATTACACAAACTGTCGAAGGGCTCGGCTTTACAATTAAAGAGAAACCGTTCCCGCGCATCTCTTATACTGAAGCCATGAAAAAATTCGGCGCAGATAAATTTGACCTGCGAACCGAGGAAGATAAGAAAAACGGCATCTTGGCTTACGCCTGGGTTATTGATTTTCCATTCTTCGAAAAAACAGATACCGGCGGCTGGACCTTTACCCACAACCCGTTTTCACAACCGTTACCCGAATATCTCGAGGATCATCTAGTCGGCAACAATATCGAACACATTCTCACCTCGCAGTACGACCTTGTTTGTAATGGTTTTGAAGCGGGGGGTGGGAGTATTCGTGCTCATCAAAGCGAAGTTCTTCAGGCGACGTATCGAAATATGGGTTATTCCGAACAAGAAACACTCGACTCGGTCGGCCATATGCTGGAAGCATTTTCCTATGGTGCTCCACCACACGGAGGAATTGCTTTCGGTGTCGAACGCAACCTCATGAACTTAACCGGCGAAAACTATCTTCGCGAGGTTCAAGCATTTCCCATGACGTCTGGTGGACGAACAGCGGTTATGGATGCACCATCAACGATTGCAGACGAGCAATTAAAGGAGGTTGGGATTGCTCTCCGGAAACCTGCCAAATAGCTATCTTCTGCACCATCGAATCGGTGATCACCGGCCAAGTCGCTTTAAGTTGCTTTTGGCATTTGTAATTTTGGCTCTCGTAGTCGCTGTCCTCTGGCCAAGGCACTCGGCTAGCAAACCGAGTGATAAAGACGCCTTGGCGGCGATCGAACTACCAAATTTACCGACGGTCCTGGCACCACTACCCCAGTTATCAGCTAAACCAAGTAAGATAAATCTGCAGGCCAAAGCGGCTATTTTAATAGATGGGGCGACAGGCACCATTCTTTTTAATCAGAATGGCGAGCAGGCAGTGCCCATTGCTTCAACTACCAAACTCATGACCGCGATCTTAACCCGTGAAAATCTCGACTTAGATAAAGTCGTCACTATTAGCCAAGAGGCTACCTCGATCATTGGCTCGGATATGAGTTTGCGAACAGGTGAGGTGATTACGGTTCGAGACCTATTAGCCGGCCTCTTAATTACCTCGGGCAACGATGCCGCCCATAGTCTGGCGGAAACAGTTAGTCCCACCGTGGCCGAGTTTGTCGCAAAAATGAATGTCATGGCTGGCAAGCTAGGCATGAAAGACACTCGTTATGCCGATCCGGCTGGCCTCGATGATACAGGCCGCTCCACCGCGCGGGACTTGGCAATTGTTGCCCGACAGGCCCTAAAGGATAATGTCTTAGTCGAAATAATGCGCACTAAAGAAATCAGCATTACGAGTACCGATGGGTTGGTTCGCCACGATTTAGTTAATTCCAATCGATTAGTCGGTGAGTATGACTATCCCGGCGCAATTGGTCTCAAAACCGGCTTTACCCCCGAAGCTGGTCACTGTCTCGTCGCCGGCGCCGAGCGCGAAGGCCACCAACTTATCGCTGTTATTCTTCATACCGATGCCAACACGGTCACCGCTTCCGCCATCGAAGCTCGCAAGTTGCTTGACTGGGGCTGGGTTAATGTTTCGTGGAGCCAACCGATTAACTAGGTCAGGACTTACGCACTTTCTCCTTAACCCCAGGGGTTAAAACGCCTGGAAACCCCTGGGGTTTTCCCAAAAGTGCGTAAGTCCTGCAGGTTCATAGGCTATTAGGGGTTTTGATATCCTAAGATAATCCTGTAATAAAACTTGACTTAAAGGCATGCTCTCGCTAGGTTGTAATTAGATATATTAACTAACACGAAATATATAAACAACATTCCCCTAAGAACCTAATCACCTAAAAAGCTAAGAACCTAAAATCAGGAGGGAGAAAGGTCGCCGTGTCGATCTTCGACGAACTCCTCATCACAATCGACGATCAACAAAGCCTAAACACCGAGACACTTAACGGGTTTTTTCCGAACGTTAGTCGTCAACAATTAAGCTCAACAATTGGCCGTTTGATCGGCCGCGGTTGGCTAGCAACACCCAAACTCAATGGTCAGGAAAAATATCAGCTCACCAAAGAGGGGAATGCCTACATAAATGCCGTCCTAGGTGTAATTCGTGTGCGAGAAGAGCCATGGTCTGGCGAGTGGTTTTGGCTAGTCGCTAGCCTACCCGAAAGCAAACGCCGAGAGCGCGACCTCCTCCGAATCGAGCTCAATCGGCAGGGTTTTGGCCGCCTGATAGACGGTCTCTATCTACATCCGCGCGACCAAAAAGTGCTTATTGCTGATCTCATTCGTCGTTTTGGGATTGGCTCATCAGTTTATATCTTTGAGAACAAGCATCTGGGGCAGGGGACTAATCAAATTCTTATTAACCAGGCTTGGAATTGGCCAGTTCTAGCGGCTAACCTAGAATCTTATCTTAAGACAGCACGCCCGGAACTTGAACAAATCATTGCCGACAGCACCAACCTTAGTGATCAAGAGGCACGCGCAAAACTTCGGTTGCAAGCCAAAAAACTGGTCTTTACCTATGGGCAAATTTTAGTCGGCGACCCGAACCTGCCGATCGAGTTTGTGCCAATCAAAAACCCTTATCTTGAAGGTCAACAGTTTTACCAAGAGATTCGACGCTATTGCTACCTGTAGCTAGGTTCTTAGGTTCTTAGATTTTTAGGTTATTAGGAATAACGACAAAGTTCTTAGATTTTTGTATTTTCTTCGAATCACATTCCCCTAAGAACCTAAGAACCTAAGAACCTACACCCTAAGAACCTCCTATACGTGTTTCCAGTTCTGGAGGGCCGAGCTAGCCGCTGCTTGTTCGGCGGCTTGTTTAGAATTACCAGCTCCTTGGCCAATATGTTTCTCCGCTAGAAATACCCCAACTGTAAACTCTTTAGCATGATCAGGCCCTCGTTCAGATAAAACTCGATAATTGGGAGTTATCCCCAGTTGGTCTTGAGAGAGCTCTTGTAATCGACTCTTTGAATCAACATGCCAACCCTTTTCCAGGATCTCGGGTAGACGACCCAAAAGGTTGTGGGTAATAAATTTCTGGGACTCTTTATATCCCAAATCAAGATAAATCGCGCCGATTAATGCTTCAAAAGTATTAGCCAAAATCAAAGCCCGTGATTTACCACCGCTTTTTTCCTCACCTTTAGATAGATAAAGAAGATCGCCTATCTCTAATTCTTGGGCCACGCTGGCCAACATCTGGCCCTTCACTAGGGCACTGCGCCAGTTTGTTAAATCACCTTCCGGATTAGGGTAAGTAGCATAGAGATACTCGGTCACCACGAGTTCTAAAACGGCATCACCCAAAAACTCCAGGCGTTCATTGTGATTTAGAGGAAAGCCCGGATTTTCATTCAAATACGAACGGTGGACAAATACCTGGTGAAGAAGCTCGAGGGATTTAAACTTAACCTTAATTTTCTTTTGAAAATCATTAATAATCGACTCTCGTTCGACTTGGGCTGGGTGCATAATACCTTTCTAGCAGTGGCGTATAACGGATGGTGAGTAACTTTATTTGTCTGCTACTAACTATTCGCTATTCGCCATTCACTATTTGCTATTTGCTTTATCTTGTTTCGGTTCATCATCAGCCGGGTTATAACGCGAGCTTTGTCGATAAATAGTGCCTAGCACGCCGTTGACAAATCGCGAGGTACTATCAGAGCCAAAGGTTTTGCCAAGCTCCACCGCTTCGTTGATCGCCACTTTTGGTGGCACATCTTCGTCATAGAGCAACTCGTAAATAGCCAGGCGCAAAACGGCTTTGTCGATGGAGGCTATCTGATCAACCGGCCACTCTGGCGCAACCTCGCCAATTTTCGCGTCAATCTCGGCCGCATGTAGAACCACGCCGTTTACAATCCGACGAACATAGTCGCTGTCAGCATCATCTTCATAGGCCGCAATGTTACGGGAAGCAATTTCCATCGGCTCGCCACTTGACCTAAAATCCCACTCATAGAGTGATTGCATAGCGATCGAGCGGGATAAGTGGCGGTTCATTAACCCTCCGTTAAGATGGTCGTGGACTGTTTTTTGGGAATGACCAAGCGGTCACCATAATAGCCGCAGGCCTTGCAGACCTGATGCGAAAGCGTTGGCGCCTGACAGTGGGCACACTCGGCGAACTGGGTTTCACTCAAACTTAGATGTGAACGACGGTCGCTCGAACGTTTGTGCGACATGCGTTTCTTGGGCATTGCCATGATTGCCTCCTGTCTAAACTGAACAATAACAGACGTGTATTATCGTTATAATATCACAAAATTGACAATTCGTCCAGGTACAACAATGGTTTGTTTGAGTTCTTTGTCTTTGAGATAGGCACCGACGGTCGGTAACTCTTTTGCTATTTGAATAAGTGTCTCTTTTGGCATTTCCGGCTCTACTTTGAGCTGGCCACGAACTCGACCATTAACTTGCACGGGAATGATAATTGTTTCATCTTTTAATGCCGCCCTGTCAACCTCTGGCCAAGATTCATCAGGGAAGTCCGAAAAGCTAGATTTTTCCCAGAGCTCGTGCGCCAAATGTGGGGCGAAAGGAGCGAGAAGTTGAAAAAATGTTTGCCATGTGGCCTTATCGATTGACGTCTCTTTTTCCAGACCGTTAGTTAAGATCATTAACTGGCTAATAGCCGTATTAAACTGAAAGTTTTCAATGTCGGAAGTGACCTTTTGAATTGTCTTATTGAGTAAATTTTGTAGTCGTTTATTGTCTTCACCTAATCGCTGATCGCTAATCGCTAATCGCTTCGTTAAACGCCAAACCCGTTCCAGCCAACGTCGCACCCCAATCAAACCGTTCGTACTCCATGGTTTACTATCCTGAAATGGACCCATAAACATTTCAAAACAGCGCAGGGCATCAGCGCCATAAAGACTAACCACCTCGTCCGGGTTAACAACATTTCCCCAACGTTTGCTCATTTTACGGTTATCTTCACCCAAAATCAAACCTTGGTTACGCAAGCGAGTAAAGGGCTCACGAAATGTTAAATACCCACCATCGGCGAGAGCCTTCGTCATAAATCGCGAATAGAGTAGATGGAGAACCGCATGCTCGGCGCCGCCCACATACCAATCGACCGGCAACCAATTCTTAACCTCTTCCCGGTCGAAGGCCTGTCTCTGATCATGCGGACTAATATAGCGCAAAAAATACCACGAAGAGTCAACAAACGTATCCATCGTATCGACCTCGCGACGGGCCTGTTTATGACATTTTGGGCAGGTAACTGCATGGTGAAATTCAGTTGAACGCGCCAGGGGTGATTCGCCAGTTGGTCGAAAATCAATGTCCATGGGCAAACGCACCGGTAGCTGGTCCTCCGGGATTGGGATAATCGCAAACTTTTCGCCATTGATTTCTGCCCAGTCTATTTTGGAATTTGGAATTTGGAATTTGGAATTTTCCAAGCAGTTCTGACAATAGACGATTGGTATTGGTGCTCCCCAATAACGCTGGCGAGATACTAACCAATCGCGCAACTTATACTGCACTTTGGGCTGCGCCAAACCCGATTTTTGCAATTCCTCAATAATTTTCGGTCGCGCCTCCGCCGAGGTTAGACCAGTGTAGGCACCCGAATCAATAAGGACGCCATCGTCAGTAAAACAAACTTCAAGCGCCAAGATAGGTTCTTTCTGACGATTATCACTCGGCAGAACGGTCACTTTTAGGGGAATGTCATACCGTTTGGCCATTGCAAAGTCGCGCTCATCATGCGCGTCACCAAAAACAGCGCCTGTCCCATAACCGCCAATCACAAAATCACTAATCCAAATCGGCAATCTCTCCTTTGTTAATGGGTTGAGCGCGTAGGAACCAGTAAAAATGCCCGTTTGATCGACAGCGCTTGTCCGCTCGAGGGGAGTCTTCTTCGTCGCATTCTCGACATAAGTCGTCACAGCTGCGGCCTGCATTGACGTGGTGAGTTCACCAACCAAGGGGTGTTCGGGCGCCAACACCACAAAAGCCGCTCCAAAAATAGTATCAATGCGTGTCGTGAATACTTCAATCGTTTTTGAGCCGCCTTCCATCGGGAAGCTGACCAACGCTCCTTCACTTCGACCAACCCAATTGCGTTGCATGAGTTTAATCGGTTCTGGCCAGTCCAAGTCAGCTAAACCAGTTAAATACTCGTCGGCATAGCTTGTCATCCGAAAAAACCACTGTTCAAGCTCTTTTTGTAAAACAAGACTGTCGCAACGCTCGCACTTGCCATCTTTAACCTGCTCGTTGGCGAGAACTGTTTGGTCTTTTGGACACCAATTAACAGGGGCTTTCGCCCGGTAGGCCAAATCCATTTCGTAAAGTTTCAAAAAAAGCCATTGTGTCCACCGGTAGTAGTCAGGGTCAGACGAGTTAACTTCGCGATCCCAGTCGTAGGAAAGACCAATCTTTTGCATTTGTTGGCGAAAGCGTTCGATCGCTTGATTTGTACTAACAGCTGGGTGAAGCCCTGACTTAATCGCATAGTTTTCGGCAGGCAAGCCAAAAGCATCGTAACCCATGGGGTGAAGGACCTTTTTCCCTCGAGCCCGCATATAACGCGCTAAAATATCGCTGCCAATATAGCCCAGCGGGTGGCCAACGTGGAGACCTTCGCCCGAAGGGTAGGGAAACATATCTAAAATATAAGCCTTGTCAGCGGCGCTGACTGGCCCTGTTATTTGGTAACGCTTGGTTTGCAACCAACGCGCTTGCCATTTTTTATCAACCTGTTGATGGTTAAACCGTTCTTGGTCGGGTCTGTCTTTCATACATGATTATCGTACCTGCTAGCAGGCACGACGTCTAGTTCGGGTGAATCGAGAGATATAGTTGATAATCGTGAGACTCATAATATTATGCTGGTCATCCCCGACAGGAAGGCATCAGTCGTTCCTGATCGGGGATCCAGAAACGGTCGAGGCCTGGATTCCCGATCACAGTCGGGAATGACAAGATACGGTTCGATTATTTTTTGATTTACGCTAGTTAATGAATTTGTTTAGTGAGCTAGATTGTATTATTTT
>ERZ1292633.4628-Hain-H41-02um-R1-4628-length-12698-cov-4_pt1 | contig 12698 bp, 13 predicted proteins | sample MGYA00564406_ERZ1292633 | MGnify/ENA primary metagenome ERZ1292633 (study PRJEB36523, sample SAMEA6512639) | groundwater metagenome | collected 2019-01-08 | study: AquaDiva: Metagenomics assemblies of 32 groundwater samples
AGCGAAATTTTCGCAAAGAACGCGCCGGAGCGCGTTCCGCGGCGGTTATTCCGCCGCTCCGTTTTCGTGACTGTGGGGGTGAGCGCTCTTCTCGAGAGGATTCTTGAGGGTGAGCACCTTGCGGCCGGCGTAAGTTCCGCAGCTCTGGCAGGCGTTATGCGGCATGATCGGCGCTTTGCACTGCGGGCAAGCGGCCAAAACCGCTTTCTTGAGCGCAAAATGCGCGGCGCGGCGCCTCTTATGCGAACTGGTTCGGCGGTGTCCAGGAAGACCCATAGCAGTGAGAATTATTGCAACTAGAGTGTAGCCGAAGCCATGAAAGCTGTCAATGGAGAGAAGAAACGACGTTCTGGCGTCCCCGCTCGTCGACGATCATGGCGATGGCGAAGGCAAAAAAGATAAAGCTGAAGGCGAAAGGGATTTGCACGCCGAAGATCATGAGAGCCATTCCGACCAAAGTCGGCAAAGTCACGGCGACGCATCCGAAAGCCAGCCATTGGCGATACGTCAGGGCCGTGCCGGCGATCCGGCCGATGGCGAAAGCCGCGACGCCGAAGACGACGGCGTAGACCAGCGAGGAAACGAACAGCCCGATGAAATAGCCCAGCGCGACCAGGACCGCGAGCAGGGCGGCGAGCGGCGGAGCATACGTCCCGAAGGCGCCGATGATTCCGGCTTTGGTGATTTTAACGTCGGGAAATTCTTTGAGCGAATAGACTCGCTGTTCGAACTTCGATTTTCTGACGAAGACCGAATTTCTTCCGATGACGACGCCGTTGGCGGAGAGTTCGTTTTCAGGCAGGTCGAGACCTTCGATCGAGGCGTCGATGATCAGGGGGGATGCGGCGTTGCCGAGATTCAACGGGGAATCGACGTTGGCGCTGAAAACGCCGCGGCTGACGGCAAACTCGGCGCCATCGGGAATCTTTTGGCCGATGGTCTGGCGCAATTCCTTGGCGGCGACCAGAAATGACGGCGCGAACATGAGTCCGGCCGTGACCGAAATCAACAGGCAAAACTTCGCCAGGTATGCCAGCGACGCGGTCCAGGGACGCGATCGCACGATCCGATACCAGTCGAGGTCGTAACAACTGCGGATGACCGTCGAGAGAAAATGTCCGATGGCTTTGAGGGCGCGCATGGGCGTTGGTGCGATCACGTTAAACGAGAGCGACCGAGGCGATTCCGTCTTTTTCTTCCTTGAAGCGCATGATGCGCACGCCTTGGGTGTCGCGACCGATGGTCGGCACCGAGGCGGCGGGCAGGCGGATGACCTGGCCCTTGTCGGAAATCACCAGAAGGTCGCGCTCTTCCTTGCCGTTGATCACCATGGCCATGACGATCTGCCCCGTCTTCTCGGTGATGTGGGCGGTCTTGATGCCCGAGCCGCCGCGGCCCTGGGTCTTGTAATTCTCAAGGCCGGTGCGCTTGCCATAGCCGTTGTCCATGATGATCATCAGGTGGAAATTCGATTTCTTGGACGATTCCGGCTCGACCACGTCGACGCCGACGATCCGGTCTTTGCCTTTCAACCTCATGCCGCGGACGCCGGCGGCCGAACGGCCCATCGGACGGATCTCTTTTTCCTTGAAACGTACCGACTGGCCGTTGGCGGTCACCAGGACCACATCATCGCCGCCCGACGACGGTTTGACCCACTCAAGGACGTCATCCTCGCGGAGTTTGATGGCGATCAGTCCCGAACGGCGGACGTTCTCGAACTCGCTCAACTCGCATTTCTTGATCACGCCCTGGCGCGTCGCCATGACCAGGAACTTCTGTTCCTCGATCTCCTCGCCCGAAAGCACGGCGGTGACTTTTTCGTTCGGCGCCAGCTGCAGGAAATTGACCAGCGCCTGGCCCTTGGCGGTGCGCGATGCCTGGGGCACGTCGTATGCCTTGAGCTGGAAAACGCGGCCGCGCGAAGTGAAGAACAGCAGGTCGGCGTGGGTCGTCGTCGAGAAAAGATGTTCGACCAGGTCGTCTTCCTTGGTGGTGACGCCGGCCACGCCCTTGCCGCCGCGCGACTGCGTTCGGAAAGTGTCCGGCGGCAGGCGCTTGATGTATCCGTCGGCGGTGATCATGACCACCGTCGGCTCGTTCGGAATCAGGTCCTCGGTCGAGAACTCCTTGACCCCGCCGGCGACGATCTGGGTCCGGCGCTCGTTGCCGTACTTTTCCTTGACCTCATTGGTCTCCTTCTGGATGATGCCGAGGATTCTTTTCGGCGAACGCAGGATCGCCTCGAGTTCCTTGATGAGATCGAGTTTCTCCTTGAGTTCATCCTCGATCTTCTTGCGCTCGAGGTTGGCAAGCTGCTGGAGGCGCATCTCGAGGATGGCGGTCGCCTGAACCTCGTCGAGCTTGAATTTTTTGATCAAATTGAGCTTGGCCTCGTCCTTGTCATAGGAAGCCCGGATGGTCTTGATGACCGCGTCGAGATTGTCGAGCGCGATCTTCAGACCTTCGAGGATGTGGGCCCGATCCTTTGCTTTTGCCAAATCGAACTCGGTGCGCTTTTTGACCATCTCCTGGCGATGCGCCACGTAATATTCGAGGGTCGTTTTCAGATTCAAAACGCGCGGCTGGAGGCCGTCGACCAGGGCCAGCATGTTGACATGGAAAGTCTCCTGGAGCTGGGTCAGCTGGAACAGACGGTTCAAAACTTTTTTGGGGTAGGCGTCTTTCTTGAGTTCGATGACGACGCGGACGCCTTCGCCCGACGATTCGTCGCGCAAATCCTTGATGCCTTCGATTTTTTTCTCATGCACCAAGTCGGCGATCTTCTCGATCAGCGTCGCCTTGTTCACCTGGAACGGCACCTCGCTGATGATGATCCGGAATTGGCCGCTCTTCTCTTCGACGATCTCGGTCTTGGCGCGCATCACGATGCCGCCGCGGCCCGACTCGTACACCTGCTGGATGTCCTTGCGGTCGTAGATGATGCCGCCGGTCGGAAAATCCGGGCCCTTCACGAACTGCATCAGGTCGGCGACGGTGGCGTCGGGATTGTCGATCAGGAGATTGGTGGCGTCGCAAAGTTCGCCGAGATTGTGCGGCGGAATGTTCGTGGCCATGCCGACGGCGATGCCGACGCTGCCGTTCAGCAGCAGGTTCGGCAATTTCGACGGCAGGACGCTCGGCTCCTTGTAGGAGCCGTCGTAGTTGGGCACGAAGGGAACCGTTTCCTTGTCGATGTCGAGCAAAAGTTCCTCGGCGATCGGCGCCAGTTTGCACTCGGTGTAACGCATGGCGGCGGCGGCGTCGCCGTCCATGTCGCCGAAGTTTCCCTGGCCCCAGACCAAGGGATAGCGCAGCGAAAAATCCTGGGCCATGCGGACCAAAGTGTCGTAGATGGCCGAGTCGCCGTGCGGGTGATATTTGGCCATGACTTCGCCGACCACGAAGGCCGACTTCTTGAATTTGGAAGTCGACTTCAGGCCGATGTTCCACATGCCGTAAAGCACCCGGCGGTGCACCGGTTTGAGTCCGTCGCGGACGTCAGGCAGCGCCCGGCCGATGATCACCGACATGGCGTAGTCCAGGTACGATTCCTGGACCTCGTCGCTGATCGAGCGGGGTATCACTTTGCCGACTCCGGATCCCGGTCCGGGGCTGGTTTGCATCGGAAGTTGTTGCTGGTCTTTCTTCATGGCTATGAGTTCCGGAGGGCGGCCTTCAGGCCGCCTGGCGGGCATAACGGCCCGCCTCCTAATTCGGTTGCGTCTCGAGTTTCTGCTTGAGCGCTTCGACGCCCGCGGCGGCCGCTTGGGCCTTCGGGTCGGTTACATTGTCCAAACGGTTCTTCAAGCGAGCCAGGCTGTCGGAAAATTCTTGTCGCGAGGCCGCGCTCTTGGCTCGAATAGATTCCCAATCGGCGTTCTGACGAGCGCCGAAGAACGAAAAATCGCCCATCTGCGCCGGCAAAAGCATGGCCCACAGGGCGACGATCACGGCCATGGTACCGCCGACCGCCAGCCACAGGGCAAGATGCCTCTTGCCTTCATCGGGATCATGATGGCCTTCGCGATGCTCCGGCATACCTCTTATATATACCTCATGCCAGGTCCAGGAGCACGATCTGCGTCTTCTCCTGCGGCAGGTCCTTGTCGGTGATCTTGAATTTGGGCAGCGGTTCCGGCTTGCTCACGCCCATGGCTTTGAAAAAGGCGTCGACGCCGTCGAGATCCTTCATGCCCGGGGTGCGGTAGTGCATCGGGATGATGATCCGCGGCTCGAGCTGGCCGACGATCTCGACCGCCTGCTTGGCGTTCAGGACGTCGCCGCCTCCCACCGGAACGAACAGGATGTCGATGTTGTGGAACTCCTCCATGTGCCTGTCCTCGAGCGGATGCTTGAGGTCGCCGAGATGGACCGCGTGGATCCCGCCGGCGGTGATGTAGTACATGGTGTTCAACCCCTTCTCCTTGCCCTCGACCATGTCGTGAAAGGTCGAAACGCCGGTGACGAACATGCCTTTGACTTCGTACTCGCCCGGGCCGTCGATGACGAACGGCTCGCCGCTGACCGCGCCGAGATTGTTGTGATGGGCGTGGTCATGGCTGACGGTGACGATGTCGGCTGCGAGCGAGCGCGGAAGTTTGAGATCGCCGTCGGACTCGAAAGGATCGGTCAGCAAAGTCACCTCGGCGTCGCGGGTTTTTTCCTGGATTTTGAAACACGAATAACCGTGCCAGGTGATGATCATATGCAACGGAAGATTAGCATGGGGTGGGCCAATTGGGAAGAGTCAGAATATCCGAGCTTATTCATCATGAAAGAGCCAAAAATCATTCTTTAGACGATTTTCGAGGCCGAACGCGTCACCATGCCGAAGAATGCCCAGATATGATTGCAATGTCGCATAATGGGGCGCGACGCGGATTCGCTGCAGCATCCTCCGCTTGGTTTTGGTCCTTAGAACGGCGTGATCGGAAAAATGCACCCAGCCCAAAAAATCGACGCCGGAGGCGATGGTCCTGATGCTGACCTTGGACGGATGAAGCCGTAACAGAAGACTTTTCAACAAGAAATCTCGGGCTTGAAATAATATTTTTTCTAACGCCCGACTATCGTCGGACAAAAAAACGAAGTCATCGGCATAGCGTATATAAAATCTCCAGTGCAGATCGTGTTTTACGAACTGATCGAAAACATCCAGATAAATGTTCGACAGGAGCTGTGAAGTAAGGTTGCCGAGCGGAAGTCCTTTGTCGGGATCAGTATGGAAGCTGGCGATCACGCGCCAAAGGAGATCAATGATACGCTCGTCCGCAATTCTCCGTCGTAAAATCACCATCAATACCTCATGGTCGATGCTGGCGAAGAACTTCCGAATGTCGCATTTCAAAACCCAACATGTCCTGGTGTGATTACGGCTCACCCGCCGAGCCATGAATCGAAAACGCCGCAAAGCGCGGTGCAACCCCTTGTCACGCTGGCATGAAAACGAGTCAGCAATAAATGCTCGGGCAAAAAAAGGATACAGCTTACGATGAATTGCGTGATGCAGCAGGCGATCGCGCACCGATGCCTTATGAATGATCCTTGGTTTCGGATCGTTGATCGAAAATTGTTGGTAAGGTCCGTGGCGATACTCACCGCTGACAAGCTCTAGATGCAAAGCCGACAGTTCGTCACCGAGTCTTAGCTGGAATTCCTGAACGTCTTTCTTATTCCGCTTGCCCGATATAAACTCCCGCCAGGCTTCGCAAAGATTTTCTAAAGAAACCACGTCCTCAAAACTCAAAGGACATTTTTTAGACGCATCTATGGTTAATACCCCCCCCCCCGACGCAAACTCACCGACCGAACTGCCCATACTCAAGAAATTAACCGATGCCTATAAGCTCTGGCATGGATTCCTCCAACAACTGCCCCGTCTCTCACGATACACGCTCGGCGCGAAGATCGATGCCCTCGCGGCCGAGACGATCGAGCTCGCGTTATTAGCCGGTTACGCCAACCGCGCTCAAAAACTGCCGATCGTGCAAAAAGCCAGTACCAAACTCGATACCCTCAAGCTTTTCATCAAGATCGCCTGGGAACTGAAATTGCTCGACTCCAAACATTACGCCGCGCTCGTCGCCCCGCTGGCGGAGACTGGCAAGATGATGGGCGGCTGGCTCAAGCAGCTAGCGAAAGAGGCGAACTGATGCAGTTCGCCTCTTCGTTTCTTTTTGCACATCATCAGGAGGAAGCAGCCGACATTGCTGTTGCAGTTAAGGTCGTTCCAGTCGTTGCAGTTCAGGCCGTTCTCGTTGAAGTTGCCGGCAATCAGCCGATTGCCATCCTCGTGGAAATGTACGGCGAGCCATCCATGGCACCGCTCCTCGACTGTTCTTGGAGCTGAACGGCATTCGGAGTCTCGCACTCCTTAACTCGCCGCACGGGGTGTGCAAAAGAATCCTTCGGACCGGCGGCATGCGCTCGCCCCGCCCATAAGCAGTGGCGATTCTGATGCGTGGCCTTTCCTGCACTGCCGGCTGGCATCCTTGGCTGCCAGCATCTTTCGACGCAGATTGTAATCATACCAAATTAAAAGACCCTGCATATTCTGCAGGGTCCAAGAACCAAGGAATCAAAGACCGACGAAAGACCAAGGGGCCTAGCCTCCAAGGTCCTCCACCCCCAGGAGGAAGCAGCCGACATAGCTGCGGCCGTCAAGGTCGTACCAGCCGCCGCAGTCCAGGCCGTCCTCGCTGAAGTAGCCGGCAACCAGCCGACTGCCAACCTCGTGGAAAGTATCCGTGGCCGCATAGTTGAACCGGAGCGGCACCCGCTCTCCCGTGCGCTGAAAGTGTGCCAGGATGAGGGCATGGATGAGCGCGGCCGAGCCGAAGCTCGTGCCGTGGTGCTGGTGCAGGCCATGTTTCTTCCGCAGATCGGCCCGCAAGGCGGCCATCTCACTCGCAGTCTTGTTCAGACTGCCCTCGGCCAAACGCGGCACCCAGAAGACCAGGCTGTTGATGGTCGGCTCGTCGTTCTTGAGCCGCCAATCCTGGAGGTACTTGAAGTTCTGGAAGCACGGGCCAGCCTTGGGCGCATGAGCCCTGAGGCTGAAGCCGGCCTTGACCCGCCAGGCCACTGGGCCGGTGTAGCCGACTGCGGTGGCATAGGCCCGCCATTTGGCCGTGGCCTCAACGAACTGGGGGAACTGGGCCGCCACCTCTGCGTCCGAGAGAGCGGTGACGTAGGTGTTATCGGCCCGTGACGAGGCGCATGCCGCCAGGAACTTCTTGAGACCGGGCCGATTGCCGGAGTCGGTGAGTGCCAACAGTTCCGGGTCAGTCAGATCATTGCCCAGACCAAGCAAAGCACGAGTGGTGGCGGTTTCCATGACGAACTTCTTTCCACCCCGAAGGGCAGTACTTCCAACCAGGCGGCCAGAAGGCTCCTTTGTGAAGGAACGTTTCAAGGTACCTTATTTTACTTAAAAAGTCAAGGTTATAGCTTCATCTCGAAGGATCTGCTCCCTCAACAGGAAGCCGCGATTATAGCCACTGGTCTTGCCATTCGACCAAACCACCCGATAGCAAGGAATTTTTGGGGTCGTTATTCTTCTTCAAGATATTCAAGGTCTGTCCCTTTGGGGACAGACCTCCGAATGAAAAACCTCGGCTTTATGCCGAGGGTCGGAATCATGTTCAGCCGGAGCCTTTCGCTTTTTCGCGTTCAAGCAACTTATTGAAGACCGCCTCCGGCACGACTGCCCTGACTTTGTCCTCCCAGCCTTCGTAGCCGATGAGGCCGCGGACGAAGCCCGAGCTCATGGTGTTGAATTCGCGCGGCGCGGTCAGGAAGACGGTGGTCAGCTCCTTGGCCCAGTCGCCGTTCACATAACGCATCTTCATCTCGAACTCGAAGTCGGCGGCGTCGCGCATGCCGCGGACCATGTAGGTCGCGCCGACCTGTCGGGCGTAATCGACCAGGTACTTGTTGCCGCTGCTCACGACCTTGAGATTGGAGATGTCGCCGAAGCTCGCCCGGAGCATGGCGATCCGTTCCTCGACCGTGAAATTCGGCTTCTTGTCGGGGTTGGTGCCGATGGCGACCACCAGCTCATCGAAGAGCGCGGCAGCCGTCTTGATGATGTAGCCGTGCCCGTTGGTGGGCGGATCGAAACTTCCTGCGTAGACGGCGCTGCGCATGACATCCTCCTGGATCGCCTGGGTTGATGGGGCGACTCGGCAGGATACCGCAACCGGACATCAATGTCAATCGTGAACGTCACAGCCCGAAACCGGGTACAGAGAAAAGAAAAAACGCCGTCAAATGACAGCGCTCTACGAGTTTCTGCTCCGTTCTTGCACGTCCTTGGCCGTCGGGCCGAAGGAGGTAAAACGGACCGGGACACGCAGGAGGTGTTGAAGCGTCCGAACGTGCCGTTCCGCTTCCGTCTCGTATGCGTCCGACCCTTTGGACCTTCGCACGTTGGCATGCACGGCCAGGAGGCGCTTGGCCAGCCGTTCCTGGTGATCCAAGTCGCGCGGCGGACCGAGCTTGATATCGCTGACCAGGTTCTGGCTGTGAGGATTCCGGCGCTCGAACAGTGCGCCATCGCCATCCTGCGGCAGAAGTTCATAGTCGTCGACCCAGCTCCAGCAATCGCCGGCTTCATGGATGCGATCCAGGCAGGTGACGGCCAGGGCATCAACGCCGCCGCAGGCCGCGATGGCGTAGCGGGTGGCGACGCAGTCGAAATGCCCGACTCGGAACTGGCGCTGCCAGTCATGCATGACGTTGTGGGCGTCGGGCAGCGCGGCCGTGAGTTCCGCGTCCTCGGTCATGAATGGACCGGGACCATGGCGCACGGCGTAGGCACGAACGACGCCGATTCTGTGCCGTTCGCCGTCATGGCCGCACTCGTCGAGCAGCGTCATGGCCGGCTCGAAGGTGCAGGTGCCGTAAGTCGTGTAGGGATGAAAGCCGCGCCACTCGTCGAGAAGCACGCCCTGCGAAGACTCGAACACGACCGTGCCCCGTCCGAGGATCTCCTTAAGATGCTCGTCTGGCACGATCTGGGCGGTCCTGGCGAATTCCGAGAACAGCTCAAGGACCATGCCGATCATCCGTCGATCCTCGAAGTAACTGAGGTACTGGGCGGCGTCCGGATGGCCATGCATGGTGGCGACGATCTCGGCCCGCTTTTTCTCCCAGATCATCCGCAGCTTGCGGCCGGTCAGCGGGATATCCAGCAGGTCGCCGGCGCGGAGCGCCATCGTAGGATCATCAATGGAATCCTTGACGGTCTCGCCGATGCCCATGCCGACGCTGCCGTGGCGGGCATCGCCGCGCGCCAGTTCGCGCAACCGGTTGGCGGCGCGTTGGAATGGCGTGATCGTCAACGCGTTGGCGCTGATGAAAGTTCGGCGCAAAATGTCGCTGACACCCTTGCGCCGAAGCGTCGCCGCCTCGGCCATCATCGCCAGCGGGCTCAAGAGCATGAAACGGCTCAAGAACGTCTGGACGTTGGGCATGAAACTGCCCGAGCCGAACTGCGAAAAGGTGTGGTGGCGGCCGTCATCGGCATAGACGTTGTGCGCCGCCTGCGGACCGCCGATCCGGATGACAGTATGCGCCCGGCGGGTCCGGACCAGGTAATTGGTCATCTGACCCTTGCCGCAGTCGCCGTTGCCGAGGTCGTTCACCATGTAAGCTTCGCGCGTTTCCATTGGGGAACCTCCGGTGAAGAGAACGGTTGTCCCGCGACGGGATCGTCGAAAGGACGTTCGACGATACCAGTTTTTCGCGCCCCGGTCAAGCCTTCGGAAATAAAAAAGACTCTGCAAGAGCAGAGTCTGGTGAAGCCTTCTAGCGGCGCCGGTTCCCGCTCTTTCCTTGGCCGGACGGAGAACGGGTCTCGCCGGCCCGGCGCACTTTGCCGCCGCGATCGAGCGAGGCGGCGTAGGGCGCAACCGCGCGGATGATGCGGTTGATCTTGGCCTCGTCGCAGCCCATGGCCTCGAGCGACTGACTGACTGCGCTCAGGTCGGTCAGCACGCCCTCGGTCAGGCCGATGATGACCGCGCAGGCGGTGCATGCGTCCTCATGCGTTTCCAGACAGATGACGTTGTCACCGAGCAGATTCCGCCACTCGCGCTCGCAATTCCGTCGGCGGTATTCGTCGGGAATCAGGAAAAAGCAGTGGAATTTCTGATTGGCTTCGGCCACGATCTCCGGAAACGGGATGTCACGGTCGAGCTTGTCGCCGATGACCTGCTCGACCTCGCGGGCGCGAACGCCCCACGGGAAGGGCGGTTCGTCACCGAAGGTGAACATGTAACCCTTGAGGCCGTCCTTCTCATAGCAGTCGCAGGACGCGTGCCTGGCCGCGACGTAGAATGGCAGCTCATAGGATTCGCCGGGAATGCTTCCGCCGCCGCCCTGAATGAAAAGCGACGTCAGGTCCTGGTCGATCAGGTGGGCTTCGCCTTCAAACTGCCCGACCTGGAGCGGAGCCTGCGCGCCGGCGCCAACGTCGTTGACGCCGACGATCATCGGCTGCGGGCTCTCCAGAAACCCGCCCTTGAGCACCAGCTCCAGAAAGTGCGGCATGTCGACCGTGGCCCAGTAGTGCGGAATGTCGCCCATGGATCCGGAGTCGTCGGCCACCATCATGATGGGCCGCGCCTTCGGATGCTTGGTGCTGTACCGGCACTCCCGGAACTTGAGGCCGTAGGGATTGAGCCGCGGATTCAGGCTCCTTCCCCTGAACACTTGCTCCGTAGGCAGATTGACGCGTGCTTGGGTCAACGCCTGATGCGCTTCGTTATCGTAATGACCTTTTGCCATGACATCCTCCGTGTGCCGCGGCGTGTGCCGAGGCGTTTTGGTTTCCCGACGATCAGCGTGACCGCCGGGGCATTGCGAACGGGTGGTAGCGTCGCGGTCCGTAGACCGATTCGGCGACCTTCCCGAAATCCTGTTCAATCTCGATCGCGGTCATTACGCGCTGCGGCTTCGGCGTCGGGCCGTACCCGCCGTGATGTCTCAGGTAATCGGCGATCGGCGCCGGAACTTTGACCGGAACCGAACCTGTGGCCGGATCTCCGCCCAGCAATGCGATCATGCAGCGCGCCGACATGATGATATCGGTGATCCAGGTGACTCTTCCACCATCCCAAACGCGGCTCGGATAGAAGTCGCGGCCGGCGGTGCTGAAGACCTGAAATGTCTCGCCGTCGTGGACGGCGTAAGCCCAGTCCAAAAGCGTGACGGCATGGTTCAATGGTTGGATCAGGATGTGCTGGGGCAACACCGCGCCGTGGGCGATGTCGTTCATGTGGATCCAACCCAGCAGCATCAGCGTCCGCTTCCACATCCAGACCATGGTCTCGGGGTCGACGCCATCGGGATATTCCTTGAGGACATCGGCCAACGTCCAGTCGTGGAGGTTCTTGTAGCGGAAGACGGTCGCCGGACGGCTGATGCCATCATGCGTCTCGATCTCTCCCGTCGCCACCACTTCCGGAATGATCCGGGTGAAGTGATGGGCACCGGCGGCAGTGCTCTTGGCGAGATCACGCAATGCTTCGGCCTCGCGGGCCATCAGATCGGCGTCCGCCATGGCGGCGCAAATTTTGATGACCACGGCCTCGGTCGGCTGGTTGTCCCAGAAAGCGCGGTAGACCGACGACTTGTCGCCCTGGCCGATGAGTCCCTCGACGAGGTACGTCCGACCGTCGATCTCAAGACGCTTGGCGTCGGGATTGCGGCGGCGGATCGGCCTGGGCTGCGGCGGGACGTTGGTGATCTCGCGTTCCAGCATGAATTCGGCGGCCTTGGCTGCGATCTTGTTGAGGTCGGCGTCTTTATCCAAGCCTTTGCCGGTCGCCAGGAATTCCGGCGCGGCCAGCGGCGACGGCAGAATACGCAGTCGCAGATTGCAATAGGCCAGGAACGCCGCCGGTCCGATTTTTGCGGACGACAGCGCCCGCGCGATGCGCGGCGACAGGTCACCGGCCCAGTCGAGCAGCGGTTTGGACGCAAGCGGAATCTTCTCCCCGGGGACTGACCGCAGATCGTAGTCCGTTTGTGGTTCGACCAGGCGGCCGTCGGTCCAGGCGATGGTACGCAACGCCATGGGAACCAGTGCAACGACGCCATCCTTGCAGAACGGACACGCCGACCCGGCAGGCAGCGAAGAAATCTTGCCGCCGGCGCTTGCCAGCGGAAACTCGCCGCATCCGACGCAGGCTGGGGTGAACGGACTGACCAAACTGGCCAGTTCGGCGAACACCTCGCTGTTTTGCACTGATCCGCAGATCCGTTCGATCTTCTCGGAAGTGGTCTTTTGCAGGTCACCGAACGTAGGAAGGTCGCCATAGTACTTCTCCATGACCTCCTTGGCGGTCGACCTGCCTGTCCAGCGGCTCAGCATCAGCCGAAGCGCGCTTTTCATTGACTCGGGAACCAACACGGCTCTGACATCAAGAGAGGTGTCCATGACAATCCTTTCTTTCGGTTGTTAGGGAGCGGCCCCCGCGACTCGTATATAAAGAAGCAGGAGACCTCGGACCTTAGCACCGTAATTTAAGGCCGTCAACCCCTTGACAGCGGATCCTTCAAATGCTAAGTTTCCGCCTCGTGCCGCCGTGTGGGTCGGCACGTCAACCGGAACTCCCACACAGAGTTCCCTGACAAGGAGAAAAGCGATGAGCGAAGAGGAATGCCGTCCCGAATGTGAAAAGGAGCGG
>ERZ1292633.4629-Hain-H41-02um-R1-4629-length-12697-cov-6_pt1 | contig 12697 bp, 11 predicted proteins | sample MGYA00564406_ERZ1292633 | MGnify/ENA primary metagenome ERZ1292633 (study PRJEB36523, sample SAMEA6512639) | groundwater metagenome | collected 2019-01-08 | study: AquaDiva: Metagenomics assemblies of 32 groundwater samples
CAGCGCGCCGGCGTTGACGATGCCCATGTCCATGCCGGCCTTGATGGCGTGATAGAGAAAGACAGAGTGCATCGCCTCGCGCACCGGGTTGTTGCCGCGGAACGAGAACGACACGTTGGACACGCCGCCCGAGATCAGCGCATGCGGCAGATTTTGCTTGATCCAGCGCGTGGCCTCGATGAAATCCACCGCGTAGTTGTTGTGCTCCTCGATCCCGGTCGCGACCGCGAAGATATTTGGGTCGAAAATAATATCTTCGGCCGGGAAGCCGACCTTCTCCGCGAGCAGTTTGTAGCAGCGCGCGCAGATTTCCTGTTTGCGTTGCCGTGTGTCGGCCTGGCCTTTTTCATCGAAGGCCATGACGACGACGGCCGCGCCGTAGCGGCGGCAGGCGCGCGCGTGCTCGATGAATTTTTCCTCGCCTTCCTTGAGCGAAATCGAGTTGACGATCGGTTTGCCCTGGGTGCGCTTGAGGCCGGTTTCGATCACGCTCCACTTGGAGGAGTCGATCATCACCGGCACGCGCGATATCGCCGGCTCCGAGGCGATCAGGTTGAGGAACAGGCCCATCGCGGCCTCGCCGTCGAGCATGGCCTCGTCCATGTTGATGTCGATCACCTGTGCGCCGTTCTCGACCTGCTGGCGCGCCACGTCAAGCGCCTTGTCGTATTCGTTGTTGAGGACGAGCTTCTTGAATGCCGCCGAGCCGGTGACGTTGGTGCGCTCGCCGACGTTCACGAACATCGAGTCGTCGGCGATGTTGAGCGGTTCCAGGCCGGACAGCCGGCAGGCCGGCGCAATCTTCGGAATGGCGCGTGGCCGGACGTCGCCCACGGCCTTGGCGATGGCGGCGATATGCGGCGGCGTGGTGCCGCAGCAGCCGCCGACAATGTTGAGGAAACTCGACTCCGCCCACTCGCGGACGTGCCTGGCCATGAACTCGGGCGATTCGTCGTAGCCGCCGAACTCGTTAGGCAGGCCGGCGTTGGGATGGCTCGATACGTGCACGTTGGCGACGCGCGCCATCTCTTCCACGTACTGGCGCAATTGGGTCACGCCGAGCGCGCAGTTGAGACCGATGCTGAGCGGGTTGGCATGCGCCAGCGAATTCCAGAATCCCTCGGTCGTCTGGCCGGAAAGGGTGCGGCCCGAGGCATCCGTGATCGTGCCGGAAATCATGATCGGCAGACGCAGGCCATGGTTCTCGAAGTACTGATCGATGGCGAAGAGCGCCGCCTTGGCGTTCAGTGTGTCGAAAATGGTTTCGACCAGGATGATGTCGGACCCGCCGTCGATCAACCCGCGCAGCGATTCGGTATAGGCCGCGACCAGCTGATCGAAGGTAACGTTGCGAAAGTCCGGATTATTCACATCCGGTGACAGCGAGGCGGTGCGGTTGGTGGGTCCGAGCACGCCGGCGACGAAGCGCGGCTTGTGCGGATTCTTCTTCTCGAATTCGTCAGCCACGGCGCGCGCCAGGCGCGCGCCTTCGCGGTTCAATTCGTAGGCCAGTTCCTCCATCTTGTAATCCGCCATGGAGATGGACTGGGAATTGAAGGTGTTGGTTTCGAGAATATCCGCCCCGGCTTCGAGATAGGCGGCGTGGATGTCATGGATGATCTTCGATTGCGTCAGCGTCAGAAGATCGTTGTTGCCCTTGACCTCGTGCGCCCAGGCGGCGAAGCGTTCTCCACGGTAATCCTTTTCCTCCAGCTTGTAGCGCTGGATCATGGTGCCCATGGCACCGTCCAGGATCAGAATCCGTTCTTTAAGGAGAGTTTCGAGCCGCGACAGGCGTTCGCGGCGCGCGCTGTCGGGGACGGCGTAGGGGCGTTGCGGCATTCGACGGGTGATAATGCATTATTTAATTTAGTGACGTGAAGTGTACCGGAAACCTCAGGCCTGTGCCTAAAACGACAACCCCGCCGGAGGCGGGGTTGTCTGGTGCACCACGGAGATTGCCGGCGGTTTATGCCGCCTTGTTTCCGTACCTGGCTTTGGCCGCGCGCGCGGCCTGGGCCTCCGCGGGCGCGTAGGCCTGGCCGGACCAGAGCATCGAGTAGGCGATTTCCTCGTTGCCGTTCTCGCACAGCTCCAGAACTTTTTTGAATAACGGCTGGAAGGTGTCGCTGCGATGCGACTGCTCATGTTCCTCGAAGGAGCGCCAGAAGGTCACGATCAGCGCCTCCTTGTCCTTGAGCGGATTCGCGACCGCCTGGCCGATGGTCGAGCCCTCGTTCGAGATGGCACCGCTGTTCAGGGCGACGAAACCGCCGACGAAGCCGGTGTCGGAGTGATAGGTTTTCACGTTCTCGCACAGCATGGCGACGCGTTCCTGCAGGTCGTCCACGGTGAATCCGGGTTTGAGTAAAACCCGGTTGACCGTGACCACGCCATCCGACGGAAAGCCGTTAATCAGTTGAGTCATGTTTGGATACCTCCTGATAATCAGATAGAGCCGGTACTTTTTTGGGTAACAGGCCGTATATCAGCGATTAACAACGCTTATGACTATATAATAACATACTAATATAGTCAAGTATTATGGGGGCATAAAATAGGGCATCAAGGGCGCCGTGAGTCGGCCCGGAAATTTACCGAGGCATGATGAAGGCGTCTGAATCTATCCCGAAATATAGGCAGGGTGGGCACCGCCCACCGTCGGACAACTGGCGAAGCGTGTTGGTGGGCAATGCCACCCTACGAACTGACGGGAGGGGTATCTGCACATCTCGGAATCATGATTCGTGTAGCGTGCGCCATGCGCACGACCGGGCCAATCACACCCCATCAATCCGTGCGCGCGGCGCACGCTACCGGCATGTAAGGATGTTAGGCAGAAACGCTACACATCAATAGACCGGGCCGTCAGACCCAGCTGCAGAATACGCTGGATGAAATCCTCGTAACTGAGCCCGGTCTTGATGGCCGAGAGGCTGCAATCCTCGTCGCGGGCGATCCCGGGGTTGGGGTTCGCTTCGAGAACATAGAACTCGCCTTCCGCCGTCACGCGCAGGTCTATCCGGCCGTAGCCATTCATGTCGAGCAGATGGTAGACGCGCTTGCAGAGGTGATTGATGCGCTCGGTCATGCCATCCGGGAGGTTGCGCGCGAACTGGTATTCGATGCCCCAGCGCTCGCGGTACTTGTCGTCCCACTTGACCTTGTAGGTCGCCATCTGCGGCGTTCCCGGTTCGGAATTGCCAAACACCAGCTCGCGGATGGGCAGCACTTCCAGCTTGGCGTTGCCGAGAACGGTGACGTAGAGTTCACGACCATTGATGTACTGCTCGGCGATGGCGTCGCCGTGAAGTTTCTCGTGGATCAGTGCCACGCGCTCGCGCAGCTGGGCTTCGTTCTCCACGTACGATGCCTTGGCAATGCCGACCGAGCCTTCCTCGGTCAGGGATTTGACAATGAGAGGGTAGCTGAACTTGCGCCGCCGGCTGATCTTGCGCCCGAGCCGGAACACGTCGAAGTCCGGAACGCCGATGCGATGATAAGTCAGAATCATTTTGGTCAGCGCCTTGTCGCGCGCCAGCAGCAGCCCGCGCGGATTGCAGCCGGTATACGGGATGCGCATCATCTCGAAATAGCTGACGACGTAGTAGTCGAAGGCGCTGTTGCCGGCGAAGTCCTCCAGCAGGTTGAACGCGATGTGCGGCTTCCACTCCTCGTTCATTTTTCGAATCGGCGCCAGATCGTCGTAGACGCCGACCACTTGCACCTCATGGCCGAGATTCAGCAGCGCGATTTTGACGTCGTACTCGGTGCGGTATTTCTCCATCCGCGGGTCGTCCTGGCCATGCAGGTCATCCGGCGGCACCAGGGTGTGGTGCACCACCATCATGACACGCAGCTTTTTCATACGGCCAGGCGCGAGGTGCCGCTGCGCAGGGAACCCATGTAAAGCATGACGAGCGAGGCGATGAGCGCGACCTTGGTTTCTTCCCGGTCGCGCGAGGCATGCAGGTTCATTTCCTCGCAGCGGTGGATCATGTCCTCGATGGTGAGATTGATGCGGTAGCGTGAATCCGAGGACCAATGCGCGACGCTGCTGATCGCCTCGCGGCGCAGGCGGCGGATGAAATGCGCCGCTCTTTCATTCTTGCGTCCGCCCGCGGCCGGGAATATCTGCCGCAGCTGCTGTTCGTGGAAGCGCGGCAGGTCCTGTTGCAGGCGAGTCTGTTTTTCCGCGTAGTACTCGCGCAGCGTGATGCGCAGCGTGGTGGTCGATTCGATCTGCTTCTTGGTGCGCACCGGCGGAGAGTGGCCCACGATTTCCTTCATCAGCCCATCGACATAATTGAGTTTCTTGAGCGCCGGCCAGTCGCGGTATTTCTCGCGCCAGCGCGAATCGGGGTCGAGCCACACGGCGAAGGTTTCCGCCCAGTCCTCCGCCGGATGGCTTTGAGCGTACCAGTTGTCGAGATGCAGCACGTAATTGCGACTGTAGGGTCGCGGCAGATAGCTTTCGGGATAGATCTTGCTCGCGCGCCCGAAGCGCCGGCGCCAGCTCTGCTTGAGGTGCAGCCGGAACGCGTTGGCGAGCGCGTGCGCGGTTTCGTGCCGCAGCAGTTTCATGCGCGACTCCGCGGTGTTGCCGTCGAATTCGAGCATGTGCGCTTTTTCCAGGCGCATGAGCCGCGGGTGCGCGAGATAGAACGGAATCGCGAACCCAGGGACGCCGTCGGGACAGAACCAGCAGTCCGACAGCCAGGTGTGCGGACGGAACGCGAAGCCGCGGTTTTCCAGTTCCCGGTAAAGAGACTCGATCTCCTTCTGCAGCTTGGTGCCTGCGAGCGTCAGCCCCAGATCGCACAAGCGCGTGTCGAGCAGGTGTTCGTCGGACCGGCGCGTCCAGGACGTCGTCATGGGACGGCGTGACGACGCTTTTTTGCGCCGTTTGCGGTTTTTGTTTTTGCGGGAAGGAATGTCCGTCTCCTTGTTGTTCAGCGTATCTTACTTAATAGACAGGGGTGACACGATAACCGGCTTTCTCGAGAAGATTCAACAGCCCGGATTCGCCCGGGAGGTGGGCGGCTCCCACGGCGATGAAGGCGTCGCCATCCTTGAGTATAGGCCTCATGCGCGCGGCCATGCGGCTGTTGCGCTGTGTCAGCAGGCGGTCCATGACGGATCGATACAGCCGGTCGTTGTCCGGTTTGTGCTTCGTGCCGGCCTCGGCCAGGGCGGCGATATCGCGGGCGAGATAGGCCACGATCATCTCTTCGAGCTCCTTTTCGAACCTGTCCTGCTCCTGCACCGCCTCTTTCAGGAGCGCGACCTGGTCCGGCAGGGGCAGTCCATCGAATACCGCCAGCTGTTCCCGGATGGTTTCGAGCCCGGAGACGGGCTTGTTCTGGCGCGTGGCCCGGTCCTGCAGGATGAGATCGAGATACTCGCCGGTTTTCGGCGGCGGCATGGACAGCGCCATCATCACCGCCCAGGGTTTCTGTTTCTCCACGCCGAGCGTCGGGACGCCGCGCGCGGCCAGAATCTTCACGGACTCCGCGTACAGTTTCTTGCCGACCACCTGCTCCAGGGTTCGGCCATCGCTGAAGTACATGGCCTCGGCCATGCGCACGAGACCTTCGCCGTCGATGATCGCCTCCATCGTGAAGCGGTTCGAGGTGTCGAGCGCCTTGATCACCGGTTCCGGCAAGGCCGTGACGCGCTTGTCCTCGGAATGGATCGTGCCGAAAAGATAGTTTGATTTCGCGCCCGGCGCTTCGATTTTCCATAACAGTCCCTTGGCATATTTGACTGTCGCTGGCGGTTTGGTCTGTGTGGCAACGCCGGCATTCGTCGCCGTCGCGGCCAGTGCCGTGCCTGAAGTGAACAGCAGGGCACAGAAAAAAGTGAAAAGATATTTAAGAAATGAATGCGGACCAGTCGTGGACTGAGCCGAGGCTGATGACGGGAAACCGGCGCCCCGCATGGGTGGTGTCAGGAAAAGGTTATACAATTGTGCCACGGTCGCGAACGGCGTCCCGGAATCGGCGTCGCCCTCAATCACATCCCCCTCACCCCTTGTTCCCGCCGGGGTGCGCGAACTTCTGCGCACCCGTTCGACGGCGCCGATGTCCACCGGACATCGGCGACACCTCCGTCTCGCCTCCCCGAGGGGAGAGGGGGAGTTGGTTCGCTGACGCGCTTTTTTGGTGGGGCTCGATTACCATGTAGCCAAGAGTATATTAGGAATGCCGATGCGACAAATACTCCGTTTTGTCTTTCTGTCCGCGTGCCTGCTCGCGGGCCAGGCACAGGCCGACGAGTTGCCGCGCTGGGAAGTTGGCCTGGGCGTGGTCGGATTGAGCATTCCCGATTATCGCGGCTCGGATCAGCAGCGCGGATATCTGTTGCCTTTGCCCTATGTCCAGTATCGGGGAGACATCTTCCGGATTGACCGTGAGGGTGCCCACGGCGATTTGTTCAGAACCGACCGTCTGAAGCTCGATATCAGTCTCAATGCCGGACCCCCGGCGAAGAGCGGCCGAAACGGAGCGCGCAGCGGCATGCCGGACATCGATCCCACGGTCGAGGCGGGCCCCTCGCTATATGTTTTTCTGGCGCGCAACGAAACCCGCGACCGCACCTGGTCGCTGCGTCTGCCGTGGCGCGCCGTGGCCGCCACCGATCTGTCGCATGCGCAGCGCATCGGCTGGGTATTCGCGCCCGGCCTGCACTTCGATGCCACCGGCGTCGGTGCGGGTTGGGACGTCGGCGTTTCGGCGGGACCGATGTACGCCTCCGAGGACTACCACGATTATTATTATGAGATTCAGCCCGCTTATGCCACGGCCGCGCGACCTGCCTACGATGCGCGGGCCGGTTACAGTGGCAGCCGGCTGACGCTGACGGCGAGCCGGCGCTACCCGCGCTTCTGGGTTGGCGCGTTCGCGCGCTATGATAGTCTTTCCGGCGCGGTCTTCGCGGACAGCCCGCTGGTAAAAAAACAGGAATCGTTCATGGCGGGTGTCGGCATCGCCTGGATTCTGGCGAAGTCCCGCTAAAGAAAGTCTTATTAGGTTTCCCGTTCGCCCTGAGCCTGTCGAAGCCTGTCCTGAGCCAGTCGAAGGGGGTGAACGGGGAATACCGAAAATCGCGGGTGATTCATCCGTTCGTGGTTCGACAAGCTCACCACGAACGGACTATATATGAGCTTCCCTAAGCATCCGCCACCTGTTTAATTCAGAGTGAACTGTTCATGATGACACCACGTACGCAGGATGAATATCTGGATCTGGTCGATCAGACGATCTTCGAGATCGAGGATGTTCTCATGTGCGCCGAAGACGAGGGCGATCCGGAAGACAGCGCGTTTTCCGACGTTCTGCCGGTCTATGAAAAGCTGTCGAGCGATCTCAAGAAACTGCATGCCGATATCCTGCAGGGCCGGCATGCCATCGGCCAGGGCGAGGATCTGCCGTTCATGCCGCTGGTGTCGGCGTGGAAGGAGAGGATTCCATTCCTCGACCTGTTCGCGGCGTTGAACTACACCTACAAGACCGGATTTCAGTCCTAGCAGGCTGCCGAAAAACTCCCTCTCCCCACGGGAGAGCATTTGTAGGGTGGGCATCGCCCACCACAAGCAGCTTCGGTTACTGTCTGATGGTGGGCAATGTGCTTCCAGCCCGGGGTGCAACAAGGCCCGTTGCACCCGTTCGGCGGCACGAACACACGTTAAGTGTGTTCGTGGAAACACCGCCTCACCCTACATTAAATTATTCAAAACTCCCTCAGGGATTTGTTCGCTGCTCGCTTTGCCGGTAACATGCCACCATGTCCGGCAACACCATCGGCAAGCTGTTCACCGTCACCACCGCGGGCGAATCCCACGGCCCGTCCTATATCGCCATCGTGGACGGCTGCCCGCCCGGGATGGCGCTTTCCGAGGCCGACATCCAGCCCGATCTCGACCGGCGCAAGCCCGGCCAGTCGCGGCACACCACACAGCGGCGCGAGTCCGACGAAGTCAAAATTCTCTCGGGCGTGTTCGAGGGCAAGACCACCGGCACGCCGATCGGGCTGCAGATCCTGAACACCGACCAGCGTTCGCAGGATTATTCCAAGATCGAGGACCGGTTCCGCCCGGGTCACGCGGATTTCACCTATTTGCAAAAGTACGGGCTGCGCGATTACCGCGGCGGCGGGCGCTCGTCGGCGCGCGAAACCGCGATGCGCGTCGCGGCCGGCGCGATCGCCAGGAAATATCTTCGCGAACGCTATGGCGTGACGATCCGTGGTTACCTTGCGCAGCTAGGGCCGATCAAGCTCGAACTCAAGGATTGGAACGAAGTCGAAAATAATTCCTTCTTCTGTCCTGACGCCTCGAAGGTTCCCGAGCTGGAGGCTTATATGGACGCGCTGCGCAAGGAGGGCAATTCCATCGGCGCGCGCATCAACGTCGTCGCCTCGCACGTGCCCGTGGGCCTGGGCGAGCCGGTGTTCGACCGGCTCGACGCGGATATCGCCTACGCGATGATGAGCATCAATGCCGTGAAGGGCGTCGAGATCGGCGCGGGTTTCCGCGCGGTGGAACAAAAGGGCACGGAACATCGCGACGAAATCACGCCCAAGGGTTTTCTCTCGAACAACGCCGGCGGCATCCTCGGCGGCATCTCCACCGCCCAGGATATCGTGGTCAGCATGGCGCTCAAGCCCACCTCCAGCATTCGCCTGCCCGGGCGCACGGTGAACGTGAACGGCGAGGCGGTCGATATCGCCACCACCGGCCGTCACGATCCCTGCGTCGGCATCCGTGCCACGCCCATCGCCGAAGCGATGCTCGCCATCGTGCTGATGGACCACGCGCTGCGCCATCGCGCGCAGAACCTCGACGTAAAAAGTCCCACGCCCGTCATTCCCGGCAGCGTCTGACCAAAGTTTTTTCCTTCTCCCTCCGGGAGAAGGTTAGGATGAGGGGGACATTAAAAAAATGTTTAATGGACTATGAACACCCTCACCCCGGCCCTCTCCCGTGGGGAGAGGGAGTTTTCTAACAACCTGCTAAAGCTTCAGCTTCCATGAGCCTGACGCTCATCAATCCGGGACGGATCGGCAGGGCGGTACTCGGCGCGACGGATTACTGGAAGGGTTTCCACGAATTATTTTTTTACACCCTCCGGCGCCTCGGCGCCCTGGGCAAGCCGCCGGTGCGTCGCGTTTTGCTCAAGCAAATCTATTTCACCGGGGTCGAGGCGCTGGGCGCGGTGACGGTCATCGCCACGCTGACCGGCATCGTGATCACCACCCAGATTACCAGCCTCGTGGGGCAGAACATCGCGCTCACGGCGAAGATCATGCTTTGGACCGTGGTGCGCGAGCTTGGGCCGCTGTTGTCCGCCATTGTGATCATCGCGCGCAGCAGTTCGGCCACCGCCTCGGAGCTGGCGAGCATGAAAATCCGTGGCGAGATCGACCATTTGCGGTTCATGGGCATTGCCCCCGGCGACTATCTAATGGTGCCGCGCATCGCCGGCATCACGCTCTCGGTCGTTGCCGTCACCTTCTATTTCCAGATGACGGCAATCGTGATGGGTTACGCGTTCGCCTCTGTCATGGGATTCATGCCGTTTATCAAAAGCCTTTCCGGCGTCATCTCGACGCTGAGTCTGGCCGAGGTGCTGGTTTCAGTGCTCAAGGCCTTCGTCTTCGGGCTGGTGATCTCGATTACCTCCTGCTATTACGGCCTGCGCGCGACCGGCACCGTAACCGCGATTCCGCGCGCCGCGACCGGGGCCGTCATGCGCAATTTGCTGACGGTTTTTCTGCTCGATGGAATTATTACCTATGTTTTCTTCGTCTGAGAATTTTTTGAAGAAGTTGGAAAAACATCCGAAGCCGTCATTCCGGCGAAAGCCGGAATCCAGCATATTAACGATTTTAACGCCTTTAATTTCCTGGACCCCGGCTTGCGCCGGGGTGACGGCAAAAAACTCCTGATGAGTGCAATGGTTTCCTCGCAGACTGTGGCATGCTTCGATCGCGTCAGCATGGGTTTGCTACGCGATGTTTCCTTCACGTTGGAGGAGGGTAGTTCAGCCAAAATTCTGTTCGATTCGGAAGACCGGAAAAATCTTTTATTCGGCTTGCTCGCCGGTTTGCAGCGACCGGAGACCGGCAGGATTCTGTTCTTCGGCGAGGATCTGTTCGCGCACGAAGAGGACGAACGCCTCGCGCTATACCAGCGCGTCGGCGTGGTGCCGGCGCACGGCGGCCTGATCAGCAATCTCAAGGCGTGGGAGAATCTGCTGCTGCCGGCGTGGTATCACCGCGGTCTAACGGCGGAGCAGGCCGAACGACCGGTGGCGGAGATATTCGATCGGCTCGGACCGGGCGAGGCCGGGTTGAAGCAACGCATGGGCGAGTTGCCCGGCCAGCTGAGCCTGTACGAACGGCGCGTCGTGGCGCTGGTACGGGCGATGCTGATGGAGCCGGACATCCTGATATATGATTTCACCTTCGCCGGCCTGGACCGCGACGCCGCCCAGCAATTGATGAAGCTGACCGGCGAGTTTCACGGCAGAAAGGCCGGGCGGGTGTCGCTGTACCTGTGCCCGGACGACGCGGTGTCGGCGCGTCTCGCGGCCGACAGCACCATCACCCTGACCCACTGACGCGAGGGACCCATGGCCATATTGCACGATGACGATACGCGCTTCAAAGGCCTCGAGAAAAAAATCGGGTTCTTCGTCATTATCGCTCTACTCGGCATCGTCCTGACCGTCGTCGCCGTCGGCATTCAACAGGACGTCTTCTCGCCGAAGACCCGGCTCTTTATCATCACCGACAGCGGTAACGAGATTAGCGAGGGAATGGCGGTCAAGCTAAGAGGTTTCAACATTGGCAAGGTGGAGAAGCTCGAGCTTACCGATGATGCCAGAGTCAAGGTGACGCTTTCTATTTTGCGCAGCCACATGAAGTGGGTGAAAAGCGATTCGAAGGCGCGCCTGCTCAAGGAAGGCGTCATCGGTGCGAATATCATTGAGATCACGCTCGGTTCAGAAAAGGAAAAACCTCTGGAACACAATGCCCTGATCGCTTTCGAGCGCGAGCGCGGGCTCGGGCAGGTGGTGGATCAGCTGTACGCGGAAGTGATTCCGCTGATCGACGATCTGAAACGCGTGGCACGCCGCGCCGACACGCTGCTCGCCGGTCTGCCCGCGACGCAGCAGAAACTGGATACGGCGCTCACCAGCGCGACGAAAAATTTCGAGAACCTGGAAAAGGTCACGGCCTCCGACCTGCCGGCCATGACACGCAAAGGACGCGAAACGATTGAAGATGCGAAGAAGGTCGTGGATTCGGTCAGCCGCACCTGGCCGATCAGCAGCAATATTAAAGAGCCTCACTCGGAAACCCTGCCGGTGGACAGTTATTCCGATGGCAGCAGTCCAAAACAAAAATAATCCCGAGGTGGGAATAGTTGGACGTGGGGTGGGCACCGCCCACCATCGAATTGATGTAGCCCGGGTGCAGACCCGGAGGGTCGAAACCCGGGAAATCTTATCGATTCCCGGATTACGCTGCGCTTCATCCGGGCTACGTGTGTAGAAATTTTGGAAAAACAGAATGAAACGACGGCACATAACAGAGGGTCCCTTCTCCCCTTGCGGGAGGCGAAGCGGAGAAGTCATGAATGTCCAGTGGACATTCATGCCGCTGAGCGGGTGCAAATGATTCTCTTGCACCCCGGCAGGAATAACAGGATGAGGGGTAACCTTTTCGCCATAATTTTCTTCATGCTGGTGTCACTCGCCGGCTGCGGCAGCAATCCGCCCGCGCTCACGGAACAACAGGAAGCCGCGATCCAGTTCAATCAGCGCGGCGAGACGGCGTTCCGCCGCAGCGATTACGCGCAGGCGCTGCAGGAATATCAGGGAGCGCTGGCGATCCACCGGTCGGTCGAGAACGTGGCGGGCATCGCCACCGAACTGCTGAACCTGTCCGTCGTCCATCGCCGGCTCGGCGACAAGACAGCCGCGCATACGACGCTTGACCAAATCCTGACGGAAAGAAGCCCCGCCTTCAGCGCTGACCAGAAGGCCGAAGCCGCGTACCGCAAGGCCGGTTTTTATCTGGATGACGGCAACGAATCCGAAGCGCAGTCATGGCTGAACAAGGCGCCCGAATACTGTCACGGCTGCGGCGCCGAAGGCCGGCTTTACAATCTCATGGCCAGAATGGCGCTTGCCGGTCAGCCGCAGGACGCCATGAACCATGCCCGCCGCGCGCTGGTCCTGAACAGACATGCCGGCGATAAAAACGAGGAAGCCAATTCACAGCGCCTGATCGCGGACGTCGCTTTCAAATTGGAAGATTTCAAAACTGCTCAGCAATCCTATGATGATGCGCTCAGGCTGGACAAGGAATCCGGCGCTGCCACCAAGATCGCGCTCGACCTGATGGGGCTCGGCCGCAGCATCGCGCAGCAGGGCCGGCGCGCCGAGGCCATCGAATATTTCCAGCGCGCCTATTCGGTGAGCGAAGGGGCGGACGATACCAAGGCCATGGACGCCGCCGCGGCGGAAATGAAACGACTGACGCCCTGAGTGATTTGCGCCGATCCTTGTCGGGTTTGTGGTTTTCTTTTAGGCCGTACTAAAATCGCGCAAGCGTATGAAATATCAAGGATCAGAAGAATATATTGCACTGATATACAGTATTATGCTGCTTTATAAAGCGACAATTA
>ERZ1292633.4630-Hain-H41-02um-R1-4630-length-12697-cov-5_pt1 | contig 12697 bp, 10 predicted proteins | sample MGYA00564406_ERZ1292633 | MGnify/ENA primary metagenome ERZ1292633 (study PRJEB36523, sample SAMEA6512639) | groundwater metagenome | collected 2019-01-08 | study: AquaDiva: Metagenomics assemblies of 32 groundwater samples
CTTCGCCGAGTACAACCTTCAGATGGCGAATCAGGGGCTCCTGCCCGACGAGGCGAAGTCGGTCATCGAATATTTCAAGAAGCTCGACGAAGAGGCTGAAGCGAAGGGCGAACTCCCGGCCCCGAAGTGACACTACCCCGGATAGGAGACCACTCCATGAAACGTGCGATTCCCCTCTTGTTCGTCGCGGCCCTGCTGATCGGGCTGGCGTCTCAGTTCTCCGGATGCGCCGGCGCCAAGGGCGGCGACGCGGCGTCCAAGACCTACGTGAAGCCGGGCGAGTACGATAAATACTACGCCTTCTTCTCCGGCGGGCATTCGGGCCAGGTTTACGTCTACGGCATTCCCTCCTGCCGTTACCTCACGACCATTCCGGTCTTCACCCCCGAGCCGGCCAAGGGCTACGGCTACGATGAGGAAACCAAGTCGCGCCTGGGCGGCTTCGCGTGGGGCGACGCGCACCATCCGGGCCTATCGGAGACCGACGGCGATTACGATGGCCGGTGGCTCTTCATCAACGACATGCCGAACGCGCGAATCGCGCGAATCAGCCTCTCGAGCTTCACGACGGAAGAGATCTTCGGCCCGATTCCGAATCTTTCGGCGGCCCACGCCTGTCCCTTCCCGACGCCGAACACCGAGTATGTCTTCGCGGCGTCCCGCTTCTCGGCTCCGGTTCCGCGGAGCAAGGCCAGCAAAATCGAGGACTACGCCAAAGACTTCAACGGCATCATCGCCGGCGTGAAGGTCAGTCCCGAAGGGCACATGTCGCTCGGCTTCGAGATCCTGACGCCCCCCTTCGATTGGGATCTGGCCGACGCCGGCAAGGGCCCGAGCCACGGCTGGGAGTTCTTCAGCTGCTACAACAGCGAGATGGCGTACGACTCGCTGGAGATCAAGGCGTCCCAGAACGAGATGGACTTCGTCGCGGCTGTCGACTGGCGCGCGGCGCAGAAGGCGGTCGACGAGGGCAAGGCCGACATCATCGGCGGCGTCCCGGTGCTCGATCCGAACAAGGTGAAGGGGATCATCTATCTGATGCCGACTCCCAAGAGCCCGCACGGCGTCGACGTGAATCCGACCGGCGAGTACATCTGCGCCAGCGGGAAGCTCCAGGCCGAAGTCTCCGTCTTCTCCTACAAGAAGATGATCGACGCCATCGCGGCCGGGAAATTCGACGGCGAGAAGGGCGGCATCCCGGTTCTCAAGTACGAAGACGTGCTGGAGGCGAAGGTCCCCGTCGGACTCGGCCCGCTCCACACGCAGTTCGACGACAAGGGCTACGCTTACACGTCGCTATTTCTCGACTCCCAGATCGCCAAGTGGAAGGTCGGACCGCCGTGGAACGTGGCCGACAAGGTCGACATCTTCTACTCGGTCGGCCACCTGATGACGTCCGAGGGCGACACGCGCCACCCGACGGGTGAGTACCTGGTCTCTCTCAACAAGATCGCCAAGGATCGCTACCTGCCGATGGGGCCGTCGCATCCGGAGGCGACCCAGCTCATCGACCTGAAGAGTCCCAAGATGGAAGTGCTGTACGACTTCCCCACCTATCCCGAGCCGCACTACGCGCAGATGATCCGTGCGGAGAAGCTCAAGCCGCTGAAGATCTACCCGCTGGCCGAGAACAAGAATCCGTGGAAGATCATGACCGCCGAAGAGGCGCGCGTGGAACGGAAGGGGAAACGTGTCGACGTCTACATGCTGGCGATCCGCACGCACTTCACGCCCGACATCGTCCGCGTGGCGCAGGGCGACACGGTCTACTTCCACGTGACGAACCTGGAACAGGATCAAGACATCACGCACGGCTTCGGCGTACTCTTCTCGAGCAAGAACACGCAGGTCGACCCGGGTGAGACCAAGACGATCCGCTGGGTCGCCGAAAAGGTCGGCGTGAACCCGTTCTATTGCACGAACTTCTGCAGCGCGCTGCATCAGGAGATGCAGGGGTACATTCAGGTCAGTCCCGCCGGCACGCCGATCGCCTCGCTGCAGCGTCCGGATCCGAAGAAGCTGGAAGAAGTCATCGCCTTGTTGAAGAAGTAACGTCACGCGAGGAATCGAGGGGGCGGAGCGGAGCGCTCCGCCCCTCTCGGTTCCCGGCCCGAACGGAAGGAGTCTCCCGGTGAGTTATCTCGGCGGTGCGTTTTCGACGGCGGAACGGCGCCTCATTCTCCTGGCGGCGCTGGTGCTACTCCCCGTCTTCTTCCTTCCGGTGCTTCCGGTGTGGCATATGAAGCTCTGGGCGCCGCAGTACCGCGAGGGGCTCACCATGTCGATCTACACCAACACCATTCGGGGCGATCTCGACAAGATCAACACCCTGAACCACTACGTGGGGATGAAGGCGATCACGCCGGCCGATTTCCGGGAGTTCACCTATCTCCCCCAGGCGCTCACCGGCCTCGGGGTCTGCGCCCTGCTGGCCGCGCTCCTGAACCGCCGCTGGCTGGCCCTTCTGGGCTGGCTTGCCTTCACCGGGTTCGCCGTCGTCATGTTCGCCGACTACGCCAACTGGCTCTACCACTACGGCCACGATCTCAATCCGAGAGCCGCCATCAAGCTGCCGACCTTCACGCCCCCCCTCATCGGCTATGCCAAGATGGCCAACTTCAAGGTCCTGAGCATTCCCGGCACCGGAACGATCCTGCTCGGCATCGCGTGGGCGCTCGGCCCGATCGTCCTCCTCCTGGAGCGGCGCGCGGCGCGCCGGAAGACGGCCGCGGTCTCGTGAGCGGTTCGCGGAACCGGAGAGCCGCGGCCTGGATCGCGACCTCCTTCACACTCTCGCTCGTGTTCCCCGCCCTTTCCCCCGCGCGCGCTGAAACGCTTCGCGTGCCGCCCCGCGCCGGGGCGCTGGCGGAAGCCTGCGCGGCCGCCGCCTCGGGAGACACGCTGATCGTGACGGCCGGCGTCCATCCCGGGGGCGCTGTGATCGCGCGGCCGCTGACTTTACGCGGCGAACCAGGCGCGATTGTGGAGGGGACAGGCCATGGCTCGGTCCTCTTCCTGACCGGCTCCCTGATCCGCATCGAGGATCTGGAGATTCGGCGAAGCGGGAACCAGCCGCTCACGATCGACGCGGGGATCTTCGTGAAGGGCGGTTCCCGGGTCCGCGTTTCGCGGGTGCGGATGACGGACGTGCTCTACGGCGTGGCCGCCGAGCGGGCCGAGTCGCTGATCGTCGAGCGGTGCGAGTTCCGCGGCCGGGCCTCCGCCCACGGCGGCGTGGAGCTCTCCATGGACGCCTCCAATGGCAACGGCATCCACCTCTGGTACTGCCACGACGCCGCCATCCGGGGCTCCCGCATCACCCACTTCGTCGACGGCATCTATCTCGCCTTCGCGTTTGGAACCGAGATCCGGGGAAATCTCCTCTGGGAGAACGGACGCTACGGGCTCCACACGATGTATTGTCAGAACAACCGCCTGGTGGAGAACCGGTTCACACGGAACATCGCCGGTTGCGCCATCATGTTCTCGAACCACCTCGTGGTGGAGGGAAACGACTTCGTCCGGAATCGCGGCTCGCGCACCTACGGGCTTCTGCTCAAGGACTGCTCCGATGGCCGCTTCACGCACAATCGAATGGTGGACAATACCGTCGCGATCTTCATGGATGGATCGAACCGGAATCACCTCTCGGAGAACCTGGTGCAGGACAATGGGTGGGGCATCATTCTGTTCTCCTCCTGCGCCGGGAACGAGTTCGCCGGGAACAATTTCTGGAACAACGACTACCCCGTGGCGCTGGATATGCGTTACAGCGACAACCGCTTCGACGATGGCGCACGGGGAAACTACTGGAGCGAAAACGCGCCCTACGACCTGGATGCGAACGGCGTAAGCGACGTCCCCTACTCCCCCGTCAGCGCGTTCGCCTTCCTTTCGAAGCAGTACCCCGATCTCGCCATCCTCGGAAGAAGCCCCGCCGCCACGGCGCTCAGCGTCGCCGAGCGAACGATCCCGGCGCTTCGGCCGAGCGAGATCGTCGACCACTTTCCGCTGGTCACCCCCGCGCCGATGGTTCCGGCGGCTCCGGCCCCGGAGCCGCCGTCGCGACCGACGACCGGATCGCGCGCCCTGGCTGGCGCCGGCTTCCTCGCGGTCGCCGCGACCGGGCTTGCCGGCCTCTTCGTCCGGAAGCGGGGACGATGATTCGCGTCGACGCCGTCACAAAGCGTTATGGGCCGATCGTCGCGGTCGATGGACTGACTTTCGAGGTCGCGCCGGGCGAAACATTCGCCGTCATCGGGCCTAACGGGGCCGGCAAGACAACGACACTGAAGATGATCCTCGGTCTGGCGCGCCCCGATACTGGCCGGATCGCGCTCGGCCCCGAAGGCCTCCCCCCTCACGATCCGCGCGCCCGCGAGCACCTCGGGTATGTCCCACAGCGCGTGGAGTTCCCCCCCGCGCGGACCGCCGCCGAGATTCTCGATTACTTCGCCGCGCTACGGGGACTCCCCGCCGCGGCGGCGACGCGCGCGCTCGCACGCGTCGGCCTGGCTGACGTGGCCGGCCGCCGAGCCAGCGAACTCTCCGGGGGCTATGCGCAACGACTCTCCCTGGCGCAGGCGCTCCTGGGCGACCCCTCGGTCCTGGTGCTCGACGAACCGACCGCGAGCCTCGATCCCGAGGCGACGTGGGAATTCCGATCGCTGGTGGAGCAACTCCGGCGTGAAGGAACGACGATCCTGCTTTGCTCCCACCTGCTCGCCGAGGTGGAGCGCGTCGCCGACCGCGTCCTCATTCTCCTACACGGACGCTGCGCGGCGGTCGAGTCTCTGGCCGCGCTCCGTGAACGGCAGGTGAACGCGACGCGCCTGATCGTCGAACTCCGGGACGACGTGGGCGTGGCGCTCGCGCGCCTGTCGCAGGCGGGATTCGCGTGCGACACACTCGACTCGCGACGCATCGCGCTCGATGGCGCCGAAGGGCGTGGCGTGGCGGCGCTCGATCTCCTCCGCGACGGAGGCGTGGCGATTCGCTCGTTCGAACTGTCTCGGCCAACCCTCGAGGAGCTCTTCCTGGCGGTCGTTCGCGGAGAGTCGTCACCATGAAACGGCGCACGGGCCGGGGCCGGACCCTGCTTCTCCTCCCGATCTTGATGCTCGCTCACGGCTGCGGCACTCCGGGTGGCACTCCGCGCGTGGCCCCCGGGACCCTCTGCGTGACGTGCGGCATGGAGGTGCGTGACGCGCGATACGCCGGCGCCAGCGTGGAGGGCCGGTCGGTCCGGCCGTACGACTCGATCGAGTGCGCGCTCCGCGACCTCTCCACCACGAACGAACCAAGCACGCCCCGCGCCCGGGCGCGATCGCTATATCTAGCCGACTACGCCACCGGCGCGCTCCATCGCTCCGATTCCCTCTGGATCGTGCACGCCGACATCGCTTCGCCGATGGGGGGAGGCCTGGCCGCCTTTCTCGACAGGGCAGAGGCGGCGAGAGTTGCCGACGCGCGGGAGGGCCGGGTCATGCCGATCGACTCGCTCTTCCCCCCGTTGGAGGCGACGCCGTGAGCCGCCCGTACGTCAGGTTGGCGCTCGGGGTCGTGATCGTGGGGCTGGCGCTCGGCCTGCTCTCTCGGCTGCCCCGCCACGAAGCCGTTCACCCCAAGGCGATCGCCGCGGCGGAGCCGGTGGCCGTATCGCTGGAACTAACGCCCGACGGGGCCGTCCTCTCGAATCACGACGGCGCGCCAAAGGGCGCCATCGTCGAGCTTCGCATCGTCAATCGCGGCTCGGTCGCGCGCACGCTCTCCCTCTCCGGTTACGAGGAGCGGCTCCGCCTCCCGGTCGCGCCCGGCGAGATCGCGCACGCCACCTTTCGCGCCGATCGCCCGGGATCCGATTTCGCCTGGCTCGTGGATGGCGCCCCCTCCGGGCGCTTCGCGGTGACCGGATCGCACCTGGAGGATGGACGCCAGTGAGCCGCGCGGGCCGTATCAGCCGGATCCGGATCGTCGCCGCCGAGGAGTACCGCCGCGCGCTCGAGACCCGCTGGCTCTTCGCCTTCACCGCGCTCTTCGCGCTCCTCGTTCTCGGTCTTTCATATTTCGGCCTGGCGCAGAGCCGCGAAGTCGGTTTTCAGGGCTTCTCGCGCGTCACGCTCAGCCTCATGAATCTGGTCCTCTTCCTGGTGCCTCTGACCGGGCTCGTCGTCGGAGTCGGAAGCGTGGCGGGAGGAGGCGATGCCCTGCCGCTCCTCCTGGCGCAGCCGGTCTCGCGCGGCGAGGTCCTGCTCGGCAAGTATCTCGGCCTCTGCGCGGCGCTCACCGTCGCCCAAGCGCTCGGTTTTGGCGGCGGTGGCCTCGTCGTCGCGTTCCAGGCGGGGGGCGAGCAGATCGCCGGGTTCGCGGCGCTGACAGCCCTCTCATTCCTCCTCGGCTGCCTCTCCCTTTCCGCCGCGCTCTGCATCGCGTCGCTCTTCCCCGACCGGCTCCGCGCCCTCTCGATGGCGCTTCTCCTCTGGCTTCTGATGGTCGTTCTCTACGACGTCGCCGTTCTCGGGACGACCGCGATCCTTCGCGGCCTGCCGCTTCAGGCTGTCCTGATTCCCGCACTCCTCGTCAATCCGGTCGATCTGGTCCGGATCCTGATCACCATCGCGGTCGGATCGGGCGCGCTCTTCGGGCCGACGTCGGCGGTTCTCGTGCAGTTTTTCGGCGGCGTCGGCGGCGCCCTCCTGGCTCTCGGCGTGCTGGGGATCGAGACCATCGTTCCGCTCGTTGTCGCGCTTCGCATCTTCCGACGAAGGGATTGGTGAACCATGGGCATTCCGCTTGCCGTTCGCGAGGCTCCCCAGGTAGTTCCCGGACGCGAGCCGTACCGGAGACTCTTCCCGCTCGGCATCGCCATCGGGTTGACCGGGGTTGGGCTCTGGGTCGCGCACGCGCTTGGGTGGATCGACTATCCGGGGAATCCGCACGCAGCCATGCTCCTCCTGGGGTTCCAGCAGTGCTTCATCTTGGGCTTCTTAATGACTGCCATGCCGGCATTTCTGCACGCGCCGCACTGTTACCCCGAGGAACTGGCCGCCGCGTTCGTCCTGGTCGCCGCGGCCGCCGTCAGCGCGCTGGTGGGATGGACTTTCGCCGCCGGAATCTTCTATCTGGGAAGTCTTGGCGTGCCGGTCTGGATGGCCGTTCGGCGGATCGCGGGCCGGCAGGCCGGCCCTCCCCCGGAGGAGTTCATTCTCGTCGCGGCGGGGTTCCTAACTGGAATGGTGGGGGCGGCATGGATGGCCGGCGCCGCGGCAGGACTCTGGACCGAGCCATCACCGCGCTTCGGACTCCGGCTCATTGGATTCGGAATGATTCTCCCGGTTGTCCTCGGGGTCGGGGGGCTCCTGGTTCCTACGTTCATGGCGATGCGTGAACCGCTCACCATTCCGGGCCTGGCGCGCGCTCATGAGCGGGGGCCACGGCGAGCCCTCTACGCGGTCATCGTGCTGCTCCTCGTCGGAGCGGTGGCGCTGGAGGGGCGAGGCCATTCCGTCGCGGCGGCATGGGTTCGCGCCGTCGTAGGCTCGGCGCTACTGCTCTGGGTCTGGAAACTCTTCCGGCTCCCTGGACGCGCCGATCGCCTCGCCTACTCGCTCTGGTCGGCAGGATGGCTTCTCTTCGTCGGGCTCTGGCTAGGTGTCCTGGCGCCGGCTGCGCCGCTCCTCGGCGAGCACGTCGTCTTCCTCGGCGGGTTCGGCTTCTTGACGCTCGGCATCGCCACGCGCGTGGTCGTGCGACACGGCGGCTACCCGCTGGTACTCGAATCGCAAGTGATCGGCACGGCCGCGCTGGTTCTCCTGGCCCTGGCGCTGGTGACACGTGCATTCTCGGAGAGTCTCGACCCGGCAAGCACCGCGAAGGGCTGGATCCTGGCAGCCGCGGCCGCGGCGTGGATGGCGGCGTGGGGCCGATGGGCCTGGAAGGCGGTGCCGCTGGCGCTTCGGCTCCCACCGACTAGAAAAAAAGGATGATGCTCGGCTTGGAGGAGGCACGCGCGATCGCCGTCGCGGCGCTTGGTGGCGCCGCGATCGGCGTGGAACGGCAGTGGTCCGGACATGCCGCGGGCCCCGCCGCGCGGATCGGCGGGGTGCGCACCTTCACGCTGCTCGGCATCCTGGGAGGGCTGGCGGGCTGGCTATGGAGCCAGGGCCAGCCGGCGCTGGGAGCCGCGATCCTTTTCGCCGGCGGCGCCCTGGTCGTGGCCGGATACGCGGCTGTAAGCCGCCGCGACCCCGATGGCACCACCGAGGCCGCCGCGCTCGTCGTGCTCGCCGCTGGGACGGCGGCGGGCACCGGACACCTCCAGTTCGCGAGCGCGATCGTCGCCGTGACCGCGCTCCTCCTAGTCGAGAAGTCGCGCCTCCACGCCGCCGTGGCGCGCCTGGATGACGCCGAGATCCGCGCCGGCGTCCGCTTCGCCGTGATGGCGGTCGTGATCCTGCCGCTCCTGCCGGACGGCCCTTTTGGCCCCTGGGGCGGGTTCCGGCCCCGCGAACTCTGGCTCTGGGTACTCCTCTTCTCGGGGCTCAGCTTCCTCGGGTTCCTGTTGAGGCGCGCGGTCGGACCGGGCCGGGGCGATCTCATGGCGGGACTGCTGGGTGGACTCGTCTCCTCCACCAGCGTCACGTTTACCTTCGCTCGTACGAGCGAGAAGCACCCCTCCCGCTCGCGAGGGCTCGCCGCCGGGATTCTCGCTGCGTGTACCGTGATGATGGCGCGCGTGCTCGTAGCGGCCGCCGTTCTCAATCCGCGACTCGCCTGGGCGCTCGTCCCCTATCTCGCACCGCCGCTCGCCGTGCTCGCCTTCGGCGCCTTGAGCGGCATTCGAAACCACGGCAGCCACGAGAGCGCGGTCGAAGGGCCGTCGAACCCACTCGAACTCCGGGCCGCGCTTCAAATGGCAGTCATCTTCCAGGGCGTCCTCTTCGCGGTCCACGAAGTCGGCCTCCTCTATGGCGGCGTCGGACTCGCCGTGAGCGGCGCGATCCTCGGCTTAACCGACGTCGACGCGCTGACGATGTCGATGGCACGCTGGGCAGCCTCTCCTGACGCCCTTCGCGCCGCATCGCTCGCGATCGCCATTGGTGTCCTTTCGAACAACCTCTTCAAGATGGCCGTCGCCTGGTTCGTGGGACGGGAAGCCACGCGGACAGTCGTCCCCGCCGCTCTGGCCGGATCGGCCGTCGCTTCGATCGCCGCGATTCTCTGGCTCCGGTGACCGCCGCCGGTCGCTCCACGGCCGCCCCCGCCGATCTCCTCTTCGTCCTCGCCGGCGCGGATACGCGGAAACAGTTCGCCATCCAAGCGTGGCGGGCGGGTCGAGCCGCGGTGCTTGTCGTAAGCGTGGCGAGATTCGAGTGGCGCCGGGTTCCCTTGCTGGGGCTCCCGGGGGACGGGGGACTTGTCGCGCTGGTGGAGGCAACGCCAGCCAAGGAGCGGCTTTTCTTGCTTACTGTTGAAGGCGAGGCGGTCGAGGCGCGCCGCGTGCCGAAGGGTCGCTGGGGAACGTGGAGCGAGGCGAAGTCGATCGCGGAACTGGCGCGAGAACGACAAGCGAGGTCGCTTCTCGTTTGCACCAGCGGCTATCACCTTCCACGGGCACTTCTCGCCGTGAGGCGCGCGTTGGCGTCGCAGGGAGCGGGGCGCCCCGCGGTCGTGGGGATCGCGGCGCCAGAGTCTTCCGACTCTCCGCTGTCACCCGCGCGGCGCTGGCGTTCTCCACGGGCCTGGGCCCAGCTTCTGCGCGAAGGACTCAAGTGGCTCGTCTACGCCCTCGGAGTGCCGATGGCTATCGAACCACCACGATCCTGGCGGTGAGGCTCCGCCGCTCGGTGTAGAGACGGGCGAAGTAGATCCCCGATCCGACCCTTAGCCCCCGCTCATCCCTGCCGTCCCAGTGGTAGAGGTGCCATCCCGCCGCCACGTTCCCCTCGGTCAACCGCCTGACCAGCGCGCCGCGAACGTCGTAGAGTCGAAGCGCCACACGTGTCGCGGTGGGAAGGGAGAGGCGCAGGGTCATGGCGCCTGACGCCGCGGGATTCTCCCCCGCGATCCGGAACGAGAGCACCCGCGGCGCCGTGGGACCATTCTCCCCCACTCCGGTCGGGATCGCCGCCTCGGGCGTCGGAAGCGTGGAGAACCGAATAGGCAGGAAGAGCACGGGCTCGTCGGGATCGTTCGTGGCGATCCGGAGGACCCCGTCGTGCTCCCCTTCCGGAAGCGTCCCGCGGCGGAGCGTCACCGTGATAGGTTGCGACTCACCGGGCGCTACCAGGCCATTCACCGGCGAGACCGAGATCCACGCGGGAGTGGCACTGAACTCGACGGCCAGACTATCGCGAGCGTAGGCCGCGTTGTGCGCGACCAGCATCCCGTCGCTCCGCGATCCGTCCTGGATTCCAATCGTCGCCTCGTCGAGGCGAAGTCCTGCCATGGAGCGGTACTGGTAGCGGATCCGCCCATCAGGCGTCAGGACGATCTGAAACGTGTAGGGACCGCCCGACCCGAAGCGCGGAACACCTTCCCAGCTGACCACGAAGCGCGCGCTGTCCGCCCGCGCCACGATGCGCGAACCACTCTCCGTGGCGAGATCGTCCCAGAAGGCCGCCAGGAGATGCTCTGGCACCCCCGGTCCGGAGTTTGGAATCGGCTGGTTCGCGCCGGTTGTCGCGGTGCTGGTGAACGAGATCCAGCCGTTCGAGGAAACGTTCACGGTAGCGAATCGAGATCCGTAGAACGGAAACTCGAAGCCGAGCGGAACCCCGGTCACCGTCGCGTCGTCGCTCGTTAGCGGGAGGAGCGTCCCCGTCCCGCCGAGATCGATCCACGCGAACGTGGGCCCGTCGGCATCATCGCTGTCGCGCCACGTCGTACCGTGCAGGTCGGGCCCACCGTTCCCCTCGATCCCCACCGGAGTCGTGGCTGTGGCGGGCGGGGCGATCGTGAAGGAGAGGTCGCTCCCCCCGCGGTTCGTGATTTCGATCGTCCGCGTCGTCGATTCCGCGGTCGAGAGGCTTGCGAGCAGGGACGAGGTCGAGAGTTCTACGTCGGGCGAGACGACGCCCTCGCCGGTCAGCGAGACGTCGAGGACCGGCGTGTCGGGATCGTCGCTGGCCAGGGTCAGGCGCGCGGCCGCGCTGCCGGCCTGCGTCGGCAGGAACCTGACAGTGAGAAGCGCGCTCCCGGCGGGCGGAATCATGATCGGCGCGTCCGCCACGCCGAAGGCAGAGTCGCTAGTTGTGACGGACGCGAGGTGAAGCGTCTCGGTCCCGCGATTCTCCACGCAGAACTCTCGCACCGTGGCGAAGCCGATGGGCGCGGGGCCGAAGGAGACCGTCGCATCCGTGACGGCTAGATCGGGCGCACCGGTCACCATCACGTGGACCGGGACCTCCCGCATCGTTGCAGCCGCGCCCGTTGCCGCGACGCGCACGACGCCCGCATGGACGCCCGCCGGGAGGCCGCCGGCGTCGATTCGCACCGAGAGATCGGCGCTCCCCCCCGGCGCGATGGTGCCGCTCGCCGGCGTCACGCTGAGAAGTCCGCGTGGGGGCCGGAAACGGACGGCCAACCCGCTCCGCGCGTAGTGCGTGTTGTACGCGGCCAGCAACCCATCGTCCCGTGTGGCATTCTGGATTCCCACCGTAGCGCTCGGCGCGGCGGCGGCGTTCACGGCAAGGTACTGATAGACGATCGTCCCATCGGGCCGGAGCACGACCTCGAAGCTATTTCCCGCGCTCTCGCCGAAGCGGGTGACGTCCTGGAACTGGATGACGAGCCGTGTCGCGTTACCATGAACCGTGACGCGGCGAACGCCTGCGAACGTGAGGTCGTCCCAGAAGATGGCGAGGAGATTCTCCGGGACGAGCGACCCGGCGTTCGGGAGGATGGTGTTGGCATAGCTCGTCCGGTTGCTCGTGAACGAGACCCACCCGTTCGTGCAGACACGAAACGAATCGTAGGTCGCCCCGTAGAATGAGAACGGAAAACCGATCGCAAAAGGCCCCGCGTTCTGGTCGTCACCCGTCATCGCGACCGAGGTGCCGATGGGACGGATGTCTTCCCAGAGAAAGGCCGGGCCGCCCGGGCTGTCGCTGTCGTCTCTCGTGTATCCGAACGTCTCCTGCGATCCCGCCGCCACGCTCTCGCCGTTCAGGCCCGGGAGTGTCGCTCCCCCCCCGGGCGTTACGGCAGCGGCCGCGGTGAAGGAGAAGGGCGTCGCACCTGTGTTGGTGAGATGAACCAATCGCGTCGTCACGGCATTCGCACTCATCGTGACGATCAACGAGTCGGGCGACGCCGTGAAGGAGGGGGCGCTCGCCGCCGATCCGGAGAGCGCGATTGAGCGGTACGGCGCATCGGGATCGTCGCAGACGACGACGAGCGTTCCAAGCCACGGTCCAGCCACCAGGGGCGACCAGGTCACGCTCACCTGCCGAGATCCGAACGGAGGAACGGCGATTGCGCTTGGAAACGGCGTGACGGAGGCGTCGCTTCCCGAAATCGATGTCACGTGAAGCGTGTCGGTGCCGGGGTTCGAGAAGTTGACCGTCCTGGCGCTACTCTCCCCCGCGAAGACGCCTCCGAAGTCGAGGGCCAGCGGGGTCACTGCCAGGTCGGGTGCGCCACGCACCTCCAGGGCGACCGGCCACTCGACCTCCGGCGTCGCTGGATCGTTGCACTC
>ERZ1292633.4631-Hain-H41-02um-R1-4631-length-12694-cov-10_pt1 | contig 12694 bp, 15 predicted proteins | sample MGYA00564406_ERZ1292633 | MGnify/ENA primary metagenome ERZ1292633 (study PRJEB36523, sample SAMEA6512639) | groundwater metagenome | collected 2019-01-08 | study: AquaDiva: Metagenomics assemblies of 32 groundwater samples
ACATAGCCCATTTCCCTGGTGCGGATATCGATCACCTCCCGGTCGGGCAGTGCGGCCAGGTTGACCCGACCTCTGGTTGCCGAGTCGTACCAGACCTCGCCCCCGCCGGGGAGATAGGTGCGATAGATGCACTTCAGCACCGTGCTTTTGCCGGCGCCGCTGGGGCCGGACAACCCAAGAAAGCCCCCACGGGGCACGCTGAAGGAGACATCCCTGCACGCCTCGATCCGTTTTTCGCCGAGTATGTGGAGGATGAAGCTTTTCGACAGGTTTTCGACGGAGATCACATGAGCTCCTTAATTACAACTGAGATGCGACGAGGAGTTGCGTATACCTGTGCTGCGGGTCTTGCAGTATCTGATCGGTAAGACCGGCCTCCACCACCCGGCCGTACTTCATCACCATGGTCCGCTGGCAGAGCAGATTGATTACGCCCAGGTCGTGGGAGACCACCAGCAGGGAGAGGCTGAACTCGCTTCGGATGCTCCTGATCAGATCCAGCACCCGCGCCTGCACCGACAGGTCCAACCCGGTGGTCACCTCGTCCAGGAAGAGGATCAACGGCTTGTTGGAGAGCGCCTTGGCGATCTGCACCCGCTGTTGCATGCCGCCGCTGAAGTTTTTGGGCGGCTCGTCCATCCGTTCCACCGGTATCTCGGTCCGCTCCAACAGTTCCGCCGACCGTTTCCGCATGCCGCGGATGTTTCGCCATCCGGCCCCCAGGAGCCGCTCGGCGATGTTGCCGCCGGCGCTGACCTGCATGCGCAGACCCAGAAACGGGTTCTGGTACACGATCCCCATCAGGCTGTTCCTGACCTGGCGCTTCCGGAATGGGCTCAGTCCCGGAAGATTGTGACTGTAGTCCGCGTCATCCGCAAAGAGGTCCTCCAAGGCAGGCACGGCGGCGGAGCGGTGCAGCTCGACCGAGCCGTCGCTGGCATCCCACTCGAAGTGCAGCAGCCGCACAAGGGTGCTCTTGCCGGAGCCACTCTCCCCGACGATCCCCAACGCCTCGTTGCGGTACAGGTCGAAAGAGACATCGTTGCAGGCCACCACCGAGCCGCAGTGAGGGCAGACGTTGCTTTCCCGGTCGGGGCCGGTCGAGGAGAGACAAAGGGTACAGCCGGCGCCGAATCGCTTGGAAAGTCCCCGTACCCTGATCAAAGGCTGCATTTGCCATGCCTCTTGTCGCAGTAGCCGGAATCGGAGCAGCAGTAGAGCCGCTCGCCGGTCTCGTCGTCGATGATCTCGTCCATGAAGGTGTCGCTCGCTCCGCAGCGGGAGCAGGCCTTGCCGGAGAAATTCTCCACCCGGAAGAGATGGTCCTCGAATTCCAGCGGCTCGACCCTCGTATGGGGCGGGATGGCGTAGATCCGTTTTTCTCGCCCGGCGCCGAACAGGAACAGGGTCTCGGCCATGTGCAGCTTGGGCACGTCCCAGCGTGGAACCGGGCTGGGGTCCATGATGTAACGTCCGTTGACCGTCACCGGGTAGCGGTAACTGATGCTGATCTCGCCGTACTTGACGATATCCTCGTACAGAAAGAGCCACATCCGGCCGTAGTCGGCCTCGGCGTGCATGCGGCGGGTCTCGGCCTCGGACGGCTCCACCTCCCTCAGCGCTTCCGGATAGGGGACCTGCAGGACCAGGATCTGCCCGGCGGTCATCGGCTCCTCCGGGATGCGGTGACGGGTCTGAATGACCGTTGCCGACGTGGTGTCGGTGGTGATCTGCACGTCGGCAACGGCCTGGACAAACTTCTTGATATTGACCGCGTTGACGCTGCCGTCGCACCCCTGGTCGATCACCTTGAGCACATCCTCGGGAAGGATCAGGGCCAGGGTGACCTGGATGCCTCCCGTGCCCCAGCCGCGTGAAATCGGCATCTCGCGGGAACCGTAGGGGACCTGGTAGCCGGGGATGGCGATCGCCTTGAGGATGCTGCGGCGCACCTCCCTCTTTGCTCCCTCGTCCATGAAACCGAAGGGATAGCCGACGAGCCGTGATTCTCCACGGGCCTGTCGTTCGTCATCCGCGTCCAGCCAATCACGCATCCGCATGGCATTCCTCTTTGCCGGCGATCTCCTGGGCCTTGCGCAGCCGGTCCAGATCCGACAGGAAATCGACGTAGTGCGGCAGCTTCCAGTGGTTGCAGAAGCCCATCGCCTCGATGCCGTCGATGTGATAGAGGACATACTCCTGGTCCTCGGCCGGGCAGGAGGGCTCCCTGCTGCGGGTGCAGCGGTCCAGCACCGCCATGGAGATCGCCTTGATCTCGTTCTGGCCGAAGCAGAGCCCGTACCCCAGACTGAAGCGCGGCATGCCGTCGCTGCCTTCGAAACGGGCCACAACCTCGGCCTCGGTCACCTTGACCTCGCCGACGGTGCAGGGCTCGCCGGTGACGGGATGGGGAACCTTGAGCGATACGTACCCGACCCGCAGTTCCGCCAAGGTGGGATGGATATTGCCGTAGCCGCGCATGCTGGAATAGGCCAGCAGCAGCATGCCGCCGGTCTCGCCCCGCGCCATGGATTGAAGGGCGGCGTTCCGCGGAGCCGGGAAGGTGAGGGACTGTCGGGTTATGTCGAACCGTCCCGCCTTGGGAATCGAGGCAGCCTCGGCCAGCAGCCCGTCGCGGCGCAGGATATCGATCACCTTGGGGAAGGAGGCCGGTATCTCGGAATCCGCGGGAAGATCGGAAAAAAGCCTCTCCCGGAACGCCTTGCGCCGGGCCGCATCGTCCTCCAGCAGGTCGAAGTCCATCAAACGAAGGGTATAATCGCTCGTGGGACCCAGAATCTGTCCTCCGGGAATATCTTTGAAGGCCGAGGAGATCCGCCGCACGACCCGCATCCGCTCCGTGGAAACCGGGAGCGAGTAGCCAAGGCGGGCCCGGGTGGCCCGATAGGCCCGCAGCATGAACGACGCCTCGAACGTGTCCCCCGCTGCCTGCTTGAATGCCAGGGCCGCCAGATCGGGGGCATAAAGCCCCCCTTCCCCCATGACCCGGTCCACGGCCAGGTAGAGTTGTTCCTGGACCTGCTTCACCTCCAGCGGGTTGGATTCCCCTTTCATCCGTTCATGGGCGAAAAGCCGACAGGCGCGTTCAATCGCTTCGGTTCCGCCTTTGACGGCGACGTACCCCATTTCAGTTCACTCCGATCCGTGTGGAACGGGGAATGGACATGATCCCCCCGTCGGAATCCAGAAACAGGGCATCCAGCCCCAGGGGGAACTCGGCATTGACCTCCCGCAGCACCCCGAACTCGGTCCCGGCAAGGCCAACGATCAATGGACGTACCGTGCCGTCGATCCCCGGCCCGCGCAATTCCACCTCGCCACCCATCTCCGCAAGTTTTTCCACCAGGTAGACCACCGTCGCCCCGCCGTCGGGATATTCCGGGGTACCGCGCTTTGCCCCGCTCAACGCGCCTCGGCTGGTTCCTTCGAGGAAGATCAGGAAATCGGCCGTTTCGAGGTCTGCCGGGTTGCTGCCGGTATACCGGTAAATCTCCTGGGACAGGCCATTCGATTTGTCATCCAATACAAAAAATGTCACTTCATGATCCATCAGGCAGCGCAACACCTCAGCCGGCAGGCCGCGCTGCCCGAGTACATCCCGATGGCGCGGCAATCGAAAGACGCGGCCCGGATTGCTCATGGCCCGCATCAGGACTCTGAACGTGGTGTGATCGTTGATGATATCGTCTGTTTGCATCGTCAGGCCCCCGGCATGAGATCGAAACGAACCCTGGTGGCGGCGGTCAGTGCCGCTTCATCGGCCAGACGGGCCGCCTGACGGTGTCGGGCGCGCGCCAGGCAGGCCCGTACCGCCTTGCAGAGCGATTCGGGCCGACCTGCCCGCAGGAGGGCGTCCGTGGCGGCCCGGGCAAGGGCCTTGCGGGGTTCCTCGCCCGCCACCGTCCCGAAACCTTCACTGCCGCGCACGCTCACCGCCGCTTCGGTCACCAGCACCTCGCCCAGATGGAACTCGGTTTCAAAGCTGTCCTTGACCGTCATCATTATCAAGCCGGTACGGGGCGGCCGGGTGACGGTCATCTCCTCCGCGCCAAGGAGTTCAAGCAGTTCGGCCACTTCGTGTGCTTCCATCCCGACCACCGCAACCGTCGTATCGTGGCTCTCCATACGGCCTCCCAAGGAGTCATTCATAATCGATATAAAAGCTGTAACCGTGCTTTCTGAATCCGAGCGATTCGTAGAACCGGTGCGCGGCCACGCGATTGATATTGCTGGAAAAGGTCATCTTGTAGCACCCCTTCCGCCGGCACAGGTCGTTGGCGTACTCCATCATCCGCTTGCCGATCCCCTTCCCGCGGAGTTCCTCCGCGACCACCACGTCCTCCAGGACGGCGCTGGGGGCGCCACGGTGGCCGAGATTATCCATGATCAGCAGGGCGAAGGCGCCGATGACCCTGCCCCCGTCGAGGGCAACGTGTATGTGGTAATCGGGATAGCTTTTGAATTTGGTGAAGATCCCGCCGGCTTCATCGAGAGGAAGCACCGAACCGTCGTCCTGCCCCAGCTGGGCATAGAGCGAGAGTATGGCAAAGAGGTCGTTCTCGTTCGCCTTCCGCATGATTATGTCCATCGCGTTTTCCTTGAGGATCGGCGCCGCGTTCTCAGGTGTATCTCGCCCGGATGATGGCGCTGGCCCGGTCGATCAGGGCCACGGTGATGACGATGATGATCAGGATGGTGGTCACGTCACGGTTTTCATAACTCTTCAGTTTGTCGAACAGATAGATACCGATGCCGCCGGCGCCGGTAAACCCGAGGATGGTTGCGGAACGAACATCCGATTCCAGGCGATACAAGGTCATGGAGACGAAGTAAGGCGTGATCTGTGGAAAGACGGCATACCGGATGACTTTGACGAAACCCGCGCCGGTGGCGGTCAGGGCATCGATGGGCTCCTGCTGGATCGCCTCGATCCCTTCGGAAAAGAGTTTGACCAGGACGCCGGAGGTGTGCACCCCCAGTGCCAGGATGCCGGGCATCGGCCCCAGTCCGACCGCGGAGACGAACAGCAAGGCCCAGATAATCTCGTTGATCGAACGGCTCAGGTTGGCGAAGAGCCTGACGACGGTGTACACGGCCTTCTTCAGCAGCACCGGCACACGTTGTTTCCCCGGAACGATGATCTCCAACGTGTTCTTGGAGGCAAGGAAGGAGAGCGGGAAGGCGATCAGCACCGAGAGGATCAGCGCCAGAAAGGCCATCTGTACCGTTTCCAGCATGGAGAGCAGGTACTTGCCCAGTCTGCCGGTCGTCAGGTCGGGCGGAAAGAAACCGCTGTCCCTGATCTCCGGGTTGCCGGCCAGATACGTCAGCATGTTGCCCCAACCCTCATACAACTTGCCCACGCTCATCTCGGTGGAATGCCAGCACCAGGCCACCACGATCAGGGAAACCGAAAAAATCATGAGGTTGTAGGGATGAAAGGGGTTTGTCCGGCGTTTTATGTCATCAAGATTCATGGTGATCGATCCCGGCAAATGGAGTATCGGGCATCGGTTCCGGAGGGACCGCGGCCGGCAGGATCGGATGCCGGCCGCGGCGCCGGATCACTTTTTGACAAGTCGTTTCTTTACCTCGATCTGGTCACGGATCGGATCGTACACGTCATCGGTGACCGACACGTATCCCTTGAGCTTCAGCTTGCTCAGGCCGGCCTTGTCGTCATAGGCGAGGAATGCTTCCTTCAACGCCTTTTTCAATGAATCGGGGAGATCCTTGCGGTAGGCCATGTTGGAACCGGGGATCAGCTTGGAGGTCCAGATGATGTTGAAGTCTTTCTCCTTGTCCCAAAACTTCCCGTTGCCCCGGTCCATGTCCAGGTCATTGGTGGAGGCGATGTCGACTTTGCCGCCCTTGACCGACAGGATCGAGGCCTCATGGCTGCCGGAGTAGATCACCCTGGAAAAGTGCTTCTCCGGATCGAGATTCAACTCCTTGACGAAATAGACGGTCGGTACGAGCGTACCGCTCGTGGAGTTTGGATCGGTAAAGGCCCAGACCTTGCCTTTGGCGTCATTGATACTGTTGATGCCGGAACCCTTTTTGGTGATGATGACGCCGTGATACCCCCGGGTGCCGTCTTCCAGAACTTCCATGGCGAAACACTCCGCGTTGGCCCGCAGGGACGCCTCGACATAGGATTTCGGACCGTAATAGGCCACGTCGACGTGCTTGAACTGCATGGCGGCGATGACCCCGGCGTAGTCGGTCGATGTCTTCAATTCAACGGGGAGGCCGATTTTCTTCTCCAGGTACTTGGCCAGGTTGTCGAAACGGTCGGTGATGTGGGATGAGGATTCGGTGGGGATCAACCCTACCGTCAGTTTTTTGGGCCATTCGGCCGGCGCCGACAAGGCCGCCGCGGGCAGAGATATTGCCAGGGCCAGCGTGACAACTGCTTTCAGCAAGTTCTTCATGGGTGCATCTCCTTTCGATCGGTTGGTTGTTATCGGGTCGGTTCCCCCAAGCCTATGTCGCAGATGCCGCAACCGGTGAAAAGGTGGAATGGCGTACCTTCTTTTCCTGCTTGTCCTGATTGGTTGAGCAACGGTATATTTCGGCCACCGTTGATTGACAGAGCTGTGACGGAGGTCCGTCAAAGACGATCCGTCCGGCATTCATGCCGATCACCCGGCTGCAATATTCACGGGCATAGTCCAGTTGGTGCAGGTTGGCGACGACGGTGATGCCGTACTTTTCATTTGCGTTTTTGAGGGTCTCCAGGACAGTTCGGGCACTGACGGGGTCAAGGGAAGAGACCGGCTCGTCGGCCAGGATGATCTCGGGGCTCTGGGCGATGGCCCGGGCAATGGCCACCCGCTGTTTCTGTCCGCCCGAGAGGCGGTCGCAGCGGCTGAGGGCTTCGCTCTCGATACCGACCACCTGCATGTATTCGTAGATTTCCTCGTACTGCTGGTGGGTATAATGCTTGAAGAGGGCCGACATGAGCGGTTTGCTGTGCAGCATGCCGCTGGCGATGTTGTCCAGCACGGAAAGGCGCGACACCAGGTTGAATCCCTGAAAGATGACCCCGAGCCTGGCCCGCAGCGCCTTCAGGTCGCCGTGCCGGATCGAGCCCACGTCGTTACCCAGCACGTTCAAGCTCCCGCCCAGTATGGATGTGGTGGCGTTCATCCCCATCAGAAGTGTGGACTTGCCGACCCCCGACGGCCCGATGATGCTGAGGAATTCACCCTTCCTGACGGTCAGGTCAACCCCGTTGACGACCTCCTTGCGACCGTAGCCGAGCGTCAATCTTTCCGCGCGAATATGTTCGATGGCCGGTCTCCTTTCTGATTTTCCGCTCTCCGGCAATAGGCGATTCCAGACGGTTTTTTATCATGGGTTTGTTACAACGACTTGTAGCCGACGTGATATCTGCGTGAAGTTGGCCCGTTTCGACCGGACACTCCGGACGGTGCGGGATCTACGGGGTCAGCGAACCGAAGCGCCTGTCGGCGGCGGCGAAGCACGCTTTTCTCCAGCCGGGAGGACAGATCTTGGCGGACCGAAGTCGCCTCTTCAGTTCATCCCGCACTTTCGCGCAGATCAGCGGGTTTCCGGAGGCCTTGTCGAGCAGGATGCCGGCGACGCGCACCAGCGAAACCGCGAAGAGGTTCCCGTCCCGATGCCATTCGCTCCATATCGCCAAACGGGCGACGAATCGGATGAACCGGGGCGAGAGCGTTCTTCTCGATCGGAGAAGGAACGCGTTCCGGTGAAATTTGACCGGGAAAAGACATGGTGTGCTGTTCGCGATGGCCATGGAACCCCCTTTCCCGGTCATTGTGCCCAACCGCCAAGATCCCATGATGAAAGAGATGTGAAAAACGGATGAAGGTGATGGATTCCCGGGCTTATCGCTTTTCCCGCATCAACGAACGCCGCGCGGCGGCGATTTCCTTCCCGCGGGCCTCGTCGACCCCGGGATATGCCAGGTCGAGCTTCCAGAGCGTTTCGACGATCGCCGCCACGACCACCAGACGCGTATACCACTTGTTGTCCGCCGGCACCACGTGCCAAGGGGCTTCCCGAGAGGCCCCGTGCGCATGATCCTTTTTCTGAATGCGTGAGGTACAAATCCATGACGATCGCATAGAAAACTGAACTTCCATGAAATTCATGCCGATAAACCATATGGAGATCGGTCGAACCGATCTTTCCGGAGGGTAAAAAGAAAGAGCCTTGCGGAAGAAGGAAAAGCCATGGGGAAAAGACTGACCATCACGGTGGAGATAGATGGCGACAGGAAAGAAATCATCGTCCGGGATGATGCCGGAAACAGCCGTCACCTGAAAAGCGTTCTTGTGACAGGCGGCGGTTTCGAGGAAGGCTCTCTTTACCTGTTCGGCTGGGGTTCCTGCGCCGATCTCGGATGGGCCCTGGCCGAAGGTTTCCGGTACTCCATCCAGTCCCCTCGCGCCGCGGATGCGTTCTACCAGCGGGTATTCGCGCACCTGGCACGGTGGATCGCCCAATTTCACGGCTGGGCGTTCGCACAGCCGGTAGACCCGCAGCTGCTTCTTGAGAGGTGGGAGGCGGAGGATGCGGCGATGTCGGAAGAAGAAACCGACCGAAACAGCACGAATTAAGACCCCTCGATCTCCCTTATGAGGAAATTCCTGTGATGAAACTCCAGGTTGTGTTAAGAACGCGTCAAGTTTCCAGCCGAACGGAAGAAAAAGAGGCGGGGGGATTCCCCCCGCCCCACTGCCGGCGGCCCTGCCGGAGGCGTTACCCCCGGGTGGCGGACCTTCCTATTTCTTGTGGCAGTCGTCGCACTTGACGGGACCCTTCTTCTCCTTCTGGTGGCACCCCTTGCACTGCATGTGGAACGATTCCTTCAGGGTGACTTTCTTCCCCTCGGTCTTGTCCCCGTGGCACTTGGAGCATTTCTGCTCCTTGCCCGCGGCGTCCTTGTGGTGGCATTCCGCGCACTTCGTGACCTTCTCGCCGTGCGCCTTGTGGTCGAACGCGACCACGGCCTTCGTCTTCTTGATCTCCTTGAGGACGATCTTCTCGGGGGGAGCGGCGATTGCCGAGCCGAAGGCGAAAACCACCGCGACGACCAGAGCTGTGCACAACGCGACTTTCCTCATCGAGGTACCCCCTTCAGGTAACTTTGGGTGAAATTATAAATTCGGATTCAAAGATAATCAATCAAAACTTCACCCGGATGCGGGATCTATCGGGTCAGCGACCCGAAACGCCTGTCGGCGGCATTGAAGCACGCCTTTCTCCAGCCGGGAGGGCAGACCTTGACCGACCGAAGCCGCCTCTTCAGTTCATCCCGCACTTTCGCGCATAGCAGCGGGTTTACGGATGCCTTGTCAAGCAGGACACCGGCGATGCGTACCAGCGAAACCGCGAAGAGGTTCCCGTTCCGATGCCATTCGCTCCATATTGCCAAACGGGCAACGAATCGGATGAACCGGGGCGAGAGCGTTCTCCTCGATCGGAGAAGGCACGCATTCCGGTGAAATTTGACCGGGAAAAAATATGGCGTACTGTTCGCGATGGCCATGGATCCCCCTTTTTCCGGTCATTGTAACCAACCACCAAGATCTCACGATGAACGGCGTGTGAAAAACGGATGAAGCCAGGGTGCCGGGGAGATCGATCCCCTTCCCCGCGAGAAACCGCTCCCCTTGGGGTCGGCCCTTCGTCATCGGATCTTCACTCCACGTTCATTCCCATTTCGTCCGGACGGACTACCCTTCCACACGCGATCCGACCCACGGATCAGCAACCACAAGGAAAGGAGTCCGCGATGAAGCCTCACAAGGTACTTGCATGGTCGCTCCTCCTCGCCCTCACCGTCGCACCGGGGACACACGCTCTGGCCGGTGACCTCCGCGGCAGATCGATCCCGGCGAGCGTCCAATCGGTCGAATTCCTCGGGATGGCCGCCCCCGTCACCCCGGAGTAGCGCGCCGCCGTCCACACCGGGGCAAAGGCGAAAGTGACGTACCGGAACGGCAAGGTCCGCACCTTCGACCTGACCTACCTGGATCGATACCGCCGGGAAGGACCAGTACGGTCTCCAGCCGATGACGATGAACCTCGCGACCATCGAGCAGGACAAGGGGTCGGGGGAGCTCGTCACCGTCGCGCTCCGAAACATCGACCTGTCCGGCGTCGGTGGCCTGTGGATCCCGTGCGCCGGGTTCCCCCGGCGCCGTTCCCCCCCTGCCTTGATCCGTTCTCCATCCCCGCTTCATATCCCCTTATAAGCCTCGTCCTTCCAAAATCCGCCCGTCGATTTTTACCGACGCTTAATGTCTTCGTTAAACGGCCGTAACATCGGGCGGACATTCTGAGCCCGTCAGCGGGGGATCTCCACCATTCGACCAAGGTCAATACCCGCAAGAAGGAGGAGTGATGAAGCCAGGGAAGAAAATCGTTCGAACGGTCGCATCGGTCGCGGCAGCGGTCCTGTTCCTGGGCGGCGTCGCCCACGCCGAAGGGTTTCTTCTGGGCGAGGAGGGCAAGGGGGTCACCGTCAAGGCGGCGGAAAACGCGGATCTGAACGTCCGGATACGCCTGCAGCCCCGGTTTGACGCGGGGGACCTGATCAAGAGCGACGAGGCGACCCCGGCCTCTTATGAAAGCGAGACGGACTTCTACCTGCGGAGGATCCGGCTGGAGCTCGGCGGTCACATCGTGAAGAACCTGACGTACAACCTCACCTTCGAAGGAGACAAGAACAGCAAGGCCCCCGGCAAGTCGAGCAACGAGGTGAAGATCCTCTATGCCTACGGGAACTACAAGTTCGCGGATCCCTTTTCCGTCCGGTTCGGGAAAGCGAAACTTCCCTATTCCCGGGTCTCCCTCACGTCGTCTTCGAAACAGCTCCTTATCGAGCGCCCGTTCTCGACCGAGGACGCCAAGAAACTCTTCGACGACTATTACCAGGCGCACCTCCTCCTCCATGGCAAGCTCGCGGAAGGAATCCTCGCATACTCCCTGGCGGGCGGCGACGGCTGGGAACCGGGAAGCACGGTGAACGGCAAGACGGTTCACAAGTCCGGTCTTCTCTACGCCGCCCGGGTCGAGTTCTCTCCGCCGGGATGGGGCGAAAAAAGCCAGAGCGACGCCCATCTCGGCAAGGGAAGGCACCTTACCGTGGGAGCGAACTACGCTGCCCAGGACGGGATCGAGTACGCAGGGAGCGCCTTCGAGGAGGACCGCACCCTCTGGGGAATGGATCTGTCCGGGCACTGGCGGGGCCTCACCGCCCAGGTGGAGTACAACGCCTGGAAGGAGGAGTTCAGCGATCCCTCCAAGCCCGACAAGGAGCCCAAGGGGTGGTACGCCCAGGTGGGCTACTTCATCCCGGGAGGGAACGTGGAACCCACCATCCGGTACGAGGTCTACGAACAGGACTCGAACAAGGCGGACACGGACCAAAAGACTGTCACCGCGGGCATCAACTGGTACCTCAAGGGGCACAGCGTGAAGTTCAGCGCCAATTACGCGATGACGGAGTTCGAGAGGAACGCAAAGGGATTCCTCGCGAACGACGACAAGCAGAACGTCTTCCAGGTCCAGGGGCAACTCTACTTCTGAAGAAGAAAGGACGGGCCTCGGGGGAAAAACCGCCGAGGCCCCCTCCTCCCCCGGCGTCCTCCCCCGCCGGGGGATTTTTTTCATCTCGTGTTCTTTCGGCATTCGGCGCACGCCTCGACATTGGCGCCGTGCCGGAGCTTCCGCTTCTTAACACGAACTTAACACTCCACTCACCCCCCCTTGATATACATAACGTACGGTACCCTCACAGACGTAAAGACACCCCACAACGGAGGGTAAGAGCAATGAGAAACGTTTTCGGAATCCTGGCAAGGACCGCAGCCGCGATCATCCTGTCGCTTGTCGTCGCCGCCGGGGCGACGGCGGCGGATCCGCTGACGATCAACGGCGCGGGGGCGACGTTCCCGTACCCGCTTTATTCGAAATGGTTCTATGAATATTCCAACGCCAACCCGGGCGTCCGGTTCAACTACCAATCGATCGGCTCCGGCGGGGGGATCAAGCAGATCACCGCGGGGACGGTGAACTTCGGCGCCACCGACGCGCCGATGACGGAAGAGGGGATGAAAAAACTTCCGGGGCCCATCCTCCATATCCCGACGGCGCTCGGGGCGGTGGTCCCGGTCTACAACCTCGACGGCGTTCCGGCCGGCCTGAAGCTCACGTCGGACGTCCTCGCCGGCATCTATCTCGGCAAGATCACCCGTTGGAACGACCCGAAAATCGCGGAACTGAACAAGACCGTGACGATGCCGAACGCGGACATCGTGGTCGCCCACCGATCCGACGGGTCCGGCACCACGGACATCTTCACGAACTACCTGACGACGGTGAACACCGAGTGGCGCGCGAAGGTCGGCCGCGGACCGTCCGTCAACTGGCCGGTGGGGATCGGCGGGAAGGGGAACGAGGGCGTCGCCGGCGTGGTGAAACAGACCCCCGGAGCCATCGGGTATGTCGAGCTCGCGTACGCCAAGCAGAACAAGATGAAGGTGGCGTCGCTGCGGAACAAAGAGGGGCACTTCGTTACGCCGACCCTGGAGGCTACCTCCGCCGCCGCGGCGGGTGTGGCGAAGTCGATGCCGGACGATTTCCGGGTTTCGCTGGTCGACGCCCCCGGAAAGGA
>ERZ1292633.4632-Hain-H41-02um-R1-4632-length-12694-cov-5_pt1 | contig 12694 bp, 6 predicted proteins | sample MGYA00564406_ERZ1292633 | MGnify/ENA primary metagenome ERZ1292633 (study PRJEB36523, sample SAMEA6512639) | groundwater metagenome | collected 2019-01-08 | study: AquaDiva: Metagenomics assemblies of 32 groundwater samples
CTTGGCAACATGTACCTTGCATTTTTGGATTATGAAAAAGCAAAGAATATCGATTCGACCAATCCCAATCGCTACCTTGAGCTTTCTTCGGCCGCGGCTGGGGCAGAGTCGCTCTCCTATGCGATTGCGATTCTTGACACTGCCATTGATAAATTTGGCGTCAATGACAGGTTTCTTTCGAACAAAGGAGTTCTATTATCATTTCAGGGAAAGTACCAACAATCCGAATCGATACTTCGCGACCTTGTCGTCCGTCATCCGGAATCGAGTGAATTCAACATGAATCTTGCCAACACCCTCGGTTCTCAATCGGAAACGGTCAAAAAGAAAGAAGCCCTCAATATTTATATGCGGATGGAATCGACTACTGACCCTGCCTGGAAGGTTGATTCTCTAATTACATCGCTCAAAGAAGAGTTGAAGGGGAAATAATAAGGGGCGGAAACATTTCTGCTTCCACCCCACGCAGGGTTGTCTCTTGATGAGACAAAGGGGTTTTCAGGAACTTTGACTATTAAACAATCCAAATCCTGGATTGGTTTCATTCCTCGAAGAAAAAAAACGTGACAAAAAAAAGAGACCGGCCACCACTGGCGACCGGTCTCTCGCTTTTCCCGCCGGAGGGGTCAGGCGGGAGAGTTCAATTCAGGAGTATTTTGCTTACATTCCTTGTCTCATACCATCCTCGACAGGAGGCCGTGGATCATCATGCACGCCGCCGCGGCAAAGGAGTTTCCACCGTCCCATAAATGCTCCGGCTTTCTCTTCCGGATGGGTGCGGAACAACCCGCGCAGGACGCCAATTTCGATATCGGCGGCGTCAAAAATCTTTCCGGCAAACCAGCCACCGGCGTGCTCAAAAGCTGTGCTGTCGGCATGTTCGTTCGGATGTGGCATCCATTTGCCGCGGAGAAGTCCTTCGAATTCGCCATTCTCCGATATCCACTTGCCAAAAAAGACATTCTCACCGGCATCATTGGTTCCCCAGCGACCTCTGACATGGCCGGATGGGCCATTACGATCGATCCAGGTTCCTGCGAAAACACCGTTGCCGCTGTCATCGTTGCCCCATCTGCCGCCAAGAAATCCCTTGGGGCAGTCGAAGCGCTCGAATTTGAATGCCGTGAACGACACTTCGTTGCCGTCCTCAAGGGTCACTATCGTATCGAGGCGAGCCAATTCTTCGAGTGAGAAGGTGCGGCTGTATGGCCCGGTCTGGAACGTTACGTTTACCGGTAGTGGTTGTGGCCAGGCAGTGTCGATATTTACTTCGTACGATGAATCACCGAGGACTGAGTCGATGATCCAGACATATTCGGTGTCGATGATAGGTTTCGGCGGTGGAATGACGAGATCAACGGCGATGCCGTCGTTGTGCGGACGGGTGTGTGAAACCCATTCTATTCTTTTGCGATCTGTTCGCGGGAGAATAACATCCCCCTCTTCAAAACGGATGACCCGTCGAAGTACTTCGCACCCACGTGTGGAGGTCAAAGATCCGCTCCAGTCGGTCACATCAAGTTCGGTCGAGTCAAATTCCAGATGCCCCCACAAAATGCGGATATGATAGACTCCGGCCATTGGGTGGACCAGTTGGGAATCGACATCACTCGCTGTCGCAAAAGGATCGGCGTATTCAACCTCGCCAGCCGCATCAATGGTTAGCAAGGGGTCACCGAAGCCGGGGGCTTCGCTGGTGGTTGTAAAGCCGCCATTTGATTCATTCAGAATATTCGAGCTGTCCTGTGGAGCGGGTTCGGTCGCGTTCTTTGAACAGCCGACAAGAGAAACCACCGCAAGCAGAATGAGGAAGCAGGTTGTGAATACAGATGCTCGAGCGGTTAGTTGAGAGTAAATTTTGATGACGTTCATGTGGGAACTCCTTTCGTAGTATAGTCAGTAATATATTGCCTGCCATACTAGAAACAACCTTTGTGCCGGAAGAAATAAAAGACTCACAACCTGTTGCTATATTTGTGGTTAAATATTTTTTCAGAGACTCAAATCAGATACCGTAAGCGTACCGGATGGTACAGACTCGGCGGAGATGGGACAGGTAGCTGTAGGAGTAACTGAACAGAAAACAATTACTATTCTTGTAGGGACTGTTGAAAAAACCTCTCGGCGTGTGTCGGGTCGAGCGCAGTCGAGACCCCTATTACTATCGAAGGATGCTAACTATTTGCAAGAGAACGCATCTCGACTGCGCTCGATGCGACATGTTCTGGAAGCGTTTTCATCATTTCGTTACTTTGCCACTTTCTCAACAAACCCTTCAGGTGGGTTCCTGTGTTGCACCTCTGTTCCTTCCCATTTAAAGGGTGGGTCACCCCCGCATCCAATCGATAGGGTGGATGAGCGCAAGGTCAAGCGGCTGACATCGGCGGCGCGGGAATATCTTCAGACGCATGATTTGAGCAACTGCGACTTCCGCTTTGACGTCGTGACATTTTTGGAGGGAACCATCGAACACTTCCCCGGAGCGTTCCAGGCGGAGGAGTGAATTTGTGTCAATTGAAGGTGCGAACTTCGCCGAAGAGTTCATTCCTGTCATTCCGGACAAGTCCTGCCAGCAGCGGGACTTGTCCGGAATGACAGAATAGGAACCGAGCAGACGGGACGTCTGCCTCACACTTTAGCACAAGCCACCCTCCCCCGTTCATCTAAGGCTTTTTCATCAGCGCGTTTGGATCAAGGATAAAATTCTGACCGGCAGGGAGAATCATAACCTCAATTTTGTCACCTAACTTTTGAACAAGCGAATATTGAACAAGTTGCGGTGTCAATGAGGCCGCCAATCGGGAGTTCGCCTCAGCTTGTTTTTCTGCAACTACAAGAATCGAACCTCCCTCACCCCGTGCCGCCTCAATCTTTTGGTCTGCCTTATGACGCTCTCCCACTACCTTTTGCTCTTCCTCAAGAGCATTTTGGGTGGCGATTTGCTTTTTTTCAATCGCTTGCTTGAATGGATCACTAAAGTCAATGTTATCAAGCAATAAGTCAGTTACCTCGATAGAGTGTGGGCCACATTCCTTTTCAAGACGAATGGTAACATCGTGACGAATTGCCTCTCGGTTGGGAGCAATTCCAACGCTAGTGTACTTAACTGTTTCGTCTTTGAAGTTCTGAGGTACACGGGGTTCGACTATGACCTCGAACCAATTGGGTCCGATGTTTCGATACAACGTTTGAATAGCTTGCGGTGACACTCGAATATTGAGCGTTGCATCGACATACACCTCCTGTGTTTCGGAGGAAAAACACACCAGCTTCTTAAACTTATGGCTCTGCACTTGAATATTCTCTGTCCTAACGTTTGACCATGGCCTGGTCCACTGGGGGCCTTCTTCAATTTGGCCAATGATAGATCCAAAGGAGTACACCACACCGACGTGGCCAGCAGGTATTTGATTGAAAGATGAAAAGAAGGTGCCGACCAGGAAAAGAATCGCGAACCCAGCAAGGGAGGCTAACTTAATTGTAGCACCCCGTTGGTGAGTTTGCACATTGGTTGATCTGAGCATCGTGTTGCCAACATACCAGGCTATACCGGCCACGATTACGAGAATGAGCATTACTACTAAATAGGTCACGATGACCGCCTTTTTTGTAATTGTTTTATGATGTTTTTCTCACTCAAATTCTCTCTGTGACGTGAGCAATTCACCATATGCTGTGAAGCTCCATTCACTCCCCCCTCAATGCGCCTTTAGAACCAACAGCGTGATATCGTCCGATTGGTCGGCGGGGCCGCGGAACTCCAGAACGTCGCGCAAAATCGATTGCCCGGCCTCAAGAGCCGACATCCCTGCCGTCTTGCGGACAGCAACGTCAAGCCGAGCCTCCCCGAATTCCTGATTGGCAGTATCAAAACACTCGGTGATGCCGTCGGTGTACCAGACCGCCGTGTCGCCAGCGTGCATGGGTACTTCGTGGACATTGTAGATCATCTCGGGAATGATGCCTATAATGACGTCGGAATCGCGCAGATGCTCAAGAGTGCCGTCTTTTCGATGGATAATAATCGGCAGGTGACCGGCGTTGACATAGTAGAACTTCTCGATCTGGCGGTCGTAAAAGCCGAAGAGGGCGGTGATATACTCCCCCGGACTCATAAAATGGCACATCAGGATATTGAGGCTTGAGGCGATGCGGGCGAGTGAGTCGCCGGTGTTAATAGCCAGCTGTGAGCGGACTACTGCCTGTGCGGTCGACATATGCATTGCGGCAGGTAGACCCTTCCCGGCAACATCCCCCAAAGAAACAAAGAGTTTCCCCGGCTCTATCTCCACCATGTCATAAAAATCTCCGCCGACCTGTTTGGCCGGTTCATTGAATCCATAGACTTCGCACTGCTCAGTCAGAATGTTGTGTTTGGGGAGAAAGCCCTGCTGGATCTTGCGGGCGACGTCGACTTCCTTCTCGATAATCTTGAGCTTCTGTTCCTGCTCGAAAAGGCGGGCGTTGTCGATGACTTTGGCGGTTTGTGTGCCGACGATTCCGAGAAAGCGTGAATCGGCGTCGGTGAATCCCCCGCCCGCTTTATTAAAGAGGACATAGAGACCAAGCAATCCATCCCGAGCCAGTAGCGGAGCCGCCAGGACGGTGTTGATTCCAACTTTGGCAAAACCGGCGGCCTTGATGCGGGGGTCATTTTCCGGGTCGTTGCTCAGCAAAATCGCCTTGTTCTTAATCATCCAGCCGGAGAGGGTCATATTGATGCGGAAGGGCATCTGGTCGCCTTGCGGGCTTATTTCACGAACGAAGGTCTTGAACTTGTCCTGGGCACTCTGGTTTTCGAGAAGAAAGACGGCCCCCTGGGCGGCGCCGGTACGCTTGAGACACTGCTCAAGTGTGGTCTGGGTGATCTTCTCGACGCTCATCGAGATATTGATGGCGCTGGCAATATCGTTCAGGGCGCGGAGTTCGTCGACAGCGCTCTGGAGTTGAAGCAGTTCCTCATCAGATATTTGCGGCATTGTTCACCCGTATTGAAAGTGTATATTTGTTAATTGGCTAACGGCCTTCAAGATATCATGCTAAGTGGGCAGGTATCAATAACATTTGTGCGGCCGTATTAAGGTGGAATACAGGACGAAATGCTCTCAGCCGGGACACAGTTCGGAAAATATACGATAGAATCGGTCGTCGGTCAGGGTGGCGCCGGTGTTGTCTATCGTGCTCTCGACACCAACCTCGAACGGATTGTCGCCCTTAAACTCATTAACGACGATCTCTACAGTTCCCAGAAGTTCCGCGAGAGTCTGACAAGCGAAGCCCGCAAGGCCGCCCGAATCGATTCCCCCTATGTTGTCAGAGTCTGGGAACATTCGACTATCGACAACCACCCCTACATCGCCATGGAGTTTGTTTCGGGGGAGGACCTGCGTACGGCCGACAAACGATTCGATCAAACACAAAAAATCGAACTGACTGCCCAGATAACCGAGGGGATTCGTGCGGCGCACTCCGAAGGGTTGGTCCATCGCGACCTCAAGCCGGAAAACATTCGCGTTACCCCCGCCAACAAAGTCAAGATTCTCGATTTTGGACTCGCCAAAACTGTCGAAGCCGACGCCGCCGAGGACTTTGAAAGCATTGAGGGAAGTCTTTACTACTTGTCGCCCGAGCAACTGTCAGGGGAAGCGGTAACATTTTGTTCCGACCTTTTCTCGTTCGGCACTATCCTCTATGAGCTGTACACAGGCGTCCGCCCTTTCGAAGGGGACTATCCTGCAAGTATTGTCTACTCGATTCTTCACGAAGATCCTGTTCCGCCCGACGAAAAGGTCAGTGGTCTTCCGGCGTGGCTGACGCCGCTCATCATGAAACTTCTGGCAAAGGATTCAGCCGATAGATTCGAGACGATTGAAAGCGTCATTGAGTACATTGAGAGTTCACGCAAGGGTCAGCAGACCGCTATCCAGACTGAATACAGCGATCCGAGACAGAAGGTCACTGTTATTGACCTCAAGAATCTTTCGGGGGATGCAAGCTGGGATTATTTCTGCAGTGGATTCACCGAGGATGTCATTCGCGAAGTCTCTCGTCGAACCGACCTCGTCGTCAGCGCCGAACCGGCCGGCACTCAGCAGAGGGATATCCGCGACATGTTCACGCGGTATCATTGCGACTACATGATTATGGGATCGCTTCTCAAGTGGCAGGACAATATTCGCCTGTCACTTAGTATCTATGGAAGCGGCGGGGATAAACTGATTTCAGGGGATACATATGAAGGGGAAGCGTCGGGACTTTTCAACCTTCTTTCCCGGTCAGCCTCGGCCGCGGCAGAATCCCTCGCGAAAGTTACCGGCCGCGAGACTATTGAAGTCGCCGCGGCACCGGCGGCAGACGTCACCGCCTACGACTTCTATCTCAAAGGACGCAACTACTATCAATCGAACAAGGCCGAAGATCTGGCATTCGCGGCCAAGATGTACACCAAGGCGCTCTCGATTGATTCCAATCTTGCGTTGGCACACGCCGGATTGTCGGATGTCTACACCTTCCAGTACATGGCCTATTATGATCGCACCCATGAGCGGATTGAGGCCGCCAAAGCCGAGGCTCTCAAGGCATTGCGAATCGACCCCACCCTCCCCGAGGCGCATCGCTCGCTCGGACGGTATCACATGTTTACCGGAGACTACGAACGAGCCGAAGGATGCTTCAAGTCAGCCGTGTCATTCAATCCCAAATATGCCGTCGGTTATCGCACGCTTGGATGGTTGAAACGCACTGCCGGAAAATACGAAGAGGCGCTTGCCTACACGAAAAAGTCCCTTGAGATGGCCCCTACCGATCTCGAGACGCTCCTCCTTTTGAGCCTTATCAGCATCGATCAGAGAAATTACACCCCCGCCGTCGCGACACTTCAGCGAGCTATCGAGCTTGGCCCCGATTACGGCAGAGCCTATTACAATCTAGGGACGGTCTACTTGCGACTTGGGGTGCTTGAACTTGCGCTGGAAAATTTTGAGTCGGCGATAAGGTTCAAAGGCGACCCTAATTGTTTTGTCGACGCCGGTTTGATACACCTCATCCAGAAACAGTACCCGGCCGCTCGCAAACGATTTGAAGAATCGATTGCCGAGGGATATCTCCCCTTTGTCGCCTATTATTTCATAGGCCTTTCCGAACGACTTCAAAATCATGACGAGGAGTCGGCGAAAGCCTTTGAGCAAACTATTCAATTGACTGAGCAGTCAACTACTGCCAGCGAAACCAACCTGCACATCCTTGTCTATCGTGCTATGGCACTTGCTGGACTGCACCGGCCAGACGAATCAAGAGCGATTCTCGACACATTGAAAATAAAATGCGGTGAACAAGGAGAGATTCTCATCGATATGGCCCGATGCTTCTCTCTCCTCGACGATAAGATGAGCGCTCAGTCATATATTTTGCGGGCTTGCGTCGCCCATGCCGGCCCCTCGGAGAGGGAAGCCCGACTTGATCCGCATTTTATCGACATGACATTTGAGTAGTTTTTTCTAATTTCATCATTCAATTCTTGACGTTTTTCGGCAATTTCGTATACTAAGTAGTTGTCCGAAGGATAATTACGTTCTAACCGAAAAAATAGTTTCCTCACTTATAACGCCGGAGGCGTGCCATGAATCGTTTTGGTATCGTTGTCTTTGCCTTGTTTTCTTTGGGTGGTGCGGCGCGTGCGGCGGAAGAATCCTCAATTCGGTTCATCCCTAACGAAGGTCAATGGGATGCGTCGATTTCGTATCAGGCTGATGTCGGTCACATATCGGCTTGGTTTGATCAAAATGGCGTATGGTATCAACTTCGCACACCGTCGGTGTCTGACACGGTGGGCGAGGAAGATGCATCGATCGACGCGGGCTCGGCTACGATACTGAGTCAGACCATTCGAGCGTCGTTCGTCGGTGGCCGGGCTATGACCCTGTCCGGAGGGATGGCTACAAATGAAAAGCGAGCCTATTTCCTTGGGAATGACCAAACCCGATGGAGAAGCAATGTGCCGGTCTTTAAGCAGGTGCAGCTGAAGAGCGTCTATTCCGGTATCGATGTTCTTTATAGAGGAACAGGACGACAGCTCGAGTATGATTTCATCGTCAAACCCGGCGCGAATCCCGCTCAAATTGAAATTCGCTATGACGGAATTAAATCCCTTTCTATCGGAACTGATGGAAATCTGGTTATTGCCACCGACTGGGGTCAGATCGCCGAGCAGAAGCCATTCGCGTATCAATTAGTAAATGGCGCTCAACAAGAGGTAACCGGAACGTATAAACTCCTCTCGGAGACGTCTTTTAGTTTTTCATTCCCAAATGGTTACGATGCGACCCGCGAGTTAATCATCGACCCTACCCTGCTCTATAGTGTCACGTTCGGTGGAGACGATGCGGACCAGGGAATTGCGGCGGCGGTTGACGCCGATGGTCACGGCTATGTCCTAAGTCGCACTTATTCCAAGGATTTTCCAGAAGGGAACCCATTGGCGACTGGAGAGGGTCCCGATCTTGTGCTTACCAAACTCGCAAGTGATGGTTCAAGCGCCATATATCACACTCTTCTGGGCGGCTCGCGAATCGACGACGCCGGGGATATTGCCGTGCTCGATGATCAATCGGTTATTGTTGCCGGATGGACAACATCGAGTGATTTTCCATCACTCCAACCGGTAGGAATTGAGCCTGCCAATTTCGATATATTTGTTACTCATCTTGATCCGACTGGGAGTGACGTTCTCTTTACTACCATCATTGGCGGCAACCAATTCGATCGCGCCCACTCGATTGAAATTGATAGCGATGGCTCAATCTTCCTGCTTGGAGCAACCAATTCTAGTTCTTTCCCAACCGTGAACCCTTTCCAGGCGTCACGAGCAGGGGGATTTGACCTTTGGGTGGCCCGGCTTTCTTCCGATGGCCAGTCGCTCCTCTACTCATCGTATTTGGGAGGAAACTCCGTTGAGTCCGCGGCGGCTGTGGCGATTCAATCAACGGGTGCGATAGTCGTCACTGGCTCGTCGTCCTCGTCAGACTTTCCAACCGTGAACGCGCTGTACGGCAACAGCGGCTCCTCGGATGCCGTTGTGGCTGCTCTTTCGGCTGATGGAAGCTCCCTTTTATTCTCAACATATATCGGCGGCTCGAATAGCGATGATTGCCTCGCACTCGCGGTTGGCGCTGACGATAAAATAGTCCTCGCGGGTAGCACTCACTCGTCAAATTTCCCAACCGTTTCGTCGTTACAGACGTATGGCGGCGGAAGCACCGATGCCTTTGTAGCAACTCTGGCGTCCGACGGTAGCGCCCTTCTGTACAGCACATACATCGGCGGTAGCAACGAAGACGAAGCTCGTGGAGTAGCCGTTGATGATCTTGGTTACATGTATGTCGCGGGGCTGACGGCCTCGGCGAATTTCCCGACGGTGAATCCGATTCAGCCATATCAGGGAACGGCAGATGCATTCGTGTGCCAATTACACCCCACCCTTCCTCAGCCACTTTTCAGCACATACCTGGGTGGCCCGGCGCGTGACATGGCCAATGCTGTTGCTCTTGATGATCAGTATCATCTTCTTGTCACCGGTGCAACCGAGTCACCGGAGTTTCCGCTTCAGAACGCGTTCGAGAGCTTCCACGGTGGTAAGGATGTCTTTGCGCTCTCGATTCCGTTGGCTCCTGATTTCGACGGCGATGGTATATCCGACGACATTGACAATTGCCCCGGAACGGCCAATCCCGACCAGTCGGACTTTAATGGCGACGGTATCGGTGACGCCTGTGGATATGAAAACTTCGTTGTTACTCCCTCGTTTGAGGTCGATATGTATGTTGTCGAAACGGTCGATCTCGATCGCGATAACTATACCGACGTCGTCTTCACCGGAAATCATACTCTTGGTCTGTTCGTGGCATATGGCAATCAGAACAGTGTCCTCGAGACGCCGATTAAGTACTTCGAGGTTCAACAGGGATCAATACAGGTTGATTTTGTCAATGCCGACACTCTTCCCGATGTTGTTGTCATTGCCAATCAGAAACTGTATACGATGCTAAATCTCGGCAGTCGCCAATTTGCGATTGACTCAATCGATATTGGCTCGACGAAAGACGCATCATACCCACCTAATCCCTGCATCACGTCAGGCTACTTCAACGCCGACAACTTTATCGACCTTGTCATTGGCCCGGACATTATTGCCGAAGGGGATGGCACGGGTTCGTTTGTGCAGTCACAGTTGCCTAATGTTGGCGCGCTCGCCTTTCAGACTGCCGATTTCAATTTTGATGGTGACGCCGACATGGTTGTCGTGACCGGCGATTCCGGGAAAATCTTCCTGAATGATGGCGACGCTACTTTCACTCAGTCCTCTTCGTGGTTTGTGGGAATGGCCGTCACCGACGGCCCCACCGGCATTGCCGTTTCAGACATAAATCGCGATAAGCATTTTGACTGTGTGATACTCACCACAAATGTAAATAACAGCGGAGCCAGCCTGATTACTGTCACACTTGGTGATGGACTCGGAGGGATGAATGTTTCGCAGATCAAGAATCCCAATGTAGTCGCTCAGAATCTGAGCCTCATTGATGCCAACCGCGACAACAAACTTGACCTGATAATAAGCGATGCCACCAACAATCAGCTGATTCTTTTCGCCGGACTCGGTGATGGCACATTCGGCGACGCGACATCGTTTGCACTTCCATCGGAAGGGGATTTGGCGTTCGCTCTCGCGGCTGGAGACCTTGACCGGGACGGTCAGCCGGACTTTGTGGCCGGACTAAACGATCAGGACGCCATGCTCCTTGCGATCAACCAGCTCCCCGATGTGCCAGTCTATCAGGATGAACTGTACGTCACTGGCCTTTCAGGAACGATTGTTGAGTTGGAAAATCCCGATGGATTCATCCTGTCACCCACTTATCAGACAATCGCCTCCGGCGAAGTTTGGAAGTTTGATGAAAACAGCGATGGCAAACTTGATCTTCAGTTGACAGACTATAATCTAACACAAGGCGAATATTCAATTGTGCTGAAGCCTGCACCGGAAGAAGTGGGCGAAGATCCCACTGTGTCGGCGTCAATTGGTATCGATGGATCTCAGTCCTCGATCATCTTTAATGACTATAACCTCAGCGTGGGTAAATCGGGCAGTCCGGCAACCACAGGCGACAGTATCATTTTCTATTTTATGATAGAGGATACGCCCTCGGTGCTTCCGGTGAACGGTGTCCAGACTCCTAATCGCCGACCGACCTTCGATTGGACCCGACTGGTTCGTGACTTAGCCGGCGAAAAGTTTCGTTTCCAGATCGATCGCTTTTATGATTTCCGTTCTCCAATCTATGACTTCGACTCCCTCGGCGAGGCTCTGTGCAAGCTCCCCACCCAGCTTGGCGCCGACTCGATCTATTACTGGCATATCCAAACATTTGTCGGTGGACAGTGGAGCAACTGGTCGCGAACCTATGCGGCCTATATTGGCACAGGTTGTTGCGAAGGATTCACCGGCAATGTCGACGGTGATCTGAATGAAAACGTCAATGTGGTCGATATTGTAGCGCTCGTCAGATACATGTTTCTGAAAGGGTCTGCGCCGGGATGCCACGGCGAGGCCAATGTCGATGCGTCTGAGGATGGATTGATCAATATGATCGATATCGTCAGGCTGGTTGAATTCATTTTCAAACGCACCGCTACCTTGCCACTATGCCCATGATGCAGATGCACTGATATCTATTTCACAATTGGAATCAATCGGAACCGCCGAGGAGTCAACCCTCGGCGGTTCTTTTCTTGACAGTTAGAGTTGCAGTTTCATCTTGGCAGGGACAGGTTGACTCAGCCGCATTTCTCTTGCCTACTTCACGAACCGACCGCTGGGTTGGCGATCAGGTTCAACCGGACTCGAAGTAACTGGAAAATGGTGTCATCGTCGTCTATAGCACTAGAATCGTGACCTATTTGTTCAGTGGCGGCCCGGCCCCTGAGCCTTGTCCGTGATAACCGGCTTTTACTTGAAAATCATCGTATTGCACCGACGATATCCACAAAGCTGAAAAGACACGGGTTTGGGGTAATTTGGTCGATTTTTTACGCTCGTCTAACCTGATAGTGGTCAATCTCTTACGGAGCCGTCGGAATTCTGGCCTCCAACACCGAATCTCCTCTAAAAAAACCTTTACAAATGAAAACTGGCGACATTATATAGCGCCTCATTGCTGTGGAAAATATTCACAAAAAATAGGTGTGCACTTCAATGAATCGACTTAGAGTCGGAGAGAGCGCATCGGTAAAAGATAAGACAACTAACGTAATGAACACTGATATGACTGGGGAGTTGACCAGCATATCTCATGGTAACCCACCAGACGGTGGATTGAAAGGATCAACAGAATGACAAAGCGAGTTTCATCGGTTCTTGCAGTTTTGGCGATGATGTTATTGATAGTCGCCGGTTGTAGCAAGCCACCGGAAGCCGAAATGACCGCGGCCCAGTCGTCAATTGACGCCGCCCGCACCGCCGAAGCCGAGCAGTATGCACCGGCCTCCTGGCGCACCGCGCAGGACACCCTCAATGCCGCCAACGCAGCGAAGCAGGAGCAGGATTCCAAGTTCGCTCTATTCCGTAGCTATGGCGCTTCCAAGGAAATGTTCGTCCGCTCCTCAGCTCTTGCCCAAAAGGCCTCTGCCGACGCGGCCG
>ERZ1292633.4634-Hain-H41-02um-R1-4634-length-12691-cov-6_pt1 | contig 12691 bp, 3 predicted proteins | sample MGYA00564406_ERZ1292633 | MGnify/ENA primary metagenome ERZ1292633 (study PRJEB36523, sample SAMEA6512639) | groundwater metagenome | collected 2019-01-08 | study: AquaDiva: Metagenomics assemblies of 32 groundwater samples
ATAGAAGTGAAGTCAATTTTCTTTCCGCCGGAGATTGAAATTAACAACAACAAAATTTTTTTTCTAGGATTTCGAGAGGGTCCGTGTGAACGACGTGCCAGCATAGAACGTGACGCCCCCCCCACAGCCGACGCCAATATTTAAAAGTAGAGTCAGAAACATCAAGACCACGAGCCTACGACCACGCGTGCCTAGAGAGGAACGTCGTCCGCGGTACGCGAAGACTCACCAGTGCCGTCCACGGTACCCGCAGCAGAAGGCGACACTACGCCACCGGCGGTGTCGCCCGCGCCAGAGGCCACTGCGGCGGCATCTCCTTCCACGCCCGTTCCACCCGACCGGGCTGCGCGATACGTGACTTTGAGATGGGTGAGCAGGCGGTTGTCGAGGATTTTATCGCGGATGCGTTGATCCGCCAGCCACTTTTTGACTTTCCCGAATGGAAAATCATAGCGTCGGCAATAGTCTTCGAGGTCAACTTTGTTGTCCAAGAAAAATGCTTGCGGTGTGGCGCGATACTCTCGCCTCGTGATGGGGTGCTTGTAGGACGCGGTTGCGGCGCCTTTCGACGCAGGCAGCTTCTCACGGAAGTAGTAGGAGCCATGGCTGGCGCTGAGGGCCACGGCGTGCGTCGCGTCCACAGAGGGAAACGGCGGGCCCTTTTCCGGGTACTGGTCCATGCCTGCGGCCCAGTCTGCGACTTGCGCAGCGAAGCCGCGTGGATTGCTGCCATCCCCGCCGCCGGCTCCCACAGCGATCCCCCCCGCTGCTGCTGCCACACTTCCAACGTTGCTGGCTGCCTCCGAACCCCTCGGACGCTTTCGGCTGTCAACGCTGGACGCCGGGTAGGCAGCCGGTGGGGGCGCCGCCGGCTGCTCTAGCTCCGCTCGGACGGCGGCGGCGATTGCGTCACCCGCGGCCGGGTCATTTGACCGCGGTGGCGCATCACTGCCCTCTGCGTTCGACTGTCCTACAGCGTCACGGCCGAGCCAATGCTTGAGCTCCCGCTCCGAGAATTGTGGGTGCCGAGAACTGAATTCGCGCACGCTCACGATCTCCTGCCGAAACGCCGCTTGCAATGTCGCGGGGTACTCCAGGTGGGTGGCAGGATGCTTGTACGTCGTCTTGGCGTCGCGGCCCATGAAGAAGTACTTCAGCCGAGAGATGCTGATCTTGTACGACGAGCCAGGGGGCAGCGGCGGGAAGGGCACGGGACCGCTCGTCGTCGTCGGGACGGCGACGACTTCCCGACCCGCGTGGCCAGCTGCGTGCGAGCTGCTCGGCTTGGCCGCTGTCGAAGAGGAGGACCCACCGCCACGTGCCACCGCGGCCACGAGCAACGACGATGATGCGGCGGGCGGCGGCGGCAACGTCCGAAATCCAATCACCGGCACCGACGGAGGAGCCGCCCCTAACGTCGTAGGAGCGGCGTAGTCCGACCCAGCGGCGGTCTCGGCTCCGTTTCCCCGCGGCGGCACCTGCCTGGTCGCTCCACTCCGTGCGCGTTCCCTGACGAGGAGCGCAACCTTGGGATGCCGCAACGCCACTTGCTGAGCAACGAACTCGAGGCACGCGGGATGCAGCCTCGCCGCAGCCTCGACGAGGAACGTCTCCGGCTCAGCGGCGCCGGCGGCCTCGGAAGAGGAGGTACCTCCACAGCGGGAGGCGACGTCGAGGAAGGCCCTCGTGTCCACGTCGGGGTTCCTTCCAAAAAAACGAAGCGCGAAGGTGTGAAACGAGGCATCATTGGCCGGTTCGAGCAGCTTGGCAGTCAGGAAAGCCAGATCCAGAGCTGGCGTTTCCGAGAGGGCCAGCAGCAGCTTCGCTCCCTTCTCCCCAGCGGCCACGAAGTGAGGTAGCGATGCGGTGACTCTGTCCATGACGCACGGGAGGTGCTCCCGCTGCGCGGCGCGTAGCACGCGACATGCGAGGGTGAGCACCACAGGGTCGGCGGATTCGATAATATCCCGGAGCACCCCACGACCTGCCGCCGCCGTACGGGCCGCATCCAACAGCATCTGAAGCACGAAACTGGTTTCCAGCGGCCTCTTGGCCACCATTGCTTCCAGGCACTGCGTGAGTCGGTCTTCCTGGAGGAACCGCATCATTTTTGAGCGGATCGCATCGGTGAGCGTCACGCTCGAAAGTAGCTTCATGATGGTTTGAACGCCGACGGTTTCGCGCGCGACGTGCAGCAGGAAGGAGCCGTCGTGCCCCAAGAGGCGGAGGGCCAGGCGCTCCTTCATACCGTCGGAGGCGTTTTCCAGCTCCAACTGCTTGCGTCGCAGAAGGTGCAGCAGGTCCGACACGCTGTCGGCCTTCTCCAGCTGCACCATCAGCTTATCGTCAAACACGTACTCCGTCCCCCCTCCTCCTCCACGATGATGCGTGGGGAGCAGGCCCCCACCATACGAGTGGTGATGCGATGGGGCGCCGGAGAGCATCGACGATCCGCCGCCGGGGGCAGCCCCAAATGGCAGGAGGGAGATCGGGGCGCCCGCCGCCGCGTGACTCGACGAGGCACGATGGGTTGAAGCGAATGGCAGCGGCAGCACGCCACCCCCCGAAGGGTCGTTGCCGAAGAGTCCTCCCGCCGCACTCGGCCCCATCAGCAGAGCCGAGGAGGACAAGCCGCCGCTGCCCCCACTGAGTGGTCCGTTGATGTCGCCGCCTCGGAGGAACCGTGCAATGTCATCCGGAAGGGCGGCGGAGACCACGCCGCTGTCGTCGCCGTCGACCGATCCTCCCGCGGCGGCAGCGGCCATCAGCGCGGAGGCCGTGCGGCCCTCGTCCTCGTCATCGCTCGAAAAGTGGTGGTCGTTGTGCGCCGTCAAAAATTCATCGACGACGGACGACGTGACATGGCCCTCTCCTTCCGAACCGGAGACGACACCGCCGCGACCATCTTCTTGGATCATCGCCCCTCCCGCGGATGGATGTTGAGGGGCAGGGGGAGGCATTCCCGGAGTCATGGCGGAGATCTGCACACTGCTACGGTTGGTAGCTGCCTCGTCGCAGTCGACCCCGATGAGCAGAAGTCCAAAGCGTCGAAACAAGTGCCGCTGAAAGTCGGCTGAGAAGGAAGGTGTCTTAAAAATGGCGTACATCGCGTTTGCATTGCGCAAGGCGACGTAGAAAATACCCGCTTCAAAGCCCGGGACGATCGCGCCTCCGTCAGCCAGAAGCACGGCCACATCTTGCTTAGTGACGCCGCCACCGCCGTCCTCGTCACCTCCATGCAGGTTGCCTTTGAGATCGAGGACGCAGCACGTCGTGCACGGTTGCATAAGCAGCGAGCCGGCTGCCGCGAACGCGACGTTGTATCGGGCGGAATGCAGCTCTCGACCTGCCGCATCAGCTGCACGCGCGTCGCTGAAATCAACTAGCATCGCGGAAAGGACATTGTTACTTCCGACGCCCCCTCCCGGCTTTTTCTGAAAGCGGACTGAGTAGACCATCCCCGTGGCGCGGCTGCGCTCCAGGGCTGTGAACAGGTCGCTCACCAGCTTGTGCATGGTGGCCATGTCGTGTTTGAAGTCGAGACCATCCAAACGCACTGCGAGGCGGTTGGTGGGTGCCGGCGGCGGCGGCATGTCGGCCAGACGAGGAAAAGGTTGAATTTTGAGATCCGCCACGGTCGTCGGCATCTCCGCTCGCGGACGGTGCCACGGCAGAATGGCCATACGCGCCGCGGGCTGCATGTGCTCGTTGAACACTCGGCAGAACATGGAAAATTGCTCTTCGAGGCTGTTGCCTTCCGTGGTGGCCTCCTGCATAGGCTGCGCCGCCACCGCAGTGGCATCTCCCGTCGCCCCATGTGAATAGGTCGCTGCTGGTGCGGTCGCGACCGGTGTGGGCTCCAGCTGGGGGTAATCTTCCCCGGCGACTACGAATCGTGACATGATAATGGGTGTCGAGATTGGGTGAGTAAAAAAAGAAGGTCCGAATGAGAATCTAACCTTGTTCGAGGAGACGAAGGGAGACACAATCATCCAACAACGTCGCACGTCAGACACCACACGAACACCCCTCCCGATATCTATGCGTCAATGGAAATGGATCGATGCCATCAAGCTCACAACCTCTTCACATCTCGAAGAGGAGACAGAGGATTGGCCTTTGCAAGGGTGTGCGTGGACACCTCCTCATCGGGACCGCCGCCCTCCCCTCCTCCTCGCGTCTCTTCCTGCACGCGGAGCAGCGCCACTCCGTTTTCGGTCACGCCGCCCGAATCAAGGGAGGAGGAGGAGGTGGAGTGTCGGTTAGAAGGACAGTAGCGGCCCTTGACCGCAAGGACGATGCTCAGCAGGAGGTCCGAGTAGAATAGCCCGGTCACCGCCATCGCGGCGTAACCGACCACGTTCAGGGCGGTGTCGTTGCGACTTCTTGCCGCCCAGGCACAGACAACCGCGAGCCCGAAATTTCCCGCCACCAGTGCGACGGCTGTCATCAGGTCGGGAACCATTTGTAGCGGCCTTACAGCCATCAGGTACGCCAGCTGCAACCCGGCGATCGCCACGAGAGCCCACGCACCCGCCTGGCAGCCTTCCGCAGTTACGTAGGGGAAGGACGCCACCATAGCGGCAAGCACCGCGGCTCCCATGTCAACCACCGCGTTGAACCGACGCGCCCCGATCGTCGTTGGCGACTCACGAGCCCCACCTTGGTCCCCTACGCGCACCCCTTCCAGCAAGGGTCGGTACACCGACACGAGAGAAGCCTCGTCCACCGCCGCCGCCTCCGAGTGAAGGGGACCGAGTACCACGGCGACGCCGATGAGGCCAACGAGCTGCAACGCTAAGCCAGCGGCGCTCAGCAGCCCACTGAAGACGCTCGGATGAAGCGCGAGCACCTGCACCGCGACGCCGGCGACGTTCGGGCCGTAGTACGCCATGGAGACCGCATGGGCGGCACGAAGGGCAGCCCGAGGGGTAGCTGAGAGTGAGGAGGCACGCGTCGCCCAGGTGATGCCGGCGATGATCAGTTGCAGGGCGACCGTGGCGGCGATGCCCACCGCGGCTCCGTCACTCGGCCACACGAGTTGGTCCCAGGAAACGAAAACGAGCTCGGAGCTGGAGCTGCCACCGCCGCTCGCCGTCTGGTAGCGGCATTCGAACAGGCCCACGGTACGTCCCGCGATGGCGCCTTTGTTGGCCGAGGCCGGTGACGCGCTCACGATCGACGCCACGGCTTGTCCGACGGCGCCTACCGACGCAGCGATGCGCATCGATGGCGATAAGCCGCTCCGCGCGCTCTCCACGATGCTGTCGGCTCCATGCCCGTCACTGCTATCGGTGGCGGTGGTTCGGTTGGTCATGTTCACCACCACGCTGTTGTTGCTGGTGGGCGCGACGGCCGGTGTGCTGGAGAGCGTGGAGGCACCCATCGCAATCTGCCGCGAAGAAGCACTGATCGTGCGTGACTTCCGGGGCTGTCGTGGCACCGGTGTCGTCGGGGGATCCTGTCGGTGCGAGGGGGTAGCATCCATCGTCGACGGAGCGTTTCCGGTGTCGGTCACCGACGTGGCGGTCAGCGTCGAAGACGTCGACGAGGTGGCGGAGGAGGTGGTGGTGGAAGTGTCGGTCGACGTTTCAGTGTCGGTGGTGGACAGTGGACGAGCACATTGCGCCAATTCTCCACCCTCGAGGACGCCAGGAAAAAGATAGCTTCCGCAGACGCTTTGAAGCGCTTGTCGATCAGGGGTAGCCACGTTCCAAGCCGACAATGGTACAGCCGCGAGCGTCGTCAGATTCACGTCCACATCGTCACGCCCATTTTCAGTGAGAGGCGCGGCGGAATCATACGGCAGACCGACAGCTGAGCAACGGAAGGTTGCGTTGGCAATGCGCCAAGCGTCGCGGCCCAGCGGAGCGGAAGGGAGCATTAGACAGCCCGTGCCGGGGGCCGACACCATCGTACCGCCGGTGACCGTCCACGTGGGGTTGCTCTCTCCCCCTTCTGAGCGCCCGCCGGCGATCTGCATGCCCGGAGCCAACGCCGATGTATTGGACATAACGGAGGCCTTGGTCAGTCTCGCCGTGACGTTCACGACACTGGCACAAAGTACGATCGCAAAGCGGATGGGCAACGAGATGCCAGTCAAGGACGGTCTGAAGGCGAGGATCTGTGTCGGTTGAGCCAACGACATATCCGACACGTCTCCGTAGTGGACGTCGATGGCGGATCCCACCAGGAAAAACGTGGTGCCACTGGCGGGGTAATTCGAGGCGTCCAATCCAGCCAGTGTGGCTTGTCGGAGGCGCGACTCGTCGTCGGCCACCACGAGTACCGTCGCGGCACACAGCTTGTCACACCGCACCGCAAGGCGGGACCCGCCCGCGACGACGACGGCAACGCCGCCTCGTTCCACCGTCCCTGTTGTCAAAAACACGACGGCAACCGTATCGACAGACGCCGGGACGCCGCCGACGGCGCCAATGATCGCGTCGACGGTCACTGAACTGTTGCGGAGAATGTTGACGCGGATGGAGCGTAGAACACCCACTGGCCAGGGACGGGACAGCACCATGGTGTTGGCACTGTTCACCGCGAGCGACACGGCACTGCCATCGGCGACGGTGATGGTCACATTCTCCCGCAATTTCAACGTGCCGTAACGTTGTTGGAGCGCGAGAACATCCACAATTCCGGTGCTGCGACAACGAATTGCCGATCCAGACGCGATTTCGATGTTAATGTTGGTCAGCGTATCGCCCTCCATGATCACGATGGCCGTCAAGTGCCCTTGAATGCTCGTCATGGCATCGAGCCGCAGCGTGCTGTTGCACCGCACCACGAGCGTGACGTTGTCGGCATTCCAAAAGCTCACGAGGCTGGACGTCGTTGCGGACGTGGAGAGAGACGAGTGCCGCGCGATGAGGATGAACGCGTTGCCCATGTAGGATTCGAAGTACAGTAGAAACGCCGTCGATGCTTGGGTTGTGAAAGACGAACGAGCGAAAAACTCGGCGGACGTGGTGCTGTTATCCGCGACGACCACAACGACCCCGTACGCAGGGGCCGCAAAGTAGAGGGTCCGCGCTAGCCACGACGACGTCACGGCGCTCACCCGGCTGCCACCCAGGACGCGAATGGTCGCATTCGCACCGGCCAAAGAAGCCCCCCCTTCCCCACTGCCGCCTTCGATGCGATACTCGCGAGGCACCCCACCTGCTCGGTTTAATGAAAGATGTGGTTCACCGTCATCGTTAACGGTCGCAAAAAGCAGCGCTTCGGCGCGACCCCCAATGGATGACCACACCGCAATCGCAGAAGCCACCATCGCTTGCGATATCCCGCTTCCAACGACGGAAGCCTCGACCGCACTGCCATTGGACACCACGATCGTGAGATCTTCGACGATGACTGACCGAGTCGAAGCTATGGAGGCGAAGTAAATCGCGCGCGCTTCGTTGATCACGGACGTCGCACTCACCGTCGCAGCATCCGCAATGAGGACGCGGACGCGTCGAGTGATCACCTCGCATTGAAAAACAACTGCCGATGCGCCGAAGCGCCCGGCGGACGACGCCGAAGCGCTCACGGCGACGGTGGCGCCCGTGGTGACGGCGAGGGTGACGTCGAATAGAAGCAACGTGGCCTCCAAGACCATCGCCGACGCCAATGACCCGGTCGAGTGGGCCTGCACATTGGATTCACCCTCGACGAGGAATTGCGTCCCGTTGACGGCCGTCATCATCGCCATGACGACGGCAGCCACCTGGCCGGGCGCCGTGGCCACGACCGTCGCGTTCCCCGACACGGAGACCGTCAGATTGCGACAAGCCATGCCCTGAAACAGGACCGCGGCCGCAGGAGAGAAGCTGCCCCCGCGGTCGACGCGCGCTTCTACGCGGGCCCCATCGGCCACCGAAATGACGACGTCGTTCGCCACGCCGGTGCCAGCCGATCGGAGCATCATCACGGCTTGAGCGTACACCCGTTCCGCCACGGCCACCACGCGGGTCCCCCGCCCTCGTACTTGGACGCTGACCTCGTGATACTCCCCTTCACTTGCGCCGAACGTCACGGCCACCGCCGACGAGGCGGACCCAGCGGTAGCGGTGACCGCGCCGCCCCTGGAGATGTCGACGGACACGTTGCGCACTGGGCCACCGAACCGGACCGCGGACACGGTGAAGGAGCCACCTTGACTCGACGCGTTTGCACTCGCGAGCAAACGACTCTGGCCACTGACCTCGAGATTGCCGTCCCACACACGCTGCTCGAAGAAAACCGCCAGTGCGTTCCCCGTTGTGGAGTTGCTTCTCGACAAAGCTAAAATGGAGCTCCCATCGGAAATAGCGATATCGAAGGTTTCGACGGCGGGATGAAACACCAGCGCGTACGCTACGAACACGTCGGACATGGCCATAATCGTGGAAGCACCTTCCAGAAGAACGGTTACATTGGAACACACGTCGAGCCACGTCCCTCGGTACCGAAGCACCGCGGCGGCCTTCGTCACGCTGGTCGCGATCAAGGCGCTCTCGCCGGAGAGATTAACCCGAGTGGCATTTCGTACGAAGCCGCCAACGGTCAGAACGTGTGACTGAGACTGCTGCGACGACGCCGTGATGGTGCTCCGCGACGACACGTCCGCGGTGACCAGGTCAACCTGGCCGCCGATGGTCAAGGCCATGGCTTCATTGCCCGATAACGTGCCGGAGTGCAGGGCGGTGATTGTCGAGTTCGAAATGTTCCACGACACGCGCAGGACCCGACGTGACGCCATGTCGACGAATAGCACGGAGAGCGCACTCGCGGCCACGGACGCCGCCGCCTCGTCCATCGTTCCGATGGCCACCAATGTTGAATTTCGGACGACGCCATCGTATGACAGGACACGGCTGCAATTTCTGGCAATCGCCACGGTCAGGGCGCTGACAAGGTTCGTGACCGTTTGACTATTGCCACCGTCCCAAAAGTCGACTAGAATGGTGCCTTCAAACACGCCGGCCGGCATGGCTCGGGTTGCGTGGACGACGCTGTCGGTGACGCGAATCACAACGGCCATGTCGTTTTGAGTGACGAAAACGATCACGGAGCTGTCAGAAATGACCGATTCGGAGACAGTGACGGCCAAGAGGCAAGCACCAGCCGCACCGTGACTGGAAGAGGCGTTCGCATCCTGTTGTTGTTGGCGGCACCCTGTGGCGGCGGATGTAGCGTAGATGGTTATTCGACATCGGCTGATCACGCAGCCCTGAATCTCCGCCACGCGGTCCGCGAGCAGCGCCACATCGACCGTCACGTTGGAATCAGCAGGAAACAAACCACAACTTAACCTTTCAGCAGCGGCAAACGTTCGCGCCACTGCGCCAAGGCCGCTGTGCCGACGACGATGAATCACGGCGCCGCTTGCCATTATGGACACTATTCGTGCCCCTTGTGGCCCATAACTGAACACTAATGGTGTGTCCGACGTTCCGGTGACCGCGGTCCAACGGCACCACCACCAGTCCTCGAAGGCGATCGCGCAGCATAGCAAGAGGACAGCAACAACGAGGTGTGGGCAGACGCGCCGAGCGGCGGCCGGTCCGGGAAAAGACCATGGGTGCTGCAGAGGCATCATGTAGTTCCGGTCAGGGTGCCGCAGAGGCCGGCCCCTCGCTATGGATGCTGCATTCTTCTGGGGTTGTTTTCATGGCGTGTAAAACAACAACCGCCGTGTGTGTGGGGAAGTGCGCAACTGCTCTGCCACAACGTGAGAGTCTACCGGGTAGGAAGGTAACCAAGTTTCTTATCGGTCCGTGAAGTAGTGCTTCCCAAGGGCCGAGGCGCTCTCTCTTCCTCTCTCACGCGAACGGCCCTTTGTTCAGCCACACTCCCGATCGCCTGGAGCCAAACTTGGCGCGGCCTCCCTTCCGGTCGGCGAGTTTCCCCTTCCTGAGTTGCAAAGCGACTTCCTCAACGCGAGTACGAATGTTCTTCTGTTGCGTCTCTGGCACGCCACCATGCCGGTGAACGCCCCATGGACGGAACACCGGCCTCCATGTGGCATTGTGGCGGATGTACGTCCGCTCCAAGTGCTTCGGAATGGTCTTCCTCGTGATCAACGAAACATATTGCCGCGCCACATGGTTCATCCGATCATGCACGAATTGGCGGTAGGTGGGCCGCTTCATGACCGTCCCCTCGTTCGTGACACCTTCGAGGGGTCGCTCGTTGGCCACGAAGAGCTTCAACGAATCCACGGCGACGGCCTCGAACTTTGTGCCCAAGGTGACCACCGTGCCCCTCCGCCCCATCCGGCCCGTCCGGCCGCAGCGGTTGATGTACGTCAGCGCATCCCGGGGCGCATCGAAGTTCACGACGCGGTCCACCGGGAGATCCAACCCCCTCGAGGCAAGGTCGGTGGCACATAGAATATTCGCGTCTCCGCTGCAAAAGGCCCGGTAGTGCTCCGCCCGCACCTTGGTGGGCAGCCGGCCGTGAAGCAGGGCGACTCGGTACCCGTCGAGGCGCAGCTTGTGATAAATGGCGACGCAACGGTCGATTTTATCGAAGAAAACCATCACTCTGGCGCCACCGACGCGACGATGGTGCGCGCGGGCGGTCGGCGTCACGTACTCATGGTACTCTGGCCGCAGGCGAAACGGCGTCAGATATGGTGCCGGGATGGTGGTTAAATGCTCCCACGAGACCGTGGTCGGCGGCGGGACGTTGAGCCTCGAGCGGTCAAGGGAGCCCCCTTCGTCCGCGTCGTCTTCGCCTTCTCGCTCGTCACTGCGGGAGGTCGCCATGGTCCCATCTCGACGACCGGTAACGTCGGGGTGCATGACGATCTCCTTGCTGCGCGTCGTCATGGCACTGCTGTCGTTGGTCTCTCTGGCGGCCACCGCCGCCGTGGTGGCGCGCTTTGCGTCTCCATCATCATCTGTCCAATCGCCACCACCGCCCGCGAGGCTGCTAAGCGGAGGCACCGCCAATGAGGACGCGCCCGCGGCGTCGCCACTAGTGCGCCAGGGGAGGGAGGCCCTGGGCGACACATACGTTGCTTGACTGCCGCGCGCGTTATAGCCGATGCGGCTGCGGGGCCAGTTGCCCGCCTGAAACAGCACCACCTTGAGCGCGTCGTACTTTTCACCGCCCGGCCGCACCTTGTGGAACACATGGCGCACGGTCGAGGGCGGCGAGTGGGTCCCTGGCGCCGCGATAATGGGAACGCTTGGGTACCGCTGCCGCATCATCCCATAGACACGCCGGTTAATGCACGCCGTCGCCATGATGATCGTCGGCTTGGCAGGCCACAAGTGCCGGTACACGCGGCGGTGGTGGATGTGGCGAAGCAGCGCTTTGCAGTGTGAGCCGTGCTGCGCGATGGACAACAGACAGTCGGCTTCGTCGACGACGAGGTGCCGAATGTCGTCTAGGAAGAGACGTTTCGAGCCCAGGAGCTTCGTGATGGTCGCAGGGTGCGCCACAAGGATGTCCATGGCAGGCTTTCCCTTTCGCACTTTCGATAGCCGTTTGTAGGTTTGGTTAGCGTGCTTTCGGCTGACAGCGTATTTCACGGTCAAACCCAAAGGGGTAGCCAATCGTCTCGCAGTTAGCGCGATCTGCAAGCAGAGTTCCTTGGTTGGCGCTAGCACGATGGCTCGAGGCCGCTGCTCCCGCACGGGAATTTGGTGCGCGACCTTATCCTCGCGCAGCATGGATAGGAGCGGCGCGAGGTAGGCCAACGTCTTTCCCGACCCCGACGGCGCGGCGAAGCACAGCATTTCTGGGCGTCGAAGAATCTGTGGAATCGCGGACTGCTGCACGGGTGACGGCACGGTAATGCCGAAGTCAGGATGCGAGGCGAGCGTGGCGACAACGCTGCTGTCGAGGCCCATCATCGCGAAGTCCTCGACGCATTGGGTTCGTGTGTACACGGCATCGATTCGCCGCTTGTGCTTGACCAAGGCGAGATCGGAGTTGCCATGCAACTGACTTCGATCGCCCATTTTTTGAGGCAAGAAGAAGTCCCCATAGGCCTTCAGCTGACGTGGGATGATGATGCCGCGGACCGACGTGACGGCGAGGGGGAGGACGCAGCCGCTGGACAAGGGAAGGCCCCCTCCACACCTCGTGCTGGCACACCATCTCTGCACGGCACCACCCGCCGCGCTGCGGACGCCGGTGCCCACCGGTAATCGGGGTTGGGCATACGATGACGACCCTAGTCGCCCAACATCGTTTAACGTCGGCGGACCACATGATGGACTCACGGATGATGAAGAGGACGCGACGGCTACGCGGCCCAATCGACACCTCGTCGTCCCCGTCGTCGTCGTGTCGCCAACGGAGCAACGGTGCGGCCACTGATCATCGGCATGCGTGAAGTGGCGGCCGCGAGGTCGTCGTACCATCGTCGTCGCGGGGGAGCGTCGTCGGATCAATGCAGCAGGCGCCAAGAAAAAACCCATCAACGCTGCGGACAACATCTCTCTCTAAGTCGTCGGTGAAGCGCGTCAATTCGGGCTAAGCTGCGGGCTATCTCTCTTGGGTGCCCACTAGCGCTGAACACCCTCACCCGTATTGTGAAACAACAACAACGAAACAACAACCACCACTTCCACAACGCGTAGTTACATTCCACATCGTGCAGCAGACGACAAATAAAATGAGGTGATGGACTGAGTTTCAGAAAGAAAAACGAAAAAATAGCCCTTTTAGTAGGGTACGCAAAGGCGGAGGATGTGCCACG
>ERZ1292633.3839-Hain-H41-02um-R1-3839-length-14298-cov-6_pt1 | contig 12690 bp, 8 predicted proteins | sample MGYA00564406_ERZ1292633 | MGnify/ENA primary metagenome ERZ1292633 (study PRJEB36523, sample SAMEA6512639) | groundwater metagenome | collected 2019-01-08 | study: AquaDiva: Metagenomics assemblies of 32 groundwater samples
GCAAATTTCAAATCACAACGAAAACTCTGTTAACGAAGGACGTTGATTGAACAAAAATTCTTTTTATATCCGTTGCCGCTTCCCGTTGCCGTCCCCCATCCCCGTCCCCTGTCTCCGTTCCTATGTTTCTATGGCACAAAGGGGGGGGATGGGCGAGCGTAGCGAGCCCATACCGAGCGTGTACAAGGAAGCGCTGGTGAGAAAGGAACCCCTCCACAGGGGGGCGAACGACAGGGCACAGTAAAAGGCCTGAGCGCCGCAGCGGTCGGGGGCTGGAAGGAACGTCGATTGGCCCTCCGGTCGTCACGGAGCTTCCGCGATGAGTCGCGGGCGAAGCACCTTCCAGTGGTCAGCGAGATGCTGGGGTGTGCGGCTGGGTTTCCACACATGTCGATGGGCCGCTAGGATGTCACGGAAACGACCGGCGCCGTGAAATTTGCTGACGCCTTCTATCAGCGCGGCGTCTTCCTCTGGACTGAACTTATGCCGAAGCCCACCGCCGCCTGGGAACGAATCCGTCGCGGACGACGAGGCCGCCGCCGCCGGGGCATCATCACCGGAGTCGTAGTCGTCGAAGGGATCAAACAGTCGACTCGGCGCGAAGCGGTTGGCCGCCGTTACGGCCGCGGTGGGGCGCGTCGTCTGACTCGCCGGCGCGGGTGCAACGACGGCTGTTGGCTTCGGTGGGAACGACGGGTGGGAGGAGGGCGGCGGAGGTGGTGGTGCGGCAAACGCGTCCACATCGTCAAAGTCGGCAAACGTGGCGACGGGTCCGCACCTCAAAGCCACAACGTTGTGCAACACCTCGGACATGGGCCGGGCCGTCTCGCTGCGGACCGTCGACGCCGTAGGGGCTTGGGGGGCGGCGTGTGCTGGCTCACCGGGCGCGGCTCCGTTCACAGAGCGGGCACGTTTCCTCGGACCTGCCGTTTCATCCTCGCGCACGGCGCGAAGGATGATGTCTTGCACGGGCCCAGGTGCGATGACGAGCACGGTGTCCGGCCCGTTGCAGACCGTGATGGGCCGACCCGCCTGCTCGGCAGCAACGTTTTCCGCGGGAGGCGCCGCTTCCTCCCCCACCACACCGTGCGACAAGGGCGCCTCGTCATCGACGTCGGACGCCTTTTGCTGTTGAACGTATTCATCCAGCTCGTCCGCAAGGGCCAACGGGTCGACGGACCCGTGTCCGCCCGACTCTATGCAGCTCACCACGCTACGGCAAAGTGGCAAGCAGTTGCTGGCGGCGGACGCCGTCAGCGGACTGAGGAGGTCATAGAGCTCCAACGCGCGCGGCGACGCGGCGGAGGGCAATGTGTGCAGCTGGCGGTCTAAGGGTGCCGACTGCGACATCGAAGTGGCGTCGGTCGCCGCTAAGGAAAGTGTCAGTATGGCGGACGAACTACCACGGTGCCGCCGCGCAGCGTCGCGCAGTTGTTGTTCCGTGCGCCGCAAAAAAGCCGCTACGAGGCTAGCCAACACGGCCCGGCACATGTTGCCGTTGTCGCCCGAGGCCGTCACTCCCAGAAACAGGTGCTGCCAGAGGCGGGCGTCGCCGCCGATCGCCACGTTGCAGAGGAGCAGGTCCGCCACGGTGGTATTCTTTTGACGTGCTGCCTCGTAGAGCGCGAGGACGAGGAACGGGCTAAAGCTACTCCTCCCCCCGGAAGGGAGGGTGGACAAACGCGGCTGCGGGGACATGCCCGCTTCTCGGTGCGGGGGGTGTTGCGCGACCGACATCGGAGAGGTATCGCGTGTGTTGTAGTCGGCGTGTGTGGTCTGCTGCCCGCATCGAAACGAGAAGGGAAAGCAGAAAGTGATAGTCGTTCACGCGGACGCTCCATTCAACGCATGAAGAAGGGGGGTGGGCAGGGGGGCAGCGGAGAGGATCACGGGCGCTTGCACGCGCCGGTGCCGGCTGAGCAAGCCATGCGATTGCGCAGCCGCCTCAAGGCCCACCACTCGTAGGCGCGTCGCGTGAAGGGCAATATCCATGGCCACGAGGCCACCGTGACAACACATGCAGCCGCCGTGGCGAGGCGAGGAGGTGCCGGAGGTGCGGCCACTCCGACGGGTCCATCCACGAAGCCGGCAACCGTGCGGTACATGGCGACGATGCAGGGGACGCCCACCACAACGGCACCTCCCGCAATTTCGGTCGCCACTTTCGGTCGCTGGTCCACGAGCCAACGACCATGAATGCGAGCCATCATGTCGTTCCGAGTGACGCCCGGCATCGAAGGGGCGAAGTCTGATGACGACATATCCGTCCAGCGCACGCGACCTCCCGCCGCGTCCCAGCGACGCAGTAGCGCAATCTCCTTGATGCACAAGGGACAGCCGCCGTCGTAGAACAGCTCGAAGGTCGCCCCGCCGTTGCTGGACGGTACGGCCCCGGTCACGTGGCGCCGGGCCAAGGCAATGGAGACCAGTGCACCGTTCACCGCAGCGGCGGCGACGCAGCCGCGGCGTTGCATAAGGAGAGGTGTGGCGAGGCAACGCTGTTTGCTGTTGGAAGAATGGAGTGGACGTGCGTCCCTGCGTGCCTGTTCTTTCTTCTTATTTTGCGGTCGGTTGAACACATGAGTGCCGTCAACCCTTTTTTGGTTGTGTTGGTTCCGAGGCAAGAGACGTGTTGGGTTGTTGAGACGTTGAGGGGAATCGATTTCGTTGTTCCTTCAGACTCGTCTCGTCTCTATAGAGCGGGGATGCCTTCGGTCATCGACATCACACGGAGTTCCACTTGGCGACCACATCGAGGACAAGCCGCTGAGACGACAGGCGGCCTTGCGCGGCCGTGACCGCGGTGGCGGACTGCAGCTCGGCGTTGTGTTGCGTCACGGCGGCACTGACGCCCGTCTGCTCCGCGCGGGGAGCCCCACGCTGTTGCCGGTACAACGCCGCGAGGCCATCGCCGGTCATGTACGTCGCGGCAACGTAGCCCTGAAACCGGCGGCGGCGCTCATCGTTTCCGCACGACCAGGTGGCCAAGGCGGTGTCAGGAAAGGTCGGAAGCGACCAGCGGAGCAGCGCGCAGCCCACGTCACGAAACGGCGCGATGTTTCCCGCACTCAGGCCAAGCCGATGGCGGTCCCGAATCAAGCCGACATGGCCACCGTCCGCTGTGGCGTCCAATGGCAACCGCCGGTAGGCAGGTGCCGCGATGGTCGCTTCTTGAGCTTGCGGTGGGACCGCCGAAGTCCACCGACACCGCCAGCCCCGCGGCACGTACAGCACGTCACCCGCGTCTAAGTGGACATCGACCGCAGGTGCAAATGAAGGTTCATCGTTGTGGACGTTGGGAGACGCCACCACCCTAGGGCGACGCCCCCGCCCCACCCCGGCGTTCGCAACGCCTCTTCCAGGCCGTGGGAGCTTCAGCATGGGTCGCGACAACGCGACCGTTACGCCTGGCGCCCCCGCGAGGTAGCACGACTCAAGGCCGTCCACCACGCCGATGAGCTCAGGAGGAGGAGAGGCAATCCATGAAGATGCGTCCTCCGTTTGCGATGGCGTCGCGTCGTCGGCATCGGCGTCGGAAATACTAATAAACCGCTGCTCCACTTGCACGGGGGCGACTGGGGCGAACGGCAGTGAGGGCAGCGACCGGATCAAGCGAGAATACCGGGCGTCGTTCACCACGACGAACGCCTCGCGAACCGTGAGATCGGCCTTGGCGGTGGGGTAAACTTTGCAAGATAGCTTTCGGCACGGATCGTCGTTGCCGTCAACGTGAAGAGCGGATTCCGTTGTCGCGTCCGAGGTGGGAAGCGTGATCCATCCCAGAGAAGCCAGCGGCGCGTCGACGCGGGTGGGCGGCTGACGTCGTGGCGGCAAAGGAGCGGTGCCTGTCGCCTCCTTCGAAAAAGCGTCGCGCGCCGCACGCTGCCACGACGCGACCAAGTGGCCTGGCACGGCGCCCCGCACGACGAGGGGCCTACGGTCGTCGTTGTGAAGGCCTGTCGTGCCGTGCAAAAAGTGGTGAAACGCCAACGGGCCGAATCGCGCCCCATCTCCCCCAAGTCCCGCCCGTCCCACGACGAACGGCGTCGACAGGAGCGCGGACTCCGCGGATCTGGATGCCGCGGTGGACGTCGTGATGACGTGATCCGCCATGGGTGCGACCTGCCGACGGGGGGGGGACGTGGCCCCTTCGCCGGCCGCCGCCGCCATGGGGACAAACAGGTCGCGTTCGATGTCCCGCCTCCCATGCTCATCCCGGCCCCTCTTGCCTTTGTATACACTGCCCGGCTCGAGTAGCTTCACCATGCCAAACTTCCCCACGGGAACAGCCCGTCGTTTGCGAGTGAGGATGTTGTGTTCTGCGCTCGTTCCGCCGGAGGACGCCACGGCATCGCCCACGGCGGCCGGGTGCCGCAGCCAGTGGGGGAGGTGCGCGAGGCGGTTGCCAAGTCGCAGCGCGCTCTTCAAGTGAAGCATTAACCGCCGGTGGATTTCACTGTTTTTATCACGTTATTACGTCCTTGAGGACAAACGGGGGCAAATAAATGAACATGATGATGGTCCAACTTCGGTGGGGTGTCTGCATCGGGAACGGCCATTGTTACGACGCTTACAGAATCTACAAAGGTGACTGCAGGGGGGTTCACGCGTGGATCACACGCAGAGAAGGTCACTCGCGTGCGGCTGCGGGGCGCACGGGGCGCCGGCCGACGCCGCGACAATGAAAGACGAGGTCTCCTCCGACGGGGGCCGGAGGAGCGGTGCCGTTGTGGAGCCGCCGGTGACGGCTGCGCCACGGGACGACGTCGGTTGCGGCGTCGATGCCCCCGCGACGACAAGCCGGCGGGCGCTTGGCGGCCGCGCTAACGACTGTGGGCGGTCGTGCTTCGCCGCCGCGAAGGCACGCAGCTTGAGCAGTTCGTCCTTGTGCGAGGCAAACAAGGAGGCTGAATAGGCAGCAATCTCGGCGGTGGGTCGCACGAGACGCTTTCGCTCTTGACGCTCGTGGTCTTCCTTCTGCTTTGCGACCAGTTCCTTCTTTGTGTGCCTCACGAGCAAGGTCTCACGGATCGAGACACCAGGTTCGGACACGGCGGCCGCCGCCCGGCGAGCTGCCTCCTCGTTGCGATGGGACAGGTGAAGCGACTCGCAGTAAGTCCGCGTCGCCGATGGCGAGCGGCGACGGCCCTCGCGCCGTCGGTCGTGGGTCACCACCAGTTCGGACCACAGCTTCGCTTGGTGTTCGCGTCGGGCGTCTGCCTGCTCCTTGAGTCGGGAGAAGAAGTCGTCGCGGACGTCCGGGGTGAAAACGCTGGTGGCTCGACGGCAGCTGCTGGCGGTAGAAGGTGACCGCTTGTCGTGTCGGTGCGAGGAAGCGGGATCGTCGGACGACTCTCTTCTGTCCGTAGCCTCGGCCGTCACATCCTTCTTCGGAGGGGTCTCTCCGCCATACAACAAATACTTATCGCGATTGCGCTCCTGCCGTTCCCTCGACTCGCGTACGGCCGCGTCGTACACGCGGTGGACCAGCTCGGATTGCTTCTCTACATTCAGTGGCGGCGGTCCGTGAGCTGGTGGTGCGTCAGCGGCGGACGGCGTCGCGGATCGCCTTCCCCCCGCCGCGGACACCCCGGCGGCGCTCGTCGACCGGCGTTGCTGCAGCCACTTATCATGGAGTCGTGCCGTGAGGGGCTCCTGCCCCGTCGCGACGGGGTCCTTCTCGTAGCGGACAGCGGCCAGCGGCCGTTGGCCGGCGAGGAACGCTTTGCGACCCTCCACATCATAGATAAAGCGGCCGATCGTGACGGTGTGCTGAAACGAAGGCTCAGAGGGAAGGGCGTAGGGTACGCTACCACGCGCGGCGGCGCCGGCCGGTTCGGCGGAACGCGACCGTTCGAACGCCGTCGCGACTCGGGTGCTAACGTTCCACCGGGGGCCGAGTTCCCCGGGAGGGCAGCTCGTTGAGCGAGTTCGAGCCAGCGACGGAGGGTCCGCCGTCGCCGGGCGGCAGGGGGTCTGGCGGCCGCTGCCGGCTCTCAGTTCGGCGACGGTGGATTCCAGTTGAGCGATCCGCCGGCGTAGGGCGGTTTCGGAAGGTGACGGCGCTGCCGAAAACGAACCGCCAGTCGCACTTTTTGATGCCTTGAGCAGCCCGACGGGGGCCACAGCGAGGGCCGCCGCCTCATCGTCGTCGTCGTCGTCGTAAGGTCTGAGGGAAAGGGCGCTCACCGGTCGTTTCGACGCTGTGTTGTGATTCGTTCGGCTGTGCGGTCGCGTCGGGGTTTTGGTTGGCGGAGGTGGCGGATGCGGCGCAGCTCGGAAGGACGTTGCCTCCGCCTCGTTGGGGGTCTCGGCGGCGCCGGTGCGAGTCATCAAGCGGCCCGCGAGGCTGCTGCCCTCTTCTCGCAGCGAAACGTTTGTTGCGTCCCACACCGACCCTGCGGCGGCGGCCGAGGACGGGCGTTTGGCCCCCCCTCCCTCCACGTTCTCCGGCGGCGTGCATGGGGCAGGTGCGAGTAAGCTCCACCGCAACACCGCTGAGCCGACGACATCTTCGGCGTCGATTTCTGCCGTGCGCAGGGGGCAATTGAAGCCGTTGAACGTCGATCGTTGATCGGAGAGGGACGCCCACTGCGAAATGACGAAGGGTAGGCAGCGGAGCGGGGCGGGCGACGCCGCCGGCATCATGGTCGTCCGGTCGCACAGCACGGTGCTCGTCCCTCCCGCAAAAATGCCCGCGTGGCACGCAACGATTTGCGTCGCATGAGAGCGTACGTCGCACGTCCCGGTCGCCATGATGCCCACCGTGGGATTGGCAGCTGAAGTCGGCATCGCAGCAACGGCTCCCGGCGGCACCTCGTTGCGGATGCTGCTGCCGGCGGCAAGAGGAGGCTGGGCTGCGTGCCGTTGCGGGGAGGCAAGCTCTGCGACGCCGGTGATTGTGCTACCTCGCACGGTGGTGAAGGATGTGTCGCCGCAGAGGAGCTGCGCCACGGTGCACTGCCGGATGCTGCAGGTGAGAACCGTCGGCCTCGCGGATGCCGTGACCGACACGCCCGCGACGCCACATTGGCGAACGCTGCACGTGTGAAGCCACACGCTCGAACACCCTTCGTAGAGGACCCCGTGGCGCATGGCACCTAGAATCCTCGTGTGCCGGAGCGTCCCTGAGGTGGTGCCACCCAAGACGGCCCCGGCATCTCCGGGTGCGCGAAGGAGAGTGTAACTCACGTTGATCTGCGCATTTCCTGTCGCAAAGACGCCGGCTGCCGTGGTCCCTGTAATCGCGCACCGCGACAGCAGCAGGCGGCTGTTGCGGTCGGCATACACGCCGTATTTGCCGCCGACGATGCTGCACCGCCGTAGGCGAAGCACGGCGCGCACGGTTGACTCGCCGGCGCCGGGAGCATTCTGTGGGCCGCGAACTAAAATTGTCCGGGGAACTGCCGGTGTGCCGCCGACGAAGCGACACCGGCGGAACGTCGCGGTCGCGCCGTGGCAAATCCACGTGTGGCCTACGAACTCCATCACGGTCCCGCACTCGTCACCACCGACACCGTAGTCCGCAGATTGCGATGCGGTCGAGGCAGTTTCTCCGGCAGCCGCTGTGTGGCCGCCTCGCTTGGACCCTCCGCCGACGCCATCGATGAGCACCGCCGCCCCGTCACCAACGACGAGCGCAATGTGGCGCGTCGAGGTCGACTTCAGGAGGTTGACGGTGGGGCTGTTGGCGCGAGGAGACGAGGGAATCGCGTTCACGGCGAAGGCCATCGCGGAGATGCGAGTCGGATCCGAAGGCGACGATGGGACCGCTGGCGCTGGGTCTTTCATCTGTGCGCCACCCGGAGGGGGCGGTGGAGGCCTTCCCGATGCGATGCGTATCCAGACTGGATGCGGACTCGTGAGGACCAGCGGCCCCGCGTACTCTGCCCCGGGCGAAAGCACGACCGTCGTGGGGCCGTTCAGCTTCGAGAGGAAGTCGAACGGCCGCTTTGCGGTTGGGAATACGTGGACGCACGGCCACGATCGACAGTGCGCGAATCGGGGATCATCGGTCAATGTGTCGTCGGACTCCGACGAATGGCCGTTGTCGCTGGCGATGCCCGTCAACGCAGCGTTGGTCCGATCCTTCGGGTCCGGCGAAGAGTCGGCAGTTGGGCCGGCAACTTTCATCGCTGCTGCCACGTCGGGTGCCGGAACCGCCGGTGGAGGGGCAACCTTTGCCGGCGAGGGCGCCCGGTGCCCCGACTTTGCCGCCGTCGTTGGGCGTTTCTCAGCGACGTGGCGTGGCTCGGCGGGAGGTGCCGGCGGTCGTCGCTGCATCTGAGATTACCCAACAACGAAAGGGGAGGGGGTACTACGACTTCGTTTCTTTCCGCCGCAACCGTAGCGTCAGACAGACGCAACCGTAGCGTCACAGAGTCGTTGGGAGATTCTCGACCAAAGCCACACAGCATGGGGAAGGGCACAACATTCAGGTCGTCGTGGTGGTGTGTTCGACTGTTCCCATGATGTCGGCTGCTGCGCAAGGAAAAATCGTACGGCGCTCGTGAAACCTGCGCTTGACAACGACTGCCGTCAACTGCCGCGTGACCGCCACCGTCGTGACCGTCCGCTGTCGCGGGACGAAACCCCACTGGCACCGCCACACATCTGCGTTGTTCCCCGCGGCAGTGGCCACCGGGGGGCCGACGTCGTCGCCGAGCTCACCAATGCTGGCATCACAGTAAGTCGTCGTGATGCGCTCGCCCGCCCGGATGCCCCGGAGGGCGAAAAGATGCAAGTGGGGGTCCAACAGTCGCGGGAGCGGCACGCCGGCAAAGAGGTTGTCCACGACGTCCATCCCGATGAGCTGACCCTCGTCCTGTTCTTGCTGCCCACAAGCAGCTACCGAGGACGACGGCATAGTGTAGGCGCTGTTGCACTCGGCGTCGTGGTCGGTCCAGTCCACCACGGGGCACAGCATGTCCCCCGAAAGCCGCCGGCTGAGGACGGTGCTCACCGCCCACTGCCGGTGCGCGTGATCGCACGCGAGCAGCACCGCCGAGCGGGGCTGGTCAATGAGGCGTTGAACGCTCGCCGCCATCGATCGGGCCTCCGGACAACGCAGCGCCTTGGAGTCGAGAAAAGGGGCATTCGCTGGCACCATCGCCAGCTCCTTCAGCAGCACGGCATACGGCCGCCAACGGCTTTCCTGGTCAACGAGCGACAAGAGCACGCGCGAGGCTAAGTCCTCGATCACTAAGGCATCCACCCCCTCCTCGGGAAGTGAATGTTGCCCCGGTGCGGATTGCGGGGGTGCTGCGCGCAGGATGGCGCTCGCAGGAACCGAGGCGATGAATTGCCCCGCTCGCAGTCCCGACTCCGCCACCAGCGCATGGCCGACCACGTCGGCAACTGACGCCCCCGTCGCCGCTCCCCCGTATCTGCCAGCCGCCGTGTACGAGAACGGCCGCAACGACACCAGCTGTGGCAGGAGGACCACGCCGAGCGACGCAACGGCCCGGTGGAGGCGGCGGCGGATGTCCGCGGTGGCGTCGTGTGGCGCCGGCGCCTCCGGTGTCGACGTCATCACGCACCGCTGCGCAACGGCGGCCCGATAGGCAAGAAGCGCCTCCGCACCAATGTTCAGTTCGCGGCACCACCACCGAACGTCAATCGGCGCGTCGACCGATGGTTCCCTTGCAAACGCGGCGGGATGGACCGACCGCATGACGCCGACAGGGTGCAGCAGATTTTGCACAAACGCATCAGCGGCGGAGGTGCTTGGTCGATGTCGGTGCATCCGGCGGGCCGCAGCGGACGCGACGGATTGAGCCAAATGCAGCGACCGGCGCATCAATGTACAGAGGGGGGAACCTGGGAGCCGCGCTCTCCCCTCCCGAGACTACAGTACTGTACGACAGGACGCCTCGATCAAACGGTGGCGACGCTGCGCAACGATGGAAGGCGACCACCCTTCTGGATGAAAGTGACCCAAACCCTAGAGACCATTTCGAGACTTGTTGCCTTGTACAAAACGGGAGTGGTGCGGCGGAGAGGAGGAGCGCGACTCTTTTCAATCACGAAAAACTGGCGCTCATCGATGACGAAGCGGCTCCAGTGCTGCCGCCGCCGAAGGGCATCAATGCGACCGCCGGAGGGTACGACGCGGCGGCAACGTCGGTCCCGCCGGCTCCGATACGCACTACCGCCGCGGGACGTGACTTTAGGCGTTGGATTTCGTCCTCAAAGCACAAACTCCGATTTCTCTCTTCTAGCAGTGCGTCGCGTAGGGCCGCAAGTTCTTCTCGAAGCGCGCCAACCGTCGGCGTCGGCATCGACGCTGACGACGCGGTCGTCAGTGCTGTCAGTCGCTCATAATTTTGAATCGTGCTGCGTAGGGCACCGAGCTCCGCGTCCTTGGCGGCGACCGTGGTCAGGAGTTCGGCGCAGCGCGAGTTGAGCACCGCGTTTGCCTCTTGCGATGCCCGAAGCCGTGTGGCGAGCATCGACTCGTCGTCACCATCCAGAGTGACGGAAACGGACGCGCCCCTCGCATCCACGTTGGGCGTGGCGGCGCGGACGGTGGCGTCGTTTGGCACCGGCGAGGCGCCACAAGATGCACCGTCGGGGCCGGGTGCGGCAGCGGGAACGGCGGTGGCGGCTGAGGGCGGCCTGCTTCCGACGACAACGCTGCGCGCGACCTGGTCGAGGAGCATGCGCAGCTTCGCGTTCTCATCGGTCACCGCGCGCAACTTCAACGAGAGTCGCTCGAGATCCTTCGCCATGGCGGCGTGCGCCGTGGCGGTTCGTGGAAGCGGGGTCATTCCGGCAACGTCGGCTTTCCCGCCCGTCGCTGCGGGTGTGGCGACGATGATGACCTCTTGCGTTGCAGGCGACGAGGACGCCGCTAGACGCTCCTGCTTTCGTGCCTCCCGTTCGGCCGCCAGTTCCTTGCCCAAGTCGGGCACCACCCTACCCGATGCAACGTGTTTATAAGTGATATCGAACGTGCCGACATGAACGAGCTTGATCCACTCCCGTGACGACAACGCGCGCGCGACCATTTCGGCGATCGGGATGGCATCCACATCGGCACCGTCCATCACGCCCTTCGGCCCGGGGGTGGAGGCGGCAACCCCTGGCAGTGCCGTCACGCGCGGTAATGGTTCCTCCATCGCAGCGACAGTGGCGGCCGGTCGTGCGCAAATTTCGCCCTCGAGCACATCCGCGGCTCGCTGGAGTTCGGTGATCCGCGTTCCGCGCTGCGTCGTTTGCAATTCAAGGTCCGCGAGTTTGCCGCGCAACTGCCACGTGATGTGATCCTCGGCTGTCGCGGTTGTGGACGTGTGGACTCCTGCAGGCATCAGGCCCGCGGCCACCGCTCTAGTTTGCATCGCGGCGCGACGAGTGGCGTACGCGCGGCGAACGTCCTCCATTTCCGAGGCAAGATCTTGGCGCTGCATATGGGCGACGGCGAGTCGCTGCTGCAAATCGGCGAGCTTCTCCTCGAGGGTAGAAGGCACGGTACGCCGTCGTTGGAGCGTGTCGAGGACAGTGTGCAGCTCTCGACATTCCGCGCGCGCTTCCTGCTCCTTGTCCTGCCAGTGACGGACGGTATCCCGGAGCGACACTACTTCGTCGTGAAGTTTCATCTGCCTCCCGGCGTAGTCATTCAGCGTTCCGAATGACTTTTGATACTCTAACACCTGTTGATGGGCACGCGAAAGTTGGGTCCGAAGCTCGGCACACTCCGCGGCGAGTTGCTCGAGCCGGGTCATCAGCGTGGCTTTTTCGTGATTGGCGACCGTCTTGATGAGATCGATGCGGTGGCGCGCGTCGGCATCCGCCCTGTGAGACGACGGATGCTGCGTGAACACGCCCAATTGACTCCGCCCGCGAGTCTCGGATGCCGCGGCGTTCACGGCGCTGCCATCGGCGGCTTCATCTCGCTCGTGATGCCGCGTGTCCTGGTCAAGGGGGCCGAAGTCATGCGGGCGGTCGGCGGGAGACATCGCGCGCTCATGCGACGGCGACCGGCGGGGGGGGCCCTGCATCATCATTTGAGTCTGCAGACGGATGAGATACAAGAGGAAGGAACGGAACGGTAGCTGGTGGCACGATCCCTCTGCTCGTTTACGTGACAAGAAAAGTGGTAACTCGGGACGTCGTTCATGGTTTCATGGTAGGAGGGAGGGATGGATGAGTAGCCCGACACCGCCCAACGTCTCTTTTATTCTCTCGCTCTCTGCGTGGTCGGGTTCACACCCTTCCTTTCTCGGGGTTGATAATATTGATGCTGCACGCTGTCGGAATCGTAACCTGCGAGTGTCGCCAAGCACGGACGCCTCAAGGCATCCGACAGAGTACAATCGGCGCCACACATCGTCGCGGATGCGTCTACTGAAAAGATTGGCCACCCGCGCCGAATGAGTGTGCAACCGAACCATCACCCCGACGTCAACGAGCCAGCGCCGTCGAGCTGGTGCAACCGCGAAGAAGAGACCCACCAACGAGAGGAAGGTGGGTGAGCTCTGTGCAATCCACCGCCGTTAAACTGGTGCAGCCGTAAAGCCAATCCTTACCGACCGTAGCGAGTTGTGTGAGCCCCGTGCAATCCAGCGCCGTTAAACTGGTGCAGCCGTAAAGCCAATAGTCACTGGCCCCCGCCCCTGTCCAAACAGCCCCCGCCCCTGTCCAAACGGCCCCCGCCCCTGTCCAAACGGCCCCCGCCCCTGTCCAAACGGC
>ERZ1292633.4635-Hain-H41-02um-R1-4635-length-12689-cov-6_pt1 | contig 12689 bp, 5 predicted proteins | sample MGYA00564406_ERZ1292633 | MGnify/ENA primary metagenome ERZ1292633 (study PRJEB36523, sample SAMEA6512639) | groundwater metagenome | collected 2019-01-08 | study: AquaDiva: Metagenomics assemblies of 32 groundwater samples
TCTTGCCCTTCGCGAGGGGCTTGGAGCGGAGGAAGCCCTTGGCTCCGACCTTGGCGCGGACGGCAACCATTGTGCTTTCGGGAAAAGAAAGACCGGGGGAATGAGATCGGTCCTGTGCGTGTGTCGCAGAGGGTGCGGGAGAGAGAGAGAGAGGTGTTCAGGTGACGGTATTGCATGCCGAACAGGGATCATTCCACACACACCAAAGCCATTGCGCGCTTACAAACGCGACGATTACCACAAAAGTCGAAGAATGAAGGAGCGAGAGAGAGACAGACAGAGGTGAGAGAAAGATTGACCACATTTTGTTGGGTTCTTTTTTTTGGGTGGTTACGACGGAGGAGAAGCCGCCGCCGTGGAGCCACCACCGCCACCGGCGCCACGGATAATGCCGCTGGGGTTCGGATGCTCTCCCGGGGTGATGAACCACCGATAGTAATGGTCGTCGAAGACTTTCTCCTCGGTCGAGGGCACGTCGAGCAAGTACGGGAACTTTTGCGCCTTGGCACTGTCGCGGCTCGCGCGAGCCCACTGCTCCACGTGGTCCTTCTCCGTCTTTTCGATGACGTTCCAGAAGCGATCCTTGAGTTTGACCTGTTCGGTCGCGTCGGATGAGTCGGCCGTCGCCGTGTTGGGGCCGCTCCCCCCTCCCCGGGCGGAGGCCGTGTTCGCCGGCTGCGCCGTCGTTGGCCAGTAATTGTGTGCGCCCGTGCGCTCGGGATCGTACGTGGCCTGCGCGGCCTCCTCGTACTTTTGTCGGAAGTAGCGCAGGGAATTTTCCGTGTAGCCGTCGTAGCGCCAGGAATTGGGTGTTTCTGCCCATGGATGTCGTGCCTGCTCGTAGAAGTTGACGTTTGTGGGCACCGTGGCGCTGGAAACGGCGGGGTCGACGTAGGACTTCCCTTTATCGTCCTTCTCGCCCAGCCTGGGCACGACTTCGAACCCCACAAAGTCGTTGACGGCAGCTTCGACGTGGTCTCGGGAGTCTGCCTCCAGCGACACGTCCAGCTCTGTGAACGGGACGAACTTAGGCGCGGGCTCCCCCCCGAGAGGCTGAGAGAGAGACTCCACTTCGCGTTCACTGACTTGCGATAGGAGACGTGGCTGCCACCGCGGTCGAAGCGCGAAGTAGTGCCCGTCGATGGTGACATCGCGCTCAAAAACGCTGTCGAATGTCAGCTCGGGTGGCGCCCTTGCCCTTTGATGCGCTGACGTTTCCGGTGTTAGCAAGGCAGAGGAGGAGGAGGTCTCGTCGGGTCCCTCGGCATTGCTGGTGGTCGTCGCCATCGCCTCGTTGAGCAACGACCGCTGCGCCTGCTTGGCCCGCTCCCAGTCATCCGCGGCGCGGTTGGCCCGAATGCCGATGCGATGGAAATCGGGCCGCAGCACAGAACGCATCGCAAACCGGAATTCGAGGCTCAACGTTTCGGCTACGTTTTTCACCGTCGTCGTCGTCGTTCGTTTGGAGGAGGGGGGCGACGTGGAAGAAGCACCGCCGCCGCTGTTCTCTGACGGGTCGTCGTCTCCCCGGACGCACCGAAGCAGATGCATCGATGCCTTCAACGCAAAAGGAGATTGCAACAGCAGGTGGTGCTTCACGCTGTAGGCCCACTCGGAAAAATGAAGGTCGTCCCTAGAAACCAGGAAGTAAATCGGAGGCCGCTTCGTTGGGCACATGGCGTCCTCGACACCAGGGTCGGCGTGCAGTAACTCGAGAAGCTCCGCGTCGCACCGCACAGGGGCCGTGTCAAAGGTAGGCAAATACCAGAGGATTTTGACCGCGCGCGATTCCGGCTGGCCAAGATGACGCAGAACGTGGCGTTTCAAGTCGTCTAAGAGAACGGTTCGTGTCTCTAGCTCAAAGGAGAAGGCGTCGATGGGTGGCGCCGCATTTTGCACGAGGACGAGGGCCCCTCCTTCCTTCTCCCCGCCTTCCGTCTCCCCGCCTCCCGTTTTCGTCCCAGCGTCCACGATCGCCGCGTCACTATTGTTTTTCTTCAGAGACAAGCCTTTCGTTTGTGGCGTCTGATGATCACCACCGTTGGCTGCTTTCCGTTGATATTCGCGGTACGCCGCATTGCGGTCGAAGCTGTACTCAAAGTCCGCGAGGGTGCCTTCGCTCCCTTCGAGGCGAGCGAACACGTGGCGGGGACATGCGCGCTGCACCTGCTTTTTGAAGTCGGAGTACTCTTGCTGCCGGTGCTTCTGCCACCGGACGACGGCGGCCTTGTTCCGGTTGACGCTGCGCGGGGCGGTGTTTTGCCGCTTACGCTCCCAGAAATACTCCTGAAAGACTTCGCTGACCTGACGAACCGGGAGTACTTCCGATGGCGCCGTGATGTCCCACGGCGTGAGGGAAAAGTGCATCTTCGTCTGTTTCAACTTCTCAACTCCCGCTGCGACATCCGCGAGCGAGGCACGCTGACTAAGATTGACATCCGCGTGATTATTCGGATCTGTCAGAGGTAATTGTTCAACTTGCGTCAAGGTCGTGACGATGTCATCGACGGACCGTTGATCGGCGAAGCAATCCTCGATCCACTGCGCTCGACGTTCGGTGACCGCGACACGTTCCATTTTCGTGGCAGTGGGATTACTGCTGGCGCCGGGCTTGAAACAGGTGTCTAACAATTGCCCGATCTGCCACGTGACCGCGTCGACGTGAAGGTGCTCCGAATCTTCGAACCAAGCGCGGATGTGATAGTCCAAATCGGGCAAGGTTGAAAACAGATCGCTCCACCCCAGACGCAGCGCATCCCCCGAGTAGAGCGGAAAGCCTGTGAGCATCACAAACTCCGCCAAGCCTGGGTACTTGAGCGTCGTTTCGTCGCGCGCTAACAGATGCGTCATGCCGCCAAACGGCGTCATGCCCCACTGCGGGCCTTCATGGGCAAACTCTGAGGAGTCCCTTAAGCCAGGGAACTTCGATAGGAGCGCCAAACCGTTTCCAACGTTGCGACACTTGCCGTTGATGAGCGTGATGAGCGGCTTCGTGGCCGTGAAGCATCGCCAAATGGCGGCATTCGCTGCCCGGAGGAGGTCATCAAGCGTATGAGAGGACGCCATGGCGCGTGCCTCGTGCTCACGAACGGCCGCAGCGCGTCGTTCCTTGAGGACGTTGCCAGCCCCCTTCAACGGCAGCGCTTGAAGCCTCGCGCATTCGCGTGCGTGGAATGCCGCGGACTCGGCGAGCGCGGCCAGAGTTTCAAGATCGATGCCGGAGGAAAAAAAATCCGTCAAGCCGCATTGGGCAGCCGTGAAGACCACGACTTTAGAGCGCAGTCCTTGAAGCGACTCGTCCAACAGGTTCGACAGCGCGCGAAATTCTTCTGCGGTCGCGAGACTGTTGGCCCTTGCAGGGCGGTTGATGTAAACGGAGCGGGACCACCGGCCTTTGTTGTAGCAAAGGCTCTTCGCCTTACCCACTTGATAGTAGCTACGCGCCATAGAGAGCATCATCATGCGATCGCGCTCGCCGTAGAACGGTCGGTGAATGCCAGGCACTAGGACCGTCGCGTTCCAAGCGCCGTGATTTCGAATCACGATTTCACTCGTGGTCAGAGGGAACGAGGTTAAATCCTCTTCAAAATCGGCATTGCCGAACTGCTTCTTCGAGACGGTGTCGGTCGCCGTGATAAAGTTGCGAGTTAAGTAGCCGCCGGGAGGACCGTAGTTGTTCCAGTAGTCCTTTGGCAACTCGATCCTGCCGTCCAACGGGAAGCCGGCGACCGAGAAGAAGCGATTGTAGTGTACGGCAAAGTTAAACGGCGTCGAGTTGGGATTAAATTGGGCGCTGACGTCATGGCCATTCGCGCCACGGCCTTTTTCTTCTGAACCAGCGCCGCCGATGGCCGTCGCGGCTGCCGACCATACCGTAGCGGCACCGGCGCTGGATGCATTGGGCGAAAACGCGTCTGGAAGTTTGGTGGGGTGCATCGTGTCGTTAAAGTCGAACGCGACGCGCTGGTACCGCTGCACCATGTGGGGCTGTCCGAGAGTGCGACCCCAGTTTAGATAGTCGACCAGTGCAGTTTTGTCGTACTTTCGATGGTGACTTGTGAAATGCGTGTTAAATTGTGGCCCGGAGAAGCGCGTGGGATTGTTCGTGAACCGCTGATACATCTGAAACTCGATAGGGGTTTCGAAGAGTTGCATGGTTCGCGTTTTAAGCGTCGCGAGGTGGCGGCAAGGGGTGACGACGACGGCGGCGGCGAGGCATAAGGATCCAGGCCCCATCATCGGCGGCGACAAAGAACCCCACGACGACAAAGAACGATGTGCTGACGAAGGCGAAAACGCCGCTGACGATCGCTCCGTCGATGACGGCACGACGACCGCCTCCCTATTTGGCTGCCCATTTACGGCCCCATGTTCCTCCTTCGTTCGCCTTCCGAAGAGGAGCATTTTTGCTTCGGCACACGTTTCCTCTGCTGCAGGGATCGCAGAGCTTACAACGTGAGGCCTTACACCTTTTGTGAAAGTCTGAAACCATTCAGTGGCAACAAAAGACAAAAAACCACACATCTGTCAGACCGTACATACTGTATCGACACATCTCAATGTGATTGTCAAAGGCTACGGGGCCCTCTCGACTCGCGCGGCGACGTCGCCTGGCATTGCACCTCCACTGACGCACACGCCGGTCGACGGTGACCGTCGCTACTGCCGACACTCTTTTCGACTGGCCGAAAAGAGTTCGCTGTGCGCCCTCTTTCTCTCCGCCGTCACTTTCGTCTCTCCGCGTTGGCCCTCTCCCTCATCCACTGTCCCTCTTTTTCTTCCTCACCTTTGTTGTATCACGCCGTCGGGAAGACGGTTCGCGGTGTCTTCCTTTTTGCGGCACCACCCCGAAAAGCGGGCGCTGGCGAAGTACCCAATCACCATCCCGACAAGCGCCGAGGGCAACGCGACCGCGATCGACGCCCACGTTTCCATCGTCGCGGGCGCGGGAACGATGAGATCGACGCACGCGAACTGAGACGCGGGATCCGCCAGTTGATTCTCCGGATTGGGACAGGCGAATGCAGGGCACTTACTGCGGTAGAACGCACACGGCGATGCAACGGGCGGCGCGTCCACGCTGTCACAATTACTCGCCGATAGGTCGTCCGCGGTCGCATAGCAGGGCCCACCCATGGAACTATTCGCAGCCGTCGCATTAACGAAGCGCCACAAGTCGGCGAGCGAGCAATTCGATGAGCGGTACTGCCGACCCCCCAATGCCGGCTGCTGCTGACACGTCATGTTGCACTCAAACCACTGATATGAATACCCACTCTCATAGGTTTGATTTGGAATGCCCCGGAGGCAGCGGACATAGGTGCCTTCGGCCTGGGAGAGAGCGTCATCGGTTCCTGCGGTGAGGAGTCCTCCGGTATTTCGCATGCGGCTCGTCGACACCGTATTGCTGCTGACGTCGCCGACGGTTCCCCCAGCGTACAGCTCGAGAACGACGGCCTCGGCAAAGCGGATGGCGAAGGAGGCGTTCAGAGAGTCTCTCGGCGTCCAGACACCCAAGGCCGTGAGCACCGCGAAGATGGTCCAATCATGCGCTGCGTAATGGTACAATCGCGCGAGCGACGCCGGCGCCTCGTTGCTCGGGAAGGCGAGCTTGCTCAAAACACCATTCGCCCAGGGATAGCCTCGCGACCCCACCTGCTGTTCGTAATCATTGCGTACAGGATCGTACCCGAGGATCAGCGACATGTACCACGCCGCGGCCGATTCCAGAATCGGCGCGGCGGCCTGCGCGACGGGGTTCACAGGTAAGCCGGCGCTGACGTTGCATACGACCATGTCCCGCACATAAGAAACACACGTCCACGGGCTATTTGAGCATACGTCTGTGATGCCAAACTCACGACCGAATTCAGCGATAAAGTCTGTGGAGGAGGACGTCCCGTTATTTTTGACAACGAACATTGCGCGAAGCTCGCTCACGTTCGTGGCATCCGCCACGTCGCACGGATGGTGCAAGCGCCACGCCGGCCAGGCCGTCCACGGACTCAGCTGAATATCATCGCTCTGAGCGACGTAATCGACGTACGGCAACACGCTAGCGAGCTTGGCGGTCGCGACCGCAGGCGGCTGCGCGAACCCTTCGTACATCCCTAAGATGAACGCTTCGGCGGAGACAACGACGCGGTCGACGCTAGTGCTGATCGAAGGAATCACCGAGGTGTTGTACGGCGAGGGCACGAGGATCGCCCCAGGCGGCGGCGGTGTTGAAACGATGGCGGACGGGATGACGGTGCCGCCGTACGCAGCTTGGATCTCCCGGCCGAGCTCGAAAAGCATGTCTTTGCCGGCGTTGGTAAGACGGCACAGGGGATCCGCGCAGGACATGCCTCCGTCGGGCGTCAATCCGAGCGCGGTGCGGGCACCGTGCCGGTGGAGGAGCACGACCTTGTCGGGCCGCAGGCCATTGGCCGCCGGAGGAATCGGGGCTGCCGTCGTGGCGACGATCGCCGCGATGACGAGGACTGCGACGGTGCCGATTCGTGACATACTTTTGTTAATGAAGACTAACAAGCGGAAACGAAAGGGGACGAGATCGCGGGCCCATCTTGTTGCCAACCTCATGCCTGCAGTCACTCGAAACCGGGGAAAAAGTGGGGGTGAACACGAATGCCGTGACTAGTTCAGCTTCTCCTCCTACACTTTCCGAAAAAAAAATCCCATCAACCCAGACTGAAAGGGGGATTCGACGACGACGCCAGGTGGGCGTGATCCACCGGAACTCTCCGCGTGAGGGTTACCGACCACACCAACCAGTCGCGATCAACCATTGACGCCGGAGATCCTGGCGCCAGCTCAAATCCCTCGGCCAGTACGGTTTCGAGCACGCTCCGCCGGCTGCAGCCCCCTTTGACCTGAGAAAGGCGTCCCCAGTGCCAGCCCTTCTCACCCGAAACGGCCGTTGTTTGTGATCCCGACGACATTCCAGCGCCTCCCCCCGAAGAACTGACGTGACAGCCGGAAGCCCCACCGGACGCTGTCGTCGGGTCGATCCACGGTCCCAAGGTGGCGGCAGGGAGCAAGAAAAACTCACCGAGGTACCTCGCCGGAAACGTTTCGTTCAACCTGGAAATCAAATCATCCGGTGCCTGAACGCGGACGGAAGCAGAATCGGGCATCGTCATGGCCGACAATTTCCTGAAGTGTTCCCAAATTTCAATCACGGCCACCTGGGTTCGCAACGGTGTACTTGCTCTGGTCGGCTCTGGTGACGAAGACGGCGCTGCAGAGGAACAGCGACTGCTGCCTTGCACCACGGTGACGTCGGGGCGTTGACAAGGACTCGTCGTTGCGTTGGAGGCGGAGAGCAACTCACCGGCGTCAAAACGGAAAACAGTAGGCGACGCACTTCCCAGTGCCGACGACGACGACGCCAAGCTACGCAGTTGTTGGGCGGATCCGGCCTCGATCGACGAAAGTACTTGCCGGGGACGGGACGAGACCGACAGACGGCCCACACCCCTACGGGTAAGTGTACGGAGCACATTCCTCTGGAGCACATTGAATGCGTTGACCATGTTGGGGAAGGAAGGAAGGAGTGTCTTCTTCGGTGCAACGAACCTTTCTTTCCTCCTCCAACATCTTTCCAGTAGACGCACCTTCACGCAGGTAGCCACGACATCGGATGTGAAAGATCACCTCCTCCCGCGGGGGTTTCGTCCGACACACCCGATACCCGACGCACACGACGAGGTGATTTTTGCAGGTAGGTACATAGAGCCTTTTGGAGGCACACCACCACCACCCTTCATGGGAACGACGGAAAGCTTCAACTCAGGAGGCGGTGGTCATTGACGCTGTTGTTCGTCGCAACTTTTCCGTCCGTCGTCCGTATTCGCTCGATGGAGAGGGGGGAAGCCGGGAAAGGGGGTGGGTGGCCTAAAGAGGCGATGCCTCAAGTCGTGGAAGACCCTTTCGGTGCCGGACTCGCGTCTGAACCGGTGACCGCCGGGCTTATTGGTGTGACCCCCGATGACGCGACGATTGTGCTGTGGTCACCACCACCCTTCACGGGAGTGGCCGCGGGCGACGTGGCTGCCTGCGACGATGTTGGGGATGCGCCATCACCCGCGGCGGCGCTGCTGCTGTTGGCAGAGCGGGTTTGCATTCGCTGCTGGTACATCTCCTCGGTCACCTGAGCGCCGGATTTCATTTTCCGCCACGCGAGGGCGTCCTTGTCGACGACCTCGAGCTCCTTGGCCACGAAGGAGCGCGCTTCCTCGACACGCTGCTTCATGAGACCGACCTTCTGCTTGCTTTCGACGACGGTCGGCGGGGTGTACTCGATGCCCTCGCTCTCGAGCAGCGCCTCGGTGGGCGTCCACAAGAGCTTTTGAACGGCATCGCGCTGCGTGAGCTCCGCGAGTTGAGTCGAAAGCTTCTGAATGGATCCCTCCATCGCTTGGCTTTCCGCAATGTATTTCGGCTTGTTCGAGTCCAGCGTAATCGCCGCTTCTGCGGCCTGCAGATCCAGGGCCCTTTTGCTCCGATTCATCGCAAAGATGAGGGACTCCTTCTTGTGCACCAACGCGCTCAAGTGATCCTGGAACGCGGTGTAATAGTCACAGTGCCGAAGGAGCTCGACCTTGAGGAGTTCATTGGCCTCGGACTCGAGTGGCCGATCCACCATGGCCCGGGAGCTCGACGAGACGAAGACGTCTTCCTCGTCGGCGAACTGCGACGCTAATTGCAGTAGCCGCTGCTGTGTGGAGAACTTATCTTTCAACGTTTGAATCCCTTGCGTGTAACTCATCAGCTCTGCTTTGCGTCGGCTGTGGGCGGCGATGGAGGAGATACGTTCCAACGTGAGCCGCTCATGGTCGTCGTTGAGCGTGACGGCCTCGGCGGCGAGCTCCTCGAGCAGTTTGAACACCTCTTTTCGTCGACGGCTGTTGGCGTTGAGTTGCTCAATGGCGCGCTCGGACGACTGTCGGTATGCTTCGTCGAGCACGACGTCACGTTCGGTTTGTTGCTGCACCGCGTCCGACACTTTCACCAGATCGGTCTTCAGGTTCGCCAGACGAGCCGCGATTTGCTCCCTGTGGGCCACGAGCGACTTCTGGGCGACACTCACGGCATTGGCGGAGCTCGATCGGTATTCTTGCACGCGTGTCCCTGCGGCCTTGACTTCCTCCAATCGGCTCTTCCCCTCGCACTCCATCATCGACTCGAACACGCCGATCTCTTTGACGCAACACCGCTCCACGTCGTCGAAGGCCTCCATCGCAATCGACTCGGACTTGCTCCGCCCAAGGCGGTCGAGCTCCCCCGCCCAGTTGGAGAAGAGCGGCTCGGTCTTGGCTAGGGCGTGTCTGATATAGCCAAGCACGTCCTCGATGCGAGCGTGGTACACCGGAATGAGGGTGACCTCCGCTGCGCCTTCGCCTTCGTCGAACAGCGTCGACAGTGCTCGCTGCATGTTCTCCTGATGGGCGAGGACCATTTTTTTCAGGGGCACGACGCCTTGCAAGGCTTTGAGCGACTGCGCGCCGGGGGGTCCATCCCGATCGACGCTGCTCATCCTGGTCTCGAGCAGCCTGGAGGACGTGTGAGCCAAGTGGAGCTCCCGCACGAGCGACTCCACGCTCGCAGGGGCCACCACATCCCAGGCGTAACCCGCGGCGAATTCCCGAGTGCGCTCCTCGCGAAGGGCAAGGGGTGCCTGCAAGTCGTGGAGCGCGCTGACAAAGGCATCGGTCGCTGCTTTGGTTTGCTCCGCCGTTTTGCGTTCAATGTCCCTCACATTGCCGTCGAGGAGGACGTTCACGCGAGGCTGCTCGCTGACGTAAAATTCAACGTCCTCACCGTTAACGGTAATTCGGCGCAGGGTTTTGGTCACGTCCTGTGATGAAGACAGCATGTTGCTCGCGCTCAGAGCGTCACTTTGATTCGCGCTGCCGCTAGGACCGGCTTCCATCGTTGCTCGGTTGTGGAGTCGTGTGTTCGCGGGCGAACGTGCGAATAGAGTGATGGGCTGTCTGATGGGGGTGCTATCATGAACGACAAAAATATGAGAGATAAAAAGCAGAATCAAAATCCATTCGCGATCGATACGTTTCGCATTGCCGAGCAATGCTTGAGCGGCGAGAGAGACAAACGTGTGACACGCATTAGTCATTGTGGGGCGCCATGGAAAGTTGGCCGCTCAGTTCTTTGGCTCGTTTCTTTCCAAGCAGGAGAGGAGGAAAGTAATCCTCCCCCCTAGTTGGGAACAGAGGGGACCGCAAAACGAACAAACTCCGAACGAACAAACTCCGTCCTACTAGAGTTGCGTCGGTGTAGAAATGTAGTCGAACGCCTTGCAGTAAGGGTCCCACTCGCGCTCCATAAACATGCACAGCTCGATCTTGCGATCCGGCTTCAAGATGACCTCCTTATCGTATTGATGCAGTTGGTCGAAGCCGCAGGACAGTGCCTCCTGTGTGATAGGGGGCATCTGATCGCTCAAGTCGCCGGAAAAAATACCACCCGAAATGGGGGTCAAACGCAGCAACTTGGCGTCGCTGACGACGAACTCATGCAGCACGTTTCGGTAGGCTCTCGCTAATTCGAGCGACGCCTCGCGCTCGGACCATTTGCCTCTGCGGAAGTCGGGGCCCACCACGTGAATCACGGGCAACGTGGGCTGGATGAGATTCGCTTCCGGCACCACGGTGGCTTCGTTCGAGGAAGGGGTCTTGTCCACGGGGACACCTGGTGGCCTCTTGACCGGCATCGTGTCCGGAATGGGCGCAGCTCCCGGGATGGGGTATTTAAAGAGCTTCGCATCGGTGGCCTTGTGAATGAACTGTCGGACATCCGTTGGAAACGCGCCAGTGAGGCCTAGATAGTGGTAGATGGCGCCGGACGCGCCCCCCGCATTGCTCGCGGAGCCGTGGATGTGGTGCAAGCCGGCGGGGTCGACAATCGCCGTGTCGGAGTTTGGCTCACGACCTACGGATTTTAAGGTGCCGGTGAGGCTTAACTGCGTTCCAAGCACGCCGTAGGGCATAATGTCGATTTTATTCAGAAACTGCTTGCACTTCGGCATGGCCGTCGTGTCATCATACTTCCGTTTCGCGAACACCAACACGGCGCATGCGAACGCGGCTAAGGTCTTCGCGGGGAAGGTGTTGCGACGATGGGGGCCCCAGAGCGGTCTCGCAGCGCGCACGCGGCCATCCTTCGTCACGAGGCCTTTCAAGTACTGTACCATATTTTAAAAGGAGGGAAAGAGTGGAGGTGTGAAGATTTCTCTCTTCCCTACTCCCGGCGATTTTCGTTGCCTCTCGTCGGCGATACGATGTGACCCTTGCATCGCAACAAAAAAAAGGGGGAGAACACACTCGCTTGGCCGTTGGCCTCATGTCGCCCGAGACACGGTGCTTTCGTTCCGAGGGAGGCCACACGACGACGGCTCACTCGTTTCACAGTATAAAATGTGAAAATGTAGTGAACGGTGTGATCGCAGGAGCGCCCCGTAGGGGACTCCCACGCTGAAGGGGACAGCACTGTTGCCCTCGCTAACAAACAACCACAACAAAAAGGAGAAAGAACAAAAAAAAGGCTTTTTTTTGTAAGTTTAGAGTTTGTCAGCGGAGACATTTGCAGACAGAAAGCGAGGAGCCCAAGAAGCGTTGGATTAAGCGACGGCATGGCCCCGTCAGTCTTTCAGTGACGAAGGGTTGTGCCCCCCCACCACAACAGGGGGTGTTCGTTCGAAGGCAACGCCTGTAATAGTCCCACTTCGACCAGGAGCGACTGAGTGCGGGTGGGACTCGTCCGGAAAATAGGAGAAAAACCAGTTGGAGAGGGGTGAGTGTGGCGATCCGCGGCAGTTTCGAGCGGCACGACACCACGGACCCAAAACGCCGGGGGGTGGCCACCATCGGAATAGCGCCGGCAGCACCACGATTTGAAGGGAAAAGGGGGGGAACGAGACGACCCAGACGACTTCCCCTCTCATGCCGTGGCTGCAAGAGGAGGCCGACCGGACTTTTGACGGCGGAGGAAGGTGCCAATGGACACGGCGAGGGCCCTCACGAGCAGCAGGTACATCCAGGCCGTGACGGAAGCGGCGAGGGCGAGGACGGCGTCATCGTAGCGCGGCTCGTGTGGCGCCGCGGTGGTCAGCAGAGAGAGACTGATGCCGAGCAACGTTGTCACCACGTTGAGTGCGTTCTCAAGTGGCATGTGCGACGGACGCACAAGCGCCGCGTGCGCAAAATTGATGAAGCACGCTGCACAGATCAGCGCACCTCGAGTCGAGCACGCGAGCCCGCCCGTGCCGGAAAGCACGCCGACGAGGAAAGCGCACGCGAGGTCGATGGCGCCATAGACGCACACGAGCGCCGACAGTGGGTCACGGGACTCTTTCCAGAGCGGGCGGTGGTGCGCCGCGACAGCCCACGCCGACGCGACGGCGACGCCGAGCAGCCCCGCGTTGAGGACGAGGCCGACGATAGCTGCCTCAACGCTCTCGCCGCTGCACAGCGCGGCCGCGGCCAGTGCGGCGACGTTCGGACCGTAGTAGCTGAGCACGGCGAGGTGCAGGACAACAACCTGCGGGAAGCGGCGAGCCCGCGTGCAGGCGGCGGCGGCAGCCGCGACGACAGCTTGCAGCAGCAGCGTCGAAACCAGTGCTCCGGTAGTCGCGCTACCGCCGGCGTCGAAAGCGTAAACGAACTGAGTCG
>ERZ1292633.4636-Hain-H41-02um-R1-4636-length-12686-cov-6_pt1 | contig 12686 bp, 15 predicted proteins | sample MGYA00564406_ERZ1292633 | MGnify/ENA primary metagenome ERZ1292633 (study PRJEB36523, sample SAMEA6512639) | groundwater metagenome | collected 2019-01-08 | study: AquaDiva: Metagenomics assemblies of 32 groundwater samples
GGGATTGCCACGTCCTCCTTCGCCTTTCAGGCTACGGCGGACACAGTCGCTTCACTCCCATTGCCCGTCCGAAGCGTAGCGTAGGCGGGTCGCAATGACATGAAAATTCGTAATTCGCCTGCTCGGCGTAGCGAAGCGAAGCCGAGTAATTGTTAATTCGTAATTACCAATTTCCCTTCCGGCACGACTTCAATCCAAATTTTGCCCGGTTTCAATCTGATCGGCAAGCCGTTTTCACCAATCCAACGGGTTCTCCCATCGAAATCGTTTTTTTTCCAAACGCCCTTGACCGCGTACCCGTCGCGAAAAACCAACGCTTCGCCGCCGCCGACCGTGTCTATTTTCAACCGACCGACTTCGTCCAAAACTTCGTGAACAACCCTTTGAACAATAATTGTGTCCGCCTCAATCGTTGCGCCGTCTTGATCCTGATGTGGCGCGCCCGCCTGGAAACGCGCGTACCGGCCGGTTTTGCTGTCATATCTCCAAAAGACGGCGTAGCTCGGTGGCAAAAAACTGATGCTGATTTCCCGAACGCAATCCTTGACGCATGATTCTCGTTCCGCGAAATTCCAGGATTCCAAATCCCGCGTTGACAACTTGCCTGCCAGATCATTCCAAGCATTTTTCCATAAATCATCGGATGTGTAGACATTATGGGGAGCGGATCGATCGGCGCTCCGCCAAAAATTTTTCCCATGGAAATATTGATCCAAATCAAACATCATTCTTTTTTTAATCAAATTCAACGCCTCGGGCGAGCCGCCCACATGCAAGTACATCGGATTGCCGTATTCCGCGAGCCAGTCCAAATAATACGGCCGGGCGCTCCGCACCGGACCGACTTTGAAAACTTCTTGATCATACGGAAAAATCGCCAAAAATCTGGTGAACATCGCCTCCACCGGTGCTTCATAAACTATTACCGCTTTGGATAATCCCGAAAGCGGCCGTGCTTCCGGATGATTTTCAATCATCACCGCTACGAGCGGAGTGAACCGGTCGGTTTCGTTCGGAACGCAAACGCCGTCATACCACCGGACAAAATCGCATTTCGGCTGGCCGACCGACAGGGCGACCGGCAGAGCGGACTGAATCACGGCGGCTTTAATGCCTTGCAATTCATAAAATCGAAAACCGAGCCAGACAAAAAGCGCGACCCCGACCGTAAAAAAAATACCGGCGATGGCGTAAATCGTTTTTATCGGCATCAAATCAATTACCGCTGTTTTCAGAAAATTTTTCATAGACGGATTATGGAAAATAGAAAAACCGTAATCCAAATCACTATAACAAAAAGCGGACCTTTTTTCCAGTCCGCTTTCAATGCTTGATTACTTTTTTTCGTCTTTCTTACCGGCTGGTTCTTTCTTATCATCGTCTTCGCCTTCTTCTTCTTTCTTGCCTTTCTTTTCCACTTCAATATCTTCAATCTTCGGAGCGACCGTCTCCTCCATCGCTTTCAATTCGTCTTCGGTGAGAGGGGCGACCACTTTGGCGATCACCATTTCCGGCTCATCCACCACGACCACGCCATCCGGAGTCAAGATATCCTGAACGCGGATCGCGTCGCTGAAAGTCTTTAAAGAACTCAAATCAATTTCAATTTCACTCATTAAATCTTTCGGCAGACATTTGATCGTCACATAGCTGTGCGGTTTGACGAGAGTTCCGCCCAATTCTCTGACCGCGGCCGGATCGCCCGAAAATTTCAGTTCAACATCCACCGTCATTTCTTTGTTCATGTTGATCTGGCGAAAATCCACATGCGTAATTTTGCCTTTGACCGGCTCCACCTGCACATCTTGAATCAAAACCTTCACCGGAGCGCCGGAATCAATGGAAAAATCCACCAAGCTGGATTCGCCGGCTTCGTCGTACAATTTTTGAAATTCGCTCTGTTTCACCGCCACCGCCGTCGGTTCTTTCCGATCGCCGCCGTAAATGATTCCGGGGACGATTCCCTGCTTCCGCAAGTCCTCGTTGGAAATTCGCGGTTTGGATTGCACATTCAGTGTAAAAGCCATATCAGCTGTTGATTAAAAATTTGATTAATTCTCGAGAATTATTATTGATTAAAGCCGACCCGGCCAGCAATTCGTCTTCCGTGATTCGGCCTCTGGCGAGCAAAAATCGGACATCATTCAAAGACAAATCAGTGACCGAACCGATGACCAGCACCCCTCCGCCCGATATTCCGACGCTTACGAGCATCGCATGCCGGCAATGGGGACAAACAATGTGCAACAATCGTTCGGATTCACGCTTTTCAATGATTCTGAATTTTTGATTGCCGAATTTCTTGACGCAGACGAGACAACGGCTAACGACATCCGTTATTCCGTCCGCTCGGTCTTTTTTTTGCGAATCTTCCGGTAATTTAGCCATATTTTAAGACGAAAATACTATAACAAAATCCGACGAGTAAGTCAAGTCCCCGAACCGGCGACGCTCGCGACCAAAGCGCTTTCCGCGAGCCCCAAAAGAAAAAAATTGATAATGAGCGACGACCCGCCATAACTCACAAAAGGCAAAGTGACACCGGTAACCGGCAAAATTCCCGCCGCGGCGCCGACATTTACCGCGAATTGGATGGTAAACAAAAGCACGCTCCCCAATACCGCGTAGGCGGAAAAATCCGTCCGGCATTTGGCCGCGACTACAACCAGCCGCCAAAGCAGGGCGCAATAAAGCAAAATCAATAAGGACAAACCGACGAAACCCAATTCCTCGCCGATAACCGAAACGATAAAGTCGGTCTGCGCCTCGGGCAAGAAATGAAGCTGGCTTTGCGAGCCGAAACCCAAACCGCGTCCGAAAAAATTTCCGGAACCGATGGCGATGATGGATTGATTGACATTGTAGCCGGACTTCAGCGGATCAAGGCCGGGATTGAGGAAGGTAAGTAAACGATCCTTTTGATAAGGTTTGAATAGAAAGAACCAGCTGAAAATCGCGAGCCCGATCGCGACGCCAACCAAACCGAAAATATATCTTTTTTTTGTGCCGGTCAGAAACAACAAGCCGAACCAAATGCCGGCGAGAACCGCTCCCGACCCCAAATCCGGCTGAAGCAAAATCAGGCCGGCGAGAAAAAAAGCCAGCGCGCCGGTGGCCGCCACGAATTGCCATTTTTCAAACCTCCTCCCCTGTCTCTCAATCCGCCAGGCCAAAAAAATAATCAGCGCCAACTTGGCGAATTCGGCCGGCTGAAAAGAAAAACCGAAAAAATGGAACCAGCCGGTGGTGCCGCGGATATTCGTTCCGAAAAAAAGCACCGCCGCAAGCATTCCAAAGGCGGTAATATAGATAAGCCGCGCCGACATTTCATAAAAGGAAATGTGGATATTGGAGGCGACCAAAAAAACCGCGAGCGCGATGGCGAGCGACAAACTCTGGGTGGAAAAAAAATCCAGCGAGTCGCCTCGAGACAAATCCACACTGTAAATGGCGGTAAGACCGACGAACGAGAGGGCGAGAGCCGACAAAACCAAAACCCAATCCATCCGCCGCCAGCTCGCGCTTGAGGAAATAAATCCGCGCATATTGATGCATTATTCGGCTACTTGACGCCTACCGGAATATACACCTCGCGGTCAAACAAATCAATCGCCGGAATGACATCCGCTTCCGTCACCAAAATGTTCTCGGTCAAAGATTTCAATTCCACATTGCGTTTATCCCCCGCTCGAAATTTATCAAGGGTGATTTTTTTCATTCCCACCACCGCTGAACCGTTTTTGTAAACCACGAAGAAATCCGCCTGCCAGTAGCTATAAATGGAAGCATTGGTAATATCAAATACAATGGTGTTGGTCAAAGCTCCGGAAGAATCAAAAGCGGGCGAAAAATTGAAATTATCAATCTTGAAATTGATCCGTTCGCTCAAAAAAGCAACCGGATCGGGAATTTGGTGCGGATCGACTTTTGACCAATCGGTTCGCAAGATTCGCAATTCAGTCCCCTGCGGAAAGTAAGTCAGCGGAACTCCGAGAACGGTCAAAGCCATTCGGCTACCAGGCATGATTAACGCCTTGCGTCGATCGGTGATCCCGCCGTTATACAAAAATTGATACTCCAATTCCACTTTGTAATCCGAATTGCCGTTTCTCGCTTCCGCGAAAAAATCATACTTGCCCGGCGCGCTCGCCACTACGGTTACTTGTCCGATGGCCAAAGGCTCGGCGGCGTATAAATTATGAATCAGCGCGGAAGAAACGAGATTTTTTGTGAGCAAAGCCCGGTTTCTCTCGTCCGCCGCGTACCCCACTACCAAATATTCGGCCCAAATATAGATATTCACCAAAGCCAAAACCGCGTCAAAAATGATGAAAAACGCGAGTCCGATGTCATGAATTCTTTTTTTATTCCGGACATACCAAACCCCGGCCTTCAGCTCGGAATTTGGAAATTCTCCGGTCGGATCAATGTACTTGTCCAGCTTGTTGGACGGTTTTTTCGCGCCGAGCATAATTATCAACTCAAAATAAAAAACGGAAAACAAAACGTTGGAGATTATTTGATTATAATCAGTATAACAAAAAACCGCTTCAGACACAAAATTTTTTCAGTTTTTCCATTGCTATGTAAAGGCACTGTCGCCAAATGGCCAAATGTCATCCCCGCGAAGGCGGGGATCCAGTAAATTTGGCTAGCTTGTCCTATCGCTGGATTCCCACCTTCGTGGGAATGACAGAAAAACGACATTCGGCGACAGTGCCGTAAATCAACTGAATACGACTCTTGTGCGTCCGGCGACAATATGCTAAACTTATCCCGTATTCATTCAAAATTTTATGCCAAAAAAACTTGTCAGCAAAGGAAGAATTGAACCGGCCGCAAAGCCGGCATTGCCAAAAATAGTCAAAACGGAAAATAAAAAACCGGAGATTGTGAAAGAAATCAGCAAGCCCAAAATTGAAGCCAAACCGAGCCGAGCCGTCGAATCTTCCGTCGCCTCTTCTTCCGGTTATAGCGCCAAAAACATCACGGTTTTGGAAGGACTGGAAGCGGTGCGCAAACGCCCTGGCATGTATATCGGCTCCACCGGCGCCACCGGCCTCCATCATTTGATTTGGGAAGTGGTGGACAACTCCGTTGACGAAGCGATGGCTGGGCATTGTACGCAAATCACCATTGAACTTTTACCGGATCACTGGGTTTCTGTTATAGACAATGGTCGCGGTATTCCCGTTGACATGCACCCAATTAAAAAAGTCAGCGCTCTTGAATTAGTACTTTGCACTTTGCACGCCGGCGGAAAATTTGGAGAAGAAGGTGGCAGCTATAAAGTATCCGGGGGTTTGCATGGTGTAGGTGGATCAGTTGTGAACGCTCTATCAACCGATATGAAGGCGATTGTACATCGCGACGGAAAAATTTGGGAACAAGAATATAAATGTGGCAAACCAACGGGAAAAGTAAAACCGACCGGCAACAGCAAAACGACCGGAACGACGATCATGTTCCACCCGGACAAATCCATTTTTGAAACCATTGATTTTGAATGGGCGTATATCATTGATCACATCCGCCAGCAAGCCTACCTTACCAAAGGCATTCATATTATTATCAAAGACCGACGAACGGACGAAGAAAAAACCAAAGACGCGACCGCGCTCGGATTCCCGATCACTTATCAATTTTATTTTGAAGGCGGGATTGCGAGCTACACCAAGCACATCAACAAGAACAAGGAAATCAAACACGAGAATGTTTTTTATGTTGACAAAAAAGTTGATGACATTATCGTGGAAATCGCTCTCCAATACACCGATGATTACAACGAGTCACTTTTCGCGTTCGCCAACAACATCGCGAATCCCGACGGTGGCATGCATGTGGCCGGTTTTCGCGCCGCTCTCACCCGCACTCTCAATAATTACGCCCGCAACAAAACCATTCTCAAAGAAAAAGACGCCAACCTTACCGGCGACGATGTGCGCGAAGGCCTGACTGCCATTATTTCCGTCAAAATTCCCAATCCTCAATTTGAAGGCCAAACCAAAGCCAAACTGGGCAATCCGGAAGTCAAACCGGCCGTGGAAAATATCTTCTCCGAACATTTCGCCATTTATCTGGAAGAGCACCCCAAGGATGCGGAAGCGATTATCGGCAAGTGCATTATCGCCGCCAAGGCGCGCGCCGCCGCCAAGATGGCACGCGACACCGTCCTGCGCAAAAGCGCTCTCGAAGGCTTCACCCTGCCGGGAAAATTAGCCGACTGTTCCAGCCGCAATGCCGAGGAATCGGAATTATTCATAGTGGAGGGCGACAGTGCCGGCGGCTCAGCTAAGCAAGGCCGCGATCGCCACAATCAGGCGATTCTGCCTTTGCGCGGCAAGGTTTTGAATGTGGAACGCGCCCGCATTGATAAAATTCTCACCAACAACGAACTGAAATCATTGATAATCGCGATGGGCACGAACATCGGCGAGATGTTTGATATCTCCAAATTGCGCTACCATCGTATCATCATCATGACCGATGCCGATGTGGACGGCTCGCATATTCGCACTCTCCTCCTCACGCTCTTCTTCCGCTATTTCCCGGATTTGATTTATAAAAATCACATCTACATCGCCCAACCGCCACTATACAGCATCAAAAAAGGCAAGGAAGTGAATTGGATTTACAACGAAAAAGCGTTGAGCGACTACTTCCAAAAACACGGTATCAAAAATGAGGAAATTGAAATTACCGAGGAAGACGAGGCGGGCGAAGGCGCGCGAGTGGAAACGGAAGTCAAAGAAGCGAGCGAGCGACCGAAAGCGCCACCCTTTTCTCTCCAACGCTACAAAGGTTTGGGAGAAATGAACCCGGAACAGTTGTGGGAAACCACCATGAATCCGGAAAACCGCACGATCCGATTGGTGACCGTGGAAGACGCGGAAAAAGCCAGTGAACTGTTTGATATCCTGATGGGCAGTGAAGTCGCGCCGCGCAAGCATTTCATCCAAACCCAGGCCAAGAATGTTAAAAATCTGGATATTTAGCCATATTCCCCTCTCCGCTACCCCCCCGTATTCAGTTATCCACCCCGCCGAATCTTGACAAATTCGGCTGGTTGTTATATAATACTCTCGTAAATCGGCCAAAGGCCGTTTTTAATTACCCGCTAATATCCAGTATTATATGTCGCTTGTTGCCAAACTCATCAATTATATCAAAGAGGCCACGATTGAAATGAAAAAAGTAATCTGGCCGACCAAAAAACAAACCATCAACTACACGGTGATTGTCATCGCCATGAGCGTCGGCATTGCCGTATTTTTCTCCGTCCTGGACAAAATCCTGGGTTTCGGCCTGAATACCATCATCAAATAATTTCAAAAACTTCATTTTAAGGAGCCAATTATGAGCAAACAAAATCCGAATTTAGGCAACCGCTGGTATGTTATTCACACCTACAGCGGCTACGAAGAAAATGTGAAACAGAATCTGGAGCAAAGAGTGGAGTCCTTCGCCATGCAGGACAAAATCGCCCAAGTGATGGTGCCGAAAGAAAAAAAAATAAAAATAAAAAACGGCAAGCGCAATGTGGTTGAAGAGAAAATTTTTCCCGGGTATGTGCTCGTGGAAATGACCGTCACCGATGATTCATGGTATGTGGTCAGAAACACCCCGAATGTCACCGGATTTGTCGGCTCGGGAACGGTGCCGACGCCGATTGATGAAAAAGAAATGACCGCGCTCATGAAAAGAATCAATATTGACGCGCCGACCCATCGGATTGATGTGGAAATGAACGATCCGGTGAAAATAATTGACGGACCATTCAAAAACTTTGAAGGAAAGGTGAGTAATGTTGACGAGAATCGCGGCAAGATCAAAGTGCTGGTCAACATGTTCGGACGCGAAACTCCGGTGGAATTGGACGCCTTACAAGTGAAAAAAATTTAACAATCAAGTAATTACCGTTGGTTCCCGCGGGGACGCTTCTCAATGGTGAATACTAGGAATATTTATAATGATAAAATAGTATGGCAAAAAAATTAGTAACCCAAATTAAATTGCAAATCGTGGGCGGAGCCGCCAATCCGGCGCCACCCATCGGACCGGCTCTTGGCCAGCACGGTTTGAATATCCAAGGGTTCTGCAAGGAATTCAACGAGAAAACTCAGGACAAAAAAGGCGAGATCGTGCCGGTCGTGATCAATGTTTACGAAGACCGAAGTTTCACTTTCATCATGAAGGTGGCGCCGGCCAGTGAATTGATCAAGCAAGCGGCCAAAATCCAGAAAGGCGCGGCCAACCCCCTCAAAGACAAGGCCGGTAAAATCACCAAGGATCAATTGAGGGCGATCGCAGAAAAAAAGATGGTGGATTTGAACGCCCTTGATATTGACGCCGCCATGAAAACCATCGCCGGCACCGCCCGACAAATGGGCGTGACCATTGAGTAAATTATTTGAGCAGACACGGAACTCGCCAATCAAGGCGAGTTTTGTTATACTTGAAATAGTGTTATTGCCCTGTTTTCGTCATTCTGAGCGTAGCGAGGAATCCCATTGTTTCCGTCATTGCGAGGAGCGAACGCAGTGAGCGACGTGGCAATCCCTTTGTTCTATGATATAAACTAAGGGATTGCCACGTCGCTTCGCTCCTCGCAATGACGTTACGCATTATCGTTTTCAAAATTAGTAATTCGTCCGCCTTCGCTAAGGCTACGGACGGATAAATAATTTTTAATTCATAATTCCCCAATATGTCCCCATCAAAAATCGCCATCATCGGCGCCGGTGCTGTTGGCTCCACCGTCGCCTATGCCGCCACTCTACGCAATCTGGCCGCGGAAATTATTTTGATAGATGTGAACGAAGCCAAAGAAGAGGGCGAAGTGATGGACATCGCCGACGGTCTTTGTTTTGTGGAAACCGGCTGCGTCAAAGGCGCGGGTTTCAAGGATGCCGCCGATGCCGATGTGGTGGTAATTACCGCCGGATTACCCCAAAAAATCGGCGAAACTCGCCTTGACCTCATCAATAAAAACGCCAAAATTCTCCAATCTATTTTCAAAGCCATCGGAAAATTAAAAAAGGAAACAATAGTCCTCGTGGTGGCCAATCCGGTGGACATTCTTACTTACTTAGCGCAAGAAATCAGCGGTTTACCAAAAAATCAGGTATTTGGCAGTGGCACGACTCTTGACACCGCTCGCCTCAAAACCGAGCTGGGGCACCACCTGCGCGTCAGTCCGCAAAATATTGACGGCTATGTGCTCGGCGAACACGGCGACAGCGAATTCGTGGCTTGGAGCTCGGTCACGGTCGGTGGCACGCCGATTGCTAATATTAAATCCGTGAGCAATCCGGATCTGAAAAAAATGGAAGATAAGGTGAAAAAAGAAGCCTACGAAATAATCAACCGCAAAGGCGCCACCTGCTATGGCATTGGCCTCGTGGTAAGCAACATCCTTGAAGCGATCCTGTTGAACCAACACAAAATCCTGCCGATTTCCTCCCGTTTATCCAATTGGAATGGCGTGAGCGACATCTGCCTCGGCGCGCCCACGGTAATCGGCCGCGGTGGCGTTGAATATGTCTGGCCGTTGGAATTAAACAAGGAAGAAAAAAATAAATTATTGAAGTCGGCCGAAACATTGAAAAGTTATTTAGGCCGGTCAAAATAAGAAAACCGCTAAATTGACTGAGTACATTAATTTCATAAGTCTATGACTACCGGCGAACCCACCGAAAAATACGAAACTTCCGGTCTGGATATGGGGGCGACCATTGAATGGTACCGTAATTCCGACATTGAATTGCCACGAGATCACGCCAATTTAGAGAACCCGATTGAAAATGGAGATTTGATTGAATTGACGGAGGCGGAATTGGGCGGCCTTTTTTTCTTATTTCCGGAAAACGCGCGTCGACGTTCAATCCTTAGGAAAATTGTCGGCCGGAGTGCCACCTATTTTGATCGCGATTCAACCGGCGACAAACCAATCACGACTAACGACGCGAAGAGAGCGCTCTCCCCCACCGCCATTGTCCCCTCACATATTGATTACACGCCGTGGACGGAATCAGGAACCCCGGCCGCCGATATTTTCTTGTGCCAAATCCCGGAAGATATTCCTGAAAAAGTAAGAAGAATTATCATTTCCGAAGGATTTGTTCATGAAGTCGGACACAGTATTGTCCAGCCGGCTATCTTTGTAGAAGAATATAATCTAAGATTTCCGGACGGCAGAATAGTTAGCGGTTTTGACGCGATTTTGCAATTCGCCGAAATGGCGGAAAATCACTCCCCGATTTCCCGCTATGCTTCAACCTACCGCGGAGAAAACAATAAATTTGAAAGCGACCAACCCGGCTATAATGTCAATACTGCCATCAGCGAAGAAATGTGCGAAACGATTGCCGCTTATCTTCTCGGATTCGCCTATTGCGGAATTGACGAGAGAAGCAAAAATCCTTTTGCCGACCGACCCGAAATTAAGGACTTTATCCGAGACTTTTTGAATGCCGAATTGGTAAAGAAACAAACCTGATCGCGCGCTTGACAAAATAACGCGAATATAGTATAAATACCGCGATTATTAACCGGTGGGACCTCGCCATTCGAGGGCTATTACCACTAAAATTCGGAAAAATATGGCAAACAAAAAAGCGCCCCATTCCAAAAGAATGACCGCGCTCCAAACCATCGTAGACAAAAACAAGACCTACACCTTGGACGAAGCCGTTGCTCTCGTCAAACAAACCAGCACCACCAAATTTGACTCTTCGGTGGAATTGCACGCCAATCTGGGAATTGATGTCAAAAAAAGCGACCAGCAAATCCGTTCCACGGTCGTCTTGCCTCACGGCACCGGCAAATCCCGCAAGGTGGCGGCATTCGTCAACGCCAACACCGAAGGCGCGGCCAAAGAAGCCGGCGCCGATTCCCTTCTTGATGAAGAAGGCATCAAAAAAATCAAAGACACCGGAAAATATGATTTTGACATCGCCGTCACCACGCCGGACATGATGCCGAAATTGGCCTCAATCGCCAAGGTGCTCGGACCGAAAGGTTTGATGCCGAGTCCCAAGACCGACACGGTCGGCACTGACCTGAAAAAAATGATTGGTGAATTGAAAAGAGGCAAAGCCGCTTTCAAAAATGACGATACCGGCAACATCCACCAAATCGTCGGCAAAGCCAGCTTCAGCGCGGATCAACTCAAAGAAAATATCACCGCTCTGACCGACACCATCCGCCGCATCAAGCCGAACTCCTCCAAAGGAACTTATATCAAAGCCCTGTACCTCACTTCCTCCATGGGTCCGAGCATCAAACTGGAAATCCCTCAATAAAAAACTACAGAAAAACCGCCGTAAGGCGGTTTTTCGATTACAGACCGAGCAATTTTGTTTAGACGATTCCGGTATTTTTAACTTTGAACGATTCTTCCAAAACAAAAACTCTTTTCTTCAATTTTTCCAATTCAAATGTAAGAGCGTTGTCATCGTCTTGAACTTTTTTCTCGAGGCTTTCCAGTCTTTTTTTGATGTCTTCCAATTCTGCTTTAATTTCATGAAAACCGGCACGCATTTCCGCTCGTAATCCATTGCCCATGTCTTCCATTTCCGCTCGTAATCCATTTCTCATGTTTTCCATTTCCGCTCGTAATCCATTGCCCAGGTCTTCCATTTCCGCTCTCAATTCAACTTTCATGGCGTTCATTTCAGAGCGTAATTCAACTTTCGTCACCATATTTTCCTGCAAAAACTCCATCAGCTCGTTGATTGTGGTTTCTTCGGCCATATAAAATTGACATGATTTATGACATCGGCGGTAATTATCGCACAAGCGCGAAATTGTGTCAAAAAATCCGGCCGACAGGACATCGGTTGCCTCGGTTATCGGCTTTTGTTATAATCAAATCCTTGGCAAATCCGACCGAATCGGCTACAATAACTGCAAATTAACCCCAAAAACTATGATCACGCCAAGACAAGACAGCATCTCCTGGGACGAATGTTTTATGCGGATGGCGCATGTCATTTCCGACCGCTCCAAAGACCCGTCTACCCAAGCCGGATCAGTGGTGGCGGACGCGGAAAATGTGGTGGTTGGGCTCGGCTACAACGGCTTTCCGCGCGGGATTGACAGCGACCAGCTTACCTGGGAAAGAGAAGGTGGTTTTTTGGATACCAAATACGCCTATGTTTGCCATGCCGAAGAAAACGCCATTTACAACGCCAACAAATCCACCAAAGGCTGTAAAATCTACTGCACTCTGTTCCCTTGCAATGAATGCGCCAAGACCATCATTCAAAACGGCGTGTTGGAAGTGATTTATGAAAGCGACAAGTATAACACGGTTGACGCCTTCATCGTTTCGCGCCGTCTGTTTGACGCCGCCGGAATCAAATGCCGGCAATATGTGTCGGATTGGGCGAGCGAAAAAATTTAATTTATGCCAAACAAAATCATCATCGGAATAATCGGCGAAAACGCTTCCGGAAAAACCACCGCCACGGATTATCTCAAAGAAAAATTCGGCGCGGTCTCTTTTCGTTTTTCGGATATGCTCGGCGACATTTTGAAAAGACTTTATCTGGAGCACAGCCGATCTAATTTCCAGACCTTGTCCACCATTTTGCGTCAAAATTTCAGCGAAGACATTATGTCGCGCGTTATCGCCGAGGATGTCAATAATTCCGCGGCCATCCTCATCATCACCGAAGGCGTAC